>JAABUV010000312.1_pt1 | contig 74498 bp, 63 predicted proteins | sample 5559971 | NCBI WGS metagenome assembly JAABUV01 (sample SAMN10711881, study PRJNA513362) | rock metagenome | isolation source: Antarctica rocks | place: Antarctica: Victoria Land, Knobhead nord | collected 2015-12-19 | reverse complement strand
GACGCCGGGGTTGGCGGCGACGGCGGCGCCGACCTGGGCGATGACGCGGGAGTCGGCGTCGCCGAGCAGCACGGCGGCCTGGCTGGCGCCCTGGGCGCGCAGGATCGAGGCCTCGCGCTCGCCGCGCGCCTGGGCGATGGCGGCCTCGGACTCGCCGTTGGCGGAGGCGATGCGGGCGGCGGCCTGCGCCTCGGCCTGGACCTTGGCCTGCTCGCCCTCGTAGCGGACTTTTACGACTGTGTTCTCGGCGCGGATGGCGTCGTTCTTGGCGGCGACGGCGGCCTCGACCGAGGCCTGGAAGCTGGGGCTGTAAGTGATGGAGCTGAGCTGGAGGTCGGTGATCTCCAGGCCGAAGATGCTGCCGAGGCCCTGGGCGACGCCCTTTCGGATCGCGGTGGAGATCTGCTCGCGATTGGCGGAGATGTTGACCGTGTTCTCGGTGGAGAACACCTGCAGCACGCGGTCGGCGAGCACGGGGCGGATGTTGGCGGCGATGTCGAGGTTGCCGGTACGGCCGATGCCGTACAGGAGCTTGAGCACGGCTTCGCGCGGGATGCGGTAGCTCATGCCGATGCCGACGCGCACCGGCTGGTTGTCGATGGTGTACACGACCAAGTCGTCGAGCTGGTAGGTGTCGAGGCTGGTCTGGATGGTGTCGACGGTGTCGACCCAGGGCAGCTTCATGTGCAGGCCGGGGCCGACGGGCTCCGTGGTGAGCACGGTGCCGAAGCGGCGCACGCCGGCCATCTCGGTGGGCTGCACGGTGTAGAAGCTGCCGAGCAGGGTGCCGGCGGCGGCCAGCGCCACCACAACGGCGCCGGCGATGCCGGGGGTGACGCGGCGGGGGCCGCGGCCGCGGGGCAGGACGAGCTGGGGGCGCCACGGGCCGGAATCCTGGCCGGGGTCGTTGGGATAGGACATCTTCGCAGGGACCTGTGCAGTGCCATGGGCGGTCCGCCCGTGTCGGCGGTCCGCAGCCCTGTCGGGCGGCCTGGATACAGATGGCGGCGGCACCTGGGCAAGTCAATTGCGGGCAGGACTGGCGCGGGAAGAAAGCCGCGCGGCCTTTATGCTTTGTTTATGCTTGCGGTGGCGAGGGGGCGCTGGAGGCCCGGCGGGGCTGCGTGCCGGTGGGCCGCGCCGGCCGGGCGGAGGTGGGGTGTCTGCGCCCGGTCCATGGCGGCGAAGGGCGGTGGTGGCGAAGGGCGGGGGGTCTCCCTATCTTCGCGCGATGACAGACACCCCCGCTTTCCTGGACAGCGCCCGCCCCGACGTGCCCGACATCGTCGTGCCGCGCGGCATCTTCCCGTTCTTCCTGCCGAGCCGGCCGGTGCGCGGCCGGCTGATCCGACTGGGGGCTCTGGCCGACGCGCTGCTGACGCGCCACGACAACCATCCGGCCGTCACCGCGCTAGCGGGGCAGGCGCTGGCGCTGGCGGCGGGGCTGGCCTCGGCGCTGAAGTTCCGCGGCTCGTTCAGCCTGCAGGCCAAGGGCGACGGGCCGGTGCCGATGCTGCTCGCGGACTGCACCGAAGCGGGCGCGCTGCGCGGGTATGCGCGGGCGGACGGGGAGCGGCTGGCGGCGCTGCTGGCGGAGGTGCCCGAGCCGAGTGCCGCGCAGCTTCTGGGCGGGGGATATCTGGCGTTCACGGTGGACCAGGGGGCGGATCTGGAGCGCCACCAGGGGATCGTGTCGATCGAGGGCGAGAGCCTGTCGGACATGGCGCTGCACTACTTCGAGACCAGCGAGCAGATGAGCTGCATGGTGCGCCTGGCGTGCGCGCGGGGCGAGGACGGGTGGCGGGCGGCGGCGCTGGTGCTGGAGCAGGTGGCGGGCGAAGGCGGCATAGACCCGCAGCTCAGCGAGGCGGCGCAGGAGGAGGCGTGGCGTACGGCGACCACGCTGGCGGCGACTCTGACGTCGCACGAACTGCTGGACGACGCGCTCGACCCGGAGGTGCTGCTCTACCGGCTGTTCGGGGCGGAGGGCGTCGCCGGCGACCTGCCGCGCGCGCTGGCGTACGGGTGCCGGTGCTCGCGCTCGCGGCTTGCGGGCATCCTGGAGGGGTTCCCTCCGGACGACCTGGACCACATGGCGGTGGGCAGCGACATCGTCATGACGTGCGAGTTCTGCAACTACGACTTCCGGTTCGCGCGAGACGGGGTCCGGGGGAGCGAGACGGCGGAGTAGGGAAGCAAGGTTGAGGCTCTGCCTCAAACTCCGCCAGGGGCGAGCCGCCCCTGGACCGGCTTTACTCCAGTAAATCGGTGTCCAGAGGCCTTGGCCTTTGGCGGGTTTGGGCAGAGCCCAACCTTGCTTGCTGCCCTGCGGCTTGCCACCCTGCGCGCACGCCTGCCAGGAGCCTTCGCATGTCGCTGCGCCGTGTCGTGTCGTTGTTCGTGGGGCTGATGCTGTCGCTGGCCGTTGCAGCGTGCGGCGGCGGCGAGGCGCCGCAGACGGTGTTCGCGCCGCTGGGCTATGACTACCTGCGGCCGTTGCGGCTGGACGTGGCGACGCTCGACGTCGAGAACCGCTCGATGACGCGCGGCGACGACGTGGCGTCGCTGGCGCCGGTGCCGCCGGCGCAGGCGCTGACGCAGATGGCGCATGACCGGATCTTTCCCGGGGGGTCGGCCGGGCGGGCGGTGTTCGTGATCCAGGACGCCTCGATCCGCAGGCACGGCGACACGCTGGCCGGCAGCCTGGCGGTGCGGCTCGACGTCGTGGCGGCCAACGGGCAGCCGACGGCGTTCGCGGAGGCCAGGGTGGCGCGCAGCTCGACCACCGACGAGGGCGATCTGCGAACGCGGCTGTATGCGCTGACGAAGCAGATGATGGACGACATGAACGTGGAGTTCGAGTTCCAGTCGCGACGCGCCCTGAAGGCCTCGCTGCAGCCCGATGGCGACGTACCGGCCGCGGTTTCCGTGCAGCCGCTGTCCGGGCCGGGAGGGACGCCGGGCGGCGGGACGAGCGGTACGGGGGCGCCGGGCGACGTGCCGCCTGTGGCGCCGGGGTATGGCGCGCCGCCGGGCGCGGGACGGGCGATGTCGCCGCCGCCGGGCAGCCTGTCGCTGCCTTCGGGGTATGCGCCCGCCGCAGGGGGGCAGGACCCGCGGATGAACGCGCCGGCCGGCCTGCCGATGCCGGCTGCCTCGCCGTATTCGTCCGGCGTCCCGCAGCAGGCGCCGTCGCCGTACGGCTCCCCGCAGTCTGCCTACGGGCAGCCGTCGTACGGCCAGCCTCCCTACGGACAGGATCCGTATGCTCCGCCCGGCGCGCGCTCGCCCGGAACGGCCGTGCCGTATGCGCCGCCGCCGGGGCTCCAGTCCGGCCCGCTGCCGCTCACGCAATGACAGGTGCAGGCGAGAGGCTGGCGCCGTGCCGCGGGCGGCCCTGCCCGCATCGTGACTTCCCGTTCGTCCGGCGCGGGCGTATGGCGACGGCGTGCTGATCCCCTCTCGCTCCGGGTTGTGGCCAGCGGGCAGGCAGCGTGCCGCCCGGGTGCTGTGGTGCGCGGTCCTGGCGGTGGTTCTGTGCGGGGTGGGCTTGGCCAGGGCGGCGGCGCCGGACACCAGTGGGCTCGGGTTCTCGCCGCAGCCGGGCACTTCGCTGCCGCTCGCGGCGGTGCTGCGCGAGGCGGATGGGCGCGAGATCGCGCTGCGCCAGGTCGTCGGGGATCGGCCGGTGCTGGTGGCGCTGGGGTATTTCGCGTGTCCGGCGCTGTGCGGGGTGGTGCGCGACGACCTGTTCGCGGCGCTGGCGGGCAGCGGGCTCGTGGCGGGGCGGGACTACACGCTGCTGTTCGTCAGCATCGACCCGGCGGAGGGGCCCGCGGCCTCCGCAAAGGCGCTGCGCGACGACCTGGCGCGTTATCCGCTGCCGGGGGCGGCGGAGGGATGGCACTTCCTCACCGGCGACGCGGCGGCAGTGGAGGCGGTCGAGGAATCGGTCGGCTACCGCAGTCGTTTCGACGGGGCGCTGAAGCAGTTCCTGCATCCGGCGGGGGTGGTGGTCGCGACGCCGGGCGGCGTGGTGTCGGGGGCGCTGATGGGCGTGGGCTACCAGGCGGGCGACCTGCGCGCGGCGGTCGTCGAGGCGCGCGACGGCGGGCTGGAGCAGGCGATCCAGCCGGTGCTGTTGCTGTGCTTCCACTACGACGCGGTTACGGGACGCTACAGCCTGGAGGTGCTCAAGGTGCTCAGGCTGGGGGCGGTGCTGACCATCGCGCTGATCGCGGGCACGTTCGGGCTGCTGCGGTGGCGCGAGGGGCGGGGCTGAAGGCGGCAAGCAAGGTCAGGGCTCTGCCCTGGATCCGCCAGGGGGAAGCCCCCCTGGACCGGCTTTTCTTAAGGATTGAATTCCAAGGGCCTGCCTTTGGCGGATGAGGTCCATGCTTGAAGGCGGGGCCTCAGCCTTGCTTGCTGTGTCCTTGCCGCTGCCGCAGCCACGCCGTACCTTCGCAGGCTCGTTTTGTGCCGAAGGAATTGCCCATGCGCCGCCGTACCTTGCTGTTTGCCGCCGCCGCTGCGGCTGCGTGTCCCGCGCCGGGCCGGGCTGTGGAGGCCACGCTGGCGCAGGCGGTGCGTGCGCCAGGGCGCAGCGCGAAATTCGTGGCACGGGACGGGACGCGGCATCCGCTGGAGGAGCTGGCGTTCTTCGGCGTGGGGCCGGGGTCAAGCGTGGTGGAGATCTGGCCGGGCGGCGGCTACTGGACGGAGATCCTGGCGCCGCTGCTGCACGACTCGGGGACGTACCGCCTGGCGCTGGCGCCGGCGGATGGCGGGCCGGTGGACGCGCATTTCGCCAAGGCGTCGGGGCCGATGCGCGAGAAGCTGGCGGCGGACCCGGCGACGTATGGGCGGGTGACGCTGGGGGAGCTGGGGGCGGGGCACGACGACCTGGCTCCGCCCGGCAGCGTCGACGTGGTGCTGACGTTTCGCAACCTGCACAACTGGCTGGCGCAGGGCGACGCGCCAGAGATGCTGGCGGCGATCCGCAGGGTGTTGAAGCCGGGGGGCGTGCTGGGCATCGAGGACCACCGCGGCAACGCGTCGCGGCCGCAGGATCCGGAGGCGGCAAGCGGCTACGTGCGGCAGGACTACGCGGTGGCGCTGATCGAGCACGCGGGATTCGAACTGGTGGCGTCCTCCGAGATGGGGGCGAACTCCAGGGATACCGCGGACTGGCCGAAGGGGGTATGGACGCTGCCGCCAGCCCTGACGCTGGGCGAGCAGGACCGGGCGAAATACGTGGCGGTCGGCGAGGCGGACAACTTCGTGCTGAAGTTCCGCTGTCCGGTGGGGTAAGGCCGGCGGCTCCTGACGTCGACCTGCAAGGCAAGCAAGGCTGAGCTCTGCCCAGACCCGCCAAGGGGGGAAGCCCCCCTTGGACTGGCTTTTTTTAAATGATGTATTCCAAAGGCGAGCCTTTGGCGGAGTTTGAGGTAGAGCCTCAACCTTGCTTGCTTCACCAGCTTCCCGGGGCGCCGCTTGATGCAAGCGGGGCAAAGACACTCGCGTCCTTGCGAACGGTCTGAGGCTGGGAGCGGGCTTTTCCCTCGCTGCCCATTCCGGCCGGCGATTGGAACCTCCGGACGGCACCGCCAGGAGCCGCCGACCAGAGGTTTTGGAAACCTATCTCCTGAAGAAGTGAACTCCTGAAGCGAGCCTTGGGGCGCTCAGAGTTGAGTAATCTTTTCGTGACACCGTCTCAAATCATGAGACATACCCAGGCTGCCTCATCCTCCTTCCCTCACGCGGTGGTGTCGTGACCGGCGCGGTGCTGACGCCGACGAGCAAGGTGCTGTTCCGCCAGGGGCAGGCGGCGGTGCCGATCGAGTCGATCGCCAGCGGCGGCAGCGGGCCTGGGGAGCAGCCGGGCCTGAACATGGCGCTGTTCAGCCACACCGGCTCCGCCTACGCGCTGTGCCCGACGAGCTACGACCCGTCGGCGGAAATGGGCATGGCGGGCGGGGCGGGAGCCACCGCGCTCGGGGTGTCGGCGAACGACCCGGGCGGCACGGTGATCGAGACGGCGGCGGACGGGTCCTCGGTGGGCGCGGTGATCAACACGCAGGACCTGCTCGCCGGCGGCGCGGTGCCTTACGGGCCGATGGCGCTGCTCGCGCAGTGGCAGGCGCCGGAGACGGTGACGCCGTTCGCCGACCCTGGCAACGGGGCGTTCCTGGCGCAGCTCGACTTGGCGGTGCCGTACTCGGAGTTCTCCGGCGGGCCGGGGGCGCTGGCCTCGTCGAACCAGGTGGTGCTCTATCTCGGGCTGACCGACACCGTGAGCGGGCGCCAGATCGCCTACGGCTCGATCCTGTTCGACAGCCGCGGCACGGCCTCGCCGTTCTTCGGCGCGGACAACGGCCCGGGCGGCACCGGGGCCGCGATCGTGGCGCAGGCGGCGGGTGCGAAGTCGCGCTACGACGTGACGGTGCCGGGCGCGGCCTCGTTCCAGGGCTCGGCGTATTCCGGGAGCCAGCACTTCGCGCTGGAGATCACGCCGGCGACGCTGGAGGCGGCGATCACGGCGTTCAACAACAGCTCCGGGCCAGCGGCGCCGTTCTCGACCGATCTGTCGCGCTACATCCTGACCAACGTGTCGGTGGACGCCGAGGTCGAGTATTTCGGGCAGGCGAACAGCTTCAGCTACTCGGTGAGCGGGCTGACCCTGTCCGAGGAGGCGGCCCCGCTCACGGCGGCGCAGGTGGCCGCGGCGGCATTCTCCTCCGGCGGGGCGGGCGTCGTGCCGGCGTCCTCCGTGGGGCACGCGGCGGTCGTGCCGACCGGCGCGGCGGGCAGCGTGTCCCCAGCGCCGGGGGTGACGGCGTCGGTGGCGTCGGTGTCCGGCGGGTCGGCGGGCTGGGGGGCGGCGTCGGGCGGCGCACCGGGGGCGGGACCGGTGACGAGCGTCGCCGGCGGCGTCGGCCCTGAGACGATCGTGGCGTCGGCCGGCACCAGCTACGCCGTGCAAGGCGGCGCGGGCGCGCTCACCTTTCTCGGCGCGGACGGCAGCGCCACGGTGCAGGGCGGCGACGGCGACCTCAACGCCAGCGGGGGCGCCGGGCGGCTCACTGCGTTCGCGGGCGCGGGCTCGTCGACGCTGGTGGGCGGCGGCGCGGGCGGCAACCTGCTGGCGGGCGGCGCGGGCAACGCCACGCTGGTGGGCGCGTCGGGCGGCGCGGGCGACCTGCTGATGGCGGGCAGCGGCAACACGTCGGCGTTCGCGGCCGGTGGGCACAACACGGTGTACGGCGGCAGCGGGGCTGCGATGCTGGTGTCGGGCGGCGGCGACGACCTGCTGGTGGCGGGCTCCGGGCAGTCGGTGATCTACACCGGGTCCGGCAGCGACACCGTGTGGGGCAGCGCGACGAGCCTGGCGCAGACCGTGGTGGTGGCGGGCTCCGGCCTGGCGCTGGTCGCGGGCGGGCTGGGCAACGACACGCTGTACGGCGGAGCCGGGCAGTCGACGCTGGCCGGCGGCGCCGGGGCGCAGCTCCTGGTGGGCGGCGCGGGCGGCACGCTGGTGTTCGCCGGCAGCGGCGCGGACACGGTGTTCGGCGGCCCGGCCGGGAGCGGCACCACGGTGGTGGGCGGGGCGACTGCGGCGCTGGTGGTGCTGCAGGCGGGCGCGGCCACGGTGCAGGCGGGCAGCGGCGGCGACATGGTGTTCGGCGGCACCGGCGGCGCGGTGATCGAGACCGGGGCCGGCCCGACGCAGGTGGTGCTGTCGGCGGCGTCCACGGTGGGCGACACCGTGGGCTTCGGGTCGGGCAGCGCCACGGTCGCCGGCGGCGGCTCGGCGGACAGCTACGTGTTCGGCGAGGCGGTGGGCGGCGTGCTCGACGTCATCTCGGGCTTCCGGCCCGGCGTGGACCGGCTGGTGCTGTCGGCGCCGCAGCGGGCGGCGGCGCAGGCGGGGGCGCACGACGGGAGCGCGGGCCTGGTGGTGCCGCTGGGCGACGGCGGCAGCGTGCTGCTGCAGGGAGTGCACCACGGGTTCTCGGGGGTCTCTGGCTGAGGAGAGGGGAAGGCAAGATTGAGGCTCTGCCTCAAACTCCGCCAAAGGCTCGCCTTTGGAATCCACTTGTTTAAGGGAAGCCGGTCCAGGGGGGCTTCCCCCCTGGCGGGTCTGGGCAGAGCCCAGCCTTGCTTGCCTCTCGTTCGCTGCGGCGGCCGTGCGGGACAAATCGTGTCGTGGCGCGCGTGTTCCCCTGTATTGCGCGCGCAGGCGGCCCTATATGTTGGCTGTCTTTGTGCCGAGGTTGCCGTGGCGTTCTGCTGTGTGCGTCCCTTCCGGTGCTCTTTCGGCACTGGGCAGCCCGGTTCGCGCAGTGCGAGCCGGGAGACGAGCAGGGAACGCGATCATGGCGACGGGTACGGTTAAGTGGTTCAATGGCCAGAAGGGCTACGGGTTCATCCAGCCCACGGACGGCACGCAGGACGTGTTCGTGCACATCAGCGCGGTGGAGCGGTCCGGCCTGGGCGGGCTCAACGAGGGACAGAAGCTCAGCTATGACCTTGAGCGCGGCCAGCAGGGCAAGACGTCGGCGGTAAACCTGCAGGCAGCCTGATGCCGCAGTGGCCGGCGGCCCGGGAATCCTCCCGCTGCCGCCGGCCATGGATCTCCAGGGAGGGAGCAGACGTGGTTGCACACAGGTATTCCGTCGGCGACAACGTCGAGCTGCGCCGCCGGCCATACGACAAGTCGGTGCTGGTCAGCGTCTACACCGTGGTGCGGCTGATGCCCAACGACTCGCCGGACCGGGAGTATAGGCTGCGCAACAGCCGGGATGGACATGAGCGCGTGGTCGTGGAAAGCGAGTTGATCGCCCGTTGACGGGTCTGCCCGCCGCAGGGCGGGCCCGTGAGTCCAGGCCGGGCATGGAGCACGGCGCAAGAGGAGTGTTCGATGGCGTTCAAGGTGAACTACGGACTGCAGAAGGCGGAGCGGACCCGGGCCAAGCAGGCCAAGAAGGAGTCCAAGCTGCGTGAGCGGGAGGCCCAGGCGGCCGCAGGCGGCGCCCCCTCCGCGACCGAGGAGCCGGAGGCCGGCTCCGAGCAGGTTGAGCCGGCGCAGGCGGAGTAGGCTGTTCTGGCGGCCCGTTGCGGTCGGCAGGCGAGAGCCAGGGGCTACGCCTCTGGGCTCCGCCCCCGCCGGGGTCGCGGGGTTTTGCTTCCTTGAACAGAATGTTTCCAAAGGGCTCGCCCTTTGGCGGGTCTGGGCAGAGCCCAGCCTTGCTTACTCGCTGGTACGCGAAGCCGGGGCTTCGCCAGTTGGCAGCGAGTGGCGAAGCGCAAGGGTGCCCGCCTCGCTCAAGCAGTATCGGCCGCGCGACTCGCGCCTGAACCATCCATACACGTTGCGGGCTGGCACTGTGCCCGGGTCCAGGCCGGTGGCGCGCAGTTCGGCGAGCGTGCGGCTGCCTTGCGCGAGGGCGGCGGCACAGCGCAGCGCGTGCTGCCGGTATGCGGTCATCAGCGGCTGGCGGGTCGAGCCGCCGGTGGCGGGGTCGCCCTGGCGGCGCGCGTGCTCGCGCAGCAGCAGGCTGCGGCGCTTCGGGTTGGGGCGGGGTCGGTAGGGCGCGGGGTCGGCGAGGATCGTCACCGCGCCGTGGGTGGCGTGCACCGCGAGCAGGCCGAAGCCGAGCAGGCGGCACAGCCTGGCCACCCTGAGCTGTCGGCGCCGGCCTTGCGGAGTGTGGCGGGTCGCGAGCCAGACCTCGTCGGCCATCGGCATCCGGTCGATGCCCTGGAGCAGAAGTTCCAAAGAGAAGCCGAGCTTCAGTTCGGCGATCACCAGCAGGGTGGGCGAGCCGGCGCGCACCGCCACCACGTCGCAGCCGCGGATCTCGCCCTTCACCTCGTAGCCGCGCGCGGCGAGGAACGCCTTGACCGGGGCGTAGAGCGCGGTCTCGGCCAGGGTGACGGTGGGCGACAGGATGGGTGGGTCCTGACAGGACCCGGCGGAGGATGCAGGGGTGCGTCGGGTCATGCCGGCGAGGCGTTGCATGGGGATGCGGGCGGGGCGGCTTTGCAGGGGGATGGGCGATGGCGTGGACGGTGGCGGACATTCCCGAGGGCGGCGGGCGCGCTGCGCTGGTCACCGGGGCGACGCGCGGCCTGGGGCTGCACGTCGCGCAGGCGCTGGCGCGGAGCGGGATGGGCGTGGTGCTGGCCGGGCGCGACCGCGCGGCAGGCGAAGCGGCGGTGGCGGCGATCCGTGCGCGGCAGGGAGCGGGCGGAACGGTCAGCTTCGTGCCGCTCGATCTGGGCAGCCTGGCGGATGTCGAGTCCTTCGCGTCGGGGATGGCGGCGCAGTATCCGGCGCTGGACCTCCTGGTCAACAACGCGGGGGTGATGGCGATCCCCTCGCGCCACGCCACGGTGGACGGGTTCGAGCGGCAGCTCGGCGTCAACTATCTCGGGCATTTCGCGCTGACGGCGCGGCTGCTGCCGCTGCTGCGGCGCGGGAGAAGCGCGCGGGTGGTCAGCGTCGCCAGCTTGGCGCACCTGCGGGGGCGGATCGACTTCGCCGACCTGCAGTCGGAGCGTGGCTACCGGCCGTGGCCGGCCTACCAGCAGAGCAAGCTGGCGATGCTGATGTTCGGGCGCGAGCTGCAGCGGCGCAGCGTGGCGGCGGGGTGGAACGTATCCAGCCTGGCGGCGCACCCGGGCATCGCGCGCACGGAGCTGTTCGAGTCCGGCCCGGGGCAGGGGCGGCGGGGCGGGTGGTCGCCGGAGCGGACGCTGATGCGCCTGTTCGGGCCGCTGTTCGCGCAATCGGCGGAGCGGGGCGCGGCTCCGATCCTGTACGCGGCCACGGCGCCGGGGGCGGAGCCGGGCGGCTACTACGGGCCGGACGGGTTTCGCGAGATGAAGGGTGATCCCGCGCCGGCGCAGGTGTCGGCCGCCGCGTCCGACCCCGTGGCGGCGGCGCGGCTGTGGGACGAGTCGGAGCGGCTGTGCGGCGTGCGCTTCGGGGCCGCGTGACCCCGGGGGGCAACGCCACGCGGCCGGGTGCGCCCGGCGGGCGGTCGTGGTACGAACGAGGTCGCACAGGAGGACGCAGCGATGGAGCCCATGAAGCCCATGGAACCGATGAAGCCGATGAAGGGCATGGAGCCGATGAAGCCCATGGAGCCGGTGTCGGACAAGGGCTGGTGGCCGGACGGCCTGGGCGCGCCGTCGTCGAGCGGGTCGCAGAACGGGATGCGCTACGCGTTCTTCGGCAAGGCGCGGCGGCTGGTCATCGAGACCGAGGGCACGGTCAAGGTGTACGACAGCGGCGAGCACCGGATCAACGGCGTGTCGCAGCAGGATGGCGGCTCGCGCAGCCTGGCGTTCAGCAGCGACGACGGGCCGGTCCGGGTCGAGGACCTGCACGAGGCGAAGTGACGCAGGGGCCGGGCTTCCGGGGCTGATAAGGCAGGAAGCAAGGCTGGGCTCTCCCTCCGCTGCCATTCCAACGATCCAAGCAGATCGTCGGAACCTTTGGCAGCTACGCCCAGACCCGCCAGGGGCGAGCCGCCCCTGGACTGGCTTTACTTAAGTATTGGATTCCAAAGGCCTGCCTTTGGCGGAGTTTGAGGCAGAGCCTCAACCTTCCTTGCTGCTCCCGCCCGCGCCGCGCATTGGCCGCAGGGCATGGCGTTCCCATGTCGCGGGGATGAGCGAGCAAGAGACTAGCGCCCGGCTGCGCGTGATCGACCTGGAGACGACGGGGCAGGGCTTCGCCGATGGCGGCGTGGTCGAGGTCGGCTGGCAGGACGTGGCCCGTGGCGACGATGGGGCGTGGTCGCTGCACGGGGCGACGGGCGCGCGCCTGGTCCGGCCAGAGCATCCGATCAGCCCGGCGACCTCGGCGATCCACCACATCGTCGACGAGGACGTGGCCGACGCCGCGGCGTGGCAGTTCGTGGCGCCCGGCGTGCTGCAGGCCTCGCCCGGCCCGGTGCCGCTGGCGCTGGTGGCGCACAGGGCGGCGTTCGAGCAGAGGTGGTGCAGGCCGGCGCTGTCGGGGCAGGCGCGCTGGATCTGCACCTACAAGTGCGCGCTGCGGCTGTGGCCGGAGGCGCCGACGCACTCCAACCAGGGGCTGCGCTACTGGCGCAGGCCGGAGGGGCTGGACCGGGAGCGCGGGCTGCCGGCGCACCGGGCGGGCCCGGACGCCTACGTCACGGCGCACCACGTGCGCGACATGCTGGCGCTGGCGGACGTGGCGCAACTGCTCGTGTGGTCCGACGAGCCGGCGCTGCTGGTCAAGGTGCCGTTCGGGCCGTGGCGCGGGCGGCGCTGGGGCGAGCTGGACGAGGCGGCGCTGGAGCAGATCCTCGCGGGCGGCGCGGGCAGCAACGTCGACATGGCGTTCACCGCGCGCACGGAGCGGGCGCGGCGAGACGGGGCCGCCGGCGGGGCGGAGCGGCCGGTGCAGAGCGCGCTGGAGGTGTGAGGCGGCAAAGAAAGCAAGGCTGGGCTTCCGCCCAGACCCGCCAGGGGCGAGCCGCCCCTGGACCAGCATGACTTAAGTTGAGCCGGTCCAGGGGGGCTCCCCCTGGCGGAGTTTGAGGCAGAGCCTCAACCTTGCTTGCTTCCGCCTTGCGCTGCCATTCGGGGTAGGCACCGGCGGCCAGCGTGGCTATCACCGGGTGTGGGGCGATGGGCCTCCCTTCCTGCGCGAGTGCTGAGCCGATGACCGACACCCCTCCCGACCATCTGGCGTCCAATCCGAGGAGCCCGTTCTACGACGAGGCGGTGCTGTCCCGCAGCGTGGGCGTGCGCTTCAACGGGGTCGAGAAGACCAACGTCGACGAGTACTGCGTCAGCGAGGGCTGGGTGCGACTGACGGTAGGTTCCAGCGTCAAGCGCGACGGCACGCCGATGACGATCAAGCTGCAGGGCACGGTCGAGCCGTATTTCCGCGAGGCGCCCGCTCCCTAGCCGGAGGCCGGCCCTGTCCCTGGCCACGGCGGCACGACGTCCACCCGGGCGAGGGCGGTTCACGCGGCGGAGCAGTCCTTGATGCGCGTCGTTCGGGCAGGCGGGGCCTGGGCGAGCGGCGGTTGCGGGCCACATCTGCGGGCCGGTGGCTGTGCCGGGACTGCGGCCGCGGACCGGTCGCGAGGCAACCAGGCGAAAAGAGAGATGTCTGACCTACTGGTGAACACGCGGCCTGCTCCGGCGCCGCTCGACCATCCCGCGGTGAACTCGGGGCGGGTGGGCGTGCTGCTGATCAACCTCGGCACGCCGGACGCGACCACTTACTGGCCGATGCGGCGCTACCTCAAGGAGTTCCTGTCGGACCGCAGGGTGATCGACGTGCCGCGCGCGCTGTGGTGGCCGCTGCTCAACCTGGTGATCCTGACGGTGCGGCCGTCCCGCTCGGGGGCGAAGTATGCGTCGATCTGGGACCGCGAGCACAATGCCTCGCCGCTCGCGGTGATCACCCGGGCGCAGACAGCGGGGCTGCGGCGCAGGCTGGAGCAGCCGTCCGGGCGGCTCGTCGTGGACTACGCGATGCGCTACGGCAGCCCGTCGATCGCGTCCAGGCTGGACGCGCTCAAGGCGCAGGGGTGCGAGCGCATCCTGCTGGTGCCGCTGTATCCGCAGTACGCGGCGAGCAGCACGGCGACGGTGTGCGACAAGGCGTTCGAGCACCTGATGACCATGCGCTGGCAGCCGGCGATCCGGGTGGTGCCGCAATGGAACGAGGACCCCGTGTATATCGACGCGCTGGCGGACTCGGTGCGGGACGGTCTGGCCGGGCTGGATTTCGAGCCGGAGGTGGTGCTGGCGTCGTTCCACGGGGTGCCAAAGCGCTACCTGATGGAGGGCGATCCCTACCACTGCTTCGCGGCCAAGACCGGGCGGCTGCTGCGCGAGCGTCTGGGCTGGGACGAGACGCGGATGCGCACGACGTTCCAGTCGCGGTTCGGGCGCGAGGAGTGGCTGCAGCCGTACACCGACAAGACGGTGGAGGCGCTGGCACGCTCCGGCGTCAAGCGCATGGCGATCCTGGCGCCGGGGTTCGTCGCGGACTGCCTGGAGACGCTGGAGGAGTTGGGCGAGGAGAACCGCGAGATCTTCGAGCACCACGGCGGCGAGCGCTACGCCTACATCCCGTGCCTGAACGCCTCGCCGCGGGGGCTCGACGTGCTGGAGCATGTGGTGACGCGCGAGCTGGGCGGGTGGGTCTGAGGCTGGCGGCAGCGAGGCAGCAAGCAAGGTTGAGGCCCCTCCTTCAAGCATGGGCCTCAAACTCCGCCAAAGGCTGGCCTTTGGAGTCCATTACTTAAAGGAAACCGGTCTAGGGGGGCCTCCCCCTCTGGCGGGTCTGGGCAGAGCCCAGCCTTGCTTGCCGGCGTCGCGGCGCGGTTGAAACCGGGCGGTGGTCGTGCGGTGATGCGGTGCCGGCAAGCCGGCGGGGGCGGGCCGCCAACGATGCGGCCCGGGGCGGTTTGAGGAGTCGGGTCATGTGGCGCGTCGTGGGTCTGGCGGGCTGGCTGGCGTGCGGCACGGCGCTGGCGGCGACGCCGGGTCCAGCCTGCATCGCCGACAAGGTCGAGGGCTGCATGAAGACGATGAAGAACGTGTTCAGCACGGCGGAGCAGACCAGGGCCTACTGCACGAAGGCGGCGCAGCAGAGCTGCGAAGCGAAGGCGCAGGAGCCGCGGTAGCGGGGCACGGTCGAGGCCCTGCCCCTTCCGCCAAAGGTCGGCCTTCCGGAGCCCACCTGCTTAACAGGAAAGTTTCTAAAGGACCTGGCAGTTTGGCAGCTCCGGGCAAAGCCCGGCTTTGCTTGCCTGGAGTGTCGCGCTAGTAGCCGGGTGCGAGCGGTGATTCAGCGTATTGCGCCAGGAGCTGCTCGGGGTCGGCGTAGATCGCGATGCAGCCGGCTTCCCGCAGGTCGGCTTCGGGAAAGCCGCCGCACAGCATGCCCACGACGCGCAGGTTCGCTTTCGTGGCGGCCTCGGCGTCGTAGGGGGTGTCACCGATCACAATGGCGTTCGCAGCGTTCAGGCCAGGGATGGTGGCCAGGGCGGCCTCGAAGATGTCGGGGTGCGGCTTGGATTTCTCCGCGTCTTCGGAGGAGGTCTCGGCGTCGATCAGGTCGGCGATGTTGGCGATCTTCTTGTAGGTCGCGAGCTCGTCCGACTTGGCGGAGGAGGCCAGGATGATTTTGGTGCCGTCCTGGCGGATGCGCTCGAACAGGGCGCGCACCTGGGGAAAGGCGGTGACGCGGCCGAGATAGCGCTCCTTGAGGATCTCGGAGCGGCGGGAGTCCAGGGCTTCGCCGCGCTGCTCCAGCTCGTCAGGGGACAGGAACACCGGCATCAGTTGGTCGCCGCCCTTGCCGATCTGGCCGCGCAGCTCGCCGAGCGCGATCTCGTGGCCGAACTCCGCAAAGGCGTCCTGCCAGGCCCTGGCGTGCAGGTCGACCGAGTCGACCAGGGTGCCATCGACGTCGAAGATCACGGCCTTGGGCATCGCAAGGGTTCCTTGGTGCTGTCCACGGGCATCATGGGGATGCCGCGTGGCGGTGCGCGCCGGGCAAAGCGCGCATGGGTGTGAGGGCACGGGGCGGCCGAAGCGGGCGCGGAGAGTGTCGGGCGGCCTCGTGCCGCAGAAGCAGCCTGTGCGCCGACGATGCAGCCTCTGCGTCGACGGGGTGCCCGCAGAAGTCAGGCCTTGCGGATGTAGGCGGTGCCGTCCACGGCGCGGGCGGGATGCTCCGTATAGCGGCCGTGGTCAGGGACGGCGAGGCGGTCGAAGTCGGCGGCGAGCGCGTGCAGGCCGCGGCGCAGCTCGGGGCCATGCAGCGCGGGGCCGTGCCCGGTGACGGCGCGCTCCGGCTCCAGGGCGGCGAGGCGGGCCACCGAGTCGCGGGCAAGGCCCCAGTCGGCGGTGTAGTACATCGGCGGGCCGTGCAGCTCCGGCTCCTGGGTGAGCACGGCGTAGGCGGATTCCTGGGCGGTGGCGATGAAGGCGTCGGCGGCGAGCAGGGTGCGGTCGGACTCGCGCCAAAGCGAGACCTGGCCCACGGCATGGCCCGGCGTGTGCAGCCAGCGCCAGCCGGGCATGTCGGGCACCGTGCCGTCTGCCGGCAGGGCACGCAGGCGGGTGCCCAGGTCGATCGGGCCACTCGGGTAGAGCGGCGAGAGCAGCGACATCAGGCCGCCGCCGACACCGGGGTCCGGCGGGGGATAGGCGGCGCTGCCGTCGAGGTAGGGGTGCTCCAGCGGGTGGGCGTAGACAGGAACGTCCCAGCGCTCGGCAAGCTCGGGGAGCGCGCCTACGTGGTCGAAATGGCCGTGGGTGAGGACGATGCAGCTCGGGCGGGCGTCGGCGCCGAACCGCGCGGCGGCGGTGGCGACGAGCCGGGCGCCCGTGCCGATCACGCCGGCGTCGATCAGCACCCAGCCGCGGTCGCCAGCACCGGGGACGCCGAGGAACGCCACGTTCACCAGGGCGAGTCGCGCGTAGGCCAGGTCGGCGGTGACGGCGTGGACCCCGTGGTCGGCGGTGGTGGCGTCGAGGGCGGACGGGTCGAGGGAAACTTGCTGCGTCACGATGGTCTCCTATGGCCCGGGTCCTCTGTGACCCGAATCTCCTATGGATCTGGGCCTCGTGCGGATCGGGCCTCGCTTGAAGCGCCGCGTCGCACACGGGTTCCCGCGCAGGTCCGTGATCGTGCGCGGCCGCGCCCTGTGGCGTACCGGACACAGCGTGGCGCCGCGTCGGAGCGGCGCCTTGTGGGAGCCGGGGGCGGCGGGCTTGATGGCGTGCGGGTGACGGGGGAGCGGCGGGACATGCGCCTGGGCGTGGGGCTGGTCGCGGGCGCGGCGTTCCTGGCGATGCTGCTGCTCGACACGCAGGCGGTGCTGCAGATGGCGTGGATGGCAGCACTCGGGCGGCTTGGGGTCTGGCCGCAGCGCCTGCTCGTCGGGGTCGCGGCGCTCGCGGCGTGCGGGCTGGCGATGGCGCGGGTGCGCCGGCCGCGCAAGGCAGGGCGCGCGGCGGTGCGGCGACGTGCGGCGCAGGCCGCCGCGCCGGGCAAGGTCGCGCGCAAGGGGTCGCCCGGGCCGAAGGGGCGCCGGTCCGCCGCGCCGGGCCTGGCGGGCGGACCGGCGGGGCGTGCGCCGGCCAAGCCGTCGCGGGCCTGATCCGCAGGCATCGGCGGCGTCCCGGGGGTAGTGGGTCATTTCCGAACCGGCTCATGGCTGTCAGGAAGCAGGCAAGGCTGGGCTCTGCCCAGACCCGCCAGGGGGAAGCCCCCCTGGACTGGCTTTACTTAAGAAATGGATTCCAAAGGCCTGCCTTTGGCGGAGTTTGAGGCAGAGCCTCAACCTTGCTTTCTGCCTTGTCTCGCCTGCGGCGGCATCGGGCAAACTGACCCGCTACTCGTCCAGGGCGGGGCTGGCGAGCGGCCGGCAATGGCGGTAAAACCCGTCGCAACGGCGGGGGCATGGCACGGTGGCGGACATCACGGCGCGTCTGGACACGCTGGAGGCGGAGAACAAGGTGCTCCAGGGCGTGGTCGCGCACCTGCTGGCGCTGCTGGAGACCGGCGCGCCGCTCGGGCCGGTGGACGCCAGCAACACCGCGCATTGGTCCTACGACACCGGCGACGACGCCTCGCGCGCAGCCTACGAGGCGTTCAAGGCCCGGCTGAAGTTGGCGCGCGAGACGGTGGACGCCAACGGCTGACGTTGCGGCGGGAGGGTGCGGGCAGGAAGCGCACAAAATTAAGGCTCTGCCTCAAACTCCGCCAGGGGCAGCGCCCCTGGACCCGCCTCTTTTGAGGAAAAGGTTTCCGGAGGCTGGCGCGTCCGGGCGGAGCTGCCCGAAGTTCCGATGGTTCGCGTGGGGGTGATGGAGGGCAGGTCTGGAACCTGCTGCCTGGATCTCGTGTTGCGGGCCGGCTTCAGGGGGTTCTTCTGCCGGCTGCGACGGATGCTTTCCCGCAGGCTGCCGATCGGGTAAGGTATTAACGAGGCATTGACTATCGCGCCCGGTGCGTCCGCCGGCGTCATGCCTGGTTTCGCCGAGAAAAGCTTGGCTCCCCCTTTGTCGCACCCGGGAGTCCCGCGATGACGATCGACGTCGATGCCGTGCTGCTCGACCGCGTGTTCCAGCCGGTCGCGGATGCCGTGGGTGGCCATTGCAGTTGCTTCGACCTGGCGCGCGGGGCGCTGTCCGGCGTGGTCGTGCTGCAGACGGTGGTGCTGGCGCGACAGATGGGCCTCGGCCAGGACGCCGCGACGCTCGGCCTGGTGGCGGTCGCCAGCGTGGTCCAGTACTGGGCGGTGAGCCTGGTGCTCCGCCAGATCCGCCGCGCCGAACGGCGGACCCGGCCAGGGATGATGAACGTCGCGCGCATCACGCTGCGCCCGTTCCGGGTGGTGTGGCTGCTCGTGGCGGCGGGCTCGGCCTGCCTGCTGAGCGGGATGCACGGCGACGCGATGTCGCTCTGCCCGGCGGCGGCGAATGCATTCTGGGTCGCGGCGGTCTACCTCATGTCGTGCGTCGCGCGCTCGCCCTCGGCCAGGGTCGGGCGCCGCCTGGTGGCGCAGGGCGCCTGCTGAATGGCGGGTCTCGCCCTGGCGGCCGGAGCGCCGGGCGCAGGTCAGCAGGGTTGAGGCCCCGCCTTCAAGCATGGGCCTCAAATTTCGCCAAAGGCTCACCTTTGGAGTCCCTTACTAAGTAAAGCCGGTCCAGGGGGGCTTCCCCCCTGGCGGATCTGGGCGTGGCTGCCAAAGGTTCCGACGATCCGCTTGGATCGTTGGAATGGCAGCGGAGGGAGAGCCGAGCCTTGCTTGCTTTCGGCCCGCCGTCTCAGCCCAGGCCCGTCGCGACGTCGCCGAGCCGGCGTGCCAGCGCGTGCACGCCATCGAGGTCGACGTTGGCGTAGGCGATGCGCAGGAACCCGTCCAATCCGCCGAACGCCGAGCCCGGCAGGCAACCGACGCCGTGCCGCAACGCCAAGTGCCGCACCACCTCCCAGCCGGTTGCCTCGGGGAACGGATGGCGCAGGTAGGCGAAGTACGCGCCCTGCGAGGCGACGGGCCAGTGCGGCAGCGCGGCCAGGCCGGCGCGCAGGGCGTCGCCGCGGCGGTTCATCTCGTGGCGGTTGGCCTGGCGCCAGTCCGCGGTGGCGTCCAGCGCCCAGGCCAGCGCGAGCTGCGCCGGCCGCTGCGCGCAGACGTGCAGGCAGTCCAGCACCTTGGCGAGCTGCGGCAGCAGGGACTCCGGCCCGGCCAGGGCGCCGACGCGCTGGCCGGGCACGGCGTAGGCCTTGGAGAAGCTGTAGAGCTGGATCACGTGCGCCGGCCATTCCGGCGCATCGAGCAGGTCGTGCAGGCGGCGCTGTTCGTCCGGCAGGAAGTCGCGGTAGGTCTCGTCGAGGATCAGCCACGCGCCGTGCGCGCGGCACAGCGCGGAGATCGCAGCGAGCGTGCCGGCCGGGCAGATCGCGCCCGTGGGGTTGTTCGGCGTCACCAGCGCCACCGCGCGCACCGGGCGGCCTGCGGGCTCGGCCAGCACCCGCGCGAGCGCCTCCGCGTCGGGGTGGAAGCCGCCGGCTTCGTCGCAGGGCAGCGGCCGGGCCTCGATGCCGAGCTGGCGCAGGGTCATCTCGTGGTTGAAGTACCAGGGCTGCGGCAGGACCACCGCGTCGCCCGGGCCGGCGACGGCGGAGACGGCCGCGAAGAACGCCTGGTTGCAGCCGGCGGTGATCGCGACGTTCTCTGCCCGTGCGGGCGCGTCGTACAACGCGGCGAGATGGGCCGCGTAGGCGTCGCGCAGCGCCGTCTCGCCGAGGATCGCGCCGTAGCGGGCGTTGGCGGGGGTCGCGGCCTCGCGGGCGAGGCGGTCGAGCAGCGCGGGCGGCGGCGGGTAGCCGGGCACCGCTTGGCACAGGTCGATCAGCGGGCCCTTGCCGCCGTCGTACTCGCGCATCCAGCCCTGTACGGCGGGGATCGGCGGGGCGCCGGTCGCGACGACCAGCGGGTTGAGGTGCATGGCAGGGATCCTGGCGTCGGGGCGACGCCTCGGGCGCCGGGCGGCCGGCACGCCGCGTGGCCGGTGATGCGGACTGGCACGCGGCGCGGGAAGACACAGCTTCGTGACCGGTGGTTCCCCGCAGCCGCGAACCGGGGCCCTCACAGGGCGGATGATCGCCTCTTTAGTCCCATCCGAAGCAGGTCGGGGTGTCGGGGCTGGTTCAGGAACTGGCGTCGCAGGTGCACGCGTGGTGCCGCCCCGATCCCCTTCGGAGCAGACCGCCAAAGTCTGCGCAGGCGGGTTTGCCTCGCGTATCTCGCGCACTGGAAATGCTGTTTCCCGAGTGGAGGGATCAGGCAATTACTGCGATATGCGTCATGCACCGGCAGCGGCACCTGCGCTGTTCACCTGCATCGTTGTTGATCAACAGTATCTATTCTGCATTCGAGTGCATTGGCATTCTGATCTAGCTTGATTTCGATCATCGGATCCGGTCCTGATCGAAAGAGCATAGATTGTTTTAATAATGAGATATATCGTCCATAAAACGCAGATATGGAGCATCAGCCTTGACCCGCGACCATCTATTTATTTTCGTCTCGAATATTTTTCTGGACAAGTAGTTATAGGAGACAACCTGCTTCAAAGGATGTCGCTCAAACACCTGAACCGCCGGAGCGGTATCCTGCTATGGTTGCGGGGCGGGGCACGTCGACTCATTCGGCGGATGCCGGTCGCCAGGAGCGGACAGAATGACCTTTGTTGATCGGCTTTCGGCACACCCTCACATGCTGACGAACAACGGGAGCCAGCACGGCTTTGCGGATATTTCCCGCACAGCGTCCGGCACGGCCGAGGGTTGCGGCGAGTATCGCAACCTCAGGATGCAGATCGATGCCGCGTCGAAGACGGCCTGGTGCCACATGCGCCCCGAGGGGCGGCCGAGCTACACTCACGGGCTGCTCGCCGACCTGTACCGGATGCGTGACGACCTGGACCGCTGGTTCAACGCGCGCGCGGCGACGCAGGGCAGGCCGGTGCAGTGGTTCGTGATGGCGTCCGACGTGCCCGGGATCTTCAACCTGGGCGGCGACCTTGCCCATTTCGTCGATCGCATCGAGGCGCGCGACCTCGGGTCGCTACAGCACTACGGGCGGCTCGCGGCGAGAGGGGTGTACCTCAACTCCACCGGCCTGGGCCTGCCGCTGATCACCGTGGGCCTGGTGCAGGGCGACGCCCTGGGCGGCGGGTTCGAGCACGCCCTGGCCTGCGACATCCTGGTGGCCGAGCGCAGCGCCAGGCTCGGGCTGCCGGAGATCCTGTTCAACCTGTTCCCCGGCATGGGGGCCTACAGCTTCCTCAGCCGCAGGATCGGCCGCAGCGGGGCGGAGGCCATGATCCTGTCCGGCAAGGTCCACACCGGCGAGGAGCTGCACGCGATGGGCGTGGTCGACGTGCTCGCCGAGGACGGCCAGGGCGAGGAGTGCGTGAAGGAATACGTCGCCCGGCACGGCCGCAAGTACAACGCCCACTACGCGCTCCACCGCGCCCGCAAGTGCGTCAGCCCGGTGCCGCTGTCCGAGCTGCTGGAGGTGGTTGACATCTGGGCGGAGACGGCGATGGAGCTGACCGCGACGGACCTGCGCAGGATGCTGCAGCTCGCCGGCGCCCAGGACCGGCGGCTGGCGGTGTCCGCCGCGACACCCGGGCCGCGGCGGCAGGCCGCGGGGTTCTGATCCGATCCGCGGCGTGAGCGCGGCGGCCTGGCAGGCGCCGGGGCCGCGCCCGCGCCTGTGCGCCTGCCTCTGCGATGCACCCGCACGGGGCAGCGGCTGGTAGTGGGTCATTTCCAGACCGGCCCGTGGCTGTCAGGAAGCAAGCAAGGCTGGGCTCTGCCCAGACCCGCCAGGGGCGAGCCGCCCCTGGACCGGCTTTTCTTAAGGAGTGGATTCCAAAGGCGAGCCTTTGGCGGAGTTTGAGGCCCATGCTTGAAGGTGGGGCCTCAACCTTGCTCATCTCCTGTCTCGCCTTGCCTGCGGAGACACCGGGCGAACTGATCCATTGCCCAGCGGCTGATCCCTGCGCGACAGCGCACGAAATCTGGTAGTCAGGCGCGCGTGCCGGGGATGGTGGACGTTGGCTTAACCCTGCGGACCTATTGTCGCGCTGCAGGCATGTGGGTCGGCATCCGCCGAGAGGGACTTTGGGCACCATGGTGACGATCCTGATCATCGACGACAGCATGACCAACCGGAAGATCTATTCCAGGCTGGCCGCCTCGCTGCATGCCGACATCAGGATCATGTGCTTCGACCGCTCGACCACGGCGCTCGACTGGCTGGAGGAGAACTCCGCCGACCTGATCATCACCGACTTCAAGATGCCGCAGATGGACGGCGCCACCTTCACGCGCCGCCTGCGCGAGAGGCCGTCGGACGGCGACATCCCGGTCATCGTGGTCACCGCCTACAGCGACCACGTCTTCCGCATGGAGGCGTTGGAGGCGGGCGCCACCGATTTCCTGCTCACCCCGGTGGACCACTACGAGTTCGTCGCCCGCGCCAGGAACCTGCTCAAGCTCAGGACCCAGCAGCGGATCATCCAGCAGCGCGCGGAGTCGCTGCAGGACGAGCTCAAGCTGACGCGCCAGGCCCACGACGCGCTGGCCCGCGACAGCCACGAGGCGCTGGCCGAGATCATCGACACGGTGCCCGCGCTGATCAGCGCCACGGCGCGCGACGGCTCGTTCCTGTTCATCAACGAGGGCCTCGCCTCGTTCGTCGGCGTGGCCAGGGACGATGCGGAGCGTCGCGACCTGGTGGTGCTGTTCGACGCCGGCCACGCCCAGACCAGCCTGACGCTGAACGCCATCGTGTTCGAGACCGGCGCAGCCCTGCCCGCGCGCGAGGAGACCCTGGTCAACCACGCCGGCCAGAGCCGCACCTTCCTGACCGCGCGGACCCCGCTGCGCCGCGCCGGACAGGAGGTGGTGGGCGTGCTCACCACCTCGCTCGACATCACCGAGCGCAAGGCGGCGGAGGAGCGTCTCAGCCACCTTGCCCACCACGACACCCTGACCGACCTGCCGAACCGCGCGCTGCTGCGCTCCAGGCTGCGCCAGGCCATGGCGCGCGGGCGGCGCGGCGACCGCGCCTTCGCGCTGCACTTCATCGACCTGGACCGCTTCAAGGCGATCAACGACGCGCTCGGCCATTATTTCGGCGACCAGGTGCTGGTGGCCGTCGGCGAGCGGCTGAGCGGCCTCGTGGAGCCCGGCGACACCGTGGCCCGCCTCGGCGGCGACGAGTTCGCGATCCTGCAGTCCGGCGTCGCAGGCCCGCAGGACGCGGAGGCGCTGGCAGACAGGATCATCGCGGAGATGGGCAAGCCTCTGCTGTGCGACGGGCAGGAGGTGACGATCGGCGCCAGCATCGGCGTCACGATCCATCCCCGCGACGGCACCGACGAGGACGACCTGCTGCGCAACGCCGACCTCGCGATGTATCGCGCCAAGGCGGCCGGGCGCGACACCTGGTGCTTCTTCGCCGAGGGCATGAGCCCCGGGGCGCGGGACGCGATGAAGACGGAGGCCGACCTGCGCAGCAGCGTGGCGCGCGGCGAGCTGCTGCTGCACTACCAGCCGCAGGTGGAGCTCGCCACCGGCCGGATCGTGGGCGCGGAGGCGCTGCTGCGCTGGGCCAGGCGCGGGCACGGCCTGGTGGCGCCCGGCAACTTCATCGCGCTGGCCGAGGAGACCGGGCTGATCCTGGTGATCAGCGAGTGGGTGCTCAGGGAGTCCTGTCGCCAGGCCGCGGAGTGGCTGCGCGAAGGGCTCCCGCCGATCCGCCTCGGCGTCAACCTGTCGCCGGTGCAGTTCCGCCGTCAGGACGTCTACGACCTCGTGGTGCGCGCCCTGGCGGAGAGCGGGCTGGCCCCGGAGCTGCTGGAGCTGGAGCTGACCGAGAACATCCTGATGGAGAACGCGGACGAGGCGGTGGAGGCGCTGCAGCGGCTCCGCTCCATCGGGGTGTGCCTGTCCGTGGACGATTTCGGCACCGGCTACTCGTCGCTGAGCTACGTCAAGCGGTTCCCGCTCAACCGCCTCAAGATCGACCAGTCCTTCGTGCGCGGGCTCGGCAGCGACGTGAGCGACACCGCCATCGTGCAGACCATCCTCGAGCTCGGGCATCTGCTGCAGCTCGGGGTGATCGCGGAGGGGATCGAGAGCGAGGCGCAGATGGCCTGGCTGCGCCAGGAGGGCTGCGAGGAGGGCCAGGGCTTCTATTTCAGCCGCCCGGTGCCGGCGGCGGAGTTCGCGGATTTGCTGCGGCGCCAGGCCGCGTCCCGCGCGCTCCCGTTCGCAGCACCGCTCGCAGGATGAGCCCGCGAGCGGAGCCGGGCGGGACGATGCGCGCTGTCGTCGCGCGCGGCGAGAGGCTCCTGAGACGGATGTCGCTGCGCTTCGGCGGCGAGCTCGAGATGGCGCGCAACCGCTTTGTGTTCGCCCTGTCCGGCCTGGCATTTCTTGTCGCTGTCGGCCGGCACAGGGTCGAGGGCCCGCTGGTGCTGCTTGCGGCCTACGTCGTGGTCGCCGTGGTCATCCTGGTGCATATCCTGTCCTCGCCCGAGAAGCGCCAGCTCAGGCGCCTCGTCGCCATCGCAGCGGACGCGGCGACCCTGTCATGCGAACTGCACATGGGCGGCGAGCCGGAGTCGCTGTTCTTCTGCCTCTATCTGTGGATGGTGTTCGGCAACGGCTTCCGCTTCGGCGTGCGCTGGCTGTTCCTCGCCACCGTGGCGGCGTGTCTCGGCTTCCTCGCGGTGTGCCTGACCACCCCATTCTGGCAGAACCAGGCGCATCTCGTGGCGGGGCTAATGGCGGGGCTGATCGCGCTGCCGCTGTATGCCGCCACCCTGATCCGGCGCCTGTCGCAGGCCAGGCTGGCGGCGGAGCACGCCACCCGGGTCGCGGAGGAGGCGAACCAGGCCAAGACCCTGTTCATGGCCTGCGTCAGCCACGAACTGCGCACGCCGCTCACCGCGATCATCGGCATGGGAGGCCTGCTGTGCGACACCCCGCTCGCGCCCGAGCAGCGGGAGATGACGCAGACCGTCAAGGATGCCGCGCACTCCCTGCTCTCGCTGATCAACGGTGTGCTCGATTTCTCGCGCATCGAGGCGGGGCGGATGCCGGTGCAGCCGGTGGCGTTCGAGCCGGCGGAGCTGGTGCGCGAGATGCGCAGCCTGGTGATGGCCCAGGCGCGGGCGAAGGGCATCGCCGTCGACGTCAACGTGACGCCGCGCACGCCGCGCCGCATCCTGGCGAGCCGCCGCCACCTGTCCGATATCGTCACCAACCTGCTGAGCAACGCGGTGAAGTTCACCAGCGCGGGCGGCGTGCTGGTCGCGATCGACGTCGAGGATACCCGGGAGGCGGGCCTGCGGCTCGTGCTGGAGGTGTGCGACACCGGGATCGGCATCTCGCCGGAGGCCCAGACCCGGGTGTTTGACACGTTCACCCAGGCGGATGCCAGCATCCTCAACAACTATGGCGGCACCGGCCTCGGCCTGTCGATCGCGCGGAGCAGGGCCGAGCTTCTGGGGGGCAGCCTGGGCCTGCAGAGCGAGGTCGGCGTCGGCAGCGTGTTCCGGCTGGTGGTGCCGGTCGGTGCGGTAGAGGACCTGCGTTCCGATCTGCCCGGCGACGTCGCGGTCGTGCTGCTCGCAGCCGCTGGCAAAGGCCGCCGGCGACTGGTCGAGCGGCTCGACGCCTGCGACGTCGCCTGCCGGGTCAGCGACGATCCAGAGGCAGCGCTGTCGCTGTTGGCCAGCAGGGTCCGCGAGCCCGGGGTGGCCACCATCCTGATGGTGCTGGAGGACGGGCTGGCGGGCACGCTCGAGCGGCTCCAGCCGAGTCTGGCCGCGGCCTGCGCCGACGCCGGCACCGGCGCGGTGCTCGTGGGCGACGCGCGCGCCGCGAATGGCGATCGCCGCCGGCATTTCGTCTCCGTGCTGCCGCGCGACCCGGGCGCTGCGGAGATCGCCGCCGCCCTGCACGTCGCCAGGACGCAATCGGCCAGCCGGCATGGCGTCGCGCCGGGCGACGGCCCCGGCCGGCGCGATGGCGCGGGCGGCCGGCGGGCGCTCACGATTCTCGTGGCCGACGACAACAGCGTCAACCAGAAGGTGATCGCCAGGATCCTCGAACGCGCCGGTCACAGCGCGCGCGTGGTGTCGGACGGCGAGGCCACGCTGGACGCGCTGGGCAGCGGGGAGGCCTTCGACCTCGTGTTGATGGACGTGAACATGCCGGGGATGGACGGCCTCGAGGCGACGAAGCTGTATCGGTTCATGGCCCTGGGCGACGCGCACCTGCCCATCGTGGCCCTGACCGCGGATGCGACGCCGGAGATGGCGGCGCGCTGCGCGGCCGCCGGCATGGATGCCTGTGTCATCAAGCCGGTGGCGCCCGACGACCTGGTGGCGCTCGTGGAACGGCTTGCCGCGGCACCGGCTCCCGGCCGGCCGGCCGCCGTGGTGCCGATCTCGCGGCATCCGAGATACCGCAGCACGTTGGCCGACATCATCGACGCGAGCAAGCTGCAGACCCTGCGTGAACTGGGCGGCGCGGAGTTCGTGGCCGACCTGATCGGCGACTTCCTGGTCGAGGCGGAGGCGACGATCGAGCATCTGGTCGAGGCCGCGACAACGGGCGACATCGTGGCGTTCCGCAGCCATGCCCACGCTTTGCGCAGCGCGTCGAGCAACATCGGCGCCCACGCCATTGGTGAGCTATGCAACCCCTGGCAGCACGCCAGGCTGGCCGATCTCGCAGAGCAGGCGCCGCATGTGTCGCATCGGGTGAGGTCCGAGTTCGGGCGGACCCGCGACGCGTTGCTGGCGGCACAGGCGCCGTCGCTGGGCAGCGTCGCCCAGCCGAACTGACGCCGGCGGCTCCCAGGGAGCAGAAGACAAGCAAGCAAGGTTGAGGCTCTGCCTCAAACTCCGCCAAAGGCTCGCCTTTGGAATCCACTCCTTAAGTAAGGCCGGTCCAGGGGCGGCTCGCCCCTGGCGGGTCTGGGCAGAGCCCAGCCTTGCTCGCCTGGCTGGACCCGGTGGGACGGGTGGCGGAAACCGGCGCCGGGTGGATGGAAACGGCGGCTGCGAGGCGCCATGTCACCGGTCCCGCGAGCCCTTATCGGGGTCCGCCGAGCGTCCAGGATCACGCCATGGCGTCCACGACCCAGATCATCTACCAGCCCTACGTGGCCGGTCCCCGCGGCGCCCTGAAGCCTGGCACGGCGATCGCCTGCCGGTCCGCGGAAGAGGGACTGCGCCGTGCCGAGCGCGCCTTGCAAGGCGGGTCGATCCTCGGGGCCCAGGTGGTACGGATGACCCACGACGATGCCGCCGGCGAGTTCGGCGACCCGGAGTTCCTCAGCAGGATCGGGCAGGTCCCGGATGCGGACTGACCCCGCAGGCCTTGATGCAGGGCTCGTCCAGCGGGTGAAACAGGCAAGGTTGAGGCACCTCCTTCAAGTACGGGCCTCAAACCCCGCCAGAGAGAGCCCCCCTGGACCGGCTTTTCCTAAGTCAAGCCGGTCCAGGGGCGGCTCGCCCCTGGCGGGTCTGGGCAGAGCCCAGCCTTGCTTTCTGACAGGCCGATAGTTGGGGCTTTCTGGCAGGTCCGGCCCTGCGCGCCGGTCGCTAGGAGGCCGCCGCCATCTGGTCGCGCGCGCCAAGGCCGGGGCGCAGGCTGGCCAGGATCTCGTAGGAGCGCAGGCGGGCCGCGTGGTCGTGGATCGCCGAGGCGACCATCAGCTCGTCGGCGCCGGTGCGCGCGACGAGGCGTTCGAGGCCGGCGCGCACCGTGTCGGGCGAGCCGACCACCGAGCAGGACAGCATGGCCGTGACCTGCGCCTTCTCGGCCGGTGACCAGAAGCCCTCGATGTCGTCGGTGGGGCGGGGCAGCCTGCCGCGCGTGCCGCGGATCAGGGTGGTGAAGCTCTGCTGCACGGAGGTGAACAGGTGGCGGGCCTCCGCGTCGCTCGCGGCGGCGACCACGTTGACGCCGACCATGGCGTGCGGCCGGTCGAGCTGCGCGGAGGGGCGGAAGCGGTCGCGGTAGATGCGCAGGGCGTGGGTGAGGGCATCGGGCGCGAAGTGCGAGGCGAAGGCGTAGGGCAGGCCGAGGTGGGCGGCGAGCTGGGCGCCGAACAGGCTGGAGCCGAGGATCCAGATCGGCACGTTCGTGCCGGTGCCGGGGACGGCCTGGACCGCCTGGCCGGGCTGCGCGGGGCCGAGCAGGGCCTGGAGTTCCTGCACGTCCTGCGGGAAGCTGTCGGCGGCCTCGGGGTCGCGGCGCAGGGCGCGCGCGGTGCGGCCGTCGGTGCCGGGGGCACGGCCGAGGCCGAGGTCGATGCGGCCGGGGTAGAGGGTGGCCAGGGTGCCGAACTGCTCGGCGATCACCAGCGGCGCGTGGTTGGGCAGCATGACGCCGCCGGAGCCGACGCGGATGGTGCTGGTGCCGCCGGCGACGTAGCCGATCACTACGGCGGTCGCGGCGGAGGCGATGCCGACCATGTTGTGGTGCTCGGCCAGCCAGTAGCGTGTGTAGCCCCAGCGCTCGGCGTGCTGCGCCAGGTCGCGGGCATTGTGCAGGGCGTCCGCGGCGGTCGAGCCGTCGGGGATCGGCGCCAAGTCGAGCACGGAAAAGGCGGGCTGCGTCATGGGAGGTCTCCCGGGGTCCGGCCGAAGCGGCGTGCCGTGCCACGAAGGTCAGGGTTCGGGCAGCCTGATGCAAGATGGGCGGACGGCAGGGCAGGGGGGTGGTTTCGAACCGGCCACGGCTGTCAGGCAGCAAGCAAGGCTGGGCTCTGCCCAGACCCGCCAGGGGCGAGCCGCCCCTGGACCGGCCTTACTAAGTAGTGGATTCCAAAGGCGAGCCTTTGGCGGAGTTTGAGGCAGAGCCTCAACCTTGCTTACTTCACTGGCAAGATAACTGAGCCTCTGGCCCTGTCTGCCGGCCTGCTCAGGAATTGCGAGCCTGCCAGGCAGAAGCGCCACGGCGTCGCGGCGCCGCGGGTGATGCCGATGCGCGGCCCAGCGGTGACGTCCGCCGCTCCGGTACGCGGCAGGAGCAGGAAGGGCGGCGCGTCGAGGCGGGCACCGTCCAGCGCGAGATCGACGCCGAGCGCCTGGCAGAGCCGCCCGGGGCCGCTGCACAGCACGCGGTCGGCGACCAGGCCGCGCCGGGCGCGCATCACTGGCAGGTCGCGCAGGGGTTCGATTGCGCGGATCAGCACGGCGGCCCCCGGCGCCTCGCCGCAGACCAAGTTCAGGCACCAGTGCAGGCCGTAGGAGCGGTAGACGTAGGCGTGACCGGGCGGACCGAACATCGCGGCGTTGCGCGCGGTGGGGCCGGCGGCGCTGTGCGAGGCGGGGTCATGGCGGTCGTACGCCTCGGTCTCGACGACGAGGCCGCCGACGCCATCGACGAGCAGCGTGGCGCCGATCAGGTCGCGGGCGACCAGAGGCACGGGGCGCAGGAGGAAGCCGGGCGGGAGCATGGGGGACCTGCGGCAGGGGCGGGACGCATCCTGGCACGGGCGCGCGGGACATGCGCGGTGCGGCGCGTGGCCGGCCGGCGCGCAGGGGGAAGGCCGTGCATTGACAGGCCCGGGGTTACGCGGGAAGCGGGGAGGATGACCCGTGTCCCCGGCCGGCTGTCCCGTGTTCGCGTCCGGGGCCGGGCGTGAGCGTCGGGCGGCGCAGCGGGCGGATCGACGTGCTGCGCGGGGTGTCGATCCTGCTGGTGCTGCTGCACCACTTCGATATCGCCTACAGCCTGCGCGACACGGTGCTGTCGCGGTGGCTGGGCCGGGAGGTCGTGCACGCGGTGGCGCGCAACGGCAACTACGCGGTGGTCATGTTCTTCACAATCTCCGGGTTCCTGATCACCGGCAACGCCCTGCGGCGCTGGGACAGCCTGGCCGGCGTCGACGCAGGCCGGTTCTACGCGCTGCGGGCGGCGCGCATCCTGCCCTGCGTGGCGTTGCTGGTGGCGGTGGTCACGGTGCTCGGGCTGTGCGGCGTGGCGATGTTTGCCAACGTGCCGGAGCAGGGGCCGCCGGTGTCGTTCTGGGTGGTGGATCTCGCGGCGCTGACATTCTGGATGAACGTGCTGATGGCGCGGGCGGGGTGGGTCAACTACATGCTGTGCGTGCTGTGGTCGCTCTCCGTCGAGGAGGTGTTCTACCTGTCGTTCCCCGTGGTCTGCCGCGTGCTGCGGCGCGAGTCGTGGGTGGCGGCGTTCTGGGCGCTGCCGGTGCTGGCGGGGCCGCTGTGGCGCATGGCGCACCAGGACGACGAGGCGGGGTTCCTCTACGCCTACCTCGCGTGCTTCGACGCGATCGCGATCGGCTGCTGGGCGGCGCTGCTGGCGCCGCGGCTGCGGCGGGCCGGCGCGCGGGCGGGCGTCGCGGTCGGGGGCTCGGGGCGCGGCCGGGGGCTGGATGCGGCGGCGGTGGCGGCGATGGCGGTGCTCTATCTCGGCTGGTCGATCGGAGAGAGCGGCGTGTTCGGCGTCACCGCCATGGCGCTGGGAACGGCGGTGCTGCTTGTGGGTTCGGATCGCGCGGCGGGAGGAGCGGAGCGCGCGGCGGACGAGGCGCACGGGCGCATCGCGGGAGGCGCCGGCAGGGTCGTGCGGTGGTTCGGGCGGCGCAGCTACGAGCTGTACCTGTTCCATCTCGTCGTGCTCGCCACGCTGCGGAGCATCGCACCGCCGGGGGAGGTGGGGTCGGGCGGCCTGGTGTTCCTGGCGGCGTATCTGGGCGGGTCGGCGCTGCTGGCGGAGGGCGTCGCGCGGCTCTGGTCCGAGCCGGCGAACCGCGCGATCCGACGGCGGCTGGGCGGGGCAGGGATGGCCCAGGCATGACGCGGGGCGACGTGACGTGTGGCGACGTGAAGCGGGGCGACGTGCGCGGCAGGGTCACGGCGCGCTGGGTGCTGGCGGCGCTGTATCTCGCGGCGGGGGTCATCCATCTGGCGATGCCGGCGCCGTTCCTGCTGATCACGCCGGACTGGGTGCCGTATCCGCGCGCGGTGATCCTGGGCACCGGGCTGTGCGAGATTGCCGGCGCGCTCGCCCTGCCGACCCGCGGCCTGCGCCGCCTGGCCGGGGGAGCGCTGGCGCTCTACGCGGTGTGCGTGGTGCCGGCCAACATCAAGCACGCGATGGGCGGCCTGGCGGGCGGCGGGATGCAGCTCGGCCTGTGGTACCATGTGCCGCGTCTCGCCCTGCAGCCGGTGCTGGTGTGGTGGGCGCTGTTCGCGGGCGAGGTGGTGGACTGGCCATTCCGGCGCGCGGGCCGGCGCTGACCGGCTGCCCCGCATTCCGGCCGCTATCGAACTTTCTGCACCTTGAGGCGTTTCGTAGGCAACGGGATGGCGCTTGGAACCGCCGATCACGATGGCAGAGTGCTCTGGCGGACGGCGCCAGCTTCGTCATACCTGACGGTTACGGTTCGAGGGCGTTACCGAAGCTGCTGCTCCCGAAAAGTTGCGGCCGGACTGTGCGGATCTCGGCGTAGACATCTCGAATACTCAGGAAGGATGCTGATCATGCGTATTTCTGTTCTGGCGATCGTGGCGGTGCTCGGGATGACGGGTGCGGCCATGGCGCAGGTCGGGGGTCCCGGCGGTGGCGCCGGTGCGGGCGCTGGCATGGGTGCGGGCAGTGCCGGCGGCGGCGCGCTGGGCAGCGGTCTTGCCGCTCCGGGCGCCGGCGTGGGCTCCACCAGCGGGATGACGGGCGGGACGTCCAGTGGCGTGGGCGGGGCAGGTGGCCTGCCGACCGCGCCCGTAGGCGGCACGTTGACGTCCGGTAATGCGATTCCGGGGAACTCGGGCATTGCCGGCGGCGTGGTGGGTGGCACCGGCGGTGCGACAGGCGCCGGCGTGGCAGGCGGAACCGCTGCCGGTCACTGATCCAGACGGCTCGCCGGCCTGTTCCGTTTGCTGACGTGCGGGGGCGCGGCGACCGACAATATCGGCTCGCCCAGCCATCCGACCCGCAGGCGGGACGGTCGGGTGCGAAACAAGACACGACTGCGGCACTGACTTCTGACGGTGGCGAAGGCAAGGCCTTCGCCACCGTCTTTCATTGATGAGTGCGAACGGTCGTCGCTGGCGGACGGACGAGGGCGAAGCCGAAGACCTGGCCCAGGGCTTGTCCTCCGAACCTCTTCCTCGCATTGGGGATCAAAGGGTCTTGGCCGTTTGCCGGTCTGGGCAGAGCATGGCTCAGGCCTGTTTGCGAATCGGCATAAACGATGCTCGTCAGCAACCATAATGCGGCAGGGCGAGTGGGCCTGGGAGGCAGGAAAGCAAGGTTGAGGCTCTGCCTCAAACTCTGCCAAAGGCTCGCTTTTGGAATCCACTCCTTAAGAGAAGCCGGTCCAGGGGGGGCTTCCCCCCTGGCGGGTCTGGGCAGAGCCCGGCCTTGCTTTCTACCTTAAAACATCGGCCCGCCCCCCGTGACCGGGATCAGCGCGCCGGTCATGTAGCTGCCCTGCTCCGAGGCGAGCATCACGTAGGCGGGCGCCAGCTCCGCTGGCTGTCCTGGGCGGCCCAGCGGGGTGTCCTTGCCGAGCAAGGCGAGCTGCTCCGGGTCCTTGGCGATCGGCTGGATCGGCGTCCACACCGGGCCGGGCGCCACGCAGTTCACCCGGATGCCCTGCGGCGCCAGCAGGTTGGACAGGGCGATGGTGAGGCTGGCGATCGCGCCCTTGGTGGCGGCGTAGACCAGCATGCTCTTTGCCGCCGTCTTGGCCTGGATGCTGGTGGTGTTCACGATCGCGGAGCCCGGCTTCATGTGCGGCACGGCGGCCTGGCACAGATAGTACATCGCGAACACGTTGGTGCGGAAAGACTCGTCGATCTCGGCGGCGGTGACGTCGGACAGCGCCTCGTTCACGCTCTGGTGGGCGGCGTTGTTGACCAGGACGTCCAGGCGGCCGAACCGCGCCACGGTCCGCTCGACAAGCGCGTGGCAGTGCGCCTCGTCCTGGATGTCGCCCGGCAGCAGCAGGGCGTGGCGGCCGGCCTTCTCCACCCAGCGCGCGGTGTCCTCGGCGTCGGGCTGCTCCACGGGGAGGTAGGAGAGCGCCACGTCGGCGCCCTCGCGCGCATAGGCGATGGCGACGGCGCGGCCGATGCCGGAGTCCCCGCCGGTGATGAGCGCGACGCGGCCGGCGAGCAGGCCCTTGCCGGTGTAGCTGTCCTCGCCGTGGTCCGGGGGCGGCGACATCCTCGAGGTCAGGCCGGGGGCAGGCTGCTGCTGGTCGCCCGGGAAAGGCGGGGCGGCGCCGGCGGTGCGCGGGTCGGCGGGCATGGCGAAGGCTCCGGTTGTCCGTGGGCTCCTACGCGGGAGGTGAGCCGGGGATGCGAGAAAGGTTGAGGCTCTGCCTCAAACTCCGCCAAAGGCTCGCCTTTGGAATCCACTTGTCTCAGTAAAGCCGGTCCAGGGGCGGCTCGCCCCTGGCGGGTCTGGGCAGAGCCCAGCCTTGCTTTCTTGACAGTCGTCGGCGGCGGCCAAAGCGCCTAGTCAGGGCGCTATGCCCAATTCCCCGACGCTCCGCCGCCCCCTGGTGCTGGCCTCCGTCATGGCCGCGATGTTCATGATCGCGATCGAGGCCACCATCGTGTCGACCGCCATGCCGCAGATCGCCGGCCAGCTTGGCGACCTGCACCTGTATGCGTGGGTGTTCTCTTCCTTCCTGCTCACGCAGACCGCGACCACCGTGGTGTTCGGCAAGCTCGCCGACCTGTACGGGCGCAAGCCGGTGCTGCTGGTGGGGATCGTGATCTTCCTGGCCGGTTCGGTGCTGTGCGGCTTCGCGTGGTCGATGCCGTCGCTGATCGGGTTCCGCCTGCTGCAGGGCGTCGGCGCGGGCGCGATCCAGCCGGTGAGCCTGACGGTGGTGGGCGACCTGTACTCGGTGCAGGAGCGAGGGCGCATCCAGGGGTGGATCGCCAGCGTGTGGGGCATCTCGTCGGTGCTCGGGCCGTTGGCAGGCGGGCTCATCATCCGCCACCTGAGCTGGGCGTGGATCTTCTGGATCAACGTGCCGGTCGGGCTGGTCGCGTTCGCGGGGTTCAGCGCGTTCCTGCACGAGAAGGTGGCGCGCCAGCAGCACCGCGTGGACGTGCTGGGCGCGGGGCTGTTCACGGCGGCGATCGCGTCGCTGATGGTGGCGCTGACCGGGCTCGGCGCCCAGGGCGCACAAGGCGGCGGGCGGGCGGTGGCGCCGGCGCTGGGGCTGTTCGTGCTGAGCGTCGCGCTGTTCGTGGTCCAGGAGAGGCGGGCGCGCGACCCGATGCTGGCGTTCGCGCTGTGGGCGCGGCGGCCGATCGCGACCGCCAACGGGGCCTCGCTGCTGAGCGGCATGGCGATCATCGGGCTCACCGCGTTCCTGCCGATGTACGTGCAGGGTGTGCTGCAGCGCTCCGCGCTGGTGGCGGGCTTCACGCTGACGGCGATGGTGGCGGGGTGGCCGGTGGGCTCGATCGTGGCGGCGCGCAACTTCGCCCGCCTGGGCCTGCGCACGACGCTGCTGCTCGGCGCCGCGCTGCTGCCGACGGGGGCGCTGGCGTTCGTGGCGCTGGGCCCGGGCGGCTCGCCGGTGCTGGCGGGCGCCGGCTCGGTGGTGGTGGGGCTGGGGATGGGGTTCCTCAGCACGTCGGCCATCGTCATCGTGCAGGACAGCGTCGGCTGGGCGGAGCGCGGCGCCGCGACGGCGTCCAACATCTTCTCGCGCAACCTGGGCAGCACGCTCGGCGCCACGGTGCTGGGCGGCGTGCTCAACCTCGGCCTGGCGCGGCAGGGGCACGGCGCGGTCGGCTTCGACCAGGTGCGGCAGTTGCTCGACCACCCAGGGGCGCTGGCCGGCGAGGCGGCGGCGCGCGCGGCGCTGGGGCAGGCGCTGCACCTGACGTTTTGGGCGGTGTTCGCGACCACGCTCGCCACGCTGGCGCTCGCGACGCTGGTGCCGGCGGTGGCGCTCACGCTGCGGCCGCGCGAGGTCGCGATGGAGTGAGGGTGCCCTGCAAAGGGCAGCAAGCAAGGCTGGGCTCTGCCCAGACCCGCCAAAGGCCAAGGCCTTTGGAAACCGATTTACTTAAGTAATGGATTCCAAAGGCGAGCCTTTGGCGGAGTTTGAGGCAGAGCCTCAACCTTGCTTGCTGTCGTCGCTCAGCCGGTGGCCCAGAGGCTGCGCCGGCCGAGCACCGGGTCCGTGTCGGGCAGCGCCACGGCATGGATGGCGCGCAGGGCCGCGTCGTATTCGGCGGGCTCGCCGCGCAGGATGTCGCACTCCGCACCGCCGGGGTAGGCGCCGACCACCAGCAGGTCGTGGCGCTGGCCGACGTTGCGGTGTGCGACGCCGGCCGGGATCACCACCACGTCGCCGGCCCGCACCGTGACCTCGCGGCCTCCGGGTCCGCCGAAGACGACGCGCGCGGTGCCGGACGCGATGCCGAGCACCTCGTGGGCGATGCTGTGGAAGTGGTGGTAGCCGAAGATGCCGTTGCGCCAGGCGTTCGACCAGCCCTGGCGCGCGAACGCCTGCTCCATGGCGGTGGGGTCGGCGGGCAGGGCGGCACGGTGCACCAGCAGCGGCAGGGCGGAGTTCGGGAACCGGCCGTCGCCGGCGAAGTGGTATGTCTCGGCGTTACCCGACATCATCGCCCCCATGGCCAGGCCGTCAGGCGACGGCGCGGATGGTCTGGCCCGGCACGGCGGGCGGGTAAAGACACGAAGGCGGAGGCCTGATGGACGTCACACGCGCGGACCTGGAGGCGCTGGACCGTGCCGACCCGTTGCGGGCGCTGCGCGACGAGTTCGTGCTGCCGGAACACGGCGTCTATCTCGACGGCAACTCGCTCGGTGCCCTGCCGCGCGCGACGCCAGGGCGGGTTGCGGCGGTGGTGGAGCGGGAGTGGGGCCGGGGGCTGATCGGGTCATGGAACGACGCGGGCTGGATCGGGATGCCGCTCGCGGTGGGGGAAAAGATCGGGCGGATCGTGGGGGCGGCGCCGGGCAGCGTGGTCGCGGCGGACTCCACCTCGGTCAACGTGTTCAAGCTGCTGGGGGTGGCGCTGGGGCTGCGGCCGGGGCGGCGGGTGATCCTGGCGGAGCGCGGCGACTTTCCGACCGACAGCTACATCGCCGAGGGGCTGGTGGCGCTGCTCGGGCAGGGGCACGCGCTGCGGCTGGTGGAGCCGGGCGGGATCGTGACGGGGCTCGGGGCGGACGTGGCGGTGGTGCTGCTCACCCACGTGAACTATCGCAGCGGGGCGATGCACGACATGGCGGCGGTGACGGCGGCGGCGCATGAGGCGGGCGCGCTGGTGCTGTGGGACCTGGCGCACTCGGCGGGCGCAGTGCCGCTGGACCTGGAGGCGGCGGGGGCGGACCTCGCGGTGGGCTGCGGCTACAAGTTCCTCAACGGCGGGCCGGGCGCGCCGGCGTTCCTCTACGTGGCGGCGCGGCTGCAGGAGCGGGCGCGGTTCCCGCTCACCGGATGGCTGGGGCACGCGGAGCCGTTCGGGTTCCACGAGGGCTTCCGGCCGGCGGAGGGCATCGCGCGGGGGGTAGTGGGCACGCCGTCGATCCTCGCCTTGGCGGCGCTGGAGGTGGGCGTGGATCTCGCGCTGCGGGCGCCGATGGCGCAGGTGCGGGAGAAGTCGCTGCGGCAGTCGGGGCTGCTGATCGAGATGGTGGCGCGGCGGTGTCCCGGGCTGGCGCTGGCGACGCCGCGGGACGAGGGCGCGCGGGGGAGCCAGGTGTTGTTCCGCCATCCGGAGGCGTACGCGATCGTGCAGGCGCTGATCGCGCGCGGCGTGGTAGGGGATTTCCGCACGCCGGATGTCCTGCGCTTCGGAATCACGCCGCTGTACCTGCGTTACGTGGATCTGTGGGACGCGATTGAGGTGTTGGGCGAGGTAATGGCGGGCGAAGGATGGCGGGAGGCGCGGTTTAGTAGGCGCAAAGTGGTGACATGACGCCGAGTAGCGGTCGTTGCGAGGCTGAGGGAGCAAGCAAGGCTGGGCTCTGCCCAGACCTGCCAAAGGCCAAGGCCTCTGAACACCAATTTACTTGAAATTATTGGTTGCCTCCAGACTGGCGGGAATGAAGGCAATAGTCTCTAATATTATTCAAGTAATTGATGGCTGCCTCGATGCGTTATTGCACCTTAGTTACAATTTCATCTTTGGCTCTCATCTGATAATCTACGTCCAGATTTAATTGTTCAAGGTTAGAACCAGACAAATAACTCATAGAGTTGGTCTTCCCCAAAGGTAACTGCATAAAAGTAGAACGCTTACTCATAATATCCTGAGTAATAGTTTGCTGATATTTTAACATATCTATGCTACTTTCAAGACTTTTTTCTAAAAGTTGTAAGCTATTGTTAGTATTTTCGACAATAATCTTGCAATTTTTCACCTCTGGTGCTTCATACTCACCAATTCCAAGAGATATTAAAGTAAAGGAGCGGCCCTGCTTAACTGCCTCAGTAATGGCTGGTACTGTAGGAGCCACTACCAAGGCGATGTATGACACCACAATAACCGTAAGAACCACCGTAAAAACGGCCACCGCCCCTCTTATGGCCGCGGGAAGACTAGAGAAGGCATCGCTCCAAGGCATCCTAACATTCTCACTCTAAACTTGGCTTGGCGTTCTGTATCAGCGTTCTCAGCAGTAGGCGAGAGCACGAACTTTTGTCACGATCCAATCCCGCGCTACTGCATAAATTTTAAGTAGTAATTTTTAAAGGCTTGCCTCTGGCGGAGTTTTAGGCCGAGCCTTAACCTTGCTTGCTGTCCAGGCACCTCTACGCGGGGTCCCAGCCGATCGCCCGGCGCAGGAACGCAGCGCCGAGTGCGGAGAACGCGGCGATCTCGGCGTTGTCCTTGCCGTAGCCGTGGCCACCGGCTGCGGTCTCGTAGAGGTGCGCCTCGTAGCCCAGGGCCTGGAGCTTGGCGGCCATCTTGCGGGCGTGGCCGGGGTGCACACGGTCGTCGCGGCGCGCGGTGGCGAGCAGGATCGGGGGATAGCGGCGGCCCGGCACGGCGGCGTGGTAAGCGGAGATGTTGCGCAGGAACGCCCAGTCCCCGGCCGCGTCGGGGTCGCCGTACTCCGCGATCCAGCTCGCGCCGGCGAGCAGGCGGCTGTAGCGGCGCATGTCGATCAGCGGGATGGTGCAGAACAGGGCGCCGAAGCGCTCTGGGAAGCGGGTCAGCATGTTGGCGATCAGCAGGCCGCCGTTGGAGCCGCCCTCGGCCGCGATGCGTGCGGGCATGGTGACGCCGCGACGGACCAGGTCGGCGGCAACGGCGGCAAAATCCTCATGGCTGAGGGCCTTGCCCTCGCGGCGGCCGGCATCGTGCCAACGGGTGCCGAACTCCGCGCCGCCGCGGATGTTGGCCAGCACCGTGGTGCCGCCGCGCTCCAGCCACAGCCGGCCCTGCACGCCGCTGTAGTGCGGCAGGACGGAGATGCCGAACCCGCCGTAGCCGGACAGGTGCACCGGGGCGTCGCCGGTCTCGCCCGCCGGGCCGACCTGGACGTAGGGGATGCGCTCGCCGTCGACGGAGCGGGCCTCGTGGCGCGTCACCACCAGGCCTGCGGCGTCGAACAGCGCGGGCGCCTGCTTCAGCACCACAGGAGCGGTCGGACTCGCGGCGACCGGGCCAGGGCCGGGCAGGTCTGGGCCGGGCGGGCCGGCGGGGAGCAGCAGCAGCGTGGCGGGGGTCAGCGGCGCCTCGGTGCGGGCCAGCAGGGTGCCGTCGCCCTCCTCGGACTGCGCGTCGAGCGGCCAGACGCTGACCACCCCCACCGCGGGCAGCCCGTGCAGCCGGCCCTGCGACCAGCCGCGCGGCGACGGCGTGGCGGTCAGGAACACCGGGTCCAGCTCGTCGAGGATCGAGATCACCAGCCGCGTGCCCGACCAGAAGAAGCCCTGCAGCGCCTGGCGCTCTCCCGGCCGGAACAGCACGGCCACCTCGCGCTCGCCTGCGAGGAACGCGGACAGCGCGATGCCGAGCACGGAGTCCGGCGCGTGCGTCGTGCCGTTCGCGGTCCAGGGCGTGCGCGGCGAGAGCGCCATCCAGTCGCCGTGCCAGTCGACCCGCATGTCGGTGGGCAGGTCGAGCGCGGGGCCCGGTCCGTTGCGGTCGCCGAGGTGCAGCGCGGTGTCGAAGAAGCCGAGCTGGGCGCCGAATGTCACGCGCTCCGTGCCCGCGGTGCGGTCCACCTGCGCGAAGGCGGCCATGCTGTCGGCGGAGGTCTCGAACAGCACCGGGGCCGCCAGCGGGTCGGTGCCGCGCCGCCACAGCCGCACGGTGCGCGCGTAGCCGGAGCGGGTCGCCATGCCCTCGCCCAGCGCCGCCGACAGCAGCAGCGTGTCGCGGTCCAGCCAGGCGGCGTCGGCCTTGCACCCGGGCAGCGCGAAGCCGTCCTCCGCCGGGCCGGGCGGGACGAAGCGGCGCGTGGGCAGGTCGTATTCGCGCAGCGCCACGGCGTCGCCGCCGCCGTCGGAGAGGCGCAGCATCGCGCGGTCGTGCGTGCCCGGCACGGTGCCGGCGCCCTGCCACACCCAGTCGCGGTTCTCCTCGCGCGCCAGGGCGTCGAGGTCGAGCAGCACCTCCCACTCCGGTGCCGCCGTACGATAGCTGGCGGGCGTGGTGCGGCGCCACAGGCCGCGCGGCTGCGTCGCGTCCTTCCAGAAATTGTAGAGCAGGCCGGCGCGGCGCGTCACCGAGGCGATCCTGTCGGTGCGGTCGAGCAGCGCCTTGATCGCGTCGCGGTCGGCGTCGAAGCCGGGGCCGGCGAAGCGCGCGAGGGTGGCGGCGCTCTGCGCGTCGACCCAGGCGGTCGCGGCGGGGCCGTCGACGTCCTCCAGCCACAGGTACGGGTCGTCGTCGGGCGCATCCAGCGTCGGGCGCAGGTCGGGAGCGGTGTCGGGCATGGCGGCGCCTCGTCGGTCGGGGGCGGAGCCGGAAGCGTGCAACACGCCGGCGCGTGCGACAAATGGCGGGAGAAGACAAGGTTGAGGCGCTGCCTCAAACTCCGCCAAAGGCTCGCCTTTGGAATCCAATACTTAAGTAAAGCCGGTCCAGGGCGGTTCGCCCTGGCGGGTTTGGGCAGAGCCCGGCCTTGCTTGCTTCCCCGGCCATTTCTCGCGCGCCAGGCTGTTCCCATCTGCACGCCTGGCCGGCCGTGGAGCGCGCATGAGGCACATCGCTGCGGTTCTGGCCTGCCTCGCCGCGCCCGCGCCGCTCGCCGCCGCCGAGGTCAGCGTGCTGGACGAGGGTTCGGGCCGCCTGGAGCTGGCGGTCACGGGCACGATCGACCGCGGCGACCCAGAGCGCCTGGCGCTGGTCCTGGGCCGGGCGGCGGGTGGGCGGGGCGGGGTCAGGGTGCTGGTCTGGCTGAACTCCGGCGGCGGCGACCTGAAGGCCGGGCTGGGGCTGGCTTCGGTGGTGCTGGATGTGCGCAGGCGGCTTGCGGCCGGGGGCGTGGTGGCCACCGTGGTCGGCGCGGACGACGAGTGCGACAGCGCCTGCGTCCCGGTGTTCGGGGCGGGCCAGGAGCGGCTGCTGGTCGCGGGCGGGCGGATCGGCCTGCACCGTGGCAGCGAGCGGGGCGGCGAGAGCGTCGCGTCGCGGTCCGACACTCTCGTCGCGGCGGACCTGCTGCACAGCTTCGGGCTGCCCGCCTCGGCGGTGGGGCGGATGGTGACCACGCCGCCGGGAGAGATGTCCTACCTGACCGCGGACGAGCTGGCGGCGATGCAGGTCAGGGTGCTCACCCACATCCCGCGGTGATCGGGCCCGGCTTGCGGCGGCCGGAGGCGTCTGCGAGAAGCGCCCGCGCCCGGGATGGGCGGAAGGGAACGTCGCATGGCCAGGGAGTTGACCGAGGGGCAGCGCGCCTACGAGGCGAAGCGGGCCGCCAAGGCCGGGATGAGCCTGGAGAAGTGGTTGCAGGCCAAGGAGAAGCAGCAGCAGGCCGAGCAGCGGCCCGCCGTGGTCCCGAAGCCGCCCGGGCTGATCAGCCGGTGGCTGGACCGCGCGCACAGGCCGATCGGCGGCGCGAAGAAGAAGTAGGAAGCGAGGCTGGGCTCTGCCCAGACCCGCAAAGGGTCCGAGGACCCTTTGATCCCGTTACTTAGGTATTGGATTCTCAAGGCGAGCCTTGAGTGGGGTCCAGGGGCAGAGCCCCTGGCCTTGCCTGCTTCGCGGCGCCCAGCACCTCCGCCACGCTCGCCGCCACCTCGCGCGGCTGGGTGGAGACCTGCGGCAGCCCCATCAACTCGCCGTGCTGCCCGCGCGCCAGCGGCCCCGCCACGAACACGCGCGGGTTCCCAGCACCGCCGGCGCCGAGCACGCGGCTGTGGCGGTCCACGTCGATGCCGAGCGCGAGCGGGTCCGCCCCCAGCACGCCGGCCGCGTGCAGGCTGCGCAGCACCGGGCTGGAGCCCACCACGGAGCGGTGCCCTGGCCCGACGCAGCTCACCACCGCGCCGAAGCGGTGCTCCGCCGCCTCGCTCGCCCCGCGCAGGCGCAGGCTGACGACGAGCGCGCCGGCGTCGACACGGGCGGCGAACGGGGTGGCGGCGCGCACGACGACACGGCCGGCCGCACGCTCGCGGTGCAGCAGGGCGTCGATCTGCGGGGCGCACTGGAAGCGGTGCACGTCCCAGAACGGGCGCAGGTGGCGCAGCAGCCGGCCACGCTGCGGCACGGGCAGCGCGCCCCACACGGCGCGTGCCTGCTCGCGCAGGGCGGCGATCACGTCCTCCCACGGGCGGCCCTGCGCGGCGGCCTCGTCCACGGCGCGGCGCACGCGGCGCAGCAGCCCGAGCGCGGTGGCCTCGGGTGCCGCGTCGAACGTGCCGAAGGTCGTGACCGGCAGCTCCGTGCGCGCGCGGGGCAACAGGCCGCGCCGCGAGACCATGGTGATCGGGCCGATGTGGCCCCTGGCACGCAGCGACGCCACCACGTCGCACGCGGTCAGCCCGGTGCCGACGACCAGCATCGCGGCGTTGCGCTCGATCGCGTCGAGGCGGGCGGTGTCCCACGGGTCGGCGACCAGGCCGGGCGCGCCGCGCAGGCAGGCCAGGGCAGCCGGCAGGTCCGGCGGCGGGTGGCCGACGGCCAGGACCAGGGTGTCGGCCCGCACGGTGCCGCCCCCGCCGAGCGTCACCTCGATCCCGTGCGCGTCCGCCCGTGCGGCGGTGGCGCGGTCGCGCAGGTGGCGGAGCGCGATCGTGGCGCCGGGTTGCGCGTGCCGGCGCAGGGTCTCGTCGACGTAGCGGCCGAAGGTGCTGCGGCGGGGGAACAGGCGGCCGTCGGGCAGCAGGCTGGCCGGGTCAGCGTCCGGCTCGCCGTGCGCGCGCAGCCAGTCGTGGAAGTGTCCGGGGTGCTCCGGGAACGGCGACATGCGCGCGGCGGCGACGTTGACGCGGTGCTCCGGGTCCGCGGTGCCGTAGGCCAGGCCCGCGCCGAGGCGTTCGCGCGGCTCGACAATGACGATGTCGGCGCGAAGGCCGGGGTGGTCGCGCAGCAGGTGCAGGGCCACCGCGGCGCCGCAGAAGCCGCCGCCGACGATGACCACCGTGGGGCGCGTGTCGGGCATGGGCGGTCCTCCTGGGAGGGGAGTTGATTGCGAAAGGGAGCAAGGCCAGAGCTCTGCCCCATGCTTGAAGGCGGGGACCCGCTGGGGGCAGGCGCCCCCAGACCCGCACACATAGGGGAGTGCCACCGGCCCAAGTCGAGGTTTCCAAAGGCGAGCCTTTGGCGGAGTTTGAGGCAGAGCCTCAACCTTGCTTGCTTGACACGTCCCCGCCGCACGGCCTACCTCCGCGCCTCATCAAACGCCGCATCGCGAGGGTTCGCGCAGCGGCGTGTTTCTGTTTGGGGTGGCGCGATGTTCGACGCATTGTCGGGCAGGTTCTCGGACGTTCTGGATCGCCTGCGCGGCCGCGGGGCGCTGAGCGAGGCCGACATCGGCGACGCGCTGCGCGAGGTGCGTCTCGCGATGCTGGAAGCCGACGTCGCCCTTCCGGTGGTCAAGGACTTCGTCGCCGCCGTGCGCGAGCGCGCCGTGGGCGCTGAGGTGCTGAACTCCGTCAGCCCTGGCGCGCAGGTCGCCAAGATCGTCAACGACGCGCTGGTGGATGCGCTGGGCGGGGCGGGGGCGGTGCCGCTCAACCTGGCCGCGGCGGCGCCGGTGCCGATCCTGATGGTCGGGCTGCAGGGCTCCGGCAAGACCACGACCTCGGGCAAGATCGCGCTGCGCCTGGCGACGCGCGAGAGGAAGCGCGTGTTGCTGGCCAGCCTGGACGTGCAGCGGCCGGCGGCGCAGCTCCAGCTGGCGCAGCTCGCCGAGCGGGCGGGGGTCAGCTCGCTGCCGATCGTGGCGATGCAGACGCCGGTGCAGATCGCGCGCCGTGCGATGGACGTGGGGCGCCGCGAGGGTTTCGACGTCGTGATCCTCGACACCGCGGGGCGGCTGTCGATCGACGCGGCGCTGATGGACGAGGTGCGGCTGATCCGCGAGGCGACAAACCCGGCGGAGACGCTGCTGGTGGTCGACGCGATGACCGGGCAGGACGCGGTCAACACGGCCAAGGCGTTCAACGACGCTGTCGGCGTCACCGGCATCGTGCTGACGCGCATGGACGGCGACGCGCGCGGCGGCGCGGCGCTGTCGATGCGCCAGATCACGGGTGCCCCGATCAAGCTGACCGGGTCGGGCGAGAAGATCGACGCTCTGGAGGAGTTCCACCCCGAGCGCGTCGCCGGGCGCATCCTCGGCATGGGCGACATCGTGGGCCTGGTCGAGAAGGCCGGCGAGACGATCGACCAGGTGGACGCGGAGAAGCTCGCCCGCAGAATGGCGAAGGGGCAGTTCGACCTCGACGACTACGCGAACCAGCTGCGGCAAATCACCAAGATGGGCTCGCTGTCGGGCATCCTCGGGATGCTCCCGGGGGCGGGCAAGATCAAGGAACAGCTCGAGGGGGCGAACCTCGACACGACGGTCCTGAAGCGGCAGGCGGCGATCATCTCGTCGATGACGATGAAGGAGCGCCATGCGCCGGACATCATCAAGGCGAGCCGGAAGAAGCGGATCGCGGCGGGGTCGGGGTCGAGCGTGCAGGAGGTCAACAAGCTGCTCCGGCAGTTCGACGACATGAGCACGATGATGAAGCGGATGAACAAGCTCGGGCAGAAGGGCCTGATGCGACACGGGATGCAGGCGCTGATGCCGAAGAGCATGCAGCAGAAGCGGCCCTACTGAGCGAGAAAGCAAGGTTGAGGCTCTGCCTCAAACTCCGCCAAAGGCAAGCCTTTGGAAACCGATTTACTTAAGGAATGGGTTTTCGAAGGCCTCAGGCCTTTGGCGGGTCTGGGCAGAGCCCAGCCTTGCTGGCTTGCCTGCCTCCTTACGGAGGCGACCAGATGGACCGGGCACAGCGCCTAGTCCGAGCAACGGAGAGACTGACATGGGCCTGAAGATCCGCCTCGCGCGCGCCGGCGCCAAGAAGCGCCCCTACTACCATATTGTGGTCGCCGACAGCCGTTCGCCGCGCGACGGCCGCTTCATCGAGCAGCTCGGCAGCTACAACCCGATGCTGCCGGCCGAGCACGCCGACCGCATCCGCCTCAAGGACGAGCGGATCAAACATTGGCTGAGCGAGGGCGCGCTGGCCACCGACCGCGTGGCGAAGTTCCTCGGCAAGGCCGGCTTGGCGCCGATGCCCACCTACCCCGAGCAGCCGATCCAGTCGGCGCCGAAGAAGAAGGCGCAGGAGCGCGCCGCCGCCAACGCCGCCTGATCCCCAGGGACAAGACGGGGACGAGGGTGGCGCAGGACCGCATCCTGCTGGGCGTGGTCGGACGGCCGCACGGCGTGCACGGGCTGGTGCACGTGCACAGCTACACGGCCGAGCCGGAGGCGCTGGCGGAGTACGGGCCGCTCGTCGACGCGGACGGGCGAGGCTGGACGCTCGCGTGGCGGCAGGCGGGGGTCGCGGAGCTGCGCGACGCCGGCGGGCGCGCGGTTGCGGACCGCAGCGAGGCGGAGCGGCTGACGAACCTGCAGCTCTACGTGGCGCGCGACCGCCTGCCGCCGGCCGACGAGGACGAGTTCTACCTCGCCGACCTGGTGGGCCTGCAGGCGGTGGCGCAGGACGGGGCGGCGATCGGGCGGGTGCTGATGGTGCACGACTACGGCGCGGGGACCAGCCTGGAGATCGTGCGCGAGGGCGCGGCGCCGCTGCTGGTGCCGTTTACCCGGGCGGCGGTGCCGGTAGTGGACGTGGCCGCGCGGCGCCTCGTCGTGATGCCGCCCGATGAGGTCGAGGCGCGGGAGGTTTCTGCGGACGCCATTGCCAGGTCGGGCGAGGCAAGGGCGTGAGCGCGGCGTGGCGCGCGGGCGTGCTGACGCTGTTCCCGGCGATGTTCCCGGGGCCGCTCGGGCAGGCGCTGGCGGGGAGGGCGCTGGTGGCGGGGCTGTGGAGCCTGAAGGCGCGCGACATGCGCGAACACGGGCTGGGGCCGCACCGCAGCGTGGACGACACGCCGTTCGGCGGCGGCGCGGGGATGGTGCTGCGGCCCGACGTGGTGGACTCGGCGATTACGGCGGAGATGGATGAGGGGGACGATCGCCCTCTGGTGTGCCTGACGCCGCGCGGGCGGACGCTGACGCAGGCGGATGTGCGGGGCTGGGCGGAGGGGCCGGGCGTGGTGCTGCTGTGTGGGCGCTACGAGGGCATCGACCAGCGAGTGATCGAGGCGCGCGGCGCGGTCGAGGTCAGCGTGGGCGACTACGTGCTGGCGGGTGGCGAGGTGGCGGCGATGGTGCTGCTGGACGCCTGCGTGCGGCTGCTGCCGGGCGTGATGGGTGGGGCTTCGAGCGCCATCGAGGAGAGCTTTTCGGACGGGCTGCTGGAGTATCCGCACTACACGCGGCCGGCGGAGTGGGCAGGCCAGAGGGTGCCGGACGTGCTGCTGTCGGGCAACCACGCGGCGATCGCGGCCTGGCGCGAGGGCGAGGCGGAGCGGATCACGCGCGAGCGCAGGCCCGACCTGTGGGCGCAGCGGCGCGGAAATATTGCAACGGCGGCCTCCGGGCCGTAACTGAGCGCATCGAGAAGGAAGCCACCATGAACATCATCCAGACCTACGAGGCCGAGGAGATGGCCCGCCTGAGCGCCGCGCGCGCCGTGCCGGATTTCGCGCCGGGGGACACGCTCAAGGTGTCGGTGAAGGTGGTCGAAGGCGAGCGCACCCGCGTGCAGGCCTACGAGGGCGTGTGCATCGCGCGCTCCAACCGCGGGCTGAACAGCAACTTCACGGTGCGCAAGATCAGCTACGGCGAGGGCGTGGAGCGCGTGTTCCCGCTGTACGCGCCGACGATCTCCGAGATCGCGGTGTTGCGCCGCGGCGACGTGCGACGGGCGAAGCTCTACTACCTGCGCGGGCGGCGCGGCAAGTCGGCGCGCATCGCCGAGAAGGCGCGCGACACGCGGGTCCTGGCGAATGCTGGGGCAGAGGCGCCGGCGGTGGCGGCGCCCGCGGCGGAGTAAGGCTAGGGCTCTGCCCCCATGCTTGAAGGCGGGGACCCGCTGGGGGCAGCGCCCCCAGACCCGCATCCTGTGGTGTTTCCCTGTGTGGGTCCGGGGCTTGCTTCCTTAAGTAGCGTGGGTCTGGGGCCTCAGGCCCCAGCGGGTCCCCTCTTTCGAGACATGGGGCAGAGCCCTGGCCTTGCTTCCCTGGAGAACCGCTCATGCCGACGCCTCGCACCCTGTTCGACAAGATCTGGGACGCCCACGTCGTCGAGCGTTCCGCAGGTGGCACCTGCCTGCTCTACATCGACCGCCACCTGGTGCACGAGGTCACGAGCCCGCAGGCCTTCGAGGGCCTGCGCCTGTCCGGCCGCCGCGTGCGCCGCCCCGACGCGACGGTCGCGGTGACGGACCACAACGTGCCGACCAGCGACCGGCGGGCGGGGATCGCGGAGGCCGACTCGCGGCTCCAGGTCGAGACGCTGGAGCGCAACGTCGCCGAGTTCGGGGTGCCGTACTTCCCGCTGCTCAGCCGGGAGCAGGGGATCGTGCACATCGTCGGCCCGGAGCAGGGCATCAGCCTGCCGGGCATGACCATCGTGTGCGGGGACAGCCACACGTCGACGCACGGCGCGATGGGGGCGCTGGCGTTCGGGATCGGCACCAGCGAGGTCGAGCACGTGCTGGCGACGCAGACGCTGCTGCAGAAGCCGGCGCGCAACATGCTGGTGCGGGTGGATGGGGTACTGCCGGCTGGGGTGAGTGCGAAGGACGTGATGCTGGCGATCATCGGCACCATCGGCACGGCGGGCGGGACCGGGCACGTGATCGAGTACGCGGGCGAGGCGATCCGCGGGCTCGACATGGCCGGGCGGATGACGATCTGCAACATGAGCATCGAGGCCGGGGCGCGCGCCGGGCTGGTGGCGCCGGACGAGGTGACATTCCGCTACGTCGAGGGGCGGCCGTTTGCGCCGAAGGGCGAGGCCATGGCGCGGGCGATCGAGTACTGGCGCACCCTGCCGTCGGACGAGGACGCCGTGTACGACCGCACCGTGGTGCTGCGGGCGGAGGACATCAGCCCGATGGTGAGCTGGGGGACCAGCCCGGAGGACGTGGTGGCGATCGGCGGCGTGGTGCCCGATCCCGCCATGGCCGGCGACGAGGCGCGGCGGGCGGAGCTGCAGCGGATGCTCGACTACATGGCGCTGGTGCCGGGGACGCCGATGACGGAAATCCCGGTCGATGTCGTGTTCATCGGCTCGTGCACCAACGGGCGGATCGAGGACATGCGTGCGGCGGCCGCGGTGGTGCGGGGGCGGCACGTGGCGGAGGGTGTGCGGGCGATGGTGGTGCCGGGCTCGGGGATGGTGAAGTTCCAGGCGGAGCAGGAGGGGCTGGACGCGGTGTTCGTGGGCGCAGGCTTCGAGTGGCGCGAGGCGGGGTGCTCGATGTGCCTCGGCATGAACCCGGACAAGCTGACGCCGGGGCAGCGCTGCGCGTCGACGTCGAACCGCAACTTCGAGGGGCGGCAGGGGCCGGGCGGGCGCACGCACCTGATGTCGCCGGCGATGGCGGCGGCGGCCGCGGTGACGGGGCGGCTGACCGATGCGCGCGCCCTCGGGGTGGCGCCCTGATGCAGGCGTTCACCACGCTGAGCGGGATCGCGGCGCCGCTGCCGATGGCCAACGTCGACACGGACAAGATCATCCCGTCGCGGTTCCTCAAGACGATCGCGCGTACCGGGCTGGGGAAGAACCTGTTCGACGGGCTGCGCTACGAGGCGGACGGGTCGGAGAAGCCGGGCTTCGTGCTGAACCGCGAGCCGTACCGCCACGCGGAGATCCTGGTCACGCACGAGAACTTCGGCTGCGGGTCGTCGCGCGAGCACGCGCCGTGGGCGCTGCTGGATTTCGGCATCCGTTGCGTGATCGCGCCGGATTTCGCGGACATCTTCCATGGCAACTGCTTCAAGAACGGCATCCTGCCGGTGCGGCTGCCGCGCGCGGTGTGCGACGCGCTGATGGCCGACGCGGGCTTGGGCGCCAACGCGCGGATCAGCATCGACCTGAAGCGCCAGGTGGTGATCCGGCCGAGTGGCGAGGAGATCGGCTTCGAGGTGGATGCGTTTCGCAAGCACAGGATGCTGCTCGGGCTGGACGACATCGGCGAGACGATGCAAAGGGGCGCCGAGATCGAGCGGTTCGAGGCCGAGCAGGCGGCGGCGCAGCCGTGGATGCCGGGGATCGGGGGCGTCTGAAGCAGGCAAGCAAGGCTGGGCTCTGCCCAGACCCGCCAAAGGCAGGCCTTTGAAAACCGATTTACTTAAGTAATGGATTCCAAAGGCCTGCCTTTGGCGGAGTTTGAGGCAGAGCCTCAACCTTTCTTGCTTTTCCGTTGACCGTGGGCATTGCTCGCAGCCTGGAGACTTCGTCATGGCCGCCAACAAGACGCTTCTGGTGCTTCCGGGCGACGGCATCGGCCCCGAGGTGATGCGCGAGGTCAAGCGCGTGGTGGACTGGATGGCGCGTGCGCGCGGCGTGCGCTTCGACATCACCGAGGAACTGGTGGGCGGCGCCTGCATCGACGCGCACGGGGTGGCGATCACCGAGGAGACGCTTGCTGCGGCGAAGGCTGCCGACGCGATCCTGTTCGGCGCGGTGGGCGGGCCGAAGTGGGACCATCTCGGGTTCGACAACCGGCCGGAGATCGCGATCCTGCGGCTGCGCTCGGAGCTGGGGCTGTTCGCGAACCTGCGGCCGGCGATCGTGCTCGACCCTCTGGTCAACGCGAGCACGCTGAAGCCGGAGGTGGTGCGCGGGCTCGACCTGATGATCGTACGCGAGAGCACCGGCGGCCTCTACTTCGGCGAGCCGCGCGGCGTCGAGACGCTGCCGGACGGCCGCCGCCGCGGGTTCAACACGGAAAGCTACGACACCTTCGAGATCGAGCGCGTGGCGCGCGTGGCGTTCGACCTGGCGCGCACCCGCCGCGGGCGGGTCACGAGCGTGGACAAGGCGAACGTGATGGAGAGCGGCCTACTGTGGCGCCAGACGGTGCAGGCGCTGGGCGAGGCGTCTTACCCGGACGTGGCGCTGTCGCACATGTACGCCGATAACTGCGCGATGCAGATGGTGCGCAACCCGTTGCAGTTCGACGTGATCGTGACCTCCAACCTGTTCGGCGACATCCTGTCGGATCTCGCGTCGATGTGCACGGGGTCGCTGGGGATGCTGCCGTCGGCGACGCTGGGCGCGGTGGGGGCGGACGGGCGGCGCCACGCGCTGTACGAGCCGATCCACGGCAGCGCGCCCGACATCGCGGGCAAGGGCATCGCCAACCCGCTGGCGCAGGTCCTGAGCTTCGCGATGCTGCTGCGCACCTCGTTCGCCATGGAGGAGGACGCGGCGATGATCGAGCGCGCGGTGGGCAACGTGCTGGCCAACGGGCTGCGCACCGCCGACATCCACTCGCCCGGCACGGCGCGGGTGGGCTGCAGCGTGATGGGCGAGTCCGTGCTGCGCGAGCTGGAGAAGCTCGCGGCCTGATGCCGGCGGGTGCTGGGCGTGACCGGCGAAGTCGAGGCTCTGCCTCGTCCGCCAAGGGCGCGCCGTTGGAGGTCACTTGCTTGAAGGACGGCATTCCAAAAGCCCAGCCTTGCTTTCCGGCAAGCCGATGCGAGAGACGGCCGGCCTAATGCGACTTGCGCCGCCTCGGGCACTCGCTCCAGCCGCACGGTGGATTTGACCGCTGTCTCCCTTGCGGCTGCGGCGGGGCTCGGCTACATCCCGCCCGCGGCGCCCGTAGCTCAATTGGATAGAGCACCAGACTACGAATCTGGGGGTTGGAAGTTCGAGTCTTTCCGGGCGCGCCACTCTTCTGCCGAAATGGCATTGCGTGAAGCTCCCTGTTCGGACGGGAGGGCTCGCGTCCCGTGTCACTCGACCGGCAGGCTTGTGCTCCGTCGGAGCTCCACCGTGTCGCACGATGTGTCCCTGTCGTGGTGCTGTGCGTCGGGGTGCGGGAGGTCGACGGCTGGCAGGTTGGCGACCAGCCGCTGCAGCAGCCGGCGCAGCGTGCTGGCCTCGTGGTCGGAGAGTCCGGCGAGCAGCCGCTGCTCGCGCTTGAGCGCCAGCGCGAGCAGGTGCGCGTGCAGGTGCTCGCCCGGCGTGCTCAGCGTGGCCTCGCGGTCGCGCCCCCTGGTCTCCAACCGCACCAGGCCGCGCCCCGCCAGGGCGGCGAAGCTCCGGCTCACGGCGGCCTTGTCGAGCCCGGTGCACAGGCAGAGCCGCGCGGCCGAGCTGCGCGGGCTGACGGCGATCTGCGCCATGACCCGCCAGTCCGTGACGCCCAGACCGAACGCCTCGCGGCACTCGCGCGACGTGGCGGCGCACAGCTTGTTCGACAGCAGAGACAGGAAGGCCGGGACGTACCGCTCCAGGTCGAGCGTCTCCCGCGGTGCCGGATCAGGCTGCATTCGCGTCGCGCTCCCGATGGCGACCGGTTCGTCGCACCGATGAGGATGCGATCGTCCGCCGCTCCCGCCATCCGGCACGACTGCCGCGATGGTCACTCCCTGGCGCATTCTGGCATGCGGCGCCGGCTTGTCGATTGGCGATCGTCGCCCGCGCCGGCACGAGGCTGCGATCCAGGTCCCGGCCGTGCCGGATCGCGCCTCCCCGCAGCCCGGATCTGCGGCGCACGCCGCGCGCCGACGAGCGAGGATCAGGCCTCGCGCGCGGTCCCCGCGTGACGGGGTGGCCAGGCTGGGCGGCGATCACCGATTTCGCGGACCAGGCGGTGGTGCTGCCGCTGGCGCTCCTGGTGCTGGCGGCGCTGCGCTCGCGGGGTGGAGGCGGCGAGGCGCGAGGCTGGACGGTGGCGGTGGGCGGGGTGCTGCTGGCGCTGCTGCTGCTCAAGCTCGCGGTGGGCGCCTGCGCCGTGCCGACCGCGGAGGGGCGCCACACCGGCCTCCTCGGCCTGGGGCTGCGCAGTCCAAGCGGGCACACCGCCGCCGGCGGCATCGTCTATGGCGGCCTGCTGGCGCTGGCGCTGCGCCGTGGCGTGGCGGTCTCGGCCGCGTGCTGCCTGGCGGTGGCGGCGCTGTTTGCCGCCAGCCGGCTGGCACTGGGCGTGCACACCGGCGTGGAGGTCGCGGTGGGCTGCGCGGCGGCGGCGGCGGGCGGCGCGGTGCTGGCCCGGCTGTGCGGGTGGCCTGGCCGGCGCCCGTCCGTCCGTCCGTCGCGCGCGGGCGGGCTGGGATGGGTCGTGGCGGCCCTGGCGCTGGTCGTGGCGCTGCACGGCCGCCGCCTTGCCGTGGAGCCGGTGATCGCGCGAACGGCGTCGGTCTGGCTGTCGCCGGCGTGCAACTGGTGACACGCGAACCGGTCGGGCGTGCGGCCGGCGCTTCATCCGCCAAGTCAGGCTCGTCGTGGCTGTCAGGCAGCAGGCAAGGCTGGGCTCTGCCCAGACCCGCCAGGGGCGAGCCGCCCCTGGACCGGCTTTACTGAAGTATTGGACTCCAAAGGCCTGCCTTTGGCGGAGTTTGAGGCCCGTGCTTGAAGGCGGGGCCTCAACCTTGCTTCCTGCCTGCCGATGCCGTGTCCGCCAGTGCCGTCACCGGGCGGGTATGCAACGCGGTAACAGGTGGTGGGCGACCTGTCCGGGCCCCGTGCGTGCCGGCTCCCGTGCGCTTGACTCGTCCGGGGTGGGGTGCCTAGAAACTTCGCTTCCTCGCCGGGCCGGAGCGTTTCCGCGCCCTGCCGCGACACAGAATTTCGAGAGACTGATCCATGGCCAACACCGCCTCCGCCAAGAAGCGCAACCGTCAGACCGTGGTGCGGACCGAGCGCAACGCCGCACGCAAGTCGCGCATGCGCACCTTCGTCAAGAAGGTCGAGACGGCGATTGCCGGCGGAGACAAGGGCGCTGCTGCGGCAGCGTTGCAGGCCGCGCAACCGGAGATGCAGCGCGCCGCTGGCAAGGGCGTGATCCACCGCAACACCGTCAGCCGCAAGCTTTCCCGCCTGTCTGCGCGCATCAAGGCGCTTGCCTCCGTCTGAGCGCCATGGCAGTCGTCGGTCCTGCCGGCTGCGACACCAAGACCAAGTTGCTTATGCCTGCCACGGATTTGCTCCGGGCAGGCATTTGTTATTTGAGCAGTTCCGTTTATCGTAGATTTGTATTGCCTCGCCGCGCCTGCTGAACTACTGCTTGCTTCGCACTCTCATGGACCATGTTGTCGCGGTACTTGCCCTTGGGCGGGCCGTGCGGGGTTCGTGCGGGTGTCCGGGGCATGACTGCACCGGTTGGCGTTTCCCCTGCGGTGCGACCGTGCATGACGCTCGCCGTCGTCGCGGACTGCCAGGGACCTGCTCGGGGATGATGGCCACATGGACCAGGACGCCACCGAACCGGTCTCGCAGGGCATGCAAGCTGTTGGGCCGGCGGAGATCGGCGACTGCTGGAGCAGGGTGCGCTTGCGTCTGCAGACCGAGGTGGGCGACGTCGAGTATCGCACTTGGCTGCGGCAGATGACGCTGGCCGGCGTGGACGGCGACGAGGTCACGGTGCACCTGCCGACCCGGTTCCTGCGCGATTGGGTGCGCAGCCACTATGCCGACAAGCTGTCCGCGCTGTGGCAGCAGGAGCATCGATGCATCCGACGGGTCGACGTCCGCGTCGGTGCCGCGGCTCCCGCCGGGCCGGCGGGCGCGGGAATCCTGCCCGCATCCGGGCCGGCCGGGTCCTTGGCTCCTTTCGCCGCACAGGCCCTGGTGTCGGCTCCTGCTGGCGCCCCGATTTCCGGCATGGCCGAGGCTGCCGTTGGGCTGTCGCCGCCGCCGGCGGTCTCCGTCGCCGCGACGGAGCGCGCGGAAGGCGTCTCGCTCGACCAGCGCTTCTCGTTCAACAGCTTCGTGGTCGGCAAGCCCAACGAGTTCGCCCACGCCTGCGCGCGTCGCGTCGCCGAGCGCCCCGCCAGCCCGGGGTTCAACCCTCTTTTTCTCTATGGCGGCGTCGGGCTGGGCAAGACCCACCTGATGCACGCGATCGGCCTCGAGCTGGGCCGTCCCGACATCGAGCGCGGCGGGCGGCCGGTGCCCTCCGTCGCCTACATGTCGGCCGAGAAATTCATGTACCGCTTCATCGCGGCGATCCGCAGCCAGTCCACCATGGAGTTCAAGGAGGAGCTGCGCTCGGTCGACGTGCTGATGATCGACGACCTGCAGTTCCTCATCGGCAAGGACAACACGCAGGAGGAGTTCTTCCACACCTTCAACGCCCTGGTCGACGCCGGCAAGCAGATCGTGGTCTCCGCCGACAAGAGCCCGTCGGACCTGTCCGGGCTTGAGGACCGGCTGCGCACGCGGCTGGGATGCGGGATGGTGGCCGACATCCACGCGACCACCTTCGAGCTGCGCATCTCGATCCTGGAGAGCAAGGCGGAGGCGTCGGGCGTCGCGGTGCCGCCCAAGGTTCTGGAGTATCTCGCGCACAAGATCACGTCGAACGTGCGCGAGCTGGAGGGATCGCTGAACCGGCTGATCGCGCACGCCAACCTGTTCGGCCGGCCGGTGACGCTGGAGAGCACCCAGGAGGTGCTGCATGACATCCTCAAGGCGCACGATCGGCGCGTCACCATCGAGGAGATCCAGCGCCGCGTGGCCGAGCACTTCAATATCCGGCTGACCGACATGAGCTCCGCCCGCCGCGCCCGCGCCGTCGCCCGGCCGCGGCAAGTGGCGATGTACCTGGCCAAGCAGCTCACCAGCCGCTCGCTGCCCGAGATCGGCCGCAAGTTCGGCAACCGCGACCACACCACGGTGATGCACGCAGTCAGCCGGGTTGCGGAGCTGATGGAGCTGGACGCGGGGTTCGCGGAGGATGTCGAGCTGATGCGCAGGATGCTGGAAAGCTGAGCGGCCTGGAAGCAAGCAAGGCTGGGCTCTGCCCAGACCCGCCAGAGGGGAAGCCCCCCCTGGACCGGCCTTCTTCAAGTAAGAGATCCCAAAGGCGAGCCTTTGGCGGAGTTTGAGGCAGAGCCTCAACCTTCCTTTCTGGTCTGCTGCGCCTAACGGCCGCAGGTCAGGCAGCGGAAAGACCCGCAGCGTTCGGGCCGTCCCCACTTCGGCCGAGGTCGGCGAGCAGTGCGTCAATGTCCTCAGCGGGACAGGGGCGCCCGAACAGCCAACCCTGGCCGAGGTCGCAGCCGAGTTCGCGCAGCATCGCCACCGTGCCGGGCTCCTCGACGCCTTCGGCCACGGTGATCAGCCCGAGGCTGTGGCCGAGGCCGACCACGGCGGCGACGATCTTCCTGCTGTCCGGGTTGACGACCATCGCGCCCACGAAGCCCGCGTCGATCTTGAGCTTGTCGAACGGCAGGATGTTGAGGTGCCGCAGGCTTGAGTAGCCGGTGCCGAAATCGTCGAGGGCGAGCCGCACCCCCAGCGTCTTGAGCTCGCCGAGGAGTTCCAGCGCCAGGTCCATGTCCCCGACCAGCGCGCTCTCGGTGATCTCGAGCTCGAGGCGGTGCGGCGGCAGCCCGGCCTCGTCGAGCGCGGCCTGCACCATCGCCGGGAGGCCCCGATCGCGCAGCTGCAGCGCCGAGATGTTGCAGGCGAAGAACAGCTCGGGCGGCCACGTCATGGCGATATGGCAGGCCCTGCGCAGGAGGCTCTCGGTCATCGGCCCGATCAGCCCGAGATCCTCGGCGATCGGCACGAACTCGGCCGGAGACACCATGCCGCGGGTCGAATGGCGCCAGCGCGCCAGCATCTCGAAACCCACCAGGTGCCCGGTGGCCATCTGCACCACCGGCTGGAAGTGCGGCACGATGAGGTCGTCGGCGATCGCCTCGCGCAGCTCGCCCTCGAGCCGGGCTCGCACCTGGATCAGGTCATCCATGCTGGGCTCGAAGAAGCAGAACCGGCCACGCCCGTCGGCCTTGGCTCGGTACAGGGCGATGTCGGCGCGGTGCAGGATCGCATCCGCGAGCGCGTCCTCCGGCTGGGCAAGGGCCAGTCCGATGCTGACGCCGATCTGCACGATCGTTCCGTCGGAAAGCCCGAACGGCTCGCCCAGCGCGGCGATGATCCGACGGGCGAGCTGGGCGGCGGCTTCGCCTTTCGGCAGGTACTGGGTCGCCGGATCAAGCACGGCGATCAGCGCGAACTCGTCGCCGCCGAGACGTGCGACCACTTCGCCGGAGCGCGCGATGGCGCGGAGCCGGGCGGCGACCAGTTGCAGAAGCTGGTCGCCCGCAGGGTGGCCGTGCGCATCGTTGACTGCCTTGAAGCGGTCCAGGTCGAGCAGCAGCAGGCCGATTTCCTCACCGCTTCGCGCCGCTTCGGCCAGCATGGCCTGCAACGCCTCGTAGAGACGGGGCCGGTTGGGCAGGTCGGTCAGGGCGTCGGTGCGCGCAACCGTCTCCGTGTAGGCCAGCACCAGCCGCACCCTCGCATGTCCGTGGAACGCGAAGGTGGCGGCGACGAGAAGCCCGGCGATCAGCATGAGCCCGAGCATCTCCGCCCAGGCACGGTCGTTCAGGGCCTTGTTGCGGGAAGCAGCGAGCGTTTCGAGGTCCTGGCCAAACGCCTCGATGCCGGACGCGTAGACCGCCTGCAGATAGGTGAACTCCGGGCTGTCGAGCAGTGCCTTGGCGCCGTCGCGGTTGCCAGCGGCTACCTGGGCGAAGACTGTCCGCTCCATGTCGATCAGGCCCTTGCTCGCCTCGTCCGTGGTTTCCGTGAGCGCCTGGCTGACCTTCGGCGTCGCGAGGGTGGTCGCCTCCGCGATGGCCGCCGCCAGCAGCGGCCGGGCCTCGTCGTATCGGGCCTCCCAGCGGGCCTCGCCGGACGACGCCGCCATCCGCGCCGACATGGTGAGCCACTCGTCGAGATAGGCGAAGGTGCCGCGCAGCTCGGCGACGCGCACGGCCTGCTGCGCTGCGAGCCGCATCTCCGCGCGCGTGCCGGTGCCGACCCAGCCCAGCCAGACGAGGAAGCCGAGCGCCACCGCCACGACCAGCCCCGGCGCGACCCAGCCTGCCGCCGCCCCGCGGGAGGTGCCTGCCGAGCTGGAGCGGGGTTTGAACGACATGCCGAAGGTATACGCCACGCGACTTAACAAGCCGTTGCGCGGTATGGGACGCCAGGCAACCTCGCCGGTCCTGGAGCGGACGAGCGAGAAGGGGTCGACGTGCCGGCAATGTCGCATCGTCCTGTTCCTTCTTCCGGATGCCGGTCCGGAGCGGCTCGCCCCGGCGGAGCTAGAGGCAGGGCCTCAACGTCTGCCCGCCCGAACCGCTCTTTGCGGATCATCGCTACCCCGATACTATCCTTACTCCTCTTCCCGTCCGGGCTCGTCGCGATCCCCGGTGCAAGGACCGACGCCGATGAAGCTCAAGGCCGATCGCGCCACTCTGCTCAAGGCACTTGCCCATATTCAGAGCGTGGCGGAGAAGCGCAACACCATCCCGATCCTGGCCAACGTGCTGATCTCGGCCAAAGGCGGCACGCTCAGCCTGACCGCGACCGACATGGAGATCGCCGTGGTCGAGACTGTGGCCGCCAACGTATCGCGCGACGGGGCGACCACCGCGCCGGCGGCCACGCTATACGAGATCGCGCGCAAGCTGCCGGACGGCGCAGAGATCGAGCTGGACCACCCGGGCGGCGACGCGCAGCTCGCGCTGCGGGCCGGACGCTATGCGACCAGCCTGGTGGTGCTGTCCACCGACGACTTCCCCTCGATGACGGCGGGTCAGCTTCCGCACCGCTTCAGGCTGGCGTCGCTGACGCTGAAGGGGCTGATCGACCGCACCCGGTTCGCGATCAGCACCGAGGAGACGCGCTACTACCTCAACGGCATCTACCTGCACGTCGTCGACGGCGAGTCAGGCCGGATGCTGCGCGCGGTGGCGACCGACGGGCACCGCCTGGCGCGGGTGGAGGAGCCGCTGCCGGAGGGGGCGGGCTCGATCCCCGGCGTGATCATCCCGCGCAAGACCATCGCGGAGCTGCGCAAGCTGCTCGACGAGGGCGGCGAGGAGGTCGAGATCGGCCTGTCCGACACCCGCATCCAGTTCACCGTCGGCACCGTGACCCTGACCAGCAAGCTGATCGACGGCACGTTCCCCGAGTACGACCGCGTGATCCCGCGCGACAACGACAAGCTGCTGCGCGTCGGCAAGAAGGATTTCTCCGACGCGGTGGCCCGCGTCGCCGCGATCAGCAGCGAGCGGTCGCGGCCGGTGAAGATGACGCTGTCGCGCGACCTGCTGGTGCTGTCGGCCGCGAGCCCGGACCAGGGCACGGCGAGCGAGGAGCTGGACGAGGGGCGGGTCACCTACGCCTCGGGGCCGCTGGAGATCGGGTTCCAGGCGCGCTACCTCAACGACATCACCGACCAGATCTCGGGGCAGGTGGAGTTCGCGTTCTCCGACGGCTCGGCGCCGACGATCGTGCGCGACGCGGAGGACAGCTCGGCCCTGTACGTGCTGATGCCGATGCGGGTCTGAGGCGGGGGCGAAGGAAGGTCAGGGCTCTGCCCCGTGTCTTGGAAGCGGGGACCCGCCAAAGGGCGAGCCCTTTGGAAACGATCTGGTTTGGGCCGGCGGCACGTCGCGAAGTGCTGTCCTTATGTGCGCCGGTCCAGGGGCGCTGCCCCTGGCGGGTCCAGGGCAGAGCCCTGGCCTTGCTTCCTTGATCCTGCTCCGCCTCCACCTGACGCAGTTCCGCAGCTACGAGCGCCTGTCCTGGCGCCCTGCCACGCGACTGTCCGTGATCACCGGCCCCAATGGCTCGGGCAAGACCAACCTGCTGGAAGCGGTGTCGCTGCTGGCGCCCGGCCGCGGCCTGCGCGGCGCGCGGATGGCGGAGCTGGCGCGTCATGGCGGCGACGGCCGCTGGGGCGTGGCCGCGCGCGTCGCCACGCCGGGCGGCGAGGTGGAGCTGGGCACGGGGGCGGCGCCGGACGTGGCCTCGGACCGCAGGGCGTTCCGGCTGGACGGGGTCGCGCCGCACAACCAGGCGGAGGTGGCGCGGCAGTTCGCGGCGGTGTGGCTGACGCCGCAGATGGACCGGCTGTTCCAGGAGGGGGCGTCCGGCCGCCGGCGGTTCCTCGATCGGCTGGTGTGGGGGCTGGAGCCGAACCAGGCGCGCGAGGTGGCCGCGCACGACCACGCGATGACGCAGCGCAACCGGGTGCTGGCGAGCGGGGGCGACGCGGGCTGGCTGGCGGGGCTGGAGGACACCATGGCGCGGCACGGGGTCGCGGCGAGTGCCGCGCGGGCGGGGCTGGTGGCGCGGCTGAATGCCACGCTGGCGGCGCCGGGGGTGCTGGGGGCGTTCCCCGTGGCGGCTCTGGGGCTGGTGTGCCCGATCGCGGAGCGGCTTGCGGCGGGCAGCGCGCTGGACGCGGAGGACTGGCTGCGTGGCGTGCTCGCGGCGCGGCGCGGCGCGGACCGGGCGGCGGGCAGCGCGGGGGTGGGCGCGCACCGGGCGGACATGGCGCTGTCGGATTTGGGCACCGGGCGCCCGGCCGGGCTGGCGAGCACCGGCGAGCAGAAGGCGCTGCTGATCGCGGTGGTGCTGGGACACGCGGCCCTGATCGCGCAGGCGAGGGGGGTGGCGCCGCTGCTGCTGCTGGACGAGCCGGCGGTGCACCTCGACGCGGCGCGGCGCGCGGCGCTGTTCGAGGCGCTGGCGGCGCTGCCGGGGCAGGCGCTGCTGACGGGGACCGATCCCGACGCGTTCGCGGCGCTGCGGGGCGTGGCCGAGGGGCTGCGGGCCGGGGAGGGAGGGCTGGCGCCGGACCCAGCCTTCCCCGGGGCCGACCAGGCAGGAAGCAAGGCTGGGCTCTGCCCAGACCCGCCAGGGGCGAGCCGCCCCTGGACCGGCATGACTTAAGGCAAGCCGGTCCAGGGGGGCTCCCCCTGGCGGAGTTTGAGGCAGAGCCTCAACCTTTCTTGCCTCGCTTTCCGGGGCGGCGGGCCTCGCCCCGGCGGCCTGGAGCGACTATATTCCCTGAGCGATTCCCGCGCCTTCACGGAGCACCTTCACGGCATGTCCGATCCCGCCCAGCCTGATCCCCAGCGCCACGCCGCGAGCGGGGCCGAGCCCGACAGCTACGACGCAGCGTCGATCTCGGTGCTGCGGGGCCTGGACGCGGTGCGCAAGCGGCCGGGCATGTACATCGGCGACACCGACGACGGCTCCGGCCTGCATCACATGGCGTTCGAGATCATCGACAACGCGGTGGACGAGGCGCAGGCGGGGTATGCCACGCGCTGCTCGCTGACGCTGAACGGCGACGGCAGCGTGATGGTGCGCGACGACGGGCGCGGCATCCCCACCGACCTGCACGCCGAGGAGGGCGTCTCCGCCGCCGAGGTGGTGCTGACGCGGCTGCACGCGGGCGGCAAGTTCAACCAGAACTCGTATAAGGTGTCGGGCGGGCTGCACGGCGTGGGCGCCGCGGTGGTCAACGCGCTGTCCGAGTGGATGGAGGTGCGGATCTGGCGCCACGGCATCGAGCACTTCATCCGCTTCGAGCACGGCGACGCGGTGGCGCCGCTGGTCGTGGTCGGGCCGTCCGACGAGGCGCAGGGCACGCAGGTCACGTTCAAACCGAGCGACAAGACCTTCACCCACATCGAATTCGACTTCGCCATCTTGGAGAAGCGGCTGCGCGAGCTGGCGTTCCTCAACTCTGGGCTGGCGATCGTGCTGCGCGACGAGCGGCACGCGCCGTCGCAGGAGGTCTCGTTCCACTACGAGGGCGGCCTGGTGGCGTTCGCGGAGTACCTGGACCGCGCCAAGATGCCGCTGTTCAGCCCGGTGATTTCCTCGGCGGTGGACGATGCGGCGTCGGGTATCCGCGTCGAGTTCGCCCTGTCCTGGAACGACAGCTTCCACGAGACGATGCTGTGCTTCACCAACAACATCCCCCAGCGCGACGGCGGCTCGCACCTCGCCGGCTTCCGCCAGGCGCTGACGCGGGTGGTGACGAAATACGCGGAGGGAATGGGCAAGAAGGAGCAGCTCGCCCTGGTCGGCGACGACATGCGCGAGGGCATGACGGCGGTGCTCTCTGTCAAGGTGCCCGACCCGAAGTTCAGCTCGCAGACCAAGGAGAAGCTGGTCAGCTCCGAGGTGCAGCCGGTGGTGCAGGCCGCCGCCGCCGACACGATCGCGCACTGGTTCGAGACGCACCCGAAGGAGGCGCGCTCGATCATCCAGAAGGTGATGGACGCGGCCAGCGCGCGCGAGGCGGCGAGGCGCGCGCGTGACCTGACGCGGCGCAAGGGCGTGCTCGACGTGAGCACGCTGCCCGGCAAGCTGGCGGACTGCCAGGAGCGTGACCCTGCGAAGTGCGAGATCTTCCTCGTCGAGGGCGACAGCGCCGGCGGCTCGGCCAAGCAAGGCCGCGACCGCAAGTACCAGGCGATCCTGCCGCTGAAGGGCAAGATCCTCAACGTCGAGCGCGCCCGCTTCGACAAGATGCTGGGCTCTGCCGAGATCGGCACGCTGATCACGGCGCTCGGCACCGGGATCGGGCAGGGGCCGGTGGAGCAGGGCGGCTTCTCGGTGGGCAAGCTGCGCTACCACCGCATCGTCATCATGACCGACGCCGACGTGGACGGCAGCCACATCCGCACCCTGTTGCTGACGTTCTTCTTCCGGCAGATGCGCGAGCTGATCGAGCGCGGGCACCTCTACATCGCGCAGCCGCCGCTATACCGGGCCAAGCGGGGCAACGAGGAGCGATACCTGAAGAACGATCGCGCGCTGGAGGACTACCTGCTCGACAAGGCGCTGTCCGAGGCGCGGCTGACCTACGCGGACGGGCGGGTGCTGGAAGGTCCGGAGCTGGCCGCGGACGTGGAATGGCTGCGCGAGGCGGCGCAGCAGATCCGGCGCCTGGCGGCGGACCAGGTGCCGACGCCGCTGCTGGAGCAGGCGGCGATCGCAGGCGCGCTGAGTGCCGAGGGCAGCCCAGAGGCGGCGCAGGCGCTGTCGGCGCGGCTCAACGACGTGAGCCTGGTCAACGAGCGTGGCTGGATCGCGGACACGTCGGACGGGCTGACGATGCGGCGCACGGTGCGCGGGGTGGCGGAGCGCTACGGGTTCGACCCGACGGCGCTGCGCTCGGCCGAGGCGCGCTGGCTGACGGAGCGGCACGACGGGCTGGCGCAGCGTTTCGCCCAGCCGGCGACGCTGCGCCTGGACGGCACGGAGAGCGCGGTGGCGGGGCCTGCGAGCGCGTTCGATCGAGTCCTGGCGCAGGGCCGCCGCGGGCTGAGCATCCAGCGATTCAAGGGGCTGGGCGAGATGAACCCGGACCAGTTGTGGAAGACCACGCTCGACCCGCAGGTCCGCACGCTGCTGCAGGTCAAGGTCGGCGACGTGGAGGACGCCGGGCAGGTGTTCGCGACGCTCATGGGCGACGTGGTCGAGCCGCGGCGCGACTTCATCGTGGGCAACGCGCTGAAGGTGGCGAACCTGGACGTGTGACGGGTGTAATGTAAAACGACCCAGAACGTGTCGCCAGGGAGCCAGAACGTGTCACCGAAAAAGAGCTTTCGAAGACACTACTGGCGACACGCAACCGACAAACACGCAAACACTGACCTGGCTGTTGCGACTTAGCCGGAGGCCCTTCTGCAACGCTAAGACGCCTGCCCAGTCTCACCTCGCTGTCATACATAAGTCCAAGCTCGACGTGACTACCCGGGACACCATCCTAAGCGCCTCAAGCTCAAGTCTGGCGTGAGATTTAGGCGCGACGCTGCAAAAGCACTGTTAAAAGCGGAGACGCTTCTTTATGGCGTAGGCACGAGGAAGGGGCGGTAAACGCCTCAAGCCTCCGCTGTGGGCCTCGTCGACGGTCGTACTCCGACGCTCCGCTCCATTCCAATCAGAAGCGGCTTCTAGGACGCCCGTCGACGTCACACAGGAACTCCAGCTTCGTGGTCCGGAGAGGTCCCGCCCTCGGCAGTTTTCGCGCAGGCGTCGACCGCTACGTGGCCATCCAGTCAGGCGGCAGCCGCGCGATAAGGTCGAGCGCCATGGCCGGGACCCGCCTCGCGTCGAGGCGCTCGCTGGCGTAACAAGCCGTCAGGAGGGTGTCGCCAAGGTAGGCGTCGTACTTGGCTCTCTTCATGTCGGGCACGAAGCGGGCGAGGTCAGCCGGGTCCGGAGCGGGTTCCCGCGAGAGCTTCGTCAGGACTTCGACCAAGGAGAGCCCGTCCTTGGAATGGGCCGTCACCGCGATACCGTTCGACGCGGCCGTCACCCCGTGCATCGCGAAGGCCAGCACAAGCGCCAACTGCGCACGCGCGCCGACCCACGGAAAAAGCATCAGCTGCTCCTCGTGACGGCACAGGCCATGCTCGCGAAGGCCGAGACGGTCGAACGTGCCTCGGCCTTCGGCGAGCATGTCGGCCGCTGGGACGTCCAGGAAACGCGGCACGGCCACTTCCAGGTAGACCCGCCGCATCTCCGCGACGACCCCGTCCCCCGGAGGAAGACCGTCCCCGCCGAAGGCAGGTGGATTTCCCCCATAGGCCTGTGTCACCAGGACCTCCTTGCGGTGGGCATCGATTTCGAGAACCCGCCAACGCCGCCCCGCGAAGATGACGAGCTGCTGCGGCAGCACCGGGTTGACGACCGGAAGCTGTCCCAGGGTCTTGCCCCGGTCGGTGACGACCTTGAACTCCTCGGGGCTGACGAAGACGGCATAGAAGCCGCGGTCGGCGATGACCCGCTCGCCTTCCTCGCCCGGCAGCAAGGTCCCGTCCGGGGCCTGCTCGAGAAGCTTCACCTCCGGATGTCCCATGCGCCGGAGGACTTCCATAAACAGGGGCCGGTCGACGGCCGGGAACACGCCGCTCTCAACCAGCCTGTCCCATCCCTGCTTCGCCGTGAGGCCACCGTGCTGAGCGACCAGCGCCAGGATCTGATGGACCAGGGTGGACAGATGCAGCCGTCCCTCGAGCGACGGCTCGTTCCAGCGCCTCAGCATCAGGTGGAGCATGGCAACGGATTGAACCGTCGTGGGCCGAAGGGCATCCAGCGGGTGCACGGGCCGGTCCATCGCCAGCTCGGTGACGTACACCCGCATGACCGAAGGCTGGCCCGCGCGGCGCCCGGACCTTCCCAGGCGCTGGCGCATGCCGGACACGGTATGGCCCGGCCCGAGCTGGGCGACCGCCTCGATGTGGCCCACGTCGATGCCGAGCTCGAGCGTGGTCGTCGCCACGATGGAGCCGGGACGGTCCTCCTTCTTGAGGCGTCGCTCGGCATCCTCCCGATGCTCCCTGGACAGGGAACCGTGATGCGCGAAGAACTCCTCCGGGACGCCCGTCTCCTCGCACAGGGTGCAAAGGTCGGCGGTGACGCGCTCTACCCTCTGACGCGACCCGGCGAAGACCAGGCTCCTGCGCCCCCGCAGGGTCTCGAAGAGGTGCCGGACGATGCCGTCGTGCGCCGGGTCCGCGGGTTTTCCTGGCTCCCCGTCGTGCCCCTGGCGCGGCCGCGACGAGGGCTGCAGGTAGCCGCGTACCTGGAGGCGCAGTTCCTGTCCGCCCACGGCGGACTCCAGTATCTCGACGTCATCAGGGGCGAGCGGACGCAGGAAGGCGGCGGACACACGCATGTCGGCGAGGGTGGCGGACAGAGCGACCCGGGCAACGCGATGTCCGGCGGCGACTTCGATGCGGTTCAGCAGGGACTGGAGCTGTCGTCCGCGCTCGCTGTCCATGAAGGCGTGCATCTCGTCGACGACCAGATAGGACAGTGCCGAGAACAGGCGTCCGGCCTCGTTGCCGCGGCGGCACAGGATGGCTTCCAGGCTCTCCGGCGTCGTCAGCAGGATGCCGCCCGGAGTCTTGCGGGCACGCGCCTTGACGCTGGCCGCCACGTCGCCGTGCCACCTCGTGACGGGGATGCCGATGTCCTCGCACAGACCGTCGAGACGGGCGAACTGGTCGTTGATGAGGGCGCGCAACGGACCGACGTAGATGGCCTCGAAGCCGCCGCCCGGCGTTCTGGCGTCCGACGCCAGCCGCGACACTATCGGCAGGAAGGCGGCCTCCGTCTTCCCGCTCGCCGTCCCGGCCGCGACGATGAGGTCGCGCCCTCCGTCCAGCAGCACCGGAATGGACCGTTCCTGGATGTCGCGAAGCTCGGTCCAGCCCTGACGCCAGATCCAGCGCCTGACCTTCTCGTGCAGGAGGTCGAACGCCGCCGAAGCCCGGTCCTCGGCCTCCTGCGAGACGGGGGGCGAGGACGGTCCGCTCAAAGACGGAAGTTTTCCAGGCCGTCCCCGGCGGGCTCCGCGCCTGGCGCCGTCGCAGGAACCACCGGCGGACCGGGAACAGCCGGTCGGGGCTGCTCGTCCACGATGTCCCCACCGGCGGGAGGCGCGTCCGGCGCGATGTCCGTCTGGCCGATGAGGCCCCGCCAGTCGGCGGTCGGGTTCTGTTCGAGAACCGCCAGGAGGTCCAGGAACGCCTTGATGGTGTTGCGCGGCGTCCGGAAGTAGGCCTCTCCGACCTTCTGGTTGCAGTGGACCATGAAGGCGTGGAGCGCCTCGTCCGGCACCGGATAGAGCGCGGGGTCTCCGCTGGAGAAGACGTGCCGAAGCTTTCCGAGCAGCACGAGCAGGTCCTCGGGCGACAGGCTCTGGAGGCGGATCACCGGACCGGAGAGGTCGACTAGGCCCTTGCGGGCGAAGGCGTTCTCGGCCAGCCGGGAGCGCAGCGCCTCGTAGGAGTAGAGGCCGCGGCGTCCGTCCATCAGCGTCTCCGGGGTGCCTCCGAAGTAGAAGCCGAGGCCCTCCGCGGAACCCTGGAGCACGTCGTTCACGATGCGCAGGATCTGTTCGTAGTTGGCGTTGCGCGCCTGGGCGTTCACCAGCTTGTAGAGATTGACGCACTCGTCGAGCACGACGAGGAACCCGGAGTAGCCAGCCAGCCGCACGAAGCGACCCATGACCTTGAGGTAGTCGTAGACCGAGGAGTCATCGATGATGGAGCGGACGCCGAGCGCCTCGCGCGCCTCGGTCTTCAGCGCGTACTCGCCCCGCAGCCAGCGGAGCGCCGCCGCCTTGCCCGGCTCGTCCACCTCGTCGAAGGCACGCCAGTATCGCTCGACCACGGTCGCGAAGTCGTGGCCGGAGACCAGCTCCTGGATCGGGGCCAGCCGTTCCTGGATCAGGTCGCCGACCTTGCGGCCTTCGGTCTTGGCCGCAGCCTGCGCGTCGCCGATGAAGCGTTCGACCACGCTGGCGAGCGCCCCGCCGTCCGGCCTGGTGCGGGTGGCCATGTTGCGCATGAGCTCGGCGTACAGGCCGCGAGCATGGCCGCCGGTCGAGTGTATGCGCCTGTCGGGCGACAGGTCGGCATGGACCACCACCAGCTTGCGCTGAATCGCTATCGAGCGTGCCAGCGTCAGGAAGAAGGTCTTGCCGGACCCGTAGTCGCCGATGACGAAGCGAACAGCCGACCCGCCATCGGCGACACGGTCGATGTCACGCACCACCTCCTTGACCTCACCCGCACGGCCCACCTGCACGTGCTGCGGTCCTGTTCTGGGCACCACCCCAGCCCGCAGGGCCTGCAGGATGGTGTCTCGTTCCTTGGGCTTGATGCGCTCCGGAACAGCTGCTCCGCCGGACGTCGCGAGGCTCGGGTTAGTCATGATGTTTCACCCGGGGTATCCGGCAGCAGCGCCAGGTTGATGGTCAGAGGGTCGCCATCCTCGACGAGCGCTTCGTCGAAGCAGTCATAGGCCCATTCGTTTATCGTCTCGATGGCGCCATCCGGCATCAGGCCGATGGCGCGGGCCCGTGCCTCGAAGTCGGAGCGGCTCCATGCTTCCCGATTGCGGAGCTCCTCCACGAGGCGCGCATGGTCCGCGTCGAGCCCCGGGTAGCGCACGGCGCCGCCGTTCTGGGCGGTCTCCGCCACGTCCTGCCGCGCCGGAACGACGGTCGTCTCGTCGTCTTCCTCGTAGATGGACGCCAGCACCTCGGCGACTTCCCGTGTCTCGCGCAGAATGGCACCGACCCTGTCCATGTCGATGACCAGGCCGTGGACTGGAGACGAGGCAGGTCGAGGTTGCTCGGGCGGGGAGGGGATGCGGAACGCGCCGGTCCTGTCCGCGCGCCGCTCGACCACCACCGGCTCGGAGGCTGGCGCGAACGTCGCGGCCGCCTCCCGATGCAACGCCACGTAGAGGCCGCGTCGGTCGAGCCCCCAGGCGTCGTGGAGCCTCTCCAGGACCGCCATCGTGGCCTGGCTCACCTCGCCGCAACAGGCCGCCGCCGCGATGGCCAGGTTCGCGATGGCGGCGCGCTCGACCCCCGGCAGCGTCCCGGCCAACGCCTTGAGCTTGCCGGGCCGCAACGTCTGTCCCTGCATCGAGCGATAACGAGCCGCAAGACGGGTCGCTTCGTCACCGCCGAGCCGCAGCCGGGCGGCAAGCTCCGAAACCACGCGGTCCGGGTCGGGTCCCGGTTCGGCGGATGTCAGGACGAAGGCGACGACCGCCGCGAGATGGAAGGCCGGAGACGGCGTGACGGCGGCGCTTCCTTCGAGGCGGAACACCAGCAGGTCGGAGCCGGGCCTGCCGCCGCCATGGGTCGGGTCGGGCTCCATGCCGTAGCCTACCGAGGCTAGTATCGCGGACATCTCCCGGGCCTGCTTCAAGCCTCCGGCCTCTTTCCCTTCGCCGAAACACCAGGTGCCAAGGGCGGCGAGCGAGACTTGGCTAAAAGGCTCGGGCAGGCCGTCGAGCCAGCGCCGGAACGCCGCTGCCGCGCCGAGGTCGGCGATGTCCGGCGGCAGAGCCAGCGCGGCGGCCATGCTGTTCCGACGGTTGCGGTCCTTGCCGACGAGCTTGGCGTAGGACGCGAGGTCTTGCGCCGCCTGTGTGCAGAACATGGACATCTTGGCCCAGTTGAGCGTCGCCGGGTCCGGAAGGCGCTCGATGCCCTGGACGCGTATCTCGATGCCGGGGAGCTGGGATGCGGAGTGGTATTGGGGATGCAGTATGCTGTCCTGGCGGTCTCTGAGCATGAAACCCTTGGGGAACCGGGTCGGGAAGCGCCGCCGGACGAGCTCGACGAACTCGTCCCTGCAGCGGGTCATGGCAATGCTGGAGGGCGGACCGCCCTGGTAGGGCGACAAGGCGAGAATCGCGGCCGTCGCATGCTCGCAGTCCAGTGGCACCTTGTGCAGAGCGTGTAGGCCAAGCTTGAGCTGCAGTGCCCGGTGCATCGCACCGCTGCGAGTGGTGGAAGCCAAATCAGGTTTCCAGGCGTTCAGTCCTTCCGGTCCGGCTGTCGTGCGACGCAGGTCGACGACGTCGAGCAGCGACGTGGCGGAGCTGCGAAACGAGCCATCCTTCGAAAACAGTTCGCGTAGGCGTTGGACCTCCGCGACAAGCATTGCCTCCTCGTTCGGCTCCGGACCGTCCAGGAGAAGACGACGCTCCAGGCCGTAGAAATAGAGGAACGCATACCCGACCGGGTAGCTCGGGTCGCATCTTCCCGTCGACAGCCAGTGCAGGTAGGCGGCTCGCTGGACGGCGCTGATGTTCGCGTATGAAGGCCAGTAGACGGTATCGGTCGGCGACCCGGATGGCAGGGAACCGACCTTGAGCTTGGGGTCTATCAAGCAGGCTACAGCGACGCTTCTGCTCCAACCGTCAATGGGCGCCGCTGACATGGAACTGCCGACGTAGACCATCCCCGACCGGATCTCGAAGCCGCGCACTGTCACGCTACGGCCTGCGGGCACCCAGCAGGTCTCGCCTCGACGAGCCTCGCGCTGCACGGTTCCTGTACGAGGACCAGCTACGCCGACCGTCACCCGGAAGACCGGGAGTGCTGGGATGGCGACAGCGTGACCGCTCCGGCCAGCGGCGGCACGGACCGGACGAGGCGTGGATGTCATGGTGGATGCCGGGAGTGTGGAAGCAGGCAGGATTTCTGGCGCCTTCGCGGTCTGAACGGCCCGTGCTCTTTCCCGCCCGGGGCTGGCTGTCGCGGCCGCCTCGACGACCAGCTCGGTCGGCATCCCGGACGGACCGGCACGGTGGACAACTTCAGCGACCGCGTCCCTGTCTGTCCGGGACATTCCAAGGCGGCGTCGCAGCCAGGCGAACATCTGCCGCTCCGATGGATTGCTTGTCTCGCAGCGCCGAAGGCCGAGGTTCGTTCATCCACAAGTCGGCATCAACCACTACCGGACTACCTACCAGGCACTTCGATCGTGCCCACAATCATAGCGACGACAGAGGCAGCGGCACATCGCTGGGTCTGCTTCCGTCGTAGGACTGCCGTCATATGACTTCGGCCGACACACGAGGGAAGCGTCCTACGAACTGAGGAAGCCTGGACACCCTGAGCATCGGTACTTGGCCTATCGTGACGAAGGCAGGCGGCCTGCCCTGCCGAAGGTCGCGGCCGACCGCCTTCGTGGCCCACGCTTGCAAGGATTCCTGCTCATACCAACGGTCCTATGCGTTGACCGTTTTCCGCTCCTGCTGTTGTCAGCACTTTCAACGTGTTAGGGTCCAGCAAAATGGGTCACTGCAAAGGACCGTTGGTGTTAGACGTCATGGCGGCACGAACCCGAGGGCTGCGACGATTCCCGGCGAACAGGCACGAGTTTCTGCTCTCGCCTGAAGTGCGAGGAAACGGTTTCGTCCGCCACCCTCATAAGGAAATCCGCCCGCGGACAAACGTCGGACACCTGCAGGGAACCTACGGCCGCGTGTCCTTGCCAACATTCGATTTCCTCTGGCCATCATATGATGCCGCTGGACCTCGGGTCAGCCACCATGATATAATTCTGCTACCACCGACTCGACTCGTTCCAAAATCAGTATCATCCTGTCCGGAGGCTGCATGACGCAGCTCGAACGGCTCAGGGGCTTGCTGGCGGAAGGGGAGATCTGGCGGATGGGTGCACTGGCTGATGCGGGAGTAACGGCGGCCACGGTCCGTAGGGCGGTGGCGGCCGAACTCGTCGAACAGGTGTCGCGGGGCGTCTATCGACGCCTTGGGACTCCCCATGTAGCGGGCACACATCTGGCAGAGGCTCTCGTCCGAGTGCCCCGAGGCCTGGTCTGCCTGCATTCCGCTGCCCAGGCCCACGGCCTCGGCGACGAGACAACTTCCCGGACATGGGTAGCCGTTCCACACGGCTGCCACCCTCCCCGGGTCGAGTGGCCGCCGATGCGCTTCGTGCACTGGCGTGACCCGGCAGCCTTTGAGGTTGGCATCGAGGAGAGGACGGTCTCCGGTGTGCCGGTGCGCCTGACCAACCCTGCCCGCACCGTCGTGGATATGCTTCGCATGTCTTCTGTCGTGGGCGAGGACCGCGCGCTCGAGTGCCTGCGCGACTACCTGGACGGGAACGAGCCGGTCGGCGAGCTGCGGGCCGTCGCAGACGCTCTCGGGGTGGGTCGACGCCTGGCGCCCATGTTGAGGGTGGCGTCCGCCCTGGCGAGGGCGGCATGAGCGCCGCCGGTGAGGCCGTGCTGGCCCGGTTGCGTTCCATCGCCAAGGGGCGCGGGTCGAGCACCGACCACGTGCTCTCCCGCTGGGTGGCCGAACGGTTTCTCTCCCGGCTGTCCGCCTCCTGCCACGCCGACCGCCTGACCCTGAAGGGTGGTTTCCTGTTCGCGCTGTGGAACAGCGACTTCCTGAGAACGACAGCCGACGTCGACCTCCACGGACTGGAGGAGGACATGGCCTTGATGAAGGGGATGCTCCTGGACATTGCGTCCAGCGCCTCTCCCGAGACGGATGGAGTTCGGTTCGAAGTAGGCGCGGTCCGCTTCAAAGCTCTCGTTGGCGGAAGGCTGCCCGGCCTGCGCATGCTCCTGCCCGCCGAGGTCGGCACCGCGCGGGTGCAGCTCAAGGTGGACTTGGGCTACGGGCATCCCATCTGGCCCGGTGTCGAGACAGGCTGGTTCCCGAGCCTCATGCCCGGTTTCACATCGTTCGCGATGCGAGCCTACCCGCGCGAGACGGTCATTGGCGAGAAACTAGCGGTGGCGGTGGAGTTCGGCCGGGACAACACCCGTATCCGCGACTACTACGACCTTTGGTTCCTCTCGCGTCGATACGGTTTCGAGGGCCATGTGCTGCTCGACGCGGTGAGGGCGACGTTCGCCGGGAGGGACGCGGGTGGCTTCCTGCAGCGTCGGGACGGCTACTGGGAAGGCGCGTTCTCCCCGGACTACGCGACGAACCGTCACGAGCGGGCCTGGGGCAACTGGATGGCCGAGCACGCCCCCATGGCCGATCCTTCCGGCTTGCGGCATGTCGTCGAGGAAGTCGCGAGATTTAGCATGCCGATGCTGTGCGCAGCTCGGGACGGCAGATCCTTCAACCGGCATTGGTCACCTGTGAAAGGCTGGCGGCCAGTGTTCGGCACCTCGTCGCACACCGGATGACCACACTCGCTCCGGGCCGCTCGGTCCCGAGAGGCGGGTCGGGGACGGTGGCCCCGACCCGTGCGCGGCGAACGCCTGTTCGCCTCGAGCTCACTTGGCCGCGCATACCGCCTCGTTGTTGATTGACCACTGGAGCTTCAGCCCTCGGCTCGCTGGCGTGACGCTCTCGTTGAGGAAGCTGAACTGCTCCTTCGTGTCGCCCTTGTTGTATTCGAAGATGACGCCGCGGAAGCCTTTCGTCTGCGGCGCCCGCATCACGCTGGGAGTCTGGACCGCGGGTGGGTTGTTCATGGCCTCGAGCATCTGCTGCATGGCGGACGCTATGGCTCCACGCTCGCCATCGTCACCGATGTCCTCCCACACGGCGATGGTCTCTATCTTGGCTTCTAACGAAGAAGCGTTCGGACATGTCGTCATCGCGATGATGAAGGGGTGGGCCGCCCGCAGTTCGTCGACGCTCTGCATCGCCGCCTTTGAGCCTCCAGCGAAGAAGGATGCACCCTGCGGGCTAATCTTTTCCACCACCAGAGTACCGTTATTGATTATCTTCAAGGAGACTTCTAGTAGAGACTTACCGATATCGTCTCTCATCTGTGTAAGTATCTGAGGTGTATTAAAATTATCATCGGCGCGCGCTACCGTCACGTTCAAGGTCAAGCAGCTTGTCAGCAAGATTGCGAGGGCATGCTTCACTGAAGTTTCCTTGTCTGTATCGGGACGGGCTGCCTCAAGGAGCCGTTCCTGCGGCGTCCCGTCTGGCCTGGGCGAGCGCCTCGGCCTTCTCGCGCGCGTCTGCGGCGGCCTGTGCCTGTGCCTGGCGTTCCTCAGCCTCCCGAGAGGTGATGGCCATCTGAGAGGCGGCTTCCGCTTTGGCCTTCTCGGCTTCCGCCTGCGCGCGAACGGCATCGGCCTTCGCTTTCTCGGCCTCTGCCTTCGCCAGTGCCAGAGTCGCCTTGCTCGGTGCGGAGCTAGGCGCAGGAGCGACCGCCTGCCCGACGACCCGGCTCGGCGCGGAGGTCACAGCGGTGCCCAGGTTCGACTTGACTGCCTGCAAAAGCGATGCGGTGGACGCGCGCGAGAGGAACCCCGACGGAGGAAGCTGATTGGCCAACTGGAACGCGGTCAGCGCGGAGCGGGAGGTGACCCCGAACAATCCGTCGACGGTCGCGTCCGCTGGCAGGTATCCATCGGTGCGCAGCATCTCCTGGGCCTGCAGCATGACCTGCGGCGCCAGACTGGCTTCCTCGGCGGCATCGCCGGACAGGCGGCCCACCCAGACATTCCGCTGGGCCAGGTAGAGCCGGGCGATGCAGCCGGTGTAGGGCGCCGGATTGAAGCCCGACATGGTCGGCGGAAGGTTACAAGTCTGTATGACGTTCCGCTGGAAGTCGATGGCTTCCTGCCGAACCGCATCTCCGCTTACTGGACCGACCTGCTGCCTCAACGCCTGGTAGGCCTGCGCGAACGACAGGTCTAAAGTCGAGAGGTTCGGGTCCGAACAGATAGCCGCCGCAAGGGGCTGGTGGGCAGTCGCGCAGTCAAAGCTCGGCTGCGTCGCATTCGCTCTCCCTCCGCAAGCGGCCATTATCAGCACGACGAGCCAGGGCAGCGAATAGGATTTTCGGGCCGACATGCCTTCCGCTCTTGTCCTATTCAGTGTCGCTGGATGCAGTCGGAGCCGGTCGAGCGCCGCTTGCGACTTCAAGCACCAAGCGCTGTACCAAGTCGCGCAACTGTCGCCAGTCAGCGCCGACCATCGGCTCCGAGCCTCCTCGAGGGAACATCTCCAGCCATCGGCAATCGGAGCCGAGAGGCACCTCGAGGTGCTGGACATCTATCCAGCCTGCTCCGGGAAGCGCGGATACGGCCATATGGACCGCCACGACGACCGCGCTGGGGTCCGTTCCCAACGGAAGGTTGTAGGCACCGAGGGATATCAGAGCATCGAACGCCGGGGCCGGACTCGATGTCTGCCTAACCTCCGGAACACGCCCAAGAGGCACCGGAGGGGAGAGCCACGCTTCCATTTGTGTGCACCAAGTAGGGTAGTAGAGAGTGCCTTGCTGCTGGCCTCTCGTTCCCGCCATGGCCCTACCCCCTTTCGCGCAACACATTCCTTCGGTTGCACCAACCGCGGCGTAAATACAACCGCTCCTGCGCGATTTCTCTACGATGTTCGCTGTGCCACCCAGGCAGCGGAGACGACCCGAAAGCGTTATGACCGGTCCGTGCAACCCGACGTAATCTCCTGGTACGACCTGAACGCGGCTTGGTTGGCGGCGGCGTACGAGACCGTGCCTGCCCTGCCCACGCAGGAGTGGCTGCACGACCTTCTGCCTAAAGAACCCGCGCTAGTCGTCGACGTGGGTTCCGGCTCGGGCCGCGACGCCAGCGCGTTCGCAGCTGCGGGACACGGGGTCATCGCCGTCGAGCCATCCTCCGGCATGCGCGCCGAGGCCATCCGGCTCAACTCGTCCGCTCGCATTCGCTGGGTCGCGGATAGTTTGCCTGCGTTGGCGACAACGACGCGCATCGGGCTCGTGGCCGACCTCGTGTCCATGAACGCTGTCTGGCAGCACGTCGCCCCTGCCGACCGGCCGCGGGCCTTCCGCAAGCTGGTCGGACTGCTGCGTTCGGGCGGGTTGCTGGCGATGACGCTTCGGCACGGACCGGACGATGGACGCGGCGCCTACCCGGTCGGTCTCGCGGAAGTCGAGGCACTGGCCCGCGACCACGGCCTGCAGGTGGTCCGGACGGTGGTGGTGGCGGACTTGATGGGGCGTCTCGACGTGTCCTAGACGGGTGTAGCCCTGCGCCTTCCGGACGATGGCACCGGTGCCCTGCCGCTGCTCCGCCATCTCATCCTCCTCGACGCCAAGAGTGCGACCTACAAGCTCGGGCTGCTTCGCGTCCTGTGCCGGGCCGCGGACGGCGCGGCAGGGCTGGCCGAGCACGACGGCGACGAGCACGTGCGTCTGCCGCTCGGCTTAGTCGCACTGATATGGCTGCGGCTCTACATGCCGCTGGTCGCCGCCGACCTTCCGCAGACACCCGGGAACCGACGCGGCTCCGAGGGACTGGGTTTCGCCGGACCCGGTTGGAAAGCCCTGGTCGCCGGTGCCGCTTCGCAGCGGGACCTGCGCGTGGGCGCCGTGTTCGGCGGGACCGCGGCGACAGCGGTGCATGCCGCCCTGCGCGAAGCCGTCGTCCACGTGTGTGGCATGCCAGCGCAATACCTGACTGTAGCGCGACAATCAGGATGGGTTTTAGCGGCGATCAGGATGGTGATCCGGCTGCGCTTGGGGTGATGATTGTCGCGCCAGATTGTCGCTGGCAAGTGCGTCGCGTGCGGCGTCAGGCCGCGGTG
>JAABUV010000311.1_pt1 | contig 74652 bp, 76 predicted proteins | sample 5559971 | NCBI WGS metagenome assembly JAABUV01 (sample SAMN10711881, study PRJNA513362) | rock metagenome | isolation source: Antarctica rocks | place: Antarctica: Victoria Land, Knobhead nord | collected 2015-12-19 | reverse complement strand
GGAATCCGGCACCTGCCCAGGTGACCAACGGGCTCGTTGCCGAACCCACGGCCAGGATGAGCCCCGCCACAACAGCAGATCTATCGCGCGAAGGGAGGGTCGGCCGTCTCAAGAAAGATCGAGGCTACCTCGTCGGAAACAAGGCGTCCGCGTAGACCTTTCAGGATGGAATTCCGGCCGCTACGTCGTCGCTGTGCGGCTCGGCTCGGAAACGGACCCTCGGACGGACGGACGCCGCTAGAACGCAATCGGGGGCCTGCGGATCCGACGCTGCGGTTGATCGGCTGGAATGCCATCTACTACCAAGAGGGAACACACAAACTCGAGCGGCGAGGCGGCTTTACGGTCAGCGACGACGGCGCGGCTGAGACTCTTTACCTGCGAACGCGTCTGGGTTGATCCAGCGGGCTCGGCGTAGCCAGAGGAAGGTGGCACCTCCCGCGCCGACCAGGAAGCCGATGAGGGAGAACACGAGCATGAATTTGTGGATGAGTCCGCCCTGCCACCAGTGGTAGGCCAGGAGGTAAGTCGCTGTCGAAAAGAGGCTTCCTGCGATGAATGCGGTGGCTGCACCTTTGTGCCACCATGCTTTGAACGTTTCGGCGGGGTTCCGGTTCCACGCCCCTTTGAGAGAGCGGGCACGGGGCGTGGAGGCACCTGTGTCGGCGTCGGTGCTGGCTTCCAGTTGCAGGTATTCCCACAGATCCACCAGAGCTTCGTAGCAACCCTGGGTGTCATAGGGCACGGATGCGGTGGATTCGCCGTCTACTTCGGCTTCGATTTTGCCTTCGGAGACCAGTTTTTCCCAGCCGGCGGCCAGCTCGCTGTTGACCGTGGCGGTGGGTACGGGGACGTCTCGCATGATGATGGCGTACAGGTCCCGCGCGAAAATGGTGACCAGTGGAGGTGGATTGCGCAGGCGCAAAGCCTTCTTCAGATCGAGCATGCCGGGATGGCCGTAAGAGATGTAGTCACGCATGATCGCGACCAGGGCCAGGTCGCCTTGAGCGACGGCGGCCTGCCGATCGGCGTCGGCGGTGATGGAGGGGGAAGGACTGTCGTCGGTGGCCACTGTGGGTTTCCCCCTGTTGGGATGGCGGCCCTGGTGGAAGGCCTGTCGGTTGGTTGATTCGACACACGGCCGCTTTCTGGGTGGCAAGAGCAGCCGCGCCTTAGTGTATAGACGGGCCGGGCGGTTAGGCCGTGTCCGACACCAAACCTTTGTGGCCTCACCAGCTGCTTCCAAGCGGAAGGTCTGAATACGTGACCGTCACCGAAGTTCACGATGTGGCTCGGGCGGCCTGGGCGGCGCACGGCTCGCCGGTGCTGGCGGGTTTGCCGTGGATTGACAAGGGGAGCTGGTGTGCGCGGTGCGGTCGCGGCGGGGTGTCGGTGGATGCGTCGAAGGTGGTGTCGGAGAAGTGGGCGGGGTGGGACAGCTGGCGGCGGTCGGCGAACGCTCGGTTGTGCGCGGGCTGTGTGTGGGCCTATCGGGCTCCGGGGCTTCGTGCAGGCATGTTCTGGGTGACGCAGGAACCGCGGTTCGAAATAGTCACCGCGGGACGGGTGTGCGAGCTTCTCCGGCAGCCGATACCCGAAGATTCCGCTGTGGTGGTGCCGCTGCGCTTCAATCGTAAACACGTTGTGCCGCAAGCGCAGTGGGGCACAGTGCGAGTGGATGACGTATCGTTGCCGTGGACTCGGGGCGATGCGGATCGGTTGGCGGCGGTGCTTCGGCTCCGCAGCGATGGATTCGGTGGACGGATGCTTGCGCTTACGTCGCCGCCGTGGCCGGTGCTGTCGAAAATCGGGTTGCCGCGGCGAGCTGAAGTGTTCGCTGACTGGCACCTATTGGACCGGTGGCGCCCTGCGCACCCGGGGTTCGACCTGGCTGTGGTGTTGTCACGCCCGGCCGACACGATCGGCCGTAGGTCGGTGAACGGACGTGAGACGCGCGGAGGGCGTTAGCCTTGTCGGGTGTCTACCAACACAACCACCATTTCTGCGGTGCCCACCCCGACTGATCGGTGGATCGGCGCCGCCCGCGCTCACTACGGCGATGCGCTCCCGCCTTCCGCGGGCGCTACCGACGTTGCGGAGCGGCTGCTGTTGCTGCTGCACTACGGCATCGATTGGCGCGGCGGCTGGTTAACCAGCTACCGGGACTCCTATTGGTCCGGGTCGAAGCCCGGCAAGTTGGAAGACCGAGTTTTCGCGGCCGCGATGACGTGCCCGGATCTGCCGACCTGGTGGACGCGGATCTGCGCGGACCTAGGGTCGGGCCCCTCAAGCGGAGCGCAGCGACTGGAGACGCTCCGCCTGATCCGCAGTGACCTTGGTCCTGAGGTGATGCATCTGCTGCGAACCACGATCTCAGATCTGCTGCTGTTCGTGCGGGCGGTGACCGACGCGGTCCGCGCCGCCCGCCGCGCCGATCTGCTGGAACATACCGACTCCGATGCCACCACCGACGGTGGCGTGTGATGGCGGTTCTGGTCCGATGGTCTGGGGTGATGACCGCGTTGTCTTCCATCGCGCATGGCGGTGAGACGCGGGGCACGGTGACGATGTTGCGGCGTGAGGCAGTTGTGACCTCCGCCGGCCGGTTGGTGCAGGTGCCGGTGATCTCTGGCAATGCGATCCGACGGAAGCTGCGGGAGGCGGGTGAGGAGTTGCTTCGCGGTGTGCTGCGGTATGAAGGTGAGATCGGTTTGGCCGCAGCGCATACCTTGCGCAACGGTGGGTCGTTGGCGAAGGCGGCGGGGGAGCCGTTATCCGGGGCACGGTTGGCGCGAGTACGCGCTTTGGTGCCGCTGTTTTCGATCTTCGGCGGAGCTGCGGGCGGAGCGATCCACGATGGGTGTCTACAGGTCGGCAAAGGGGTCCCGCACTACGACGAGACCGTGGAGTTGCTTCCCGCGGAGGACGTGACATTCCGGCTGAGCAGTTTCGCCGGGACACAGCTGGAGCGGTACACACGGCACCCTGATCCTGATCAACGCCGCATGGTCGATTTGGTGCCGCTGGAGGTCGGAGCGGACGGACTGCCATTATTGGCCGTAGACGGCGGCGAAAGTGCCGATAGCGGCGCCCGGGCGGGCATGTATCTGGTGGAAACTTTCCCTGCTGGCACCCGCTTTTCGATGTGGTGGAAGCTGGCCTGGGCAACACCGCTGGAGGCGGCATTCTTCGCTGATGTACTCGCCACGTTGGAAGGTCAGGCGCAAATCGGAGGTCGGCTGCGGTCCGGGCACGGCCTGGTCCGGTTCAACCTGACCCGCGCAGTGCTGGCCGGGCAGGACGAACCATTCGACTGGCGGAGCTATTTGACGCAGCGGCGGGATGAGGCAGTGGACGCGATCCGGCTTCTCACGTGACCGACGGGTTAGTGTGCGAGCCGGAGATGACACCGATGTTGGTGATGGCGCGGGTCGCTGGTGGTGTCGGTTTAGATGCCCGGTGGGGTACCGCCCTGGACGGGCTGTTGGCGGCGGCGATCTGGGCGGAGCGGAAAGCCGAGCTACGCGGCCAGGAGACAGCAACCGTGCCGTTGGCTGCCCAACACACCCCGGAAGATCTGCCGCTGCCGCTGGCTCGCTGCGAGAGCGGCGGCATGTGGCATTGGGCTGCCACGTTCGCCGAACCGGTGACGCCGTTGGGGGTTGAGGAAGGCACCAGCGACGTCCGGTGGATGCACACGGCTTTCGATCAACGTCACGCCGGCCAGGTCGCCGACCCCGCGGCGTTGCCTGAATCCATTCCGGCGCACTACGGCCGGTTCCTGAAGTACCGACTGCCATTGGTGGTCACTTTGTGCCGAGAGGTCACATGGCGCGCTGTCGGCCGTCCCGCCCACGTGAAAGCGCTGTTGGACACGGTCACCGCGTTCGGAAAGAAACGCGCCCACGGTGAGGGTCACGTCCTGCGCTGGTCTGTTGAACCTTTCGAAGTTCCGCAGCAGCAGTGGTGGGACTGGGCGCATCTTCACCACCGCGGCGGCGGGTTGGGCCGAACCGCCCCCGCCGAATGCCTGCACGACCGTTCCGGAGTGCGTTCCGGCGGCTTCGGGATCGGCGGGATCCGACCTCCATACATTCACCCCGAGCGGCGAGCGCAGCTGATGCTGCCCGTTCCGTTGGACGGCGGGTGGTGACCCAGCGGGCGGCGGCGCTGGCGCAGCTCCGAACACCCACCCGCGACCTTGCCGCCCTGGAGGTGCGGGTGCAGGAGCACGTAGCCGACCATCTGGGATATCTGGCCTTCTCCGGCGGCAAAGATTCCACGGTGGTCCTCCACCTGGCCCGCCACGCCGAGGTGCCAGTCGTCTGGTTCGACTCCGGACTGGAATTTCCAGAGACCCGCACGTACATCGAGCACCTCGCCGACCTTTGGGATCTGGATTTGCGCGTCGAACATCCGTCCCGCAACGCCCTAGACCTGTTGGTGTCCTCAGGTTGGTGGGATCATCGGGCACCCGGGGACGGCGCCCCGCTGTCGGTGATGCGGGATACCTTGATTGCTCATCCTGCTGAGCAGGCCCACGCGGAGTCGGCTCCGGGGAACTGTGGGGCCTCCGCGCCGAAGAATCACCGGGGCGCCGCAAAGCGCTGCTGTTCAGTTTACGCCGCGAGGTCGTCGCTTCCTGCCGGGACTGCTCTTCCCCCGCTCTTCGACAGGCCCGACACGGCGGCGTGATCAGCAGATCCGACGGGACGGTCGCCTTCTCACCCGTGTGGGATTGGAGCACCACTGAGATCTGGGCGTACCTGAACCGCAACGACATCCCCGTCAACCCGGTGTACGAAAGGTTCCGGCGGCTCGGGGCCCCGGAAGACATGCAGCGTGTCTCACTACTGGTGGACGGATCCGCGTTGGCGATCGGCCGCGCCGTCTGGCTCCGCCGCGGCTGGCCGCAACTATGGCAGCAACTGGTCGAAGTCCTGCCGCGGCTCCGCGAATTCGCCTGAACGTTGTTGGAGGTTCGGGGAACGCGTTACCCCTCGGGGACGAATCGCCTGCCGACGAGCTGGCCCGCACGCTGATAGGACACACCCATGACCTTGCCGATGTCACGCAATCCGAGTCCGGCCTGTTGGAGTTCTCGTGCTGCGATGCGGACCTCCGCGGCGGCGGCCGCATTTGCGCGTGCCGCCTCCTCCCGAAGTTGTTCCGCTGACCGCAAGTGCGCCGTGATGTCTTTCGGCAAGTTCCACTCGATGCTGACGGTGAACGAGTCCGGTGCGACCTCCAGCATGACTGCGACCAGGTCGCGCACCATTTCCTGCGCCTCGGCGGCTGTTCGGGCTTGGGTGGCCTGCTCGAGTTCGGGGACTTCAATGAACCAGTAGCGGTTGTCACGGGTGGCTATCGCGCGGTAGTGCTTCATCTTTTCCACCAGTCCTTGCCGAGCTTCGTCGCTGCTTGTTTGAGAATGACTTCCGCCATCCGGTTCGTGATCTCGTTGTGCCGGGCTATAGGGATCATTCGCCCGTCCAGGTCGTACACGGTGTGGTTCGCGCCCTCGCGTGCGACGCCGAATGACACGCCGCGCGACGCAGCAGCTTCGGTGATCATTTTGATCAGGTCTCGCCGCTTCGTCACATCGTAATTCTAGTGTGGTATTGACGCTGCCGTCAATCCTGGCCTTGCCGCACGGTGCGACGGGACGGTCGCCTTCTCACCCGTGTGGGATTGGAGCACCATTGAGATCTGGGCGTTACCTGGCCTGCAACGACATCCCCGCCAACCCGGTGTACGAAAGGTTCCGGCGGCTCGGGGCCCCGGAAGACATGCAGGGTGTCTGGCTCTGCCGCGGCTGGCCGCAACTATGGCAGCAACTGGTCGAAGTCCTGCCGCGGCTCCGCGAATTCGCCTGACGTTCAGACTTTGCGGCCGGTGGGTAGCCGGCCCGGCGGAGGGACGAACGGGTTACCGCCGTTCTGCGTCCGCTCGATCTCATCCAAGAGCAGCAGGAGTGCCTGCCCGAACAGGCCGCCCAGCGTCTTGGACACACCGAGCACCCGGCCGTCGTTGGCTGCGGCGACGGCGCCGCGCGCTCGGTCCCAGAGGTCGTCCTCCAGATACATGGACCGGGCACGGAGAACGGAGACATCATCGGTGATGTCCGCCGGTGATGGTCCATCCGCGTCAGGCGTCTCCAAATACTCGGAGGTGTCGATCGGGGCGATGTCTGCCGGCGGCGGCGCTGCAGGTCGACGTCGACGGCCCGCGGCAGTCGCGGCTACGGCGACGGTGATGGGCGCGAGGCGGGCACGAGGTGGCATGGGGGACGGTTCCTTCGGTGTCGGAGAAGATGCCGGGCGGGAAGTCACAGTCCGAGATTTCGTAGTCGTTCGTTCAGGACGAACGGCTGTTGGTCTCTTCGCCGGCTCGTGCTGACGCCGGTTTAGCCCGTCTGTTTTTGGGCGTGGGTGATGCTGGCCGCTCCTTCGGCCGGCGGCGCAGTTTCTCGGCCGAGCCGGGGCGTAAACCCCATGCGGCTTCGAACCTGGCGTCGGCTCGTCGGAGGACTGTCCCTTTGCTAGACAATGCGTCCGCTGCGCCCACCGAACGTCGGTGGGAGATGACACGGGCGCCGTTGGTGTCGGCGTGGGAACGTTTACCGCAGAACCTGCACCGAAAGCGCGGGCCCTGCCTGCTCTTGGGATCGACGTAGTGGCAGCCGGCGCATTCGCGGCTGGTGTGCGCCGGGTTCACCTCCACTGTCGTGATTCCGTGGGTTTCGCCTATCGAGTTGAGCTTCTTGCTGACGGCGCCGCGGCCCGCGCGGGTGAGGATCCGGTTCATCCGGCGGGATAACCCGCCGCCGCGGAAGTCCAGTTTCTCCACGGTGAACGACCGCACATCGTGCACCTCCAGGAGCCGGTTGATGATCCGGCCGACCTCGTTGCGGACATGCTCGCCGATGCGTCGTTGCATGTTCCGGTAGCGGCGGTTGCTTCCCGGTTTGATGCCCTGTCGCTGAAGATCTTTCGTCAGGGCGGTCAGTTGCGCGTCGACAGCGGTGAGCCACGGGTACAGCCGGGTGCCCAACTGGTCGCCGAACTGGGTGGCCAGCAGACTCCGCATACCCCAGTCCAATGCCACATCCATACCGGCGTCGCGGGCGGCGGCGGGATGAGTGCGTTTGGTGAGGGTGATTTTCACGTGCTGGTCGCGGGTCACGGTGACCTGCGCGAAGTTAGACAGCTCACCGTCGGCCTGGTCGAAGAAGTGGTTGCTCGCCAGAGGCAGACGCATAACCTGGCCCGCTTCGGTGGTGGAAACCCGCAGCCAAAGAGGAAACATGGAGCCCCTCCCTCGGGGACGGGGTGAGGGCTGTGGACCCATCTTCGGCTGGGAATGCTCGACTTGCGCGACGGTGCCGTCCAACGTCATCGTCCGTACTCGCCGCAGATTCGGCACGGACACCAGGTGCCGGCGGGTGTGACGGAGCATGTTCTGCAGCAACCGCAACGTCTGCGCGTCAGCGGGCTTGCGTTCGCCGCTATCGGAACGGACCCCGTCGGTGTACACCCACACCGGCACTGAAGCTGTCTGGGGCGTGCGGTGGTGAGCGGCGCTCCGGTTTAGCCAATGCAAGTCAGCTTTCAACTCGCCGGGCAGACTGGACGAGCGGATCAGCCCACTCACTGCGTCCTGCGCCAACGCGAGCCAGGAGTCCAGTGCGGCGACGACCTGATTTTGAGCGGACCGTTTGAACCGCTCCGACAGCACCGAATCCACCCCGGCGGGGTCCCGGCGGTTCCAGAATCTTTCCCCGGATAGCCACGCCCGCCACTGCCCGGACTGAGATGAGCCCATCGTGTCCTGATACGGCCGCAACACCGCTGCGACGGCGGCGACCTTCCGCGCGTTGCCATGATGCTGCACCCGGTACGCACGGACCACGGCCGGTTTCGGCGCCGGTTTGGTCCGCTTCTTCCGCGTTGTCGCCGCCAGTTTCCGCCGCGAGCCCGCCGCCCCGGCGGCTGCGGAAGCTTTCAGCGCCGCGGTCATCGGTCACCGCCCGCCGCGGCGGGTCGGTCGTCGGGCAGTGGCGCCGACAGTGTCGCCTGGACATTATCGGTGCGGCGGCGGGCGGAGCGCAGCCCGTACATGCGGGCCGCGAAGGAGTACACGATCGCCATGAAATCGGCCATCAAGTCGGAAGTGTCGTCCTGCGCCGGGTTCGCCACATCCACCCGCCGACCCTGCCCTGCAAGCAGCACCACGAACCACTGGAAACCGACCCGGGACAACCGGTCCTTGTGTTCCACAATCAGGGTGCCCCAACTTGGGTCGGCGAGCAGCTTCGTCAGCTTCGGCCGGGCGTCGCTGACCCCCGACGCGACCTCCTTCACCACCGCCACCACCTGCATCCCGCGGGCGTTGGCGTACCCGACGAGCCGCTGCGCCTGCCGATCCAGATCGTCCTTCTGCGGATGCGAGGAAACCCTGGCATACACCGCCGCTATCGGCAGCAGCTCAGCGCCCGGCTCAGGGACCACCACATGGCCGGAGTCGTCCAGGTAGGCGCCAGCGATGCGGCCGGTGCGGAAACGTTCCCATGCAGCGCGGTACCCGATCCCCTCCCGCTTCGCATAGGCCGACAGTTTCATAGCTCGAAGTATATCATAGTAGATAGTCGACACGACTATGAAACGGCGTCAGTCAGCTACACTTTCGGGTAATCCGCCAGCAACACCAGCTCGAGCGCGACGGCCCGCGCGAGTTCGTCGGGGTCGACCGGCACCAGGTATCCCTGCCCGGACAGCGGGAGATCCGTTTCCTTCTCCTCCCAGTGCACCTGCGTTGCCATCCATTGCGCACCTTCCTCCTCAAGGCGCCGGCGGTCCTCAGCCGTGAGCCGGCGCGAGACCGGACCCGTCATGGCTTTCGTCGCGTAGCGCGCCTTGACGCGGCCGACGAGGGCGTCCTGGTCGACGCGGGAACTGGAAAAGTCGACCAGGACCACCGGGACCCGGGCCCGGGCCAGATGCCAGGCCTGAGTCCGGTCCAAGACCGTGGTCCAGCCTCTGGAATGCATGGCAGCCGCGATCGCGTCCCACACATCTCCGCCGACGCCGGCGCCGCGGAGGAACACGGCCGGCCGCGGGCCGAGATCCGGCATAGCAACCGGCTCGGCTTCGAGCAGGGCGTAGATCTGCTTTCGGTTGCTGACCCTCAAAGCCGCAGCGACTTCAGTCTTCGGCATCCCCTCGGCGACCAGGTCCCGGATTGCCTGACGGTGCGCCTCGTCGGCGGCCGTGATCGCAGACCGGGTGGCGCTGAGTCGTTGCTGGGCCAGCTGCGTGGTAGACGGTTCGAGATCGATGGTCACCTTGTACTCCTGGATTCGATGCTGAGGAAGCGGCGCAATGACGCCCGGGCGACAGGGTCTGAACCTGGCTTCAACCCGTCATAGGTCCACCACGTCGGCGTAGAAGCTGACGTGCGGCCGGAACCGCTCGCACAGAGATCCTCGAGCCTGCGGGGCCGGGTCGGCCTAATCAACCGGGACCGTCACGCCAAGCGGGCTCGGCCACGTCATCGGGAACCATTCGGGCTTTCCAGACCGCGGGCCAGGGGGCTCCGGTGCGCTGACTGATGGCGTCGGCAATCCTGGCGACCATCACGGTGCGAGCCATGGCTGCGCTCCCTAATCGACATGCGCGGTTTCTCCCGTTCAGCGGGTGAAGGACCGTCCCCCCTTGGTGTACCGCTATGCTACACACAAATAGTTTGCGAAGGAACTCTTACTTTCGACCGCTTCCCGGACCGCAGCGGGGTGCCCGCCGGCGGTCCGGGAAGTTTCGGCACTACAGCCAGTTCAAACGCGCAGGCGACCGCCAGACCGCGCCGCAGGCCTGACACTGAACGTGCTCTGGCCCCTCCATGTCGCCCATGTCGCTCCAGCCGTTCGTGGCGGCCATCAGGTTTTCCCGATCGAGCCGGCACCACTGCGCCAGGCAGTCCGTGATCACCTTCCATTCCGGCGACCCACAGCAGCTCGACATCTTTGTGAATCGGGGCAGTTCCGCAATCGCCTTCCGGAGTGCGCGCTGGCTCTGATCGAGCAGGGCGGCGGCCTGGGCGAACTGTGACCGAGCCGCCGCCTCGGTGGTGATTGCGCTCTTGGGTGCTTCTGTTGACATCGGATCTCCTTCGGTCCAGGTGAGGGACCATCTCCCTCTTGGCGTACCTCTAGACTACATGCATAGCGCGTATGAGTCAAACGGTTGGGCACTTCGACTCCACCGCCCTATGTGCTCCGCTGCCGACTCCGGGCAGCGGAGCACATCGCCCTACTCGGGCGCCGGTGTGGGCTGGTGTTCTTGGATTTCCTGGTACGGGCTGGTGTTGGTCCAGGTGCCGAGGGAGCTGGGGACGGTGACGGTCTTCTTGTTCGCCCGAACGACCCTGTACCAGGTACCGCGGATCTTGACCCTGTCGCCTTTACTGATGATTCCCGGCCCATAGTTGGTGGCCTGACCGTCGATCACCAGCTGTTCGCGGATCTGCTGCCAGAAGGTCAGCTGATCGGTGAGATCGGCAATGCGGTCGATCAGGCGGTCGCGGTAGTCACCTTCGGCCGGGGGTGTGGTTTCGATGTAACCGCCGACGTTGCGGGTGTGACCGTCACTGCGGCGCTGCGCGTCGCGGATGTCGGCCCCGAGCTTGTCTATTCGATTGGCGACCGTCACCGGGGAGTACCGGGCTCGCGTGGTGGTGCTGGCGGCATCCGCGCGGCCGGCGGCCAGGTCGGCTTCCCGCTGCGCATCAACGGCGGCCCGCATGGTCCGGTCCACCTTTTCGGCGTGCCGGCGCATCTTTCCCTCGCTGTGGTGCCCGACAAGGATCGGCTGGCCGAGCGGCAGCATGTCCGCAAGCTGGCCAGCGCGGGAGTCAAGCACGTCGGCGGCTCCCTGCTGGCGGCCGGCCTTGGCGTTCAGCGCGTCGACCCGGCCGATTTGCCGCTCGATCCGGTCGGCTTCCACCTCGGCCGCCGGGCGCGCGGTGTCGTCAACCGTGACTGTCACCTGATGCCCGGCGGCCTGCAAGCGCGCCTGGGTAGTGTCGATGAGATGCCGCTTGGCGAGCCTGTCGCGGGACTGCGGGACATACCAAGTGCCCAGATTCCGCGACCACCGCCAGCCGCAGGATTTGAGGACCTCGGCGGTGCCGTCTCCGCGGGAGGTGCCCTCGATCAGCGTTCCGGCGGGTCGTGTGTGGCTGATGGTGAGACTGTCTACCTCGGTCGCTTCGTTGTGCTGGCCATCGGTGCTCACGGTGATGCTCCGTTCTCCTAGGGCGAGGGCCCATCTCCCTCTTGGTGTACCTCGATACTACATGTAATTGGTTCTGGTGTCAAACCTCAGAACTGCCAGCACATCGGCTGGTCGGTCGGCTGCGACGTACCCGGCCGACCGACCAGCTCACGCCATTAGGCCCAGACCGTGACCTTGGAGGCCGCGATCAGATCAACCTTGACGGCCGGGCTCCCGTTGGAAGTGGCGTAAGCCATCCAATCCCCGTCGTATTCCAAGTCCTGGATCATGCCTGCCACACTCGCCGCGTCATCGGGAGCATCCAGCTCGTCGGCGTCGTCGCAGATTTCATCTCCGGCGGCGTCCAAGATGCATCCGCCGAAGTAGCGGCCCTCGTGCGCGTCGGAGGCGATCAGCTCAAGGACGGCCGCGGTTGGAAACTGCCGGATGATCTCTCGCGACAACAGACATACCGTCAGCACCGCCGACCGAGCCTGGAGACGGTAAATCTCTGACCACGCCGCGGCCAAGACGGGGCGCATCGTCTCCGATCCCACTTCATACGTGCCGCCGGGCTTCTCGGTCATGACGGATCGTCCGCCTCGATCTTCCCAATCGTCGGCTTCCATCAGGTCGATGGATTCACCGTCCACTTCGAACACCGTGGCAATGCTTTCGGGGTTGCGGTGCATCTGTAGGGCCTTTTCGGCCGCCTGCCGAGGGGAAGATGCCTCGATCTCCATCTGCCACGTCACCAGGTACTCAGGCATCGTGGCCACCGCTCCCGCACAGTTGCTCTTGCTCTGCACATTCATGACTGTTGCTCCTTTCCGTCAGACATGAGGGACCTCTTCCCTCTTGGTGTACCCATAGCCTACATGTAACTATGGACGATGACAATCGCCTGTTCACTTGCTTTTCACGAGCCCTTGGTGTACCGTAGAGGTACACCAAGGGGGAGATGGTCCCCACCGAAGGCCTGGAGGGTCAAATGAGTGAAGCCAGCGCGAACGCTGTCAACCGGGGCCGTGACATGCTCTCGATCCCGAACGTGTGGGATGCCAGCGAAAGCATGATCGTGGACGCGATTACCGATCTGCTGCATCTGGCCTGGGTTGGCACCAATGACGACGGTGAGGGCATGTTGCCCGAGGATCTCATCGAGCGGGCGCTGTATCACTTCCGCGCCGAAGGCGGCGAAGGTGACGACATCGCAAATGATCAGTGGTACACGCCCGAGGAGGAGATCAGCCGTCGCCGCGATCGGTTGACGAGAGCGTTGACGAATTTCGAGTTGGAGGTCGTGGCCGGTCCGTTGCCAAGTGGTGATCCGTTGCATGTGGAGTCTCAGGGCTGACGTTCGGGGGTCCGACGGCGTCGGACCCCCGAAGTCGTTGGGCCGGTTGGGTTGAGCGGCGGTTACCGCTTGATGCGGCCGCGCGGAACCCTCTCCAGAGTGCGGTCGGATCAGCGTGGGCTTGCCGTCCACTGTGCTTGTAGGGCGGTGCCACGGTCTACCGTCGGAGGATGGAGCTCGTTGAGGTGTGGCCCGATCGGTGTCCTACCGGCCATCCGTTTTCCACCCGCAACCGTCCCCAGGTTGGCTGGTCTCCGTGCCACTGTGTGGCCAGGGAACCGCATGGTCACCGTACGTACCTGTGTGAGCGGTGTGAGTCATCAACCAGTGTCCCGTCTTGCAGTCGAACTGAACGGGCGGTAGGCGCCGTGATGGGTATCGGCCGCACGAACTTTCAAGGTTAGGCAGCCATGCCGTTAGACCAGGCGAGCGACCGATTCGAGTCTGAGGCGGCTGATGACTTGCCAGAGAATTTCGTCTTCGGGTCGAAGGCTGCCGGTGTGTTCTAGCTCTTCGCGGTGTTCCACGATGGCTTCCACGAGGCCCATGATGACGCGGGCGTTGGGACCGAATCGTTTGCGGATCGAGGGGAGGTTGGACGGTGCAAGGCGTTCCCAGCTGTTCTCGACGTGTACTTGGAACTTGACAGCTCGGCGGTGTTCTGCCTCAGGGAGGTTCCCTGTCTCCAGGGCGGCTTCCACCGCGGACAGGAACCGGCTGAGGACTTTTTCGGCGCGTGAGGTCAGGCGATGCTCGGTTTGGATGAGTTCCCAATAGCCGTTCCAGGCTGCTCTCTTAGGGCCAGTGGGCTCCATTGGCAGCAGGTTGTCCCTTAGCAGCGACGCGAATTCTTCGTTGCTAAGGTTGATCAGCCACTGGGATGTCACATCTTCGGGGATTGCTTGGGGGTTCTTAACGCGCATCCATGGTGAGTTGGAAACCATTGAACGGTTGGCTCCTGGGCGACGGCGAATGGTTAGTTCATGGCAGGTTGGTTGAGCGGAGTCTATGTCCCGCATCAGCCCAAGCTGGGTGGGCGGCCGGGTCGGAGAGGCGTTTGTACCCGTTTGGCTTCTCGGACGCGCTGCCGGTTAGTCGCTGCGAAACGTTGTCGGGAGCCGTCTGGTTGCTACCGTTGGTGCGGCGCGTACCAGCGTTGACACCACTCGCGGTAGCTCAGCCCTTCCCCGGCTTACGTCGGGTGGGCAGGGGAGGCAAACTTTATGGACCGGAAGGCCAAAGCAGCGATCGTCGCAGTGCTTGCGCTGCTGCTTGTGCTGGGGGTAGCGGTTGGGTCGGTTCTCATCGCTCCGCTAGGGATGGGCGGCGGCATCGGCGGCGCCATCGGCGGGGCGGCGGCGGAGGACGACAGCCGCACGAGCGCCGCGGCCGCGTGTGGTGGCACGGCTCAACAGGTTGGTTTGAACGTCGGTGGCTCGAAGGCCAGTGACGCGGCAGGCAGCGGAAGCGCGAGTTCCGGCAGCGGTGGCGCGACGAGTACGCCTTCGTCGGGTTCTAGCTCGACAGCGACCACCACCTCTGCGGCGGCTACGTCTACCAGTAAGCAGCCGACTGATCTGACGAAGGTTTCGACATCAGGGGCGACATCGACCGCAGCTGCGACGTCCAGCAGTGCACCGGCAGCGGCGGCGGCCGCGATGCCGTACGCGCTGCCAGCGACACACGGCTTCACCGGTGCGGAGGAGCCGGTGAACGACCAGGGCCAGGTGCCTTCCACCGGCGGTGCGGTCACCTGGTCGAAGTTTGCGGGGCTGGGTCAGCCGTACCGCGATTACTACATCACCATGCGCTGGAGCTACGCGGCGTGGAACTGGGATGGCACCTCCACCGGCATTGACCAGGCCCAGTACTCCTGGTTCGCGGCGAAACCTCGGCTAGTCCTGGTCACGAACAACCGGACGAAGAAGTCGATCGTGGCGGCGGCGATCGAGGCAGGTCCGGCCCCGTGGGTGGGCGTGGTCAGCAGCGATCTGCGGGGGTTGGCGAACGGGCCGACGCATGGTTGGCCCAATCCGACCAAGGGGACGCCGGCGGATTACAAGGGCATCGTGTCGGGTTTCCCGCCTGTGGCGTTGGCCGCGCTTGGCGCGACCACCGGCTACGCGGCGCTCGGGCAGACCGGCGACGACTTGGTCTACCAGTGGGCGCCCGACCAGAGTGTCAAACCCGGCCCGACGGGGGCCGCGGCGGTGGCGGTTACCGGAAATTCGAACGGGGGCAGCGCCTGCCTCGGGGTGAGCACCGGAACGTCCTGCAACGTCACCGGCACCTACCAGGGTTTGCAAGCCGACCAGCAGACCAACGCGCAGGCGATCGCCGGGGTGGCGCTTCAGCGAAATCTGGGTATGGACGGCGTCGTCATGGGCGAAATGACGGCCTTCACCGAATCGACGCTGCACAACTTCAGCCACGGTGACAAGATGGGCCCGTCCAGCCGCGGGCTGTTTCAGCAGATGCCTAGCTGGGGCCCTGAGGCCGACCGGATGGACCCGGCGAAATCGGCGGGGTTCTTCTTCGATCACCTGGCGGCGTTGGGTGACTGGCATTCGATGCAGCCGTGGATGGCGGCACAAAAGGTTCAGGGTTCGGAGTTCGGTGACGGCTCCAACTATCAACAGAATTATTCGCTGGCCGTGGATATGGCGAAGGCGTTGGTCGGCGGTGCACCAGCTGCGGCCAGCGGCAGCTCCGCGGCTACTACCAGTAGCAGCCCTGTTTCATCTGTTGCCGCATCGGGCGGGGCAGGTGCTAGCGGTGGTGCTTTGAACAAGTGGTGCACCACCGGCGCCGGGGGTGCGGCGGGGGTGGTGTTGAACGGTGTCAAGGTCACCGTCCCGGACAAGCCGGATGTGCCGCAGGAGATCCGCGGGAAGACGCTCTCGGCGCCGAACGCTGCGATCGCGAAGGGCATCGCCGCCGGGTTCGGCGCGATTGGCCTGCCCTACGTGTACGGCGGTGGCGGTGACGGCGGCACCCCACCGAACGACGGGTGCGCCCGCGGCGGCACAGCGGAGAACGCGTGCCAGGGCATCATCGGCTATGACTGCTCCGGGTTGACGGCGTTCGTGCTGGGCTCGGCCGGGTTCTCGATTCCTGCCTATTCCCAGTCGCAGCGAGGAGGCATCTCTGTTCCGAGGGCGCAGGCTTTGCCGGGTGACATCGTGGTGTTCGGTGTACCTAACGGTCACGTCGCGATGTATCTGGGCCCTATCAACGGCACCCCATACTTCCTGGAAGCACCGCAACCGGGCACCAACGTACACATCCGCGCTGCCTACTGGAGCAACGGCGGCACACCCGCGGATGACTCCCTGTACCAGTGGTGGAAATAAACACGAGGAGGCTTCTGATGGACGAGACGAACAGGCGGACACGGTCGGCGGTATTGGCGTGCACAGTGCTCCTGGGAGTGCTGGCGGGGTGCTCAACCGCTCCGGATCAGCCGGCGGCGCAGGACCTGTCTACCGCAGTCTCAACAGGATCAGCGCCGCTGGTGATCGCCGCCGGTCAGTCCCGGCCGAGGCGAACTGGGGTAAGCGCGGCCGCGACGGGTTTTCAACAGTCACCGCGTAGCGCAGCCACGTCGGCGGCTCCGACCGTCGGTAGCAGCGATCAGGGAATCACGGAGCCGTCGGTGATGCCGACGATCCCGTTGCCGTCGCAGTTGCCGACGATCTCGCGGCTGCAGGCGTCGGCGTCGAACACCACCGACTCGACCACCTCGTCCACTCAGCCGCCCCCGTCGAACCCGGCCCAGGTGGGCGCTCCGACGAACGTTGTCCGGGTAACCGCCCGCAAGGACGGCTCGATCTTGGACTACCGGATGGGAAAAGTCGATTTTCGGGATCCAGGTCAGGTGGCGTGGGCGCTCGCGACGTCGCTGTTCAACTATTCGTATCGGGATGCCAGTCCGAAGGCCAGCGTCGGCCGCGCCGCAAGGTTCGCCGTGCCGAAGTTGGCCGGCGAGATGACCTCGGCCGCGGAGGCGGCCTCGAAGGTTCCATCTCCGCAATGGAAAAAGTTGGCGGACAACTTGATCGAGATGAAGGCGACGGTGACGACGATCGACGGCTACCTGCCGAACAAGGTCAAGCCGGGTGCGTTCGCGATCATGCAGGTCAACTACAGCTCGTTGCTGACGCAGGCGAACCAGCAGACGCCGATCTCCACGAAGCAACTTGTGTCGATCACGGTGACAGTTCAGCCCGACGGGACCTGGCTGGTGTCCAGCACCGGTAACAGCGGAGCGAACTGACCGGACGGCCCTTACAGGACTCCGCGGGCAGCGGCGCGTTGGGCGATGACAGCTGCCAGGTACAGCACCGCGTCCAGGGTGGCCGATGAGAGCTGGTCGGGGTCGATTGCGGTATCCAAGGCCAGATGGGGATCATACGGTAGGTGCGCGGCGGGAATGTTCAGCGCTCGGAGCTGCTCCACGACCGGTTCGGGGGCAATGTCGGTCGGCGCTGTTTCACACAGCAGTACGACCGCTGACTCCGCCAATGCGTGATGGCCCTGTGCGGCGACCTGGTCGAGGATGACGCGGACGGTCTCGGTGGGGTTGCTGCCTCGCAGCGGCGCTACCAGCAGCAGCAGGTCAGCATGCGTGAGTGCAGCTTCTGCAGCGGGATGGGTGATGTCGCGACCGATGTCGGTGATGATCGGGCCGAACGCTGCGCCGATGGCTTCCTGCATGTCGCGGTAGGTGATGCGGCTGTAGGTTTCTGCGGAGTTGCTGCGAGGGCTCAGGATCCGCACTGCCGGATTCGCGTCCGCGGCCAGCAGGTGTGTGCTGATGATTTGGCTGGGGGGAAGACCTTGGTCGTCGTGGATGAGGCGGTGCCGTTGGTCAGCGGTGACAAGGGCCTGCCAGTTTTGCGCCTCGGTGACCGGCTGCCCCGAGACGCGCCTTGTCAGAGTGTCGCCCGCTGGGTCTGCCGCGATTAGAGCTGTTGGGCGCGCGGTGATATCGGCGATCGTCAGTGCCAGCACCGCGGCCGCGGTGGTGCCGCCAGGTGCGCCGCGCGTGGAGGAGACAACGCAGCGATAGGGCGCAGCCAGAGGGGATGCAACATAGTTCCGGAGCAACTGGCGTTGTGCAGCTAGCTGTTCGACCTCGCCGCCTGTTTTGCCGCGGCGTGAACCGCGGCGCGCGGCGGCGGTGTTGTCTTGGTGCGCGGTGCGGATGATCGGCGCAGCGGTGGCTGCGGTGGCCGGCGCAGCTGGGCGAGCCGTTGGGTCGATTCCCTCGGGGGGAATTTTCGCTGTCGGGCTTGGGCTGTCCGGTGGTTTCGTGGGGGTGATGTAGTTGTCGAACCGATCCTGAACTGCGACTGCGGCAACGGCGGGTACCTCTGGTGTGCGGGCGGACAAAGTTCGGCGCTGCGCTCCGGGGTCTTCGCTCACCCTGCGGTCACCTCTTTCTTTCATTGGTGTCGGTGTCTATACACTACCGGCGGTTCGTCGCTGTTGAGCTGTTCACTGCTTCTGGTGGGGCGTTTCCCGGTTCGCGTCGTGTTCGAGCTTTCGAAGCGCTTCGCGCAATTCTTTGCGATATCTGCGGGCCAGACCGCGCAAGACGATTCCGGGGCCTTCCTCGTCGGTCTCCCGAATTTGGGTGGTCATGATGCCCACAGCCAGGTGATGTTCCACCACACGCGGCCCTGGACGGTGGCGTAGGCGACCCACAGCAACGCGACGAACCCGGCGGCGGCGATAACGGCTTCCCTGAAGCCTCCGGTGACGCCCGACAGCGGAATGTGCAGTCTCACTCGTGCCAGTGGGAGCAGGAACGCTGAGAGGCCGCCGTCGGTGCACATGTCTTCCAGGCAGTGCATGAGGGCGCCGAAGGTCACGGCGAGCGGCATCCACCACCACAGGCCGGGGATCAGCCACACCGCCATCGCAACGAGCACCGCGGCCTGGGCGAGGTAGATGCCGTCTCCGAGCCCGCTGCGTTTTGAAACGGAGAGCCCGAACATCAGCATCAGGGTGTAGGCGAGAAATCCGGCCAGGGCGAACACAGCCCAGGAGCGCGGAAGCGTGACGGTGCCGACGTGGTTGGGGACCAGGACGAGCGCCGCGGTCAGCGCCCCGAGGCCCAGGCACGTGAACAGGTTGTGGGTGCCGCGGCGGTGACCGCCGAACAGCTTCCGGATGCCCAGGGCAATCAGCTTAGATGCCGGTCCGAGGGTTTTGGACATCGTTGCGGTGGGGTGATCCCAGTCCGGCAGCAACGCCGAGGCGCCGGCCACGACTGTGGAAGCCACGACTTCCGGGTTGGACAGAGGGTGTCCGGCGAGTTTGCAGCCAAGCGGGGCGGCTGCTAGCCAGACCAAACTGGAAAGTACGACGTGACTTCGACCCATCATGTTGTGTCTTCGATCCCGTCGTCGTCAGGGGGTGAGCGTCGGAACGGTTGTACGCGAGGTGGGGTGCGGCAGCATTGAACTTGGATGCGCCAGTGGGGTGCGACGTTGGGGCCGGACGCGTCGCCGTGCTGGTCGGCATGGGAGTTGTTGTTCCATTGCCGTCGTGGAAAATCGAGTGCCACGCGGACTGTCCCTGTTCGGCGAGCCATCTCACGCCTTGGGTCGATTGGTGCCAGCAGTTCTGGATCCCGCCGTCGGTTCCGCCGTTGTAGAGCCACCAACCGCCGAAAACGAAAACGACGATGGCCGCTGTGATGGCAGTGCCGATGACGCCTCGGCTGCCTCTGCGACTCGCCATGTGCAGCCCCTCCTGTGTGCTGTATCCGCTGGTGAGGCGGGCGTTGTTGGTCCATTGTTGAGCTATAGCGGTGGTTTCGGGTTCAGGTCACTCCGATTACCTCTGGGGCGTGGCTTGTGACCTCCTCCTCGGCGCCAAGTGTTTCTGCGGTATCGATGGCAGGAGGCTCAACGGCGGTGTTTGTTGCCGTGCTGGTCTGCGGGCCAGGTTGCCGTTGCCGGACCGTTTCCAGTTGCTCCAGAATGTCGGCGGCTTCTTCGCCCAAATATTTGGTGACACGGTTCCGCTTCTTTTCCGGATTGGTGCGGAAAATCTCCAGTAGCCAGTCGTAGATGAATTCGATTTGTACCCGACCAAGATTCCCGTCGCGGTCCCGTATGACGCACATACCCTTGGGCGAGTTGACGTCGGCCAGTTGTTGAATGGTTTCTATGTTTTCGTTGCTGCGCTCGACGCGCAGCAGGTCGCAGGACTTCATTGCTTCCTCACGGTCTGCGGAACCGAACGCATAGACGGCCGTCATGAATGAGGCTGGAAAGTCGCCCGCGGATTGCGAAATGAGCCTGAGCACGATGTTTTTGGCGCGGCCGACACGTTTGATGCGGCTGACCAGCACCGGCACACGAGCATTATCCTTGTCCAGGTGAAACTCGTCCCAGGTGATCGACTTGTGGACGTGGTCTGGCAGGTTCACCATCAGGTTCATCATGTAGTCCATCATGAGCCCGGAGATGACGTCGCCGAGGAGTTCGTCTTCCGGTAGTTCGCTGCGATTGACTCCTTCACTGGGAGTTTTCAATCCGAGGGTGCAGAAGATGACCAGCTGTCCCTCGGGTACTCGGTAGGTTTGGGCGGATCGGCCGAACAGCAGTCTGCCGTGGGGGTGGCTGGCATAATCAGTGAAACGGGTCGCTAGTTGAGCGTAGAACCGTCTCATCTCGCCGAGAACGGGAGTGTCCTGCTCCGGAATATCGTTGGCCCAATACTCCATGATCTCTGGTATTCGGCCGAGGTATCGACCTTCGTTGTTAGGTTCAGCGAGCGCTGCTTTGACCGCGTGTGAGATGCAGTCGCGGTAACCGGGTCCGTTCACATTTTCCAGGAGGTCAGGAACGAGCCTGTTCAGCGTCTGCCGCATCAGGGGCGCAACTTCGTCTTCTTTGGCGGCCATACCGGCCGGGTCCAGCATCCCGGGGTCTCCATTGACGACGTTCACGACTGTGATGCGATTCGGGTCCAAACCTAAATTGTCTGCTTCTTCGGCGAAGACCAGGAAGTCGCCCTTGCCGTCCTTGACTGCCTGAGTGACCCCACGTAATGCGTCTTCATGTACAGGTTTGAAGCCGCGGCTGACAGTTTTGCCTCCGCCCGGGTCTCCCGGGACTGCTTCTGTGGGTGCCTTCTCGACGTCGTTCGCGTAGAGCAATGAGTCGATGAAAACGGGTTCTGCTGGGTTACCTTGGCTGTCAACGGTGTAACCCTGGTATGGGCCTTGCCCTTCACCGACAGCGGGGGAGATGTTCGGCATCCCGGCTGCGAGGTAGTCAAGGCCGACGCGGCGCAAATAGTCGGAGTCGCTGGCCTGTCCGGTTGGTAGCGATTCGTAGAAGAACCGGCGCTGTCCACGTGGCGGCGCGTCGACGGAAAACCCGCCGGCGTCTTCACGCATATGCCGCATGAATTCCCGTGCCCGCTTTGTCAGGTCTTCGGGTGATTGAGCTGAAATGCCCCATAAGGCGCGGAGCCTCAGGAACGGGACACGTTGGTCGGCAGCATATTTCATTGCGGTGGCGCGCGATTTTTTTTCGTGAACGGAGAGGTCGGTGGCTATTCCGGCCTCGGCGTCGTTGTAGAACTGCTCATCGATTGCGCGGTTGACCTTGTCGGCGTCTTTCCGCGTTGCGGACAGCTCTTGTATTTCGAATCCGACGCTTTGCACCACGGGGAAGGGCAGATTTGTTGGGCTGTCGAGCCACAAAATGTTGGGGAAGGTCACTTCGTCTGGTGCTTGGGACAGCGCAAACCAAATTTGGTAGCTGGTCCCGGTCGCTGTGGTGTGACGCAGACATTCGTACTGGTACTGGTTGATCGTGCCCATATGCACACGGGTGACCTCACCGCCGAGCAAGGTGCGCAGTTCGCCTGGTCCGTATCTGGTTGGAGCGGTGACGAAGGGATCGGGGACGGGTAGGTCAGGATGGGTGAGGTGTAGCAGCAGCATTTCCATTTCGCGGCCGCCGACGGGTTGGCCGCGCAACGGGGACCGCAGGATGCTGCTGCGGACATCTTCGGCCTGTTCGCGCCAGTACTGCACCTCAGCTTCGGCTGGCATTTCGTCGCCAAGGCCGACCCAGTCGCCGACGGAGCGGAACCGGCGGGTCATTTGAGCCCATCGTCCTTCGTAGTTGACTCGGTCGCCGAGCCGGACAAGTAGGTAGACGCGCTTGACGGGCCACCGTCGGGCGTTCAGTTTGTCGCGAGTGTCAGTGAGGTAGATCGGCCACGCTGCCGTCGGGACCAAGCCGCGGTCGGCGACCCACTTGTCGAGCCGTGAGGCCCACAGGTCGGCGTTGAAGGGGAACCGTGCGGTGATGAGTCGCATGTAGTGGACGTGGCCGCGGGGCAGCCCGTTGAACGTTGTGTAGGTGTTCGTCAGAGCCCGCATTTTGTCGCGGGGGGAAAGCATGTCCCATGTTTGGCAAGGAACAGAGATGGCGGTGAATGCGCCTTCCGCGTCGAAGAAGACGTTGTCGTCCAGGTAGCGGACGTCGATGCGGCGGCGGGGTTGAGCAGTTTCTTTCACCATGCGGGTGACGGAGGCGAGTTTGGGCATGTCAGACCTTCGAGTCGTTCTGCACGTCGGTGCTCTGTGGGATGAATCGATCCGACTCGGGATCGGCGCGTGAGGGTGCCGGAACTGGCATGGATCGTGGCAGCTTAGGCATTATTCATTCCCTTCGGGCTCGTATGACCATGACGTCCCGGCCGGGTTGTACGTCGTGGAATGGATGGGTGTTGGTGGAGTTGAGGGTTTTGTGCAGCGATAGCTGGCTGGCACGGGCGGCCGCGTTCGACTTCTCCTGGCTCGCGGCCCCGATCGGCTCGGTCGAAGGCGCCACTAACCCTCCCCAACCGTTGGGTAACGGAAGGTGTCGTCCTTGTTCGGGCAGGATCGCGGGGTCGGCGAAGAACGCCTGCGTGTAGTGGACGCTGCCGGTAGCTTCTGCCCGGGCTGGTTGTCCTCGGTAATGGATCGGGTCGTCCAGAAAGTCCAGCAGCCACAGTCGCATTGCTGCCAGCATTGTCAGATGGTGTTTTACGGGTTTACGGCTTGCCAGGGCGACGATCAGTGGGGGAACGATGAGAATCGCCAAATATGAGAGGCCCGTTGGGGTTCCAAGTCCGAAGGGGCGCAGGAATGCTCGGAGGATCGGGTTGAGGATCACTGACCAGCTGATGATCCAAATGGCTGCTGCGATTCCGAACATTTTGATGTCGGAGACGCGCAGACCCTCGCGGAGCGGGATGTAGACGGACCCGAGTTTGCGGATGGTCCGTTGGATGTTGAACGCTTCGGTGTAGTCAACGAGAACAACTGGATCGAGTTCGTCAGCCATGGCTGTCTTGTCCGGTCAGGTGCGCAACTGCGCTGCAGCTGAGCAGATCGCCGGGGTGCTGGTGGGTCAGGAAAAGATTGGATCCCAGATATTCGTTTTGATCCAGGTGCCTGCGGATTTGAGCAGGGTGACCGGGTCGGCGATGACCATGGCGATCACAGCGGCGATCAGCACGATCGTGACGACGACGATCCAGCGGCGCTTCGAGTCGGAGAAGAACGCGACGAGCAGCGCGAGGACGACGCCCGCCCCGAGGACCGCGAATCCGATTGCGGTGGCTTTCGTGGTGAGTACGGTGACGTCCGCCAGGTACGTCACCGTTTCGTGCGCAGCGTTGATCATGGTGGTTCCCCTCAGGGTTGGTGATTTGCTGGTGTGGGCATGTGGATCTTACGTGACTACCGATGCGTGGCCGGGGGTTTTGTGGGCGGTTCACACGCGTGTCCGCTGCGGTATTCATCTGGTCGCCGTTGACGGTGCGCGTCATCTCGTCGCCGCCGACGTCTGGCCAGTGGAGGTGGTGGAGGTGGCCTTGGTTCGAGTTAGCTGCGGCTGCGGCGGTGTGACCTTTGCGGCGGTCTTGGATGGTTGAGCTTTGGTTGGCTTGGTCATTGGCGTGGGTGTTGGCTGCCGGGGTGGCGGCATGACGGGGGTCGGTGCCTTGGTGGTCGGCGCGGTTGTTCTCGGTGCTGTGGTGGGCGTTGCTGAACTCGCCGGGACTGGGGCCACGGGTGCTGAACTTGAAGCCGGGTTCATCGATCCGGTTGCGTGCGCCGGCGGGAACAGAGTCCCCGTGGCGTCGTTTGGTCCTTGCGTCGGCCGAGGGGCGGCGGGGGATTGACCGCCGACACCCAAAGGATTGACCACCGGTGCGGGGTCACCGGTGAAGTACCAGGTGCCGTTGACCTGCTGGACACCGACTTGGTAGGTGGAGGTTTGGGTGGCGTGGCCGTCCAAGGCAAGAAAGGTGACATCGAACTGGACGGTGCGCGTTGTGGTGGGGTTGGCGTCGTTGGGATTTGGCAGCGGGACGATCACGTTGTTCACGGCAGGTCGAGAATTCGGCCCTGACCCTGTGTAGGCGCCAGCGAGGCCGTAACTGACGACGCCGGGCAGCTCGAATCGAGTGAGGTTAGTGCGGTCGCCCTGTGCCCAGGCAGCGAGGAAAGGGGGCAGGAGATCCCCTTGGAATGTTTTGGCCAGGGTGTCGTCGTTGCTGGTGGTGGCGTTCGCAACTTGGGTGGGAACAGTGACGTAGCCGCACGGCACATACGTCGGGGCGGATGTCAGCGCGAACGCGAACGTCTGCTGCCCGGCAGGATGAGAGGAGATGACCGGGACCGCGACACACCGCCACGATCCATCTCCGATCTGGATGGTCGCGTACACGACGGCTTGGTTGGTCCCCACTCCGTGGACGTCCGATGAGATGACCATGTCGATGACCTGCTGGCTACCTTGCCCGTTCCAACCGAGCTGCGGGTCCAGGCCTGAGGAGACGTAGGGGGCAAGGGCCTGAGCGCGGTTGTCAACAAGTTTGGAGTCGTAGGTGCCGAAGCCTTTGATCAAGGGGGCGGACCACATGACAGCATCTCCAGCGGGGAAGGACCCACCGGCGGCAGCTACTTGGGCAGCGACCATTTGGCTCACTTCACTGCGGGAGGCCTTCTTGCCGATGTTGATGACCAAGACGGCGAGCAGCGCGATGATCGTGATTGCCGTAAGGCGGCGCAGAAGTACTACTTTGCGGGCACCTGCCCAGCGGGGCATCTTCAACCGACGCGCATGGGCGGTGGTGTCGGCAACGGTCACGGCGCTGGCATCGTCGTCGGTGGTTTCGTAGGCGGCCCGCGCTCGTTTGCTGCGGCCGCGAAATTTCACGGTCGGGAGTTTGCGGCGCGTCTTGGGTGGGGCCGGCGGATCCTGTTGTCCGATGGTTGCCATGTTCGGTCCGATCGGTGCCCCTGGTTGGGGCTGTTCTTCCTTGACGCGGCGGCGAGAGATCCGTTCTTTCTTCACTTTCGCGCCGCGCGGTGCCCGCGTGATTGGTTGGGGACCGACTGAAGTGAATTCCACGGGACGGGGGAGATTAGTGGGTGTGAGCTGCCCGTTGACGGTCGGTGGTGGGCTTGCGGGTTGGGGTGATGCGCCGGGGTCTGTGCCCAAAAATGGGTTATTCACAGAGAGGGTCCTTCCGGTTGGTTGACGGGCTGGTAAGGCCCGACGGTTAATTAGGAGTATAGGCACCGGCTCTGGCTGATCGGGGGTTCAGGTGGGCGTCGTCAGGGTGCGTCGCGGTTCCGGGCGGGTTTGCGCTTCACTCCCTTCTTGATTTGACCGAAGGTGACGACTGGCGGCGAGTCCTGCGGATCGGGCACATGTTGCTGTTGCGGTGTTGCGGGGGGGCGGGCGGCGGCGGTGCCAGGCATGGGAGGAATCGGTGCGGACGAGCCCGTCGCTGACGGTGAAGCGGACGGTTGGGGTCCGCTGCGCGCTGCGGTTGCGGTGGCCAGCCGGGTCACTGGGTGGCTTCCGGCTGGAGTTGTTGGTGCCGGTGTGTTCGGTGAGGTCGGCGCGGAGTGTGTCGCGGCGGAGTTGGCTCCGGCGAGCCGGGACATCGGTCGGCGCGGCGGTGGTGGTGCAGATGCAGCCGCAATGGGGACAGCGGGAGGTTTGGCCGGACGTTGGGTTGCAGGCTCGGGTGGGGGTTCCTGCTCGTCGAGCAGCTGTGTCAGGCCGATGAAAGCTGTTGAACTTGGCATCGGCGGTGGCCGGCGGCCGGCGGGACGGAGCGGGGGCGGCGGTTCCTCGTCGTCGGCGTCCCAGGGCTCGACTATTTCGCTGGCGTGGTGATGCGTTCTGGGACCGGCTGGCGAGCTGGGAGCCGTGCCGGTGCTGGGAGCGGCGATGAGGAACGGATTCGTGGACGCGGCCAGTGGTTGTAGGGGTAGTGCCGGTGGTGGCGGCTCCTCGCCCCAGGACTGCGTCGGCGCCGCGACGGGCCCCGCCTTCTTCAAGGGCTGTGCAGCCGATGCCCGCGGCAGCACGGGGTCAGTACCAGCGATGGCCGCAGGATGCGCAGGGATGGTGCCTTGATTGATGATCGTGCGGGCTTGTTGCACAACCCGCTTTCCGTAGCGGCCGGAACGGGCGATGAGCACCCATTGGCCAGGGGCGAGGTCTTGTAGAACGCCGGGGAGGACCTCCGGGGTGTTCGGGTCTTCGTCGGCGTAGGTGCCGCCGGTGGTGCCGCCGCGGTCTGCGGTGATCGCCGATTGGGACTCCTCGGATGCGTAGCGGCGTGTAATTCCTCGTTTGGTTCCGGCGGCGGCGGCGACCCGCTCAGCGGCTTTACGGTCACCGATACGGTGGGCGATGATGACGTTGACGTTGGACAGCATGCGGCCGATGGCGGCTTCGGAATCGGCGGCCAGTTGCATATCTTCGATCGCCTGGGTGGCTAGGACGACATCGGCGCCGGCGCCGCGGCCGCGGACCATCAGTTCCTTGGTGGTGTCGGCTTCCAGGGCCGAGAATTCGTCCACCACCGAGAGGGTGCGGCGCATATCTCCTTGCTCGGCCATTTGCCCGAACATCGTGATTTGGTTGGCCACGGCCAGCCGGCCCAGCCGGGCGGTCATGTCACCGTCGCGGCTCTTGTTGAAGGAGAACAGGGCGACCGCGTTGGCGCGGCGGATCGTGGCCAACTCCAGCACCGGTAGGCCTTCGATGTAGGTAACGCCGCCGCGGGTCTCGGTGCTTTCGTGTGGTCTCAGTGGGCGGCGGAGGTGACGGCCGGCTGCGGAGAACGCCATCGCGGAGAGGCCGGACAGGAAGCCGTTGAGCACGTCTTTGTCAGAGTTCACTTTTGCCAACAACCCGGCGAGGCGGCCGTTGAGCTGGGCGTAGGCAGCGGTCGCCGTCGTGTCTGTCGGGTCGGGTAGCGGAACCTGGCTGCCACGCTGGGTGAGCCGGTCCATCGCTGCCAGTTCGATCAACGTTTCGAGGGTCGATTCGTACGGCAGGTGGGGCGTGGCGTCCAGGACGTCCAGAGCGATATCTACGAACTCTTTCGACGCAGTCCGGTAGTAGTCGGAGGTCGGTCCGGTCCCGAAGTTGTGGGAGGCGATGAGTAGGTTGGATCGTTCGCCGCGGTCTCCGATTCGGCCGAGATCCCACCACTGCGCGGATGCCTCACCGAGGGACCGAAATGGGTCCCACCAGGCTCCGCCGTCGAGGGTGAAGGTCACACAGGGAACGGTGTAGGCGGCCGCGGCTCCTTCGATCCGTTGGCGGTCCTCGGGGAGCCCTTTCAGATCGGTCATGATCACGGGCCGGCCGCGGTCGAGGTCGGCTTCGTAGAGCTTGAACAGGGTTGTGGATTTTCCGGAGCCGTTGGCACCGACTACCAGTACGTGGCCCAGTCGTTCTTCGTCGTAGAGGTCGAGTCGTCCGCCTGTGGCGACGTTGATACCCATCACGGCCGCGTCCGGGGTGGAAACCAGACGTCCGGCGGTGATCTGTTTGACGAGTCGGCGCTGCCGGAACCTGGCGAGTAGGCCCTTGCGAAGTTCCGGGACCGTCCACTCGTCGGTGTGCAACCAGCGAAGCCAGGTGAGCCACCAGGCGAGAAGGCCTCCGACGATGAGGGCGATCGGAAGTTGGCCGAGAAGCCACAGCCAAAGTTTTCCGTCGGTGGCGGTGTGCCAGGCCGTATCGACCGGAGTTTTCTTGTCGGTGATGATCTGTCGGGTAAACGTCGCTAGTGCCATCGGCCCCGTCCACCAGCGGTGCAGCGATGCCTGAGGGCCTCCAGCAACGAGGAAGGCGACGAGGCCGATAGCCGCCGTGAACAGGGCGCCAGATCGTCGGACCCGGATGATCACGACGCAGACCCACAAGATGGCCAGGATTGGTAGCGCAAGCGGCAGTGTGACGAGTAGCAGCAGCAGTAGCAGCGTGGTTGCTGTGCGCACGGCGGCGCGGGTGCGTTCCGGGTCGCCGAGTAGGTATTTGCGGCGGCGCAATGGTTTGTTCAAGGTTGCGGCGGCGTTGGACTTCGCGCGTTTCATCGGCGGTCCCGGCGGTGGTGGTGGGGTTGGTGTCTATGCACCGTATCCGTTGAAGCGGGTCCTACCCGCTTTGCCGCGGCAACGATCTTGGATCAAACACACATGCCCCAAGGAACGCACGATGTCATGCGCGTGGGCGTACGCTGTGCGCATGATCTTCTCCCGCCGTCCGCAGCATTTCATCGATGACCCTCTGCTCACCCGTCCCAGAGTCGCCGAATTCATCGAGCGCGATCCGGCGCGGGTCACCCGGTACGACCAAGCTGGCCTGATGCCGCCCCCGGACGAAGTTCTCGAAGGTGACATACCAGCGTGGCGGCGCAGCACCATTCGTTCATGGTGGCTGCGGCGAGGCGGCCAGCTCCAGACAGTCTCCGGCAGATACCACCGGCAGTGGGACGGCCTCAGCCTGGAACCGGAGCTCCTCGAAGAACGCATGGTGAAAGTGGAGTTCAGTACCTCGCGATCCGCTGAAGTTCACGTGCGTGCCTACCGAGCGATGGACGGAGGGGGACCGGTCGTCATCTTGGGCTGGCCTCGCGAGAACGAATTGTCACGGAACTACCTCGGCCGCGATGTCATCAAACAGTTGCGGTCGGCTTTGGTGGTGGACGTAGAGGTGCAGCACCCGGTCTGGCTGGCCGTTCGGGCGCAGTACCGCTATGGGGAGGACGCAAACGACGCGCGGTTGCCATCAGAGGTGACCATTACCGACCTCGAGAACACTCGAGTGACCATCACCCCGGAAGATGTTGCGCGCCTGATCGGCCGACTCTTCGACGTGTACCCCGACGACCTCTACACCTCGGAGACGATCGCCCTCCGCCGTAACAGCCCGGACCAGGACACGGCAACACCCACAGCGATTCTGGACGACGCAGCAGACCTCGGACCGAAGGTGCGGCGGCTGCGCAACATCGATCAACGCATACAAGCCAAGGGCAGCGACGTCCTGGCGTTCGCCGCCGGACTGCTCGCGGACGACGTACGGGGGACCGACGAAACAGTCACGACCAGCGCGAAATCGCGCGCCTACCAAGCGCAACATGGGCAAGACGATGGATTCACGCCCAGGCTCACTTCGGGACTGTGCTTGGCGGTTTTTCCGCAGCAAAGGGTGCTCAGCCCTCAGGAACGTCGCCTGGTTCACCAGTACCTGCTGGACCAGCCGCTGATCACATCCAAGACGGAAATTCCCATAGAGGACTACGTGCTGGAAGGCGGTCTCTACAAAATCGAGCTGCGACGCGACGCTCTGCCCATGCTCGACGGCATACGCAAGTTGCTCTTAGATCCAACCCTCGGGGACACCGCGCCCCTGCGAGACGCCCTAGCCGCGGCCGAGAAGATCCTGGCGGCGGAGGTGCACTACGCAGACAAAGAATTCGCGCGACGCGATCGGCAACCACGCGCGGAAACATGGAGCGCGGACACCCCCATCATGACCGCCTACCTTCATCAACTGACCAACGTCACCGTTGACTCGCTTCCGTTCGAACTTAGACGCCGGGCGCAGGCGCTGCTCACCTACGAATACGCCGCGGACTGGAAAGACCGCACGCTGCTGTGGGACGAACACAGCCAGCTCCTCGCCCTACGAGGACTCGACCCATCCAACCTCGATGTGGAAGCTGCGCGGTCAGTCGTGCAGATGAACCACCGACCGCAGGACTTCAATAGCCCGGCGCCGGATATGTCGGAAGCTGTCGAACAAGCGTTGATCCAGGCATACATGGCGGACAGGCCACGTGTGCTGTTGGAGTGGCCGCAGGCCGCCCGCAGCGATGGGATGACGGTGCTGGCTGACGCCCGACTCGTTGCTCCCGCAGCCAACTCAGGCGTTGAGCGACCCGTCTTCATCCACCACAGTAACGGCATGCTCGAACCGTTGACCCGCAACGGTGACGACCATTTTCACGGTTTCGTGTGGGGTGTCAGCGGCACCGACACCATCTCCGACGCCGTGCACGCTCTTGTTACTGATCTTCCGGTGCGGGACTGGCGCCGATACGCGGACGAAGCCGACGATGTCGCGTTCCAGGCCCACGAATGGCTACGCCGCTACCTCCTGTGTGGGGGAGCTAATGCTCTGGACCTCGAGGGTGACCCGATCGTGGAGCGCTACCGTTGTTTAATCAAGGCAGCGCCGGCGGCTTAAAGGATGGGCTCTCGGTGCTCTCAGCGGGCCCTCGCCTTGCACGAGGTTGCGGGAACACGCTACGGGGCCGCGTCACGCTATAAGCGACACCAGGTGAAAGGTGTGGGTCGACCGGTTCGAGCTTTGATGGACGTTCGATGCGACCAGTGACAGGAAAATTCAGTTGTGCCGGCGGATCCATCCGGCTCGACCACCGAGCCTGTCGTCAGGCAGGTTGACGGCGTTGGACCGTTATTTCATAAGTGGGTTCTACCGTGTACGCCCTCGTCGTCGCGTCGGGCCAGGCGTCGCAGATGAGGTCGTAGTTTCCTTGACCAGTGACCCGAACGGCGCTGACCGTGAGCGCGCGTTTGGCCGGCCAATCATCGAGGTCGCGTACCAGATCCGTCCACTCTGGCTGAGTAGGGATCCAGACGTCGCCAGGCTCCACAGAAGGCACTGGGATCTTTGGGTGCGTCATGAGCTTCCTTTACGTGAATCGTTGTCTGGGGGTCAAGGGCTAAGGCCAGCGATCACTCGGTCTAGCTCCTCGCGCAAAGCGAGCAGTTTGCGGTGCGCGTCCACCACAATTTGTGGGCGTATGTCCGATGCCGGCACCGAGCCGGTGACGAAATACCCGACACCGTGCCGCCGCTCGATCAGTCCAGATCCGTCTAGCCCGCGGTACGCACCAACAGCCGTAGACGCGGAAACATCCCAGCGGGCGCAGATGTCGGCTACTCCTGGCAGCCGTTCACTGGGTCCATACCGGCCAGTCAAAATTTCCTCGCGGATTGTTTCGGAAATCAGAGCTCGTTTTGATGGCACTTAATCTCCGATGGTTTGACGGTCGCTCGGTAACGGCAGAACGGACCAAGCGTAGCAGAGCGTCCGACAGTTTGTAGACATCTCGAACTCTCCGAGGAGCAAGACCGGATCCACTGGGAACCACACGAGTGCCAGGTCGTCGGATCCCCACCGCTGCCAGGTCATCAGGTGCAACAGATCCGGAGGACAACCATGACGATCGCCGGCCGGTACGTCCCTGCTGGCCGCTGCAACCGCAGCGCGCTGAAGTGGGACGGTCACGGTCCACTCGCACCGTCCGTCCAGCGTCAACCGTCGGTCAGTGTGTGTCCCGTTCGCGTTCTGATGTCAGTTGTTGACGCTCAACTGACATGCTCCTTGCGCAGAAGCGAGTGCTGCTGTGCCAATCATCTTGTCAGTAGCCGGCTCGTACCAGCCGATCGGTCTGGCGGCCACCAGACCTCTGACCAGCGCAGATGCCCGGCCGTTGCCCAGGTATCTGCGCTGCTGACACAGCACTGACAAGTTGTCTGCGAGCGACAAGTTGTCTGTCACGCGGGACAGCGTGTGTGTCCCGTGCCGGGAAATTTGGCAGTGGCGACGCTGTTACTCCCACGTTGTTGGCACGGTTTCCGTCGGTTTTGTGCCACGGTACTTGGGAGCGTTTTGCCCCCGGGGCCGACTCGCTGGTCGAACTGATTGCGCTGGCGGTGCCCGGTTCGTGGTGTCCACTGCTCGTTCCAGCCGGCGCCGGCGCCGGCTGATCCCAAGCGGGCATCAGCTGATGAGTCAACGACTACCTCCAAGCGGGCATCTTGACATGAGTCACCGGGCTCGGTCAGGGTTCCGGTCGGGCGGGATGTCACAACAGATGATGCTCCCCGACCTGTGCGTCAGCAACGGCATCCGATCCTCCGGTGTCGATCTGGGGTTCACCCGAGCACGGACGTCCGTCCTGCGCGTCAGGTTGGAGCGCTTGGCACTTTACCGTCATCCGCCCACGGCGGTGGTGTGCTATTCCCTCCGTGAACGACCATTTCAGACTCGACACCCACCGACCGGTACTTTGCCCCCGGTGACACGTTCCCGAGTGCTGGGCCTCGTACGCGGTGTTCTACCGTCACCGCCAAGGCTGATCGAAATCTGGTCGCAGCGTTTCCAGCACTATCTGCGCCAGTTGTCGATACGCCACTGCTAGCGGGTGCTCCGGCATCGTCTGCGAGATGGCTGATTGGCCGCTGCCCATCGCGGCCTCGTCGCTGCGTGGCAGGATTACCCGCACCGGGCACTTGTGCATCGACTGCAGGTACTCCAGACGCTGCGCGGGCAGCGCAGTCGCCCCGGCGGCGTTCACCACCAGCAGCCGTTGTCGCGGACCGTAGATGTCGGCTAACTTCGACTCTTCACGAGCGGCCGCAGTGTCGAAGGCGTCCGGTCTGGTGACGATCAGAAGTAGGTCGGAGCAAGCCATCGCGGCCAAGCTTTCATTGTTGACTCCGGAATGAGTGTCCAACACCAGTAAATCCAGTCCGAGTGTCGACTGCAGTGTGGCCAGCGCCTCGCGAAGTAGTCCGACATCATATCCGTGTCCAAGGATTCGTCGAGCCATGCTCAGCGTGGATCGAGATTGCACCACGTGCAGGGCGCCGCTCACCGGGCCGATATCGGGTGTGTAGACCGTCTGCTCAATCGGAATCTGGCCTACTAGGAAATCTGCCAACGACGCAGTCGACCTGCTCGAAAATGACCCGAAGAAAGTAGCTAAGCCAGGATTGACGAAGTCCAGGTCCAGCAGCCCAACCTTGGCGCCGTGGTAGGCCAGTTGTAGCGCCACGTTTACGGCGGTCGCGGTCTTGCCGGCACCGCCGCGGTAGGAGTGCACCACTACCGTCGGCGCGCTCACCACGCGACCGAGCGACTGGTCCCGACCTGTTCAGCTATCCGGTCGTCCTGCCGGTGTACCACCATCATGGTCACATCGTCTGATTGCGGCGCGCTGCCGGTGTGCGCCCTGATCAGGGTGTGCAATTCGGAAAGCAGCGCTTCGCCTTGGGCGTCGGACTGCTCAAGCATCTCCAGCAGGGCATCGTCCCCGAACTGCGCGCCAGTGGGCCCGCGAGCCTCGGTGACGCCGTCGGTGTAGATCAGCAGGGTGTCACCGAGCGCCATGGTCGTCGTCATCACCCCGAAGTCGGCTGCACCGATTCCGATCGCGGGACCGGTCGGGTGCAGCAGTTCGCAGTGTCGCTGTCCGGTCGCCGGGTCCACCCGCAGCAGCACCGGTGGGTTGTGGCCGCCGTTGATGTAGATGAGTCGACCGCTGATCGGATCCAGGACGCCGAAGAATATCGTTGCGAAGTAGGCCTGCTGGCCATGATTGCGGACCAGGTAGTCGTTCGTTGTGGCAATCGCCGAGGTCAGCGGGACCGTCCCCACCATCGGAATCAGCGCTGCGTCCGCTGGACCGTGTTCAGGGTCGAGGGCGTCGAACACTGTCGAGCGCGCTCCGGACTGCTCGGCCGAATGCCGGATCAGGCTACGGATGAGCGCCATGAACAGCGCTGCGCCGACTCCTTTGTCGCACACGTCAGCCATCACCAACGCTAGCCGGCGGCCCTCGATCAAGTCGAAAGCGTCGTAGAAGTCGCCGCCAACATTGCGGGCAGGTAAGTAGCGGACGCCGATGTCCCAACCTTCGCGGCGGGGGACCTCCTGTGGCAGAAAACCTAGTTGAATCTCACGTCCAGTATCCAACTCGCGCTCGTAGCTTGCCCTGGCCAAGTGGTCGTCCGTTGTCTGCGGAGAAAGGCCGAGCAACCGTTGCGCGACCCGCCGGGGCTCAAAGGGCGGGAGCAGGCAGTTGGTCCCAGTGACCAGATGGGCGTTCAGGGCCGCGTCGACCGCTAGGGCGAATACGATGATCGAGCCCTCGAGCTCCACCGTCCAGACTTGTCGGGCCAGCCGCGCCACCTGGCTCGGCTGCATACTGGCATCGACTAAGAGTAGATCTGGCCGGGGGCCGAGCAATCGCCAGTTTGGTTGCTGGGCCGTGGCGGCGTCAACCGAGCTCACCGAGACCTCAGTCAGGTTCAGCGCCTGCAGTAGAGCGGGTGGCGGTGGCATCGAGCCATGCACGAGCAATACCCTGGTCAGCTGGTTCATCGTGGCTCCTCTGACCGGCGTGCTATTTCGACGACCACATAGTTGGCATCCTGGCGCCGCTGGTAGCACAGCCGGTCGGTTGACTGGTGCACCAGCGCGAGGCCGACGCCACCCGGTTTCGCAGTGTGGATCGCGCTAGCCGCAGGAAATCCGGTGGGAGCCGCAGCTGGGTCAAACGGCGGCGCCCAGTCGGTGAGTGACACCCACACTCGGTCGTTATCGACGGCACCCTCTACGAGTAACTGGCCATCGCCGTTGGGGTACCCGTGCATCAGCACATTGGTTGCCAACTCATCGACGGCCAGCCGCAGACCGTAGCTCTTGTCGGCGGGCAACTGGGCCTGCCGCGCCAGCGAGATGGCCAGCTCCGTCGCGGCGGCCAACCCCGAGTAGCCCTCAGCCGCCTGGATCCAAATCTGGCTGCTGGGCGGAGCCGGGCAGGCTGAACCGACCCCAGCCTTATCGTTCGACAAGTTCGACACTGCGGTGAAACCCTGCCATCCGAATCGTGGCCAGCACGCCGTCAGACGCACCAGCTATCGCTAGGGAAACCTCAGATCCCATCTTCTGCCGAGCGAACACCAGACAACGCAAACCGGCGGAGGCCATAAAGGTCAGCTCGGTGGCGTCCAACACCAACCGGCTCGGGTGGCGTTTAGCAGCCTTGATGAGCAGCTGCTGCAATTGCGGCGCGGTGCTCGCGTCAAGCGAGCCCGCCATGGTGATGGTCGCGGCCGATTCTTCGAAGTACAGGGTGGTGTGGAAGTCTGCCATGTCGAGGTCTCCTGAGCTGTGGTGGGAGGGCGGGACGGTGTGCTGCGGGCTAGCGGGAGATCAACCGTGAGATGAGCACCGCCGATGTGCGATCGGTCAGCAGGAACGCCGCCGGGTCGGCCACGACCGGTGCGGCACTCAGCTCGTAGATATCTGCGCCGGCCGGTTCCGAGGTCAACACCATGCGGTGCCATTGCCGACCTGCGCCGGGGTCGGGCAAGGCGACGCTTTCGGTCCACCAGCCCGAGTTCAGCGCGACCAGCAAGGGGCAATCAGCCGCGACGTCGGATAACGACTGGCTGTCACCGAGCATCATGACCAGCAGCTGGCTGCTTTTAGACCAATCTGGCTGGCCAGGGTGGCGCCCGTGCCAGCTGACCAGAGTCGGTGCGAGCTGCGGACCATGTTGACCCGGGTGGTACTGAGGGCGCAGTAACGGCAGCTGCTTGCGAAGGAGAATCAGCAGCTGCGTAAAGCGGAACAGCTCGGCGTTGGTCTGCGGCAGCGACCAGTCGAAATAGGAGAGCTCGGTGTCCTGACAGTAGGCGTTGTTATTGCCGCGCTGGGTGCGGCCGACCTCGTCGCCAGCCAGCAGCATCGGCACACCGTGGCTGATCATCAGCAGCACCAGAGCATTCTTGACCTGCCTCGCTCGAAGCTGAACGATCGCAGGATCCTCGCTCGGCCCCTCGTGGCCGTGGTTCCAATTGTGCTCAGTGGCGTTGCCGTCTTGGTTCTGCTCGCCGTTGGCGGTGTTGTGCCGGCGCTGATAGGTCACTAGGTCGGCGAGAGTGAAACCGTCATGAGAGGTGACGAAGTTGACCGAGGCGGTGGGACCTCGTCCGAAATAGAGATCCGGCGAGCCGACGATCCGGGTTGCTAACTCACCGACCTGGGCGTTGTCGCCTTTGAGGAACCGCCTTACGCAGTCGCGGAATCGGCCGTTCCACTCCATCCAGCGGCCATATGCCGGGAACGTGCCAACCTGATACAGCCCACCTGCGTCCCATGCCTCCGCGATCAGCTTGCGGTCGCGCAGGATCGGGTCCGACGCCAGCATCTCAATCACCGGCGGGTTCGCCAGCGGGCTGCCGTCGGGTGCACGGTCGAGGATGCTGGCAAGGTCGAATCTGAAGCCGTCAATGTGGAATTCGGACACCCAGTAGCGCAGACAGTCGAGAATAAAATGCCGGACGATGGGATGGTTGGCGTTGACGGTGTTACCGGTGCCGCTGAAGTTGAGGTAGTTGCCCTGTTGATCCAGCATGTAGAACACCTCGTTGGCCAGCCCGCGGAATGACGCGGTGGGGCCTTGCTCATTTCCTTCGGCGGTGTGATTGAACACCACGTCGAGCAGCACCTCGATACCGGCCGCATGCAAATGTTTGATAGTGGTCTTGAGCTCGTCTGCCTGCAGGCCAAGCGGGCCGGTGCCGGCCAACGCCGCCTTGGGTGCGAAGAAGCCCATGGTGTTGTAGCCCCACAGGTTGCGCAGCGGCTCACCCGTCTCGGGATTCGACCGCGGCAGATCAAGTTCGTCGAACTCGAAAATTGGCAACAGCTCGACGCAGTTCACCCCTAGCTCGACGAGGTAGTCGACTCTCGACGCGAGCCCGGCGAAGGTACCCGGGTGCTGCGACTGAGGATCTGCGGCGGTGAAGGACCGGACGTTGGCCTCGTAGATCACCAGGTCGGTAAGCGGAATCAGCGGTGGCCGGTCCTCGCCCCAATCGAAGTCACTAGCCGCGAGAGCACACCTGTACGGATAGAGCGGGCGATCCTCCGGCGGCTGTCCCCACACCGGGCGCCATGCCATCCTGGTCGCATACGGGTCAGCGAGGATCACCTCAGGCGCACCCGGCGGCGCCGGGTCCAGCGTGAAGCCGTATTCGATGGTGTCTGGGTCCAGGTCGAATACCACCATCGCAAATATCCGGCCGGTGCGAAACTCCTCGGGGATCGCCAAGGTCGCAGTCGGTTCGGCTTTGCCGTTTGCGAACAGGACCAGAGACACCGACAACGCGGTCTCGGCGAATACGCTGAAATTTATGCCGCCACCGGCCACCACGCTCGCGCCGGCCGTTCGAGGATCGCCCCCTCGAACGCGGTAACCGCCGATGTCATGGGTGGGAAAGGCATCGACTCGGGGACGTTCAGTCGTCACGGTCGGCACCACCGCCGTCTTCGATCACGGTGAACAAACCCAGAAACCCGGTGATGGACATGATGTGGCTGATTTCAGCTGACATCCCGGTGAGCGCCACCTCGCTGCCAGCGCGTTGAGCTTCGCGATGGATGACCAGCAACGTCCGCAATCCCGCGCTGGAGATGTAGTCGACCTCGCTGAGGTTCAGCAGCACCCGGTCGTTGCGGGCGACTTCGTGGTTCACCAGGTCGCGGACCCGATCGGAACTGGCGCCGTCGAGCGAGCCAGTCAGCGCCACGGTGTGCCAGAGGCGCGCCGTACTCATTGCGTTACCCGGCAGCGCAGTTCGACCTTGACTTTGACCGGTTCTGCTCCTGCTGCCAGCTGTACTGTGAGCGCCTCGGCGTCGAAGTCCGACCATGGCGTGCCATCGACTTCGACGGAGTGAATATTCACCTGACCGACCGGCAGCATGTCAGGAGCCGCGGTGAGCGTCTGGTCGGTCAACTCGTTTGGGCTCGGTCGAAACCACAGCGTCAACGGCTGCTGATTCAGTAGCAGATTGTTGTAGACGGCGGCGAGGTAACACAATTCAGCACTGTGATACATGCTCATCGAGTGACTGCCCTTGAGCCGTTCGGTGCCGAGCAGGTACGGCACACCACTGGCCAACACGTTGAAGTAGACCGCGCCTTCGTCGTGATCGAGGAAGTTGACGTTGTAGAAGGCCTCGGCCGCTCTGGCTTCGGCAACGTGGCGGTGGTGACCATACCGGCCGGCGACTAGCAGGTAGGCCAGGATCGCCTGCTCCTGCTGCCACCACGCCTTTCGGTCGTGCCAGGAAAAGCGGTGACGCTGCAACTGCGGATCAGCGACCCGTTCGACCACGTCGTACCAACCACCACGCTGCCGGTCCGCTCCGACGGCAGGCATGCTGTCCACGATCTCGAGCGCGACCTTCTCATAGCTCGGCTTGTCCAGCGCGGCGTTGATCCTGGTCAGATTCCAGGCGATCTTCAGGTTGTGGCCCACCACGGCCCGGTCCTGCTGCCAACCCCAACTTCGGTCGGGGGACCAGTCGGCATGGAAGCGTTCCTGCACGAACGGCGCGGTGCCCGGATCGCAAAAGTGCTCGAGGACGAGGTCGAACGTCTCCTCGAGCATCTTCAGCTGGCTGGCGTCTCTGGTGACGAGGTAGTAGTTGATCAGGTAGGCGGGCGCGTGGTCGCCGACTGAGTTCCAGTTCTTCCGACCGGAGTTCGGACCGAGCGAATCACTGTCGGGCCGCATCGTGACCGGGTCGAGGTGGGAGAAGTAGCCACCCTGCTCGTGATCGCGAAAGTACTTCTCGAACAGCCGCAAAGTGGCTTCGATGTCACTCACGATGCGTTGGTCGCCGGTCACCCGCAGGGTTTGCGCCGGACCTGTCAGGGCGTAGATCTGCTCGTACATCGGGACGGCGTCGTAGTCGTCGCCAAATTCTGAGGTGAAGAGCTTGTGCTCGTACGGTCCGTCGACCCGGATGCCGTGATACCAGTAAACGACATCGTCTTCGATATCGCGAAATCTCATATGGTCGCGCAGGTATTCCGTCCCCTTTTCGGCGATCTCCAGATACTCTTCGACACCGGTCAGCATGAATGCGGTCGCCATGCCGTACACCAGCCGAGAGATCGTGTCGGTCTCCTGCACATGACTTGCCGTCTTGTGGCCGCCGAGCCGAATCTCAGTCCGATACTGGGTAAAGTCGATCGGCCCGGTGCCGAATTGGGCGCGCCGGTAGAAGCCGGCGATGGCATCGAGTTGGTTGACCCACCACTCTGGCTCCTCGAACCGGAAGTGGTCTGTCGATCGGGCCATCAGCGTGATGTGCTTTGCCACAAACGTCAAGGCGGTTTCGGTCGGGTAGTAGATGCCGTACACGATCACCATCGCGCCAGGCTCTGCCGTGGCAAGGGCATCGGATGCCGCCCAGGCGTAGGGCTCGTCGAGATTTCGCAGCACCTCGACGACGGGTGAGTCGTCGAGATGCGCTGTCAGCGTCGAGCCGTCCAGCAGGGTCAGTTCGGCGGTCGCGCTCACTAGGTCGACCGACCTGATTAGAGCCATGACCGAGTCGGAGAAGGTGAAGTTTGGCGTGGTGATCATGCTGGCACCAATCTGCGGGATTCGATTTCTGCGATAATCTGAGCGGTGAAGACGTTGCAGTGTTCGCCGGTTCGGCCGGTCACCAGGTCGCCGTCGACGACGACGTCCTCATCGATGTACTGCGCTCCCATGTTGCGAGCGTCGCCGATCAGGTTGTTATGGCAGGTCAACCTGCGGTTATGCGCGAGATAGGGCATAGCGCTGACCAGCATCAGACCGTGGCAGATGATGCCTTTGGTGATCTGGCTACGGGCGAAGGCGCGGCGGAGTAGTTCCGCCGCAGGCGACAAGGTGTTGACATTCTCGCTGTAGCGCAACCTGTCTGCGACCATGCCCGACGGGACGATCAGCGCGGCGTAGGAGTCGAGTTCCTGATCGCTGATGTGCTCGATACTGCCGGTGACCTCCAGCGGTGCCCGAAACTCATGTCCGGTGAACTCCATCTGAGTCTTGCCCCAGAGCCGACTGAGCAGGGTGACCTCGGCACCTTCTTCGGCGAACCGCTGTTGGTAGAAGAAGATTTCGGGCTCGTAGAAATCGCTCTCCACGAGTATTGCGATGCGCTGGGAAGATAACCGGGGCTGGGGGCGGATGGCCATGAGTTCTCCGTCATCGGTAATTACGTGAACCGCGGTGCGAGGCGCACGGCGAAGATGCGCTCGTCTGTGGGCGGGATGGGGGTTGTTCTGCGAGCTAGCTCAGGTCGACGATCAGTTCTACGAGATAAGGGCCGGTCGCTGACAGCATGGCGGTGACCGCGTCGGCCACGTCCGCCGCTGCGGCGACTCGCACACCGGGCACCCCGAGCGAACGCGCCAGCAAGACAAAGTCGACCCCCGGTTGATGCAGATCGAAGCCAGTCGGGGCGACTGCGCGTTTAGACCCGGTTTCTGACCGAAACACCGCCAGGTTGTCGTCGAGCAAGCGATAGCGGTGGTTGTTCCAGATAATCGCCTTGGCCGCAATCTGATATCGGGCGGCCGTGGCCAGCGCCTGGATGGTGTACATGCTGCCACCGTCGCCAGTCACGGCGATGACTTCTGATTCTGGCCGAGCGAGCTTGATACCTAGCGCGCCCGGTATGCCCACGCCCAACGAGCCGCCTCGGGTTTGAAACCAGTGGCCAGGTCCGCGCGGTGGCAAGAAGCTGGTCACCGTCGGCGAGCCGGTGAGCGCCTCGTCAAACAGAGCTAGGTCCTGCGGGGCTTGGGATTGCAGTTCCGCGAAGAACAGCTCGGCCACGGTGGCCGGCAGCGGCGGCGCAGCCGCAGTTGAGCGCCGTTGCCCAGTGCGGTGCGCCGCCGCCAGTCCATGCGCCTGCGTCTGAGTGCGAGTCAGCTCAGCACTCAGCGCCTGCAGGGTGGCGGCCGGATCGGCTACCAGTCCGAGATCCACCCGGTGGTTCTTGCCGATGTTGTCGATGTCCAGGTCGATGTGCACGATCGCAGCACCCGGCGCGAACGGATCATCCAGACTGGGGAAAACCTCGGGAAAGACGTAGGTTCCGACGATGAGTACCGCGTCGGCGGCCGACACCAGCTTTTCGCTGTGCGTGCCGAACATGTGCCCGGTTTGGCCTCGAAATAGCGGGTGCGCTGCCGGAAAGTTTGCCTGAGAGTGGTTCACGCCGAGCACGTCGGCACCGAGTTGCTCGGCTACCTGCAGCAATGCCGACTGAGCGCCAGCGGCATCGACGCCGTCGCCGATCAAGATCAGCGGCGCATGACCTGGGCTTAGTAGCTCGGCCGCCTCGGCGACCAGCTCAGGCACCGGCACCACGCGGGTCTGCGGGACGACGCTGGGAAAGATCGGCTCGTCGTTCGCCTGATCGAGCACGTCGGCCGGCAGGTTGACGAACACCGGCCCCATCGGCGCGGTCGCGGCGATCTTGAACGCCCGACGGAGCACCCGCAATACCGACCTGGGATCTGTGACGCGGATGCTGTGCTTCGTCACCGGCCTGGCCATGGCAACCAGGTCTACTGCCATCTGGGCTTCGTGGGCGTCGTAGCGCACGCCTGCGTCTCCGGCCATCACGACCAGGGGAGAGTTTCCGCGGCGGGCCTGGTAGAGCATTCCGATCGCGTTGCCCAAGCCGACACCGCTGTGAAGCTGCACGAACGCTGGCCGGCCCGTCGCGCGGGCGTGGCCGTCGGCCATTGCGACCGCGACGCTTTCCTGCCAGGCAAGGACGTACTCGACGTCGTGGTTGTCCTCAAGGGCATCGAGAAATCCCTGCTCCACCGTGCCAGGATTGCCGAAGACGTAACGGATTCCCTCAGCGGCGAGCTGAGCGACCACCGCCTCGTTCCCGGTCCGCCCGACGAGCGCCTCCATCTCGACGCCCTACCAGCCGAATCGACGAAGGCCGGAGTCCAGCACCTCGCCGAGTTTTTGGCCGGTGAGGTAGGAGTCAGGCGTGGATCTGCCGGTGATGAAGGGGTAATCCACAATGACGGAGATCTCTTTGCCAAAGTTTCCGATGAACTGGCCAGTGGCTCCGGTGGCGTCGCGCAGGATATACTCCAGCGGGTACGGCGGTGGCCCCATAACGAAGTCGGTGCCCAGGAAGCCCGTCCCATCCTTGTAGTCGTACTCCTTGCAGTGCCCGGTCACTCGTTTTCCGTCGATGATCGAGGTGCGGGTCTCCCAGTCGCGAGCGAAGGCCAGGCAGGCGACGCCGTAGCATTCGGCGGCTACCGGCTTGTCAGCTCCGGCAAAGGCCAGAATCAGCTGGTGCACCCGGTCGTTGTTGGCCAGGTCCACAATCGGGCCGCTGCCGCCCACCAGCAGGAGCGCGTCATAGGACGCCAGATCCATGAATACCATTGCCAATGCGTGGTGATATGCCTCGAGCTTGCGGAGGTAGTCGTCGTCGCTCGTGTAGGGGCGTTCGGGCAGCCACGTGGACAAGTTGAGCGGCGACGCAAGCCGTTGCGAGCGGTCGATCTCACGAGTGAGAGTGGCGACCCGGTCGGAGGTGACCGACCGGCCCAGCGGCGGGTCGACATAACCCGGGTCCATACTCGGCGGCAGCGCGTGCGGCTGCTTTCCGGTGGGCGTGGCAAAGGTCACATGGTAGCCACGCTTGTCGAATTCCTCCAGCGGGCCAATGAGTTCTTCTCCCCAAAATCCGTATTCCGAGAGCACGATGAGGATATTTCGGGTCGAGGTTTCAGGCATAATCTCGTTCCTTGGATTCGGTGCGTCTGAGGGGGCGGGAATAGTGCCGCAAGAGGCCAATCACGCTATGGCGTAAATCTATTATCGATCATGAAGCCGGCGGTATGAAAGGCTTGGGGGACTGCGCCGGTGCTGTTTTGAAGGTCAACACCGGTACTTTTGGACGTTTAGCGCAGCTGCAGATACGCCAATGCGGCAGCCGACATCGTCACGTGATGATTCCAGCCGGTGTATGACCTGCCCTCGTAATCGTGCAGGCCGCAGCGCTGGGCGAGCACGGTGACTGCATGTTGGGCGTGCAGCTGGTCAGATAGCCGCTTGGCCAAAGCAGACAAGTCTTCGTCGAGGTTGGTGAGCCACCACCGGGCTGGGTCGGGTTTGGAGTACGGCCAATCGATCAGGAGCATTCGATCGCCGGCTGTCAGCGACGTGTCACGGTGGTCGAGTTTTGCCAACGGATGACTGTAGAACTGGGTCCGTCGGGTCTTGTTCTGGGGACCGCTGACGGTATGTGTGAATCGGGGTGCGGCAGATGTCGCCAGCGCAATTGACGCGACTGGGATCTCACGGATCACCCCGGATCGAACCGCTGGGCGGGAGGCGACCCGGACGGCGGCGAGGTGGCTGCCGGTGATACCGATGAGATAGCTCAAACCCCTGCAGTCCAAGGCGTCGGCAAGCGCGGTGGCACCCGGCTCATGCTGCATGTCGACCACGATCGGCTTCGGGAGGAGGTTCCATTCCAGGCTTAGTTCATCTACTAGTTCGAGCACGTAGGACAGTCGATCGCGGCTTAGCTGATCTGTTGGGAGGCGGGCGCGCTTACGGCGGGCCTCGTCGTGATTCCACACCGACGGGATCACCATTCGCCATGATGCGGCGTTGCGGATCGCGCCGGTGGTGACAATGGTCAGCGCTCGCTGGCAGTTGAGGCTTCGACCGAGCTCAGGCACGTATTGGCGTGCGACTCCCGCGGAGTGCGAGCCGGTCTTGGAGAAGTTGGTGTCTGCGATGACCCAGGAATTCGGGTCGTGTGTCTTCGCGAGCAGCTTGGCGATTCCTTGTCGCACCGGCCCGACCTGCCAGGTGCTCTGACCGACAAATTGCTGCAGCGTCTGCGACTGCGTTTGGGTGCTCTCCGCCATCGCACGGATAGATTTCTTCGTATTGTCGCAAAGCAGACCTCGGACGTAGGCCGCCGCGGCACGACGCTGATCACACCGTGGCAATCCGCCGAACATCTCGGTCAGGAGCGGGTCTACCTCATCCGCTGTGTCATCGCATTGCTGACTCTCGAGCTGCAGACGTTTAGTGATATCAACGCTTCCAGCATCCTGGAACGGAGCCGGCAAGTCATCGAGAATGGACGGGGATGCTACCTCAAGGCTCGCAGGTCTGGTCATGCTTGCTCCCAGAGTCAGATGTCAGAGGTGACGCAAGAGATGCGCGACGGGCCCACGCAGAAGCGTGGATCATCCAGGTGACAGCTGACACCACCTCTCCGCTGCCGACGTGTTTGGGGCGGCACCTTAGAGACCTCTCGAGGCTTGCTGTCTAGCCTGAGTACCCGACTGGCCGCTTCTCGCGCGTGCCCACGAGGTGGCTTGCTAACGCGACAAGGGCTGCGGCTGCACCGATGAGGGGCATCAACTTCGCTTTGTAGTGCTCGTCAAGATAGATGCCGGCCGCGAACGCGCCCACTGCTTGACCGAGATAAATTCCGGCTGAATTGAAGGAGATGACGACGCTCGGCTGGTCCGGTTTCAGGACGGTCAGGCGGTGGTTGTTGGGCGTTGCCATCGACCAGGCGGCAGCACCGTTGAGCGCCATGACGACGAAGACCGCGACTACGTTGTGCGCTACCGTCAGTAGGGCAAGCGTAGCGGTCAATAGGCCCAGTGCGGCCGCAAGTGTGATGAAGGAACCATAGCGATCGGTCAGGGCGCCGCTGCCAAAGCTGCCGACCGCGCCGCCAGCCCCCCAGACCAGCAAGATGGCGGCCAAGGTGGTGCCGTGGATTCCGGCGGTGTCGTCCAAAACCTCGGCAATGTAGGTGTAAACCCCAATGCTGGCGACGGTCCCGATCAGGATGACCGACACCATCCGGACGACCAGACCGTCTGCCAACACCTGCAGTCGATCCCGCAGTGGCACCGGCAGTGCCTGCGGCAGTGCAGGCATCAACCAGAACACCCCAATCAAGGCGACCAGTCCGACCGCGGCGACAAAGATCAGCCCAGCTCGCCAAGACAAATGTTGCCCGAGCGTGGTGCCGATGGGAACGCCGACCACGGTGCCGATGGTGAGCCCACCGAGCACCATCGAAAGGGCTCGACCGCGACGCTCGGGTGCGACCAGCGACGCGGCAGCAGCGGACGCGTTCGGGGTGAACATAGCTGCGCCAAGTCCTGCCACGACTCTGGTAATAAGCAGCACCGCCAGCGACGGCGACGCGGCTGAAGCCGCGTTGGCGAGGATGAAGATCGCCAACGCGGCAATGAGCAGGTTCTTGCGGGCGAAGCGACTCGTGATGGTCGCCAACACTGGGGCCAGCAGCCCGTAGGTAAGGGCGAATGTCGTCACGACTTGGCCGGCGGAGCCAGCCGACACCTTCAGGCCGGCGGCGATATCCGGAATGATGCCGGCCAGCACGAAGCTGTCGGTGCCCATTGCGAAGGTGCCCGCCATCAGAATGACCAGTGGCAGCGTCGCCGACCGTTGGGCAGGTAGTGAGGTCCGAGTGCTCTCGGCAGAGACCATGTCAGGAGTCCTAGTCGTCGTCAGATTCGGCACAGTCGTGTCCTGACAGCAATTATTGATGCGATGAGTCCGGGTTAGGTAGTTCAAGATATCCTAGGAGTGAAACTCACTGCGAGCGAGAGTCACGGAAAGTGATGGCATGGGAAGAGGGTCGGGCGCAGCCGAGGCTAACGCGGCTCGGCGACGTGAACTGGCTGCTTTTCTGAGAGACCGACGGGCTCGGCTGCAACCAGCCGAAGCGGGCCTGGCAGTGTCGAGTCGCCGCCGAACCCCCGGCCTGCGGCGGGAAGAGGTGGCCCAGCTGGCACACGTGAGCGTCAGCTGGTACGCCTGGCTCGAGCAAGCCCGCGACATCGTAGTGAGTGAGTCGGTGCTCGATGCGTTAGCGCGCACCTTGCAACTCAGCGACGTCGAACGCCGGCACTTATTCGTGTTGGCCGGCCGGGTGACAGCTTCGGCGCAGTCGAATAAGTCAGATGGCGGAATGCGGGCCTTGACCGACGAGCTGGCTGAGACACCGGCCTACATGGTCGATCACAACTGGGACATCCTCCATTCCAACGCGGGGTATTCAGCGCTGATTGGCAATCCGACCACCCTGCCGCCAGAACAGCGCAACGCGTTGTGGCTGGTCTTCACCGATCCGAGCTTTCCCCGACTGCTGGCCGACTGGGACGACGAGGCGGAGCGGCTAGTGGGCCAACTGAGGATTGCCCAAGCACTGCATGGAAGTCTCGACACCCGGACCCGAGAGTTGATCACCGACCTGAGGTCAGCCAGCGACGCCTTCGACCAACTGTGGCGATCCAACGTCGTGCACGGGTTTACCCCGAGCCTGAAAGCCTTCAATCATGAGCAGGCCGGCCGGCTCGAGTTCAACTACGTGAAGCTTGCCGCGGTCGAAACTGCTGGGCTCCGGCTGCTTGCCTTTATGCCTACCAACTCAGCAGTTCGCCGAAACATCAAAGAATTAATCGAGTCCGGCTACCAACGAGTGCTGGCCCCGCTACCAGTACCGGTTACGCATCGCGATATCCCTGACTGACTTCGACGACGACACCATCTGGATCGCGGAGCCAGACGGTCCGCCAACCAGGTATGAACTCGTCAAACTGGAGCGGCCCGAGGGTAAGGTCAGCGTCGGCGCCCATGGCGGCGACCAAGCCGTCGACGTCATCTACCTGAAAAGCCAGATGCCGCACCGCAGCTGCAAGATGCGGGCCGTCGGCCACCGGCCGCTTACCATCGGTGCTGGCACCGGCGAACAATTCCAGATACACCCGGCCATTGCATAGAAAAACCACCTGATCGGGCGCTCCGTCGGCACCGATCACCCGAGCTCGCTGGAAGCCAAACCAGCGCTGGTAAAACAGCTCGGTGTTGGCTAGGTCGACGCAGTTCAGCCCGACGTGGGACCAGCGCACGCCCGACAGTTGCGGCGCTGCTGTCATGCCGGTTCCTGCATCGCAGCAAACGGCGCCGAGTCGTGCACGTTCTTGAAGTACGCGATCAGACCGTGGGACAGTTCGAAGTAATTGCACACATCGACCTCGACGGTCAGCCCGGTCCGGGTGCGTCCGGAGATGTGGGACAGCACCGCGGCCCTCTGGCCGTCAATCACGGTATGCCGCGGGTCGTTGGTGAAGGACTCCCACACCGCAGGGAACCCAGACATCATCGCCAGCAGGGTGCCGCGGCCCTCGACGTGGCCGGCAAGCTGTTCGTCCATCATAATGTCAGCTGTGAACAGCTCACACCACTGCGTCCAGTCACCGGCGCTGGCGAGCTGGTAGTAGCGATTCAGCACATCCTCTATTTCCATTGCTGTTTACCTCTCAGTCGGGGGGAAGACGGCCAGGTCACTGCGGCAGCGAGACTCCCACCTGCCCCATCAACCCAGCAGTGTCGGCCTGCACCCAGCGCTCGGCTACCTTGCCGTCGACGAGCCGGTACACCTCGATGCTCGTCCAGACCACTGGCCGCCCAGTGGGCGGTCGGCCGAAGAATTCGCCGATGTGCCGACCGGTAAAGGTGATGTGCATGACGACCCGGTCTTCGCCCGCCGGGTAGAGGGCGTCAGTATTCGCCACGAAGTCCAAGCCCTCGTGGGCGGCGATGATGATGCCCTTGAGCTCGGCCAGACTCGTGACGGTCCACGCCGCGTTACGATCAACAAAATCCGGCGCGAACAATGCGTCAAGGTCGTCGTAACGCCGGCTGTTCACCGCGTTGCTCACCTTGCGCACCAGCGCCAAGTTGTCCTCGGTAGCAGAGAGCTGCTGACGCAAGCCAGACAGGTCGTCCTGCGCCCATCGCTCAGCCAACTGACCGTCGGAGACCCGCCAGATCTCGATGGTCTCCCAACTGACCTGTTTGCCGGTGGGCGCGATCCCGAAGACCTCGCCGACGTGCTTGCCGGTGAGCAGCACCCGGGTAACGACCAGCTCGTCCTTGCTGATCAGCGAGAGTAGCGAGCCGGTGAGCTGCAGACTTGCTTTCGCGTCGGTGACCGCGGCAAGGTAGGAGTCGATTCCAGCGATGTCGAAGCCGGGGTGATGGTCGGTGAAATCGGGCGCTATCACTGATCGCAGGGCGTCGTGATCGCCTGAGTTCAAAGCGGTGAGGAATTTGTCGTAAATTTCTGAGGGTGCGAGTGCGCTCGTTGCGGTCATGCGAAATACGCCTCCTTGGCAGGGACATTGGCGTCGAGACCCACCTCGACAGTGCGGGTGGCCGTGACGGTGCGGTACGCGGAGTGGATCAGCAATTCGGCGCAGCGCTCACCGATCATGACGGCGGCCGCATTGGTGTTTCCGGCGACGATCTCCGGCATGATAGAGGCGTCTGCCACCCGCAGCCCGTCGACGCCGTGTACCCGGAGGCTCGCATCGACGACAGCTAGCGAATCGCGACCCATGCGGCAAGTTCCGACCGGATGCCACAGCGTGGTCGCGTTACTTCGTACAAAATCGCGCAACGCTGTCGCGTCCGACGTGGGCTCGGTTCCTGCGGTGATGGGTTTGCCGGCGATACCGCTGAATGCGGCTGTGTTGGCGAGGTCGTAGGCGAGTCGAACGCCTTCCGCTAAGACGTTCACGTCGCGGTCAGCGCTGAGGTAGTTACCGTGCACGACGGCGGGCACCTGCCAGTCGTCTTTGCGCAACTGGACGCGACCTCTGCTCTCCGGCTTGAGCCCGATTGGCGCAAACGTGATTCCCGGTCCGGGAGCAGCCGACGGCGGTGCGCCCTGGGGCAAAAACTTGACGCAGCCAAAGGTGAATTGCAGCGTCGGAGTCACCGCGAGCGGGTCGGCGGCGGTGCTGGTGAACAGGCCGGCCTCAGACAGCAGCGCGTCCACCGGGTGCTCGACCTGAGATTGGAAGCACACCGGCACAAAGAGGTGGTCTTGTAGGTTTTGGCCGACACCGGGCAGATCCTGTTCAACCTTGATGCCGTGGGCATGCAGCTCGTCGGCAGCTCCAATTCCCGAGAGCATCAGCAGTTTCGGGCTCTCGAACGCGCCTGCAGCCAAGACCACCTCGCCATTGACCCGGGTCAGGTGGGTGTGGCCATCTTGCTGCCAGGCGACCGCAGCGACTCGGCCGTTTTGGAGCAACAGCCGGGTAGCCTGGGCGCGCAACTCAACCTTGAGGTTCGGCTGGCTCAGCGCGGGCTTGAGGTAGCTGTCGGCGGTGCTGCTGCGCAGGTTGTGGCTGGTTCGCGTGGTCTGGTAGTAAAAACCGTACCCGTCTTGGTGCTCGCCCCCGTTGTAATCTTGGCCGTCGCGCACAAAGCCGAGCTCAGCCGTCGCAGCGACAAAGGCTTGCGCCGCCGGCGACGGGTCATCCAATTCGCGTACCTGAATCGGGCCACGCCGGCCACGCTCAGCGCTCGAGACTCCGGTGAAACTTTCCGACCGCGCCAGCAGCGGAAACACCTCCGCCGCAGACCAGCCCAAGTTGCCGACGTCGGCCCAGCCGTCGTAGTCCTGGCGATTGCCCCACACCCACATCAAGGCATTGACGGAGCTGCAGCCGCCGACGACCTTGCCGCGAGCCACCGGCACTCGACGTCCAGTCAAGTGCAATTCTGATTCGGTCGTGTAGCCCCAGTCGATTTCTGAGCTCCAGTCCGAGCCGAGCACCGACATCACCGATGCGGCGTCGGTGCGATGCAATTCCGCGCGGGAATCCCAGCCGCCAGCCTCGAGCACCAACACCGATGCGTCAGAGGCGGCGCTGAGCCGCTGGGCGACCGCGCACCCGGCTGAACCGGCCCCAATGATCACGTAGTCGGCTTCGGCGTGCTCGCTCATCGCAGACTCTCCGGGTTGGCCTCGAGTGGCTGCATCGGACCGACCTGGTACTGCGCGATCTTCAGCGCGCCACCGTCGTCCCGGACAAGATCCCATTGCTGTGCAACGCGATACCGGAATGGCACGGTGGTGGCAGAATCGATGCCGGCCCAGACGACGGTGACGTTCACGTGCGGACTGGCGTCGTCGCCGCTGGCGTCGAGGACCTCGATGTCGTGGGTCTGGTTGTGGAAGAGGCCGCCCACCGCGACATACCACTCGCGAAAGTCAGCTTCAGTGCGGAGCGTGGCCTCAGGAAATCGCATTTCCAGCTGGTCCAGTTGCAGGTACCTCGTCACGACATCGATGTCGTCACGATCGCTCAGGCTGTGGAACCAGTCGGTGGCAAAGGGTAAAACGGCTTCAGATAGTGCCGATGTGGTCATGGGTGCTCCATGTGTGTGAGGGGGATGTTTATTGGGTGTGATGACGAGCCCGACAAACAACAGGAAGACTCCTGCTCAGACTGGGTCGGACCCCGGTCGGCTCGTGCGCGAGGTCGGTGCGCGTCGTCCGACTAGGTAGTAGCAGAGCAGCACGCCGATCAGTGCCAGCGCCGCCGCCGGTAGCAGCAAGGCGACGATGACCGCTGCCACATAGGTGCCAAGTCCGAGTAATGCGCGGCGCCGTGCTGTCAACGCGAGTTGGTAGGAACCCGGCTGAAGCAACCGCGGGCGGTGGCACAGGATGGCCCACAGCGCGACGAAGCAGGCGGACACCAGACCGAGGGAGATCGTGTAGATCACGGTCGCCAGTCGCTGCTGATGACCAGACAGATGTGTGCCGAGCACTGCTGCCGCCAATGGCAGCGCGCTGATGAACAGCAGCAAAGCGAGATTGGCCGTCAGCAGGGCACGACTGGCGACCCGGACATGATGGAATAGATTGTGGTGATGCATCCAAGCAATACCGATCACGATGAAGCTGAGTGTGACTGCGAGCAGGGTGGGCCAGCCGCGCGAGAAGAGATTCGAGACAGGCTCGGACGGCGAGGGCACATGCACATCGAGGATGAGCAGCGTCGCCGCGATCGCGAATACGCCGTCACTGAAGGCGGCAAGTCGGCTGACGTTGACGTCCTCAGCTGAGCCCGAGTCCGCCGCCTCAGCCAACCCGGTGATCGGCTGTTCGCCGCGATCACCAATCTCCGGAGGCTCTTCGGGTCGGTGCGGCACCGTCATCCAGCGTCCTCCAAACCTACTCATCCAGCGTTCTCCAAACCTACATAGACAGTCTTCGTCTGCAGGTACTCTTCGATTCCCTCCGGTCCGAGTTCGCGACCGTAGCCAGATTGTTTGTAGCCGCCGAAGGAGGTCGAATTCTCAAACGCCGCCCAGGTGTTGACCCAGACGATGCCTGCTTGCAATCGTGCTGCGACCCGGTGCGCCCGGGACAGGTCGCAGGTGTGCAGCCCGGCTGCCAAGCCATAGGGGGTGCCATTGGCGATGGCGATCGCCTCGTCCTCATCGTCAAAGGGGATCACGGTCAGCACTGGACCGAAGATCTCATCTTGCGCGATCGCCATGTTCGGGTCGGCGTCGGCGAATACCGTGGGCAGGTAGAAGAATCCTCGACCGTCCCAATTGGGCCCGGCGCCAGGCGCGCCGCCTGCGGTGAGGGTGGCGCCCTCAGATTTACCCAGCGCGACGTAATACTCCACCCGATCGAACTGCGCCTGGTGCGCAAGTGGCCCGATCATGGTCGAGGGGTCTAACGGATCGCCGACGGCCGCCGCGGTGGCCGCGGCGCTGATCGCATCGACCATTTCCCGGTACACCCCGCGCTGCACGAGCAGCCGCGAACCGCTCATGCAGAATTGGCCGCTGTTGAAAAACGCTGCCTGAAACGCTGCCGCGACCGCTGCGGGAAGGTCGGCATCATCGAAGACGATGTTGGCGCCTTTGCCACCCAACTCCACGGTCACCCGTTTGAGGGTTCCAGCCGCAGCGGCCACCAGCTGCTTTCCCACCGAGGTCGATCCAGTGAAGGCGATCTTGTCAATGCCAGGGTGCACACTCATGGCGGAGCCGAGCTGCGGTCCGTCGCCGGTGATCACGTTGAACACGCCGGGTGGCAATCCAGCATCAGACATGATCTCAGCCAGTAGCAACACCGACAGCGGCGTCTGCTCAGCCGGCTTGAGTACGACGGTGTTTCCGGCGGCCAGCGCCGGGGCGATCTTGTTCACCGCGAGGTTGAGTGGGAAGTTGAAGGGCGTGATGGCGCCGACGACGCCGAGTGACTCGCGTCGGGTGTAGGCGAGTGAGCTGGTGCCCGCTCGATGCGCAACGCCAGCGAGCTGCTCGACCATACCGGCGTAGTAGCGAAAGCCCGACGCAGCGGCAGCCACATCGAAGCTCCGCGTGAACTGAATCGGTTTCCCGACGTCGAGAGTCTCCCTTAGCGCCATCTCCTCGGCGCGGGCTTCAATGCCATCCGCGATTGCCAGCAGCAGCCGCGCCCGCTGGACGGCCGGCAGCAGCGGCCAGCCGTCGACGTCGTGAGCGCGTCGGGCGGCGGCCACTGCGGCGTCCAGGTCGGCCAAGGAGCCGTAGGCGACCTCGCAGATCGTCTCGCCGGTCGCCGGGTTCACGTCCACAGCGGTGGCGTCGTCTAACGCAGGGCGCAGCTGTCCGTCAATGAACATCCCCACGGATGCGAGGTCCAAAGTGGTCACAGTCATAGCGTTACTCCGAAAACTTCAGGGAGGGCGGGCTCGTCCAGTAAACGACGAGCGATCACTGGACGGGAGTCCCAAAAAACTGCGAACACGGACTTTTGGAAGTGTCGGTAAAGATCTTCCGGGACTGCGCCAGTCCGGTCACATCGACTTGACCCGACGCCCATGACAGCTAGATCATCGAGAGCGAAAGTAATAGTGATGGTGATTCGTAGCTATTGTGCGAGAGAACAGGTGGACTGGTGGACCTTCCAACCGTGGTGATTACTGGCGCTACCGACGGCCAAGGTCGAGGACTCGCGCTGGCCTTGGCCACCGAGCCACTGCGGCTCGTGCTGCATGGTCGCGACGCTGCCCGCGGCGAGCAGCTGCTAGCCGACTGCCGTGCGGTGCGGGCCGATGTTGACGTCAGCTACCTGCGAGCCGATTTCGCATCGTTGGCCGAGATCGCGAAGCTGAGCGATGAACTGGGCGCGTTGTCCCGGCTCGACGTCCTCGTGAACAACGCCGGCATTGGCGTCGAGCTTGGCCGCCGACAAAGCGAAGACGGCTACGAGATGGCATTCCAAGTCGACTACCTCGCGGGTTACGTGCTGAGCTGCAAGCTGATTTCCCAGGTCGCGGCGGTCAGCGGCCGAATCGTCAATGTCAGCTCAGCTGGCCAGGCGCCGATCGACTTTGACAATGTCATGCTCGAACGAAACTGGCAGGGCGGACAGTCCTACTGCCAAGCCAAACTGGCGCAAATCATGCTCACCTTTTCACTTGCCAGCACGGCCGCCGCTGGCAGCGCGACCGTGAACGCGCTGCATCCGGCGTCGTACATGCCGACCAAGATTGTCACTCACCTGTTCACACCGCAGAGCACCCTGGCCGAGGGCGTGGAGAATGTTCGCTCGTTGGCCCGCGACCAGCGATGGTCAGGTGTCAGCGGGCAATACTTCAACCGTCAATCGGTGGGGACCGCGCACAATCAGGCCTACGACCCCGGCGCCCGGTCGGCGCTGATCGCGTTGAGCGAGTCGCTGACTGGCGTCGCTTTTCCTAGCTGATCCAGCTGGTTAAAGTTTAAGGAAACACCACAGTGCGGTTGCCATTGAGCAGCACTCAATGCTCGGATGCTCGCTGAATGAATCGCCCCGGCATGTCCGGACATGCCGGGGCGATTCAACTTCTCAGCAACCAAGATCAACTAACGGCGGGACGGTGCACCCTGGGCTTAGGGCGCTCGCGTGATTTAAGTGGGTGTGTTCGGGCGTGTCGCGGGGTGCATGCTGTAGTTCCAGTCGCCGTGGAACTCGTGGCGGTGTAGCTGACTGGCTTCGAGTTCTCGGATCTGTCGGTCGCTGATCTTGATGCCCTTCTCATAGGTTCCGAGGTCAAGTTCGGCATCGATGATCAGTCCGGTCGTTGTCGTTGTGGCCCTATGGTTTCGATGACGACTTCGTGTGAGGTCAGCGGCCGGGCCCGCCAGCTGCGGCTGATCGCGGAGAACAGTCGGTGCTCCATTTTATTCCACTTGGACGTGCCGGGCGGCAGGTGGCAGACGGTGATGCAAAGGCCGGTCTCGGTGGCCAGTGCGGCAAGCTCGGTTTTCCACAGCCGCAGCCGCGACCCGTTGGACCCACCGGAATCGGCGGTGATCAACAACCGGTTGGCGTCGGGATAGGTGCTGGCGCCCATGGTGTTCCACCGCCGGCGGATCGATTCGACGGCGAATTGGCCGGTGTCGGTGTCGGTACCGACGTTGACCCACCCGGTGTTCGAGGCGATGTCGTACACCCCGTACGGGGCGACCTTGCCCAGCTTCTTGTCGACGAAGTCGTGGACGTTGGTGTCGGTGGGCCGCCCTTGCGGTTCCCATTCCCGGCCACTGCCTGTGAAGTTGCCGATCAGCTCCTTCTTCTTCGTGTCGACGGAGATCACCGGATCACCGGCGGCGGTGAACGCGGTGGCCTGATCGCCCAGATAGTTGAACTGGGCGTCCCGATCGATGTGCTGGTTGCCTTCGATGGTCTTCGTGTTCGCCTGCAAGCTGTAGCCGTTGGCCTTCAACAGCTTCGCCACCGTCGACGAAGACGCTGTCGGAGACCGTGACCCCACGGCCGCGCAGCCTTTCGTCCGCGTAACCCGTGCCCCTTCGCAAGCGCGCTGCTCATGTCAGCGGTGAACACGAACTGTCCACGTCCACGAAGCACGGCCGCCACTGGTCCCCGGAACGCCGGACTCGGCAACGGGCTGTGCACGAGTACCCAACAAGCCACCTAACTATCATCCGGCCGCGTCCCCGGATGGCGAACCTTCAGCGACGACCGCCCGATTGATGTCAGCGGATCTCGGCACCATCATCGACACCGTCGCCGCAGCGGGATCCTTGTACGGTCAGCGACGATCGAGTGGGAGCTATCCTGTCGTGGCGGCCAACCGTCCGGCGAGGAGCAGTGTGTGGCGGCTGATGCCGCCCCGAGCCCGGCTGGTCGTCGGGTCCTCGGCGTCATCGGCATCGTGGGGTTCATAATCGATCTTGCTGTCAGCAACACGTGGGTCTCCGCTCTAGATGGCTAGATCCGGCGAAGCCGGATTTTTGAGTCAAGTTTTGGACGTTCGTGGGGTGGTTCTGCCGTCATGCTGCGAGACCTGTTGTGAGGGTGAGGTCTTCGACGGCCTGTCGGTAGCGGCGGGTGGCCGTGCGGATCGGTGCCGGATACGGGGTGTGCAGGTCGGCCAGGCCGGTGGGTAGCAGCCGGTCGTGGATCGCGGACAGGAACATCGAGTCGGACAGGCCTTGGTCGGTGACCTGGCGTGTGTCCCGTGCCAAGGATCTTGGCACTACCACCGTGCTCAGGTGCCAGCTTCTTGGCACGATTTCGCCTTCCGTGTGCCAGGCACAATGACACCAAACCCGGGACACGGCCTCGCTCTTTCACCCTATGAGCTGCGGCAATGCCATCAGCTCGGCATTGATGCCAGCTTGGTGCCTAGTTCCAGGCACAGGTGCCATCTGACTTGGCACGGGACAGCGTGTGCCGATCGAGTGCTGTGAACTGCGGACGTTCGGCACGGTTGACCCTAGTCACTCTCCACTACCGTTGGATTACTAGACATAATTGGGGAATATGATAGGATCAGTCCGTCGGACACGCACTGCCCATACCAGCAGAAACCCGAGCCTCACCAGCTCAACTGCCCCATTCGTCACGTGACGGAAAGAGGTTCTGACATGGCCAATCACCCGAATACGACCCGTGGGGATTCTGCTCCAGGTATCCCGGACACCGCCGGCAGTCGTCCCCTGGTCAATGCTCTACGCCATGGGTTTCCCCTGTCCGTCGATCGGCAAGCACAGGCGGCGGCCACGCTGGACGAACGAGCTATAGAACGGCTCCTGACCCTTCACGATGGCGGGCATGCCATGCGCCGGGTGCACTTCGAGCGCTGCGACGAGGACGCCCAAGACGCCGCGAACTGGTTCGACACCGAGCAAGACACCGTTGTGGAGCCGTTGGTCCGCCGACTCGGGTACTCACCGACGCGGGAGGAGTGGCGCGCTGAATACAGCCTGACGTTCCAAGGCTTTGAAATTGCCAGCAGGCTCGCGGCGGATTGCCATGACGCGCACTCCGCCAGGGCTGAACGATGACCGCCGTCGACTGGGCACACACTGCCGTCGCCCGACAGCGGCGCGAAGCGAAAGCTCGGATCCTGGCCAAGTACGCCTGGGACCGCGGCATCACCGGCGCTGAACTCCTCGACCTGGACGAGGAGCGCCGTTTCTGCTTTGCACGGGCCGCCGAAGTGCCGCCGCCGTCAACGACCGAAACTTGGGAGTTGGTGAGCGATCTGCTCGCAGATATGGCCGCCTGGGCTACCAAACACTCGGGACACGCCGCGACCAAACAGCTCCTAACTGCGGAGAAGAGCAGATGGCTGCCCTGCCGGAGCCAGGATCATCACCGGCCGTCAAGTACCGTTCAATCACCACTTGATGCGGGCCTCACCAGCCCCCGAGCTTCCCGGAGCCAATCGTGACCGTCGTCTCCCTCGAACCCGATCTCAACCTCACCGATGTCGGTAGGCAGCTGGCCAACTACTCAGCTGCTGACGCACCCGAGGCTGCGTTGCTGAACATTTCCCGGGCGCTGCTGGCTCGTCTGCATCAACATATCGGTCAGGAAGGCGACTACATCAACGAAATCGAACTTCTCACCACTGAGAACCTCGATTTGGTCGATCAGATCGAACGGCTGGCCTCCACCCCGAATACGCAGGGCCGGCCATCATGAACCCGACGGGCGCTCGTCACACCCTGCCGAATGAGGGAGAACCCGCTCATATGACCGTCGTCAACGAGCCACTTATCGAGATCACCACCCTCAGCGCAGATCGCGGCACCGTGGACGGGCAAGCCGTAGCCCGGAACACCTACGGCTCAATCCACCAAGCCTGCATAGCCGAGCTGGGACGCCGAGCCGCAGATACGGGAAACTCAGTCCTCGCACACGCCGTTGACACCATCAACGAACGGGCCGAGTTCTGGATCCGAGTGCAACCTGACGGCACCGTCACCAACGCCGAGCCGCCGCGGCCGCCAGCAGCGGCCACACCGCCGACCGCCGCAGCACCTTCAACGCCGCCGACGCCGCTGCAGGTTCCATCTCCAGCACCGACTAACGGTTCGCCAGCCGCAGACCCTCCAGTACCGGTTCGCGGTCAGGCTTCGGCACCGATGCACGTTCCGCCTGCGCAGCCGGCGGGCGCGGTTCACACTCAGGCTCCGGTGACGTCCCACCCGCCCCGCGAACACGCGTTCGCACCTTCTGCCGTCGGCGGTAGCAGCAACGGCGCCGGGCAACCGCAACAGCTGGTACCCAGTGAGCCACCCGCTTCGGTCCCAACCTTGTCGGACCTCCTTTCCGGTCGTCCGGACCCGCAACCTGGGCCAGCGGAGCTGGGTTGGCAGGCCGCAGTGCGGCGCGCAACTTTCGGGCTGATCACTATCGCGCCGGGCAAGGCTGAAATGGCTCACCGGCAGGCAGTGGCTGCTGTACAGCGGAGCCTCAACGGTCCGAAGACGATCGCGATTATCAATCCCAAAGGTGGCGCGGACAAGACCACGGCCAGTCTGTTGATCGCCGCGACCTTCGGTATCCACCGCGGGGGTTACACCATCGCGTGGGACAACAACGAGACACGCGGGACAATGGGGTGGCGGGCGATTCCTGCCCGGCATACAAACACTGCAGTCGATCTGCATCGTGAGCTGAACCGATTCGAAGATCCCAGCTTGTCCCGGGTCGGGGATCTCGACAACTTTGTCCGTGGGCAGGGAAGCGCCCAATTCGACGTGTTGGCCTCGGACGAAGACGCCGACTCGGCGGCCTCCATCGATGCGGCGAAGTTCAACGCACTACACGCGACGCTCAGCCGCTTCTACCGCGTCATCGTTGTCGATACCGGCAACAACATGCGTGCCTCCAATTGGCAAGCAGCGGTACAAAAAGCCGACCAGCTGGTCATCGTCTCTACAATCCGAGAAGACACGTCACAGTCCGCCGCCTGGGTGGCGGACGCTCTTCGCAGCCAGGGCATGGAGGACAAGGTGCGGCACGCCGTCACGGTCATCGCAGCGCCAGGTCCGAAGCCTGACATGGAGCTGGATCGTCGGCTTACTGACCATTTCACCAACTTGACCCGAGCTGTAGCTCACGTTCCGTTCGACTCGGCTCTCGTGGCGGGCGGACCGATCCAGATCGACGCGCTCAGCTCGGCCTCGCGGGAGGCTTGGCTGCATGTGACCGCGTTGGTTGCGGACGGCCTTTGATCGTGCGCTTCGGCGAGGTGCCTGAGGTGACCGCGTCGGACGATTCCGTCAGGGAGATGCTGGCGGCCGCAGTGCGGGCCGCCCGGCCAGTGCCGGCTGTCGTTGACCGGCCGGAGCTGCCTGAGGGTGCTGAAGAGGCCATGCAGCAGGTATTGGACGCTGCTCAGGCCCCGAATACCCGCGCTGCCTGGTCGGCGGACTGGGCGAAGTGGGGGCGCTGGTGCGCGCTGCACGGGTACGAACCGATCCCTGCCCATCCTGACCTGGTGCGTTATTACCTGACGATGAAAGCTTCCGAGGTCACGTCGGACGGAAAATTTGTGTACGCCTCAGCAACACTTGGCCGGTGGTTATCCACGATCAACAAGCTGCACGCACTTGCTGGACTATCTCGGCCTGGGGAGTCGGCAGTCGTGCGCGATACGTTGCGCGGCATCCGGCGTCTTCGGGCCATCCCACCTCGCCAACTCGCCCCCTTGGAACCTGAGGATCTTCGCTTGGTTGTCCGACGGATGCGGTCCGACGCAGCTGAAGGTACGTGGGTCCAACGGCTTCGAGAACGGCGCGATTCGGCGTTGTTGCTTTGGGGCGTAGCAGGTGCGTTCAGAGCCTCCGAACTCGTCACTTTGCACGTCGGTGACGTGACTTTCCGCCGCACCACCGGGTTGTTCGTGACAGTCCGCCAATCCAAGACCGACCCCGACGCCAAGGGGCAAGTGAAAGCGTTGGTGCTCGGTGCCCACCACGAAACTTGCCCGGTCTGCGCCTACTGGCGCTGGCGGCAAGTACTAGACGCCCACCTCAGAGGCCGCTCGGCGGTCATCAAGCTTCTCCGACCGCAGGAGCAATTCGATGCTCATGTGTGTCGCGGCGCGGGCCTGCCAGCCTGGCCAGATGCTGACCAGCCCTTGTTCCGACGGATCACGAAAGCTGGGTTGGTCGGGGACGGATTCCTGACTCGAGCCACTCTGTACGACGTGGTGAAGCGACGGTCGAGGCAAGCTGAGTTGGATCCTGAACTTATCGCCCGTCTGGGTGCTCATTCGCTGCGTGCCGGGTTCGTGACGGCGACAACCCGCGCCGGCGCGACGACGGCGCAAATCAAGCGGCAAACCGGGCACACCGACGACCGCTCGGTGGAGCGATATGTTCGCGGGTTGGCTCCGGCCGAGCAGAACGCAGTACAGGTTCTCGGGCTATGACCGCCCCACGCGCCGGGCCTGTCGCATCGGCTGCGACAGTCGCCGGATACCTCGCCGATTGGCAGCTTTTTGCGGATTGGTGCACGGCAGTCGAATGTGATCCGTATGCCGCCGGCCCGGCCGCAATTTTGACTTTCCTAGATGAGCATCCGGGGCGGCCAGGAGGACAGCGCCGCCGGGTCGCGGCGATGAACTGGATACACGATCAGCGCGGTGTTCCGTCTCCAGGACGAGACCAAGCGGTATCCGATCGTCTGCGGCCCGGCCAGGCCCTGGCGCGAGCCGATCGAGAAACGACCGTCGCCTCGGTGCTCCGCCTTATTCCCTCGCACGGCTGGCCGGTGGGTGCATTCGGTCGGCGCGACAGAGCGTTGCTGGTGCTGTCTCAACGGGCAGGCTTAACGTTTGAACGGCTCCAAAATCTGACCTGGGGCGAGCTGCGCGTGGACGAGTCCGGTCTGTGGGTTAACGGGCCGAACGGACCAATATGTGTTCCCCGTGACGCTGACACGGTGTTGTGTTCCGTGTGCGCATGGGTCAGGTGGGCGCGGATCCTGGAGATAGCGATGCGGGAGGTCTCTACGCGGGTGTTGGCTGCAGCCGTAGCCAAGACGGACCCGATACGGCCGGAATCTCTGCACGTGTGCGCTCGCCAACCAGAGCCAGGTGCTTATGCTGGGGCTCCGGTCTTCGTCCCTATGACCCGGTGGGGAGATTGGGCCTTGGAACCGCAGGCCATGTACCGCAAGTCGTTGTCCGCGGTAGTGCGGGCCCATTTGAACGGCGACAGCCCGGTGCACCAAATTCTGCCCGTACCGGGCATCGAGGCTCCACCTGAGCATGAACCTCAAGTCACCTCTATCGCCGTTGTGGAGCGCGCCGAGGACGTCCAGGCGAGGATGCGGGAAGGGCTCACCAGGCGCGCTGAAGCGCAGATTGCGTTGCGGAATACCGGTGCCTTGTTGCAGGAGGTTGAGGACCGCGCCGACGAACTGATGCGCCGCACTCAGGCGCTCCTAGCGATGGCGGAGTAGGTGGCTGCACTTTGAATCTGGCGCGGACTGGGCGGTGAATGGGGGGACAGGCGTGAGTTCGTGTAGCGCCAGGCCACCGTCGACCAGAAGCGACATGTTGGGTATGACCTCAACCCTGGCACTCCTATTTTCCGGCCGAGTAAGTTCGGGACATCCGGCGAGCCATCCGACCTCGTGGTCCTGACTCTGAACAAAGCCGAGGCGGACGCGGTCCCAGTTACGGCGCGAATTTGCCGCACGTTCAGTGACGACCGGCGGCAAGGCTTTAGGCGGACCCGCGAGGTTTGCAGCTCTAGCGGGCCCTGGGGGTGCGCACCCCGAGCATCAGTATCGCCGCGCCGGCGATCGCGATCACTGCTCCGCCGTAGATCCAGAAGTGGCTGTTGGTCATTGGGCTGCCCTTGACCAGGCCGGTGCCTTGCAGGATGAACAGCAAGCCGAGAACGGTGATCAAGCCACCTGCAGCCACCAGAAGGTTCCGCTTCATCACGTGACTCGATTCTTCGTCAGGCAGTGCTGTGCTGGGGGGTGCAGCAAACACTAGCTGCGCCTCATCGGGCGGGCACGCGGCGGCGGAGACTCTGTTTCTCCATGCGGCCAGTTCAGCCGCCACCGCAGCCGACCACCATTACCGACGCCTTGGATGTGCTTCGGTGGTGGATTCCTTGGATGACGCCCGGGGTGTCACGGAGCAACTCCTGCGGTCGATGCCCATGTCACCAACTCCGTGACGCGGACACGATTCGAGGTGAGTCCGGCTTGCGTCGTAACGCGGTCCAACATCATTGCGATGTGACGCTCATTGGTGAACCAGACGACCCCGACGAGGTGGTGTGCGTTGCGATAGCCGGCCAGCATGCTGGTGTATTCGGCGGGTCGTTTCGCGCTGAGTTCGACCTCGATGGCCATGGGTCTGCCGTCTGGATCGGCTAGGACGGGCAGCACCTGGCCCCACGCGATCTGGTTGCCGTCGGCGTCGGTCACCGCTTCCTCGATGGGACTGCCGTTGCCGCGGGGTTCACGGCCGACGCGGTAGGTGACCGGATCGGTCAGGTCCAAAAATCCGTCCCGCCGATCCGGTCCGTGCATAGCCGAGTAGGGATTGGCCGGATCGTTCGGAACCACAATTAGGTCGGGAACGTAGGGACTTCGGCCCGGTCGTGGATAGGCCGCGAAGGACAACGGCGTGAGCAGATCACCAGCTGCTCGGCCTCGCACTTCTAGCCGCTGGATCTCGCGTTCGGACTTCACGCCGTGGCCGAGCCGGTAGTACGAAACCGCAAGGTCGGCGATTGACAGATTGTGTTCGACTACCCCGGCGGACACCTTCGCCGGAAACAAATCGGGGATACGGCCGCTCTCGGTTTCAGCGACGTATCCGGCGGTCATAATCCCCAAGCCGGTAGCGAGTAACAAGTCGGACGACCCCTGGATCCATCGGACGCGGCGTACCAGTCTTGCGCCCACTAGGCGACGGACCCGGCGCGTCACGGTTTGCTCCGAGCGTCCCAACATCCGGGCCAGCATCGGGTTGGTCATGTACGGAAACCGGGCCAACCAGTCCAACACGGTCAGATCGTCGGTCGTCAGCTGGAACCCTTTGGTCACCACCGCCGTCGCCATTCCGCTACCCCTCCCAAACCCTGAGCATGAGCCCTGAAACTCGCGGCCGCACGACACCCACCGTACCTGCCGCATAGCGGAAAACGATGCACGCAGAACCATACATCCATAGGAATACATCGTGTGTACCCCCACCAACACCCCATAACAGCAGCTCACCTGGCACCTACCGTGCGACACGCCCGAGACAGCTAACCCACTTGAGAGGGTAGATATTTTGATGAAGGGCTGCATAAGTGTGGATCTATGGTTTAAGGCAACCGCCGCCGCTCCGCGGCGGCGCGGCTCGCTACGCTCGCCGGACTAGGTGGGTGGTCCCGCTCCGCCGTCCTCCGGGACGCCGCCCTGGCCCGCTGGCTCGCTAGCGCTCGCCTGGCGGTCTGGGGCGTCGTTCCTCCGAACGGCTCCGCTGGTTGGGTGTGCCACACGGGGGCTCTGCCCCTCCTCACCCCCTCCGGGGGCCTGTCTCGCTGCGCTCGATTCGGCCCCCTGGAGGGGGTTCGTCGTGTCAGCGGCTTCGCCTGTCGGCCCCCAGGGCGCTGCCTCGCTGCGCTCGGTTCGCGCCCTGTGTGGGCCGCCTGGCTGCGCCTTGGCCCCCGTGTGGCGGGTCGGTTCGCCACCCCGTGGGCCGGGTGCACCTTGCTCGTTCCTCGCTGGTGCTACCCGTGCCCTGGGGTGTCTCACCTTTTGTTGGGTGCGTGGTGGTGGTGACGTTCGTGTTTCCCGATGGGTGTGTTGGCGGTGCCGTGGGTGACGTGTGGTTGGGTTTGTGCCGGGTTCCGGTAGCCCGGTGGGTGGGTTGGTTCCGGACCCGGGGTTCGGTCCGTCTGGCTGGCCTGTTCGGTCTATGTCGGAGGAGTCCGCTCCGGTTCCGCTGCGGATCCGCTGCGTATCGATTCGGATCCTCGAAGACGGCCCACACCCGAGCGGTGGACTCCGTGCTGCGGAAGACCCCGCCGTTGAGGGTCACGAAGTGGCCCGGACGTAACACGAACACTGCGGTAGGGCACCGAGGGGCGGGGCACGGCCGATCAGCGCGGAGCGCGTCGGGCGTGAACCGCCCTGACCGCCGCCCGGCGACGAAACGCAACAACACGCTGACGGTGAGTGGGGGCGACACGGCAGGCCGCGTCGGGCGAGCCTGCGAGCCCCGCGGACAGGCGTGTCGCCCCCACTCACCCCCGGGCATGGCTGACACCGGCGAACGCAAGCAAGGCGAAGGACACGGCAGGCCGCGGGTGAAGCGAGCTTGCGAGCCCCGCGGACCGGCGTGTCCTTCGCCGACCCACAGACCTCGCCGTTCCGGCTCCGGTTCCGCCATGGGTCCGACCCGGACCCGTCCTGTCCGCAGCGGGCATTACCCGACGCAACCGGACGCAGCCCGGCAGGACGCAAGGAGCCCACCCACGGGGCGGGACAGCCGGGTAGCTGGGCGAGGAACGAGACCAGAAACCCGGCGCCTCCCGCACCAGGGTGGGCGACGAACGAAACCGACAACTCACCAGGGGGCGACACGGCAGGCCGCGTCGGGCGAGCGCCAGCGAGACCACGCGGACCGGCGTGGCGCCCCCGGCCCCACCTGCACGGGGTAGGCCGCCGACGCAAACCCTGAGGTCCACGAACTCATGCGGTGAGAGTTGCTTGGCCGGTTACAGCGTGTGGTGAGGTAGCGCGGGAAGTTGGGCCAGGTGTTGGCAGATGTCTTAGGTGCCGGTGCTCTCCCGGGTCGAGTTGGCAGGGTCCGAATCGGGTCCGTTTGGGTCGAGTCGGGTGAAATTCGGGAGGGTTCTCAGGTGACTTCTCTTCCTTGCTTTCTTAGGGCAATTTCGGGGACGCCGGGCCAGCGCTCCGCGCGTCGTCACGTAGGTGGCGTCGATGTGTGTGGGAAGTCGCAGCAGAAGGTGGGAGGCGGTAGTGGCGGCGGGAGGCGGTAGTGGCGGCGGGAGGCGGTAGTGGCGGCGGGAGGCGGTAGTGGCGGCGGGAGGCGGTAGTGGCGGCGGGAGGCGGTAGTGGCGGCGGGATCCGGCCCTGGTGGGGACTTGGGATAAATGCGGGTGGGTAGTCACCCCGACGCCCTCACGCAAGAGTCGCTGCTGGCGGAGCGTTCAGCACAGCCCCCGGGGAATTCCCCCCGGGGGAATTCCGCTCCCAATTCGGGCAGGACCGCCAGCAACCTCTGAGGCTTTGCTACAACCACCCAGGCGGCGACGTGCGGAGCGCAGGCCGCCGCGCTCGGAGCGTCGGCGGAACCCGCCCATGCGGCTCCGTAGAGGTATGATTGAGTCACCACACGATGCAAGTCGCGGGCCTCACCAGCCCCTACACCAAGGAGTCAGACATGGCCCATCAGTTGGAAACCTGGCAAGACGGAACCGCGTCGTTCGTCTCGGCGCGAAAGCACGCGTGGCACCAGCTCGGCACAGTTCTGCCCGCCGAGTTCGACGCCGCGCAGGCGATGAGCTACGCCAAACTGGGCGGCTGGAATGTTCGCACCGTGCCGCTACAGACCGCACCCTCCATTGACGAGCAGGGCGTCACATCACCGCTGCCGGTGCCCGACCAGTTCGCCACCGTCAGGACCAACCCGGTGCGGGGCGGCACCGACGTCCTGGGCGTGGTCGGGAAGTCGTACACGGTGATCCAAAACGAGGAACACGCCGGTCTACTCAATACGCTGGTTGATGCAGGCGGGGCTCATTTTGAAACGGCCGGGAGCTTACGCGGCGGCCGCTCGGTATTCCTGTCGATGAAGCTGCCAGAGTCCATGCTGATCGGTGGAGTTGATCCAGTGGACCTGTACCTGATCGCGCTCAATTCGCACGACGGGACCAGCGCGTTTCGGTTGTTGGTTTCTCCGGTGCGGGTGGTGTGCGCCAACACGCAGGCCCTGGCGTTGCGCCGCGCTCAGTCGTCGTTTTCGATCCGGCACACCTCCGGAGCCAGGGGCAACATCGCGCAGGCCCGCGAGGCCCTTGGCTTGACGTTCAAGTACGCGGAAGTGTTCGAGCGTGAGGCCGAGCAGATGATCCAGGCGAGCCTGACCGATGCGCAGTTCGCGCAGATCATCGGCAAGCTGTGGACCACCGAATCGGAGTCGAAGCGGTCCGCGACGATCACCGCGAACCGCGCCGATGTGCTGACCGGGTTGTTCGCCGACGCGCCGACGAACGCCAACATTCGGGGCACCCGGTGGGCTTGTTATCAGGCCGTTACGGAGTACCTGGACCACTTCGCCCCGGTAGCAGGTGGCACCGACACCGCCCGCGCCGAACGGGTCGCCACGGGCGGAACGGTGACCACCGTCAAGGCCCGCGCGTTCGAGATGCTCGCCGCGCTGTAGCGAGTAGGTGGCGGGCCAGGAAAGCCGAGCAGCTTTCCTGGTCCGCCCGGTCGCTGGCCCAGGTCGTGACCCCAGGCCCAGCAGATGCACTCCCCAACCTTCCCAAGGATGAAAGAGGCAACACCCATGATCCCCACCCAGCACGCCCCCGGCAACACCACCCCCGCGCCCGCGCCCGCGCCTGTGGGGGCCGGTGTCAGTGTCGCGGACCTGTACGCCGCGACCGCCGCCGAGCCGTATCACTCCCACCGGGCCAGCAACGGCCGGCTGGTCGATGCGTTCTACCTCCTGCCCGGCCACGCCCAGCCCGCCGAGGATGACTACCTCGACGCCGCCGAGTTGTCGATCTGGCACCACAAAGACGCCAAGTGCTACCGCGCCACCCTGTCGGCAACCAGCATCCGGCTACACGGCGGCATGTTCGGGCAGCGGTTCTCGCTGTTCGCCGCCCGCACGAGCACGCAGGTACTCACCGCCCAAGTCACCCGCTTCAACACTGCAAGATTCGCGGCCTTCACCCGCGACGTACACGCCGCAATTGCAAGCCAAAGGGGACCGGGATGGGGACCGGGATGACACTGGTACCGGCGGGCGGGTGATTGCCTACACCGAGCTACGCGATCGCACCCGGAGCACCATCACGCTGTCCACCACTCGCTGAGCCGCAGATCCTGAGCAAGCGCAAGCGCAAGCCGGTTCGAGGTCACGTGCAGATCGAAGCATCACGCCGTCGGATACGGCTCAACCGTCAAATACTCGAGTCAGGTGGTCCTCCGTTCTGTGGGCGGCGGTTCCGCGCTGCCTGGCGCTATCGTCTGGCAGCGCTTCATCATCCGTTCACCGTCGGCGGCACACCATCGACGCGCCACACGACCGAGGATGCAAGGAGCGGCAGCGGCCCACTTGAAATGAAAAGGCCCGCTGTTTCCGTCGCCGCACGAAGGCGTCGGGGGCGCCGGCATTTGACACTCGTGAGCGGACCACGCTCCGCGCGTCGTCGTGCTGGTTCCCTTCTTTCGTTCGTCCTGATGTCTCTCCGCTTCGCCAGGCGGGGGTCTGTGGACATTCCCGTTTCGGAACCGAGGTGGCGACCGTTTCGGCTGCCGAGTCGAACCGCTCCAGGCTGACACCTGGGCTGGCGGGAGTCCTGGCCCACCGGGGTTTCCGGCAAAGCTCACGCGCCTTGGGGACGGGCGTGGTTTCGTCATGCCGTCATATTTTGTCGGTTTCCCCCTGGGGGGAATTCTTGCCTCGGTCAATCTCGGCAATATCCATCCATGACGGTCGAGAGGTGCAGATCCGGGGCACGCAGGCGGGACGGGACGAAATGCCTTCTTGGAACTCTCATCAACCCGAGCTATGTAGTTCCGGGGCCGCTGGGTTGTCGGCGGCAAGGGGATCGGAGTCTTGCTTCTCGGGAGAGTCAGGTCGATGTCGAGGCCGTTGCACACCAAGACGCAAACACCGGAGCTGCCTGTCCGGCTAGCACCGGCATGATTGCGGACCGCGGTGAGGACATCGATGTCATTGCGGCGGTGGAAGGTGAGGCTCCAGTCGGCGTGGGCGTTGGGGTAGCCCTGGTCGTTGTCGTCCTGGTCCGTTGTCGTCGTTAGTGGCCTGCTACACCGTGGGTTCGTCTTCGGTGCCTTGGATGTGCATCGTGGGCTATGCCTCGTCGGGCGCGCGACAGCGGGTGCGGCGTCGTTGTCGTGCATCTGTCATTGACCTTTCGGGCTCGCTAGGCGACGGGCGACGCTCCGCCCGTCGCCTAGCTGGTGGTGGTGGGGGCGCTTGCTGGGAGCCGGTCGCGGCGCGAGCGAGTCGGGTTTTTCCCCCGGGGGGAATTTCCCCCCGGGGGAATTAGGTCGGGGTTTAGGCGGCGCTGACGGGTTGAGAGGACTGCGCGCGGTCGAGAGCAGCGGTGACGGCGTCCGTGTAGTCGCTGAAGATGGGTTGTGCGGTATGCCTGTCGACGGCGGCGAGCGCGTCGGTGAGGACACGGAGGATTTGTCGTCGTGGGTCCGCGGCCAGGGCCCTACCGGTTGTGTTGATTTGTTGCGTTAGCCACTCGCGGTCGAGGAGTGCTTCTTTGACGTCGCTTCAGAGGTCGTATCTGCCGGTATCGGCGTGTTCGGCGCAGCTGCGACGTAGCTCGATGAGGAACCGGAGTTGGCGGTCTTGAGTGCTCATCTGTGCGTCGTAAAACCCATCGAGGTTGAAGTGGGCGATGAAGCCGAAGTACCCGGAAGTGCTGAGTCCTTGGTAGAGCCGGGACGTGAACCGGGAGCGTGGGAATCCGGCGATGACGAATGCAATCAGCGCGTTCGTGAACCGAGCTTTGTCTTCTGCCGTGTGGAAGCTAGTGGCGGTGAAATTTGCAGCGGGGACGCTGACGGTGGTCATGGTTTCGGCCTTGTGTAACTGTCTGCGGGAGGGGGGACCGGGATGGTCACATCGTCCAGTGCGCTGGGCGTTATACCTGCCGCCATCACTGCCAGCATGAGGTGGGCGAGCCGATGATCTGGGTGCAGGCGCAAGGTGCGGTCGATAGCAACTTGGGCCAGGGCACCATCGCCGTGTCGGTATGCGACAACGGCAAGCACTGCGCAGACTTCCGGGGTTCGAGAGTCCGAGTCGGGAGTGGTCTGCGCTGCGCTGATCAGTCTTGCGATCTGCGTTGAATCCCGAAGAATTTCGTGGAGCAAATCGTCCCGCTCTGCAGTGTTGGACAGTCTTGCCAAAATCTCTGCGACCGCTTCTGTAGGAAGTCCCGGACGGTGTTCGACAGAGCGGGCCAGGTCCGCGCGAGTGGCCAAGATGGTGCCGCCGGTGGATATGGCGGTGGCCGCGCGAAGTGTCTCGTCCACCTGGTGAGGTCCGTTGGAAGTGACCACGACGTCAAGGACTGGGCACGCCCTTTCGATTGCTCGGGTCAGCACAGAAAGGTCGGGCGCCGGCGCGTCGGTATAGGCAACGACGATCGCCTCGTCCGCATACTGGCGCGCGATGTCCGCGAGATGGGTTTCTGTGCCTGGGATCGACAGCAGGTCGATGCGCACTACCGGGCCGACGCGGCGACGTTCTCCGGCCAAACAAACCATGACTAGGGAGTCGGCGGGGTGAAATTTCAGGAAGGACGGTATGCAAGACAGAACGCCTTCCACGCCTGCAAGTCGGATGGGGGGCACGGTTACCGCGTTGGTGTTCATGCTGCTACACCAAGCAGAATGGCCAGCTGACCTTCACTGGTGTGGGTATATCGCAGGGCAACTCTCATCGGGCGGGGTTTGATGGCGCGTCCGGACCGGGAACAACGTGAACCTCGAATGTGGTGCGGTTTCCTCGGGCAGAGAGGGCAGCGAGGTAGAGCACCGTCCCACAGCCGCCCCGTGGTGCTTTGGTCGGTGTAACCGCTGGTGTCTGGTTCGTCATTGGACGCTTTGCGGGCGTCGTCGGAGTCCAGCCAGATGCACGCGCGATTCCATAGCGCCTCGCTGATTTGGACTGGCCTGCGCCAGCCTGCCTCGGCTGCAAGTTCGTCGTCAGCGGTAGTGATGCCGTTCGCGAACGTCTGCCAGTCGGGTTCGGTTACTGCAGTGGCGGTCATGTGGATCTCCTTGGTAGGGAGTTGCGGGATGGTGAAGCCCGCCCGGTGTGTGGTGACTCAAGTATATATGCTGTTCAGTAGCTTGCGCGCAACGCTCTAGCGCTCCGCGCGTCGCTTCGTTGGTGGTTGTGAGTAAAAGGATGTGAGGGTCCAATGCTTGGCTGCTGACTGCCGCGTTATTTCGATTCGAGGGCTGATATTGCCGCCGCCAGTGCTTGAAGGATGGTCTGTCCAAGGGAGGCGTGGTCAGCGTCCGTGTCGCCTACGGCCACAGCTGCGAATACATCTGCTCGATCGGTGGGGTGATCTCGATGTGCGGAACTTTTGTGCTGTCAGTGGTGAACGGTGATGGCTGCGCCGTTGAGGTCTGCGTAGAACATGGGCGAGCCGAGAGTGGAGAAGCCGGTGATTCGAGGGTGATTGGGCTGGCTGCACGGACGAGCACGGCCGAGGCGGCGGTGATGGCGTCGGTGAACATGGCGGGTGAGGCCCGATGGGTGATGCAAGATCACTGGCGTTTTTTTACAGGGTCGCGGGGATCAATACCTATGGATCAATGGAGGTATGGAGATCCGCATCTATGGTGATACGGATAAGGATGAACAGCGCTGCTCTAGGCGGGAACGCCGCCCAGAAGTGCAGCCTTGGTGGGGCGGGAAAAGAACCCGAATCCGAAGTCATCGCCGACTTCCAGCTGGGCACTGAACTGCACCCTTTGGCCTCGCAACGCGTCGTAGGTGTGGTTTTCAGTGGCATCCGCCAGTTTGGCCGGGCAGGTGCCCCACACCTTGAAACCGCGGTCGTCCTGGACGAGCGCTTTGACCGTTGTTTTGGCGTGGTAGCCGTAATAGGAGGGCGTTGCACCCGGACCTTGGACGTCGTGGTGTAGTGCCGACGACCGGTGACGCCGGCCAAACTCGACCAAAGCCTCGGAGTCGAGCCCTGCAAGCGGACGGAGGTTACCTGTCACTGTGGCACGGCACACCGACAGTGTCAGGCTTGCCCAATGACCTGCGGCGACCGACGTTCGGGTCGTCGCCGCACAATGACAGCGCCGCGCTCATGTCGTCGTTCCGTCGCAGATGACGCGGGTCTGCCGACCCGCAGTGCTACCAATGATGACGCAGGAGCGGCCGTGGAAGGTCGTCCAAACCCGCACCTCGGTGCCGACCTGCTGCCAGTACCGCCAGCAAACGCCGGGGTGTCCGTGGACCCGCTCGCAGGCGGCCGGATTTGTCCAGGCTGCGTCGTGGGTGGGTGTCCCGTCGGCCGGGACGTCCCGGCCCACCGAGCTGGTCGTCACCGCGGCGCCGTCATCGATGGTCACGAACACCGACGGCACCCCCGCACCGGGATTGGTCTGAATCGTCATGTGCCGGTAGGGAAACACGGGCAGGACGGGCGCCCCCTGCCCGGCGATTGGCCTGGTGGTGTGGCCGGCGACAAGCAGCGCCGTCAAGATCAGCCCGATGATCGCAGCGCCGGCGGCGAACCGAGGGCCGGACCGGGGCCGACCACGCTCGTTCGTCGCCGGAATCACCGGAGATGCCGGCGACGCCTGCACCCTGTTGGCAACGACTTGATACAGATCCTCTATGACTGCCTTATATTCCGGATTCGAGGCGTAACCCATCGGCGCGCTCTTCAACAATCGGCCGGCCTCCGACTTCGACACCGCGGACAGCCCGGCGAACTGACGAACAGTCAGTCCCGCTCGTTGAGCCATTGCAGCGGCCCGCGCTTCAAGCACCCCCTGGACGAACGCAGCTTGTTGCGCCACCACCTTCGCTGCCCGGCTCATCTCGGCGGCTTCGATGGCCGCCAACCCCTCATCATGTCCCATACTTGGGACTATATACCCAATCCATCCCTGATGTGGGGCGAATATCGGGGCAGCGGATCGGGCACAGCGGTCGGCAGCACCGCGCCCGGTGGATAGGAGTAGGTCGCTCCGTACTGGTCGGTCAGGATGAGCGACCCCGCGTGACGCGTGATGGCCGTCACCGTGTGCGGTCGATCGCCACCCTCCGGTAGCCAGAGATCTCCAGGACCTAGGTGACCAACATGGTGACGTGTTCGGGTGAATCCGCACAGTTGTACTGGACCGCGGTGGTGGTCTAGAACTTCCGCAGCGTTGGCGAACGTCAGGCACATTGCGGTCACCACACAGACCGGTCGGTGCTGATCTGCCGGATCCAAACGAGCACTAATCGGTCGCCGGCTAACTTGGAGATGGCCTCATCTTTGGTGGTGCCCACGAGGTAGTGGACCTGGCAGTGCCCGGATGTGTCTTCGGTGTAGGCCTCCCATCGGTGCTGCTCCTTGGCAAGGTACAACTGAGCCAGTTCCAGCAACCGACTGCTCGTCGCAGCTTGAAGTCGCACCTGGAAAACTTCGGCGGTGAACGGGCGCAGGGACGGGTCCTGCTCACGCAGCAAACACTCTTCGGCTGCCATCGCGGCGGCGAGGCCGCATAGCGCCTCAGTGACTTTTCCGGTTTGGTGCTGTGTGGTGTTCTGCGCTTGCTGGACGCATTGCCTGAGGACGACCGTGCGGTACCGGCGAGTGGCCAATTCCTCGATCAAGGGCACTGTTTCGTCTTTTCGATCGGTGGGGTCAATGGTGACCGTCATGGTTGTGTCCTCCGGGCGGATGGTTAGAGGTGACGTTCAGTGAGTTGGCGGGTGGTCGTGTCGGCGGCGCGGACGATGGACCGTTGCCGCACCGGATCGGTGGTGTGCCTAGCTGTGCCTCGGAACTGGGTGGTCCACATGCGTAGAGCAGCGGCCTGCCGCTGTTGCGCAGCGCGGCCTTCCGGCGGCCTTAACCTCACGGATCCGTCCTCCAAAACCTAAATGCGCGAACGGCGAGCCTGAGCGGCAACGGTGTCGCCCGAATGCTCGATTCGAGCCGTCTGTCGCTCTACTTGACCATGGGGTTGCGGTGCTTCCGGACGCGTCCTGTCGTCGTCAACGACACGCTGCTGTGGCACTCGGCGCACTCTGCGAATGCGGACGGATAGCGGTTCACGCGGCTGCCATCCACGTAGGAAGCCCCGGAGCAGTAGAGCCCAGTGAGAGCGTCTTGCTCGGCCTTGACATCTCCCCGATCCCGCGTCCAGGAGATTGGCGCTGTCGGGAAGCACACTGTGCACAGAAATGGGCCGCACTCCTGCACTGCTGCTTCCTCGTTCTTCCCGGCCAACTCGGGATGCCAGGCGAAGGTCGTAGTGTCCCTGCACGTGCTGCAACCAGTGCTGCTGTGCACATGTCCATTGGAGCTGGTCACTTCAAAAAAGCGAGACCAGGGCCGCCGCGCGAATTCCTCTTGCAGCACAACCACTGATTCCTTCAATATTGCGATTCCCTTTTCAGCCTCGCGATAGGTAATCAGTTCAACAATGGGATCGGCAGCCTGCTCGGCCTTTTCCAGTGTCTGTGCCTGCGACAACTTCCAATATCTACGTCGCTGTCTGCCCACGGGCGGATGCTTGTCATCACCGACGCGATAGTGCAGCGTCTCGATCGCGTTGCTTGCAACCTGCCGGTGGTCTGCAATTTGTCCCGTCAGGGACGAAATCTCCGTGTCAATCCGGCACGGTGTGGCACCCGCAAGATCGTTCAACATGATTGAATCCTTCCTTCGGAGGCTGGTAAGACCTTCCATCGTGTGGTGACTTGACCATACCACTTATCGGACTGTCCACCACAGCGACGACAGGCGGAACGCTCCGGTCGTCGGATCCCTACCGCTGCCGGTCATCAGGACAACAGATCCAACTGCCGCCTCATCTCGCAGACCTGTTGACCGCCCAACCACCCCACCTGGCACGGCTGCGAACGCTGACACAAATCTCGACCGCTCACGCACAAAGACACGTACCAACCTGTTACCGGCCTGATGAGGCGCGCTTGCGTCGAGACGGCGGGCAGTGCGAATCAAAATCCGCTACCCACGATTGGATGTCCTCCCAGGTCAACAGGTAGTCACCACATAGCGTAGGGCTTCCACCTAGCACTCGTGTGGGTCCCCGAATCTGGGTCACATTGGAGGTTGGCAGTGGGTAGTGCGCTCCGTGCATGGCTTCGGTCGACGACGGCAGTACTTGCCCTTCTTGATCTGACCCTGTAAAAAAACGCCACCAACCCCGAAGGGGTTGTACGTGCATCTCAATGCAGACTATTGGCGTTTTTTTACAGGGTGGGTGCGATGGGCCAGAGCCGGTCCAAGTTTGGTGCGGTTCGGTGTTCGTGAACGACGCGGTCTTGGCTTTGTAATGTCTGGCGACGGGCCGGTGCGGCGACGATCCAACGCCAACAGAGGCCAGGCTTCGGCGGCCTCGTTGATGTTTCCTGATGGATGGAACGACGGCCGTTTTCTCTGTCCGGTGGGAGTGGCAGGTCATGCGAACCGCCGGACTCGGTTGGAGCCAGATTCCGAGTCGTGGGATGGGGCTCGGTCGAGGGAGCTTGCCGCAAGGCCGGCTAGGCGGCCATGAGAACCTGGTGTTCGCCGTGGTGGTCCCCGGTCCGGGAATCAGATTGGGGCTGAGATCCACGACGATACCGCGGGTGAAATTTCGGTTCTCGGTGGCATGTCCTACCGATTTGGCGCGCCCGGACGGACCAAAACAGGAAGAGCCTCCCCTGAGAAGGGGCCTGAGACCGCCGTAGAGCGACGAAACGGTCATCTCTAGGGTGACCTAGGCCAAACCTCTCCCCCGGGGCCTTGACGGGCGCGGTCACATGTTGGGTAGCACCGCCGTCGACGTCGATTGATGGGCTCAGTACGTCCGGCGCGGAGCGAGCTCAAATTGCGATGATGACGAGATGTGACACGGGCGCTTAACAACTGGATCGATGCGTGCACTTTTGAATTAGCAAAGCAGCTCACCCAGTAAAATGTGTCCACCGCAAAAAAGTGTACTGGGCGCTCTGCTCCCCCACGGGCATCTTTGGGCACCGGGAGGAATTCCGACTTTACATTATCGAAATGCCTCCCGGTGAGTATGCGAACCGAAGTGTTTGGTGGACACATCCGCATATTCCGGTCAGCGACCCCATGCTGGTGCGCAGCAATCATGAGACACCATCCCCGCTGACGTCTTACGTGGATGCGGCGTCTTTCACCCGTGCGAGTGGTTCGCGTCATCCTTCTGCGATCATCTGCTGGACCAATTTCGGTGCCACTCCCCCGGTGGCGAGCTACTGGGTGGTGCCCCACTGGTGTGCCAGGCAGATAGCCGACTGCGCCAAGGAGCTTTCAGTGGAACGTGTCCGTTGGCGACACCGTCGACTTACATAAATTGCTTCGTCCTTGGCAGTGTTGGCATCAATAACGAGGTCGGAGAAATGCACAGTCAATGCGGCGCGTGCGGCATCCACGGCATCAAAGGCCGTGTTCCATTGCGGCCCGAGCCTGAGCATCGCTACTGCGCCCACACCGAAGGTGGAAACGGTCAGCCCGTGTGCAATCGCTGATGCGGTGTTGCGGGCTCGGGGCGAACCGATGCTGGAGCCTCGTCCTCCGATCGTGGCCGCCATGGCGGTGCCGGGAGTGTTGCAAGCCAAGCGGACGGCGCGGTCCCGGGCATGGGCCAGCCGGTGCACGAATGCAGCCGGCCGATCGCGACTGCTTAGGGCGTACCGATAAATAACCACATCTTTTGGTGAGATGTGCGCGATACTGTGGTAGTGGCGATCAGCGTGGATGTGGTGCAGGCGTTGCGGGCGAAGTTCGAGGCGGTGCTCCCGCATCTTGACGAGCGTCAGCAGCGGCTGGTGATGGCCGGTGAGGCACGATCGCTGG
>JAABUV010000309.1_pt1 | contig 74854 bp, 88 predicted proteins | sample 5559971 | NCBI WGS metagenome assembly JAABUV01 (sample SAMN10711881, study PRJNA513362) | rock metagenome | isolation source: Antarctica rocks | place: Antarctica: Victoria Land, Knobhead nord | collected 2015-12-19 | reverse complement strand
ATTTGTCACAGCAATCCCTGGCGCGGCGTGCGCAGGTGCACCACCGGCTGCCGTACAGCAAGCTGCTCGCGCGCGACGAGGCGCTGCGGGATATGCTGCACAGCATCAAGCTGCCAAAGCTCATCTTTACGAACGCCGACCAGAAGCACGCCGCCATCTGCCTCGAGCTGCTGGGCCTGGCGGACTGCTTCCAGGCGCGCCTCTTTTGGCTGCCTCACGCCCGGCAACTCCCTGATTCCCTAGGGTAACTGCCTCGAGCTGCTGGGCCTGGCGGACTGCTTGCAGGCGCGCCTGTTTTGGCTGCCCCCGACCGGCAGCCCCTTGTCACCCGGGGGGTGATGCAAAGCGTGCTGCTGTGACTTGGCGGGCTGTTTGTGGCGCGTCAGACGCGCTCATAGGCAGGCTGCTGCTGTTGGGCGCCCTCTCATCTCTCCACTCCAATGCGCTGTGCCTAGAGTGCTCGCGGCGTCTTGGGCGCAGCCTCGACGCCTTGGCACAGCGCGCTCTGTCGAGCGTGGCGTGGCTCCTGAAAAAACAGAGCCTGGCTTAGGCTGCGTGCTAAAAGGTGCGGCCGTGACGCGGCGGTGCGCGCTGTGGCAGGGCGTAATCTGCTATGAGACGGTGATGGCGGAGGCGCGGCGGCGGGGCCTGGTGCACAAGGACTCGCCGGTCCTGTGCAAGCCCAACCCGCTGGTGCGCCCGGCGCGGCGCCGTTCGTGCCAGCCATGGCCGCCGGCGCTGGGCCTGCCCGGCGGGCGAGCTTGGTTCTGTCTGTAACCAGGAAGAGGCTGTGGATGGCGGCGTGCGCCCCCAACTGGCGGCCACGCATGCATGGATGCAGGTGTTAGCAATGGCACGGACGCCGAGGGCGGAGGCAGGCGTGCAGGGCATGCCTCCGCAGCGGGCGATGCGAGCCCTCTCTGGAGGGCCTGCGAATGACCTAGGGTCTCTGCATGAGACCCTGGGTCTCACGCAGCCCTGGCGCCGCAGGCGGTCAAGCTGGCGCTGGAGCTGGCCGGCGCGGACGCGGCCACCACCGCATTCTTTGACGACAGCACGCGCAACGTGGCCGCGGGTCGCGCGTGCGGGCTGTTCTCCGTGCTGGTGCGTGCCGCCGCAGAGGAGACGCGCGACCTGGCCGTGTGTGGGTGCTCGCCGGCTGTGCGTATGCTGCGTGAACAAATGACAGGCGGCCTATCCCGTGCAAGGAAGCTCCCGCCTTGTAGCAGTGGGCGTGAGAAGAGTCAGCAATGCCCTGCACTTCTGCAGTCTCTACTTGTGAGCATGTGATTGGCTGCTAAACGCAGATTGGCCACCTCCGCTCTTGCCTTGCGCATAGTGCTTTCTTAGGTCGTCAGAATTATAAATCCCTAAGAAACCCTCTGTGTGCAGGTGGGCCGCACGGGCGCAAATAGCGGCGCCGACCTGGAGGTCGCCAGCATGCACGACCTGCGGCGCGCGATGCCGGGCCTGTGGCACGAGCGCCCGCACGCGGGGCGCTCGCTGGGGCCCGCCGCGCAGGCGGCCCCGGCCGCAGGCCGCCCGCAGCTGCGGCGGCAGAGCACCGCGGACATGATCCGGAATGCGGCCGACGATGAGGACGCGGAGCGGGGCGACGCCGTGCCAATGCTGCCGCCCGTCGGGGAGAGGGGAGTGCTCGTCCCCGCCCAGGAGTAGGCGAGTGACAGAGGCGCGAGAAGGCAGCACACAGCGGCAGGGGCGCCCCCCCACTATGCTGAAATTGAAATTGACAGGGGCTTCATGCCTTCAGCTGACGGGGAGGCGCTGGGTTGGGCAAGTGCAGTGCGCATGGCTGGCTGAGCGGTGCCTGCAGGCCTGCACGCTTTGAGGTAGTCTGTGTCTCGCGCAAGTGCTTGCCGCGGCACCACCGCCTCATGCATGTCTCCCCCGTCGCACTGGAGTGGATTGGCGGTGTCCCCTGCCTCTATGCAAAGCATGCGCAGCTGGGAGCGGCAGCATGTTCAGCCACTGCCTGACATGGCGTGGTGCATGCTCTTGGCAGCTCTTGGCAACTTGATATGTTGTGCCTGTTAAGGGCTTACATCCTAGCCTGGCATGTTGGAACGCATGAACATGGACTTGTGACTGACATTGTTTGCGTGCATGTTGCACGCTGCTAGGTGTGCGAGTATGTTGCTGCTGACCAGCACGTCCATTACCTATGGCAGTTCTAACACGCAGCTGCCCATTGGCTTGTAAGACCTCACGCTCTGGCTACTTTCCGCTATGCTTTCATTCACTGTAGCTTTTTCAAAGAAAAGGGGGGTTTGGGCGCCAATGCGTCGCAGGCTCAGCAAAGCGGTGCTCTTTTGTCAACTTTTACGTCCACATATGCCACCATGCCGCAAACACTGTTACAGCACCTGAAGCACACTCCACTCTCAGCCTCTCGTAAGCATCTGCATCCTCGTCACCTAGAATTGCCACACATGGAGGTTTGCAACACCACTGCACCCTCGGCTACATATATTACGGGATCATGCACCCGAAACGCGCTGCATGCAAGGACCGGTAAGTAGCATGAACGACGGCAACGTTGCACTTGGCAGACATTGTAGTGCCTCCAACTCACACAAGGTCCAAGTCACACAGGGTCGCACAAGTGTACAGCAGCAACGCTGCTCTGCGGTGCTCCCTTTTGTTGAGCAGGACGAAATGCAGAGATGTGTACCTGGCAGGCCTGGCAGGCTACTGCCCCCGCTGCCAAGCTCTGGCCACCAAAGAATAAACTTCCAAAAACTGCTCCCAGCTCGCATCCCACATGACCAGACCCTGCACACATCTAGGCACATGTGATGATCCTTTAACAACCTCGCCTGCCCTGCACAAGGGCTGCACTCAGCGCACGCGTCATGCTTCAAGCCCCGGGTGAGCGCACCTCGCCCACCAAAACTTCAGTGTCTTCCATACGCCACACAGCTCGCTCTAGACGCCCGCGCGCGACGCTGCCGCAGGACGCGTCTGTCTTCGCTCTCAATCTTACTCCTAAACCTACGCCTTAGCCGCAGGCTCGGCCGACGACGCCACTGTAGCCGCCTGGACGGACTTGAGCGTGCGCGTGGCCGCAATGCGCAGGATGCGTGCAGCGATCATCGCCGCCCCGAACCCTGCGACGGCAATCCCGGACCATGTCGGCATGCTGTCACGCCATTCGCTTCGAGCTGCTCTGTTAGTGTGACAGCAGCAAAGGGGCTGGTGGGGCCTGGCCAGCGGGCGCAGCCAGTCTTGCGTCAGTCTTCAGAGATACAGTCTGGCACAGGTCTCCCACTCTGAGCCGCAACCCCGCGCCACAGCGCACTGAGCAGGGCACGCACCGTTGTCGATGTTGACCACGCTGACGCCCGGGGAGGACGCCGTGAGCGCGGCCAGCAGCGGCGTCAGGCCCTGCGCCAAAAGAGGGAGCGTTATGCACCGCCACTTTTCATTTCGAGAGGCAGGCAAGGAACGCTGTGCCTGACCGTTCTCCCACTTGGACGAGCCACCCTGGCATACTAGGACTCTCCCTAGGGTCCTCATCACATACACTTGCATCGCAAAGGGGCCTACATGCAATGAGCAGCATTATTTCCATGCTGGCAAGCAGCCCACACACAATGAGCAACATTGTTTCCATGTTAGCAGCTCAGTGGCGCCGGCGCGCCTGCAGCGCGGCGCCGTAGCCGATGGAGGTCGGCACAGCGACGACGGGCGCCTCCACCAGGCCCGCCACCACGGCCGGCAGCGCGCCGTCCGTGCCGGCTACGACAACCACGACATCCGCCGCGCGCACCGCTGCAGCGCCAGGTCCGTCCACTCAGACTGTTTTGTCGTGGGGCATGACAAGGGCCAGAGCAGCGACCGAAGAGGGTAGGCAGAAGTAAGGCTCATCTTCAGCGCGGAGCGAAAATGCTTGCGGGTATAGCATTGGCGTCAGGGCAGGGTGAAGCCGTTGCTTGCGGCTGCTGGGGCTGCAGGACGCAGCCCAGTGTCGAGCCCTACCCTGTAGGGCGGCGCGCCCGGCAGATTCTGCAGCAGCCCTGTCTCCTAGCCCTGGCCGTGGGGCGGCGCGCCCGGCAGGTTCTGCACCAGCTCTAATCTACCCTAGCCCTAGGACGGCGCGCCCGGCAGGTTCTGGAGCAGGCGGTGCAGGCCATCCACGGACACGTCGGGCAGCCGGAAGCAGTAGCAGCCCATGACGTCCGCCGTCAGCCGGCACTCCTCTGCGACCGCCTCGTCCGCCGTGCCCGCCGACAGCACCGCCACTGTGCCTGTCCGTGGTGCACAGCAACACACTCTGCAATGGACCAGTAAACTTGTGAAATAGAGTTGACGCAGGCTGACTGCAGTCCGCATGAAACAGCAGCAACCTGTTTCATGAGATCACGCAGAAGACCACCTGAAGAACGTCCGCTGGCTCACCCTACAGCTCAGCCCAGACAGGCAGCGAAGGGTCAGCAGCTACGAAGCCCAGCTGAATCATGACCCGGGCCGCATGCGGCGCACCCGGCAGGCGGCGCTGCTTGCGGCGGCCACCCTGGGCGCCGCGCAGCGTGAGCACGCGCGCCTGCGCGCTGTACTCTACGTCCGGCAGCAGCGCGCGCACCGCCGCCGCCACCTGCGGCATGCGGCCAAGCGCCTCTGTGTTTGAAGCACAGTGTGCCCTGCGGCGCTCTGCACGCGCCGGCACAGAGAAGGAGCCGCAAACGCATCCTGCGGCTGACAGCACGCACAGCTCCCACGACACACATGCGGCCCTGTGCTGTCCGGAAAGCGGGCTCAACAGGGCGCGCATGCACATGCTGCAGGCCTGAAACCTGGTCAGCGGCGCTGCAGGCGCGCACCCCCAGGCACACTCCGCGACGCGGGTTCCGCATGGCCATCGCGACACGGTCATCGCTGCCAAAGAGTCGGGCCATTAGGTCCAGGACAGGGCAGGGCGCAGGCGGGCGCGCCTCTGGCGTGATGCGCGTGGCCATCACGACCTGCTCGTTGCCGGCCATCTTGCGCATGATGGCCGCGACCTGCTCCGCGCTCTTGCCGGGCCCAAACACCACTTCCGGGAAGCCCGTCCGCTCGGCGCGCCAGGAGTCCAGCTTGGCCTCGCCCTCCAGCACCTGGCGCGCGGCGCCGCCCGCTCAACTTGAACCTCTGCCAGCTCCCCCCGCGCGGGAGCCCTGCTCCGCCCTGCGGCCCGCTCCGACCAGGCTCTTCCCCTTTCCCCCGGGCACCAGCGGGCTGCCGGGAAGGGCGCGGGGCTTCGTTGACCTGCCCTCCGCGAGGAGGTTGCGGTGCGGGGCGCCTCCGAACGCTGGCAGCCCGCCAACCGTGCGGCACAGGTCTGACCACGTTCGGAGCGAAGCCATGGTGTGTTGCTGCATGCCGACAACCGCTCCTGACAAGTGCTCGAGTGGCACCAAGGAGCAGCGGCTGGGGTGGGCAGCGCATGCGCAGCTGCAGCACCGGCTGATGGCACTGGGCTTTAGGGCCATAATCTTTCGCACATGAGCACGTCTCCTCCACCCCCTTCGACAGCCTCAGCGGAGCAGTGTACCGCTTGCACTCCCGTGACCCGTGAAGCAAGGGCTGTTCCTCAGACCAAGCACTTTGAGCGCGCGCGCCTGCTCGTAGCCCGCGCTGCGCTCGCGCAGCTGCAGCGCGGCCGCCTCCGGCGACACGCCGCCCGCCTGCACGTCCTGCAGCAGCGCCAGCAGGTCTGGGTCCAGCAGCTGCGAGTCGGCGACGCCGTTGCCCGCGGCCGCCTCCGCGCTCGACGGCAGCCCGGCCGGCACTGCGCCACGAGCGCCGCACAGCCTCAGCGACGAGCAGGGGCAGGCTTACACAGTCACGTCACCCTTGTGTTTGTACGCTCTGCAGGAGCGAGGGCGGCTTGACGCCCAGCAGCTGCGCGCAGGCCGGCACTCCGAGACCTGCGCTGCCTCTCGCTCAGCGGCCAAGCCGGCGCTGCACACCAGTACCCACAAATAGGACAAGCATGCAGGTCAGTCATATTGACCGGAGGCCGTGCCAAGCAAGACAGAAAGCCCCCCCTTCAAAGCAGTGAGAGAACGCGGACTGTGCTTATCCGCTCAAAGTGCTGTTGGGCGAGCTGCATGCTGATGCTGGGCCACTCTACACCCGAACAACTTGGTGTGCTAGCCAAAGCTTGTGTCACGCGCTGGGCGCTCTCAGGCACCGGAGCCTGCTCCGCCACATTCACACCACTTTGACCACTGGACACCACTTCGTGACTGTACAGAGCGGATGCACAACAGCCGAGCAAGCACGCGCAGGGGGTGTGCAAGTGCTACGACCGGATATGTGCTGCTTATACAAATGGACATGCTGTTCAAGTGCGAGGTCCGGGGGTGCAGTGGCACCATACGCTCGGTCACGTGCCGCCCAGCCGGAGCGGCCCCGGCAGAGCTGCAGCGCACAAGTAGCCAGGGAGGCAAGCCGTGCGGCAGCGAGGCGCGCACCGATGGAGGCGACCAGCTCCGAGCGCCTCCGCGCAGCCTTGTCAAACGCTCGCCTGTCTCTCCTCGACGGTGCACGGCAGCGCCCCGCCCCGGCCGGCCTGCCGCAGTTTTGCGCCCCCATTGTGCAGCCGCAGCCGCCCACCAGGGCGCCTGCCACTTGCATCCTGCCTCCTGGCCCCGCCCTTCACCACTGCACTGGCACAATGGCGGCCTAGGCAAAGCGGGAATGCTTGAGTCGCGCTCGACCGTTGCCTCTTCCCCCGCTCACCGTTCCGTCCCGCTTTCGCCTTTGATTACAAACCGAGAGAGGCAGCTAGCTGTTCAGGCCCGCCCCCGGCGTCTTGAGCCTTCGTGCTGTGCAGTGCTCGGAGCCAGGCAGCGGGGGCGCTATGGCAGCTCCCCCGGCCCGCATACTCACCCCCAGGAAGAAGCCTCCTGCGCCTCCGCCTGGGTGCGCGCTCACAGGAGTCACAGGCGTGCCCCCCTTCTACAAGCCCCTGCGGCGCTAAAGGCGCACAGCGCGCGGTCGCAGGTGGTTTGCCCCCACCGTGGCGTGGGCGCTCCCGCACGAGCGGCGGCGAGCGCCAAGGAGTGCGCGCCCCCTGGGGCGCTCGCCGCTCCGCTGCTCGTGGCTGCTGCGTGCTGACTATTGGCGCTGACCAGAGCGCCTGTAGAGACAGCTTGTAGCATATGCTCAGGCCCGAACGTGCAGTGGAAGCTCCGGGCTGCCGCAAGAGCCCCTCTCAGTCCGCAAACGGCTGCAGTGGAAACCTGTCCTAGTGCGGTGGCGCAGGCCCTGCGCAGTGGTGTCCGCGCCCGGCGCCGGCGCCAGCGCCCTGCGCAACACCGCCCCAGCGGTGTCAGGTACTACACCTTGGGCGCCCCCCGTTCCAGCACAGCCTCTGTCTAGTCGTACGTCTGTGCTCCAGCTAGCAGCTCTGGCGTTGGGTGCCACTGCTGGTGACCGACGCGAAGGCGCCAGCTTGCGTGACGCGCACACGCAGCACAGGAGGGAGCTCCTGTGGTGTGCGCGGCGCCGCACGCGGGGCGCCAGGGCGTGCAGGGCGAGCAGGCACTGGAAGCCCTGTAACAGGATGGGGGCCATAACCCTACCCTACCCCTGTCGCTGCAGGCGCCCGGCTGCGGGACCTGCTGGTGCGGGGCGACTGCGGCGCCGCCCCGGCAGCAGCGGCCTGGCCGTGGGCAGCCGCCGGCGCCCACTGTCGCCGCGGGTGGGCCCCTGCGGCTCGTGTGGGCGGCCAGGCAGCTCAGGTGGAGTTGGGCCGGCGGAACGCACCCCCGGCAGCAGGACATTGGCGTCTGCCTCACGGCCGGCACTGACAGCGCCCTGCCAATGCACCCACCTTGACATCCAGAAGCGTCCGGCGCAGGCCGCGCCAGCCAGACCTCGGGGAGTGTCTGTGAGGCTCATGCAGACACATGACTCAGGCCGCGGCCCAACCACACCTGCCTGGTTAGTCTGGCAAGCTTTCACTGAGCATCACGAGGCTCAGGACCCCCGCGCGGCAGGCCTGCTGCTGGGCGCGCGGTTCCAGGGGCGCGACAGGCCGCTCAGGGGCCGCGGGCGGCCCCCCTGGGACGGCCGAGAGGGCGCGCCGCCGCCGCCCGGCCGGGCGTGGACGCCGCACTCGCCCCTGCTGCGGCCGCCGCGGTGTGCAGGCCCTTGCCCAGCCTGCGCCGCGCTCGCGGGTTGCAGTTTCCACCCAGTGCATAATGCTGTGCTCGAGCGCGCACTGCATCCGGACTGTGGACGGTGCAGTGGTCTGACGCCCGGCCTGCACACGCGGCGTGATGCAGGGACATCCTGTGCCAGGGCGCGCCTGAGGGCTCTGAGCCCGCGGCCCAAGCGGCGCGCACCTCCAAGCGCTGCTACAGCGCGCCCTCCGCGCAGGCGCGCACGCGCGCTCTCGCCATTGGCACGTGAAGCCGCAAGCTCCTCCGCGCGTGCAGGCACTCACTGCATGGCAGCAGTGATCGATCCTGCCTGTGACTGACCAATGGCACCCCAGGGACTTTCAGACGTGTGTGCAGCTCTCCTCGTGTGTCTGGGGCGGCTGTAAGTGCAAATGTCTGCCAGACCAAGTGCACTTAGCGTTGCCTGCATGCATGCCTCTTTCGCCGGCGGGAGGTAGGCATTTTGCAATGTCCTGCCCCAGCAGCATTTGCCGCCGCAGCACAAACTTGATTTGTGCACAGCCAGGCCGACCACCTGTACGGAACAGCCGCGCTTGTTGATGCGCCAGAGCCCGATTCGCCGCGGGGCCGCGCTGCATGCGCGCGCACGGCTGCCGCGCGAGTCAGCACCGCCGAGCGCGTCATGGGCCTGGGCGAGGGTGCGCATCCAGGGCAGGGGCTCGGCAACTGTTAGGTGCAATGTTGCTCTGCATGTGCCTGCCGTCCTAATGATGGCAATGCCCACATGCAAGCATCAAGGAGGAATAACACATGCCGGCAGACTTGCCATATGTCAGCACTTGGCCATGCAGCTGTCCGAGGTGCGTCGCACTCTCGCTGTGCGCTGGTTAAAATAAGTAGGTGCGCAGGACTGAGCGCCGACGACGTGGATCCGCTGGAGCGCGGGCGCAGCCATGCGTGCTTCGGCCGGCGCGTCGCGATCGGCGCGCGCCCGCCGGACAGTCCCGACATCATCAGCCCGCGCTCTGCCGGCGGCGCCTGCCGCAGCCCATATCAGGCGCGCTCGATGCGCTCGCCAGTGGCTGCCAGGACTCGGGGCGTCTGTTTGGCCCCAGGCAGCGGGGCACGGAGCCTCGGCTCATGGAGTACCAGAGGCCGTCTGCAAGACTGGAGGATGCCATTTTGGCCCAACCAGCAATCCAACACTGTTCATGGCCAAAGACTGTTTGCCATACCACGACTGGCCTGCACGCGCTATAGAGCCCGAGCAGAGTCTGTCCGTGCGCGCTAACGCTGCACATAGCAATCCGTCCTCATCATAGACGTGTGTTTCATGCCTGCAAAGGCTGACAGTGACATGAACACCTCTTGCAGGGGCGCGAGTGCGTCGCACCACAGCACATGCATGTGCTGGCGTGGTCGCCGCTGGCGGCGCGCGCACATGCGCAGGCTTTGCACGCGTATCGGCTCAACCGTGTGCGGAGTGAGGGCCTTGGCATCATATATGGCTATGCTCGGTGAGTGCAGCTGGGGCAGGGTTGTTCTTCTTTGGCGGTCGAGCAGCTTTGGGTATGATTAGCTCTGGTTCTCCTGGCCTTGCGTTCTGAGGGGGATATGTGATCACTGTGCAGACCCGTGCAGCGCATTAAACAGACACATGCCCAAGGTACTGAGAGTCAGCTCGTGCTGCCCCTACAGTGAGGTCGCAGATTGCCAGAGGAGGTTCACATGAAGGCAAACGCAGTGCAGGGACGGCCTTGAGGGTGCTGCACGGGACCTGTCATGGTATTCAGCTAAGACCAGCATGGTCCCTCCATGTATGGGGGGCAGCTCAGCACGGCCAAATGATCGCATTGAAGTCATTATCCTCTGTTACAAGGATACTCATTTCGCATGTTTGGCCTTGATCAGTGATGCATTCCGCTTACACACCTTGACCACAACTTGAGGCAGGATGTGCAAGCATGCACTGTTACGTCCAAACGATAACAGTATAGCTAATGTCCTACAGCAGTGGTGAAACACAAGCAGGTATGAGACCTATTGATAGACTGATATCAGCATGTGCAGCATCTAAGTTGCAGTTTAATGCAGCCCAAATTGCATCATGCTGCCTAGACACAAACGATGAAGCGCGAACTTCCAGAGCAAGCAGTAGAATACATAGGGACTCACTTCAGTACATGTGTCAGACGGAGCTGGACAGAGCTGAGTAGGTAGCAGATGCGACACGGAGCAGAACACACGCAATCCAGCAGTAGTACATAAACATCCACATTGCTAAAGGCTCTAGCCTAAAGCCCTTACTCCCATGGGTTATCCGGGCTGTGGAACGAGGGCTGGGTGCCCAGCCGCTGCCCTGCTGACAGCGCAGGAGTCACTTGCGCACCGGCCCGTGGCACCGCCGGCTGGCAGACTTGAGGCGTGCGCATGTCACTCTCGTCGCGCTCTGGCACGCCGGGCAGCGCAGCGGCAAGGCCTGGAGACGACGCAGCGGTGGGGTGTGGGCCTGGGCCAGGCCCTGCATGCCCGCCCGGCGCTCTGCCCGCGGCGCCGCTGCAACCGCTGCGCGGAGCGCCGGGCGCGCCCTCGCCTCGCTCCACGTCAGCGGCTGGCATCCGGGACGCTGCGGGGACGGAGCAGCGCGCTGCGCCAGCGCGCAGGGCTGCTGGCGGCGCGGAGCGCGAGCTCTGCATGCTGCGGCCTGGGCGAAATGCCCCGCCGCTCATGGCGGCCCAGCCAGCGCGCTGCCATACTGCTGGCCAGCCGCCGGCGTCAAGCGCGCTGGCCGGGTGCGCACGACTCTCATCGGAGCGCATGCCCGGGTGCGCATGCGCTCTGTGCGGGGTGTCTCTGTCCGCCAGGTTGCCGATGCGCGGCCCGGCGCTCCCTGCATGCCTCGCAAATGGCGACACGCGCTGCACGGCGCCGCCCTCGGTCAGGGCCGCAGCAGGCACGCCCGGGTCTTCGCCTGCCCCGGGCTCGGCTGCCCTGCCGTTCTCAGTGCCCGGCCCGCTGCAGGGCCGTCGGTACGGCCCTCCCACGGCACCCATATCACCGTCAGGCCGTCCAGACCCTGCGTCCGGCGGATCCTGGCGCGGCGGCGGCGCGCGCAGCTTGTCGCCGCCAGGCGCCGGCATGCCGCTGAGCGCGCTGACGTGCGCGTGCACGCGCGCGCCGGGGCCTGGGCGCAGCTCGGCGTACATGATCGTCACCTGCGCATCCGTGAGCTTACGAGTAAATCACACTGTTTTCAGGCTGTCCAGAGGCGTGCATGTTCGGCACCTGCGCAACCGTGACTGTGGAGTACGTCACACCATCAGCGTGCAGGTTGTGCAGAGGCGTGCATGCGCCCTGCCGCAGACCCAGACAGGCATGGCTGTTGATGAGCCACACCCACTGTAATTTGCACCAGCCTTGAGCTCCTTTGCTGTATAATGTTGCCATGTTTCCTGGTTGTGTGTGGCATCATATTCATGTGGTGCAACAGCGCCCGCACCACCGCCTGGCCTTGCCGAGTCGGCCTGGTAAGGCCAGCACATAGGTTTCATGCGTTGTGTCAAGAGTAAAAAAAGGCACTGACAGAGAGAGTGTCCGCTTTGCTCGATTCATGAGAAGGATGCGGGGGATTCATGAGAAGGATGCGGGGCGGGGCAGCGCGCCTGGCGCGCGAGCTGCGTGGCCGCGAAGCAGGCGAGCGCGAGCGTCTCCACGGCCATGTCGTAGCCGCCGCCCAGCGGCTCGACCTGCGTGGCCGCCTGCAGCGCGGCCACCGACTCGCCCAGCGCGCCCGCCTTGGCCTCCGCGTACGCCTCTGCGCGCTGGCGTGTCAGGGACCCGGACTGTGTGCTTAATTTTTATCACCCCACCAGCGCTTTCCATCCTCTTCGTCACAGCACATCATACTCTGGCAGAGTAGCTTTTGAACTGCACAACCGGCTGCCAGTAAGCATTTCGTGCTACTTGTATGTCACCGTCCTGACATGCTTAAAACAAGGCGCGCTTGATCAGAACATCAGCTGCTCTGCGAGGAGCGCGCGCAGCGGCACCCACCCGCCGCGCTGCCGCAGCCGACATGCGAGTGGCGCCGCCGCGGGCGCGTGGCCGCACCCGAGCCATGCCCCGCCACGATGCCGGCCAGCGCGGTGAGCGCGGCGGCCAGGTCCTGCCGCAGCACCTCCAGCAGCGGCCCGTTCTTGGCGCACAGGCGCAGGCGCAGCGTGCCGCCCTCCAGCGTGTGCACCAGCGACACCAGCGTCGTCAGCGCGCGCAGCGCCGCCCTGCGGCGCGCAGGGTTTCGGTACGGAGGGTTTGCTGCGCGCGCGCGCGCCGGCGCTGATGCACGAGCGACACCAGCGTCGTCAGGGCGCGCAGCGCCGCCCTGCGGGGCGCAGGGTTTTGGTGCGGAGGGTTTGCTGAGCGTGCGCGCGCCGGCGCTGGTGCACCAGCGCCACCAGCATCGTCAGCGTGCGCATCGCCGCCCTGCGGGGCGCAGCGCGCCGTGCGGGCGGCTTGTGGGCGGGCGCGCCGGTGCAGGTGCAGAGCGCTGCCCCTGTGCGCAGACAGCGCCTTGATGTGCGGGCCGGCGCAGGTGCAGCGGGCTGGAGGACACAAGGACGGGTACCGGCGGCCCTGCCTGGCAAGCAGCAGGGCAGCAAGTCCATGTCAAGACTCAAGTGAGAACAGCGACATGCGCTGTTCCGGAGAACATGGTCGGGGTCGCGATGGGCGCGCGCGCGCGCCCGCGAGGACGGCCGCGCACCGGCTGATGCGCTTGTAGGCCGCAACGGGCACGCCTTCCCGGCCCTTGCAGGGCAGCGCCCACTCCGCGCGCGCGGGCCCGAGCAACGCGGTCACGTGCGCCTGCTCCGCGTGCAGCCGCTGGCCGTCCGCCAACGCGTCCTCGTACTTGGCGGCCTGCGCCGCACGCGAGTGTGCTCGTAAATGCCGCGAGCATGCATATGTCATGCAATGATGCGTATGCCAGCAACCAGCGGGGAGCACATGCTAGGCCGGCCGCGGAGCGAGCGCAGCAGGCGCACCAAGCCGTCGTCCAGGAACTGGCGGGAGACGTCCGTCCCGCTGCAGCCCGGCACGCGGCCCTCCGCGTCCGGCTCCTGCGTGCGCCAGGGACGGCATGCACGGCTGTGTAATACTAAGCACACAGGAATGGCCCTTGTCATCAGCAGGGTCTGCAGGGTCCAGGCGAGGAGCTTCTACTTGAGTCTGCAGCGTCATGTGAGCTGCTTACTGGCGTGCATATAGAAAAGCAAGGCACCTCCTACAGCTGCCCCAGCCATCGTTGCGGAGCATGTGCTTGAGAACCTTGCAGAACGCTGGATGAGCACAGCACAACAGCCCCGTAACGTGCGAGCGCACGTGCACCATGTGCTGCGTTCCTCTCGGCATGGGCCTGGCCACTATCAAAGATCAGACACTGCTGCGCATGGGTGCCTGGCGCCCGCGCCTGGCAGAACTCGCCCAGCGTGAAGAAGGCAAAGTCGCCCAGCTGCTCAAGCAGCTGCGCGGTGGCCTTGCGCAGCGCCTCCCGCACGCGCACCGGGAAGATGACGCCCGCCACTATCAGCGCGATGCCTGTGCCGCCAGGACAGGGGTCGCGGGCAGGCTTGGATCCGGACGAGACGCAGCACATTCAACCTTCTCACGATATGAAATAGTCCGCTAGTACTTGTTCTCGGGCTGAATGTGATGCCTGAGCACTCTCGGCTCGGCCAGCACCTGACTTGGGCATGACCTCATGGCCGCAGGAACAACGGTGTGGCCACACGCAAGTTTGGATCGCTTGTCTGGCAGCTAGACTGAGGGTGATCACACCACTCCAGAGTCAGGGAGCACAGCAGCTTCGAGATCATGGAAGACCAGCCAAGCACAGTGCAGGGGAATGTCAAGGTGAGCCCATCGATTGGGGGATCACCCACGCCGATGCATGCATTTGCAGCCAGCCTGAGCGACTCCATGATGTTGTCATCGTCTGACCGCAGACCTGCCACATACCGTTGTTGTCAGACTCTGTACTTTCATTGTACAGGCAATCAAGAGGATGGCATAGCACGCCCTACATGTTTCCCCTCTTCCGAGAGGCCTGCTCTCCCACCTTGCGGCAGAGCCTTCTATAAACATGCACACGGTGTACTGCCGTCACATCGCACACACAGACAAGGCGCGCTCCTTGCTACGCAACACATCCTCAGTCAGCTCCTGCCGCGTGCGCGAAAGAGCTGTTGACAGTGCTCAGGAGGGTGGATGAAGAGCTGATGCACAGTGTGGCAAAGCACTGCTTGCAAACTCTTACACGCCAACATCTTAGGCACCAGTCGGCACTCTACATACAGGACTGCAGAAAGTAAGCGCCACAGCTGAGCCAAATGTGAGCGTGGAGGCGTTGTGTAGCTGCCATGCACATCTGTGCGTGCAACAGGCAGGAGAGCACCAGCAGGCGGTCAGCCAGCGTGCTCTTCCCATGGTCGACGTGGGCTATGATGGAGAAGTTCCGGACCTGCGCGCACCACAAGCTGTCACAGGCGGCGCAGTGCAGCCACTGCAGAGCTTGCCAATGCATAATCAAGTTTAATAAGAACTAAAAGTGGGTGGCACTTTGTCTGGCGGAAAGTCTGTTACGCTGTAGCCGCCGTCCACAAAGCCCTGGTTTGCTTGGCTCTCTACCGGCGCGGGCGCTGCACTGCTGGCCGCTCTGTAACCGTCTGGCTGCCACAGGCCTCGCCGCAGATCCCACAGCTCCGCCGGTCTGCGCCTAAGTTGTGCGCACAGCCGCGACAGGCGCAGGACCATCAGGCAGCATCCCAAGACGGTTGGCACCTGTGCTCTGGTCACACAGCTAAGCAGGTCGCAGCAGGGTTTCACTGCAGAGCACAAAGTTGTGTGAGCTTGTATAAGTCCTCTTGCCGCTCTTATTTACACCAACAGCGCGTTGCACGAGTGCGTTTTGCAAAGGGTTGTGTTTTGTGTGAACCATGAGCGCCATCGGCGTGAGTCGCTGCGCATGCTTGCAGAGGGAGCACACACTCGCAGTGCGCGCACACACTGTTCGCACAGCGTGGCCGTCCGTGCGGCACTGCAGGCAGGCGAACGCTGCGCACCCCACACTGCGGCCGGCGGCGGCATGCGGCAGCATTGGGTGCGCGGGAGGCAAGGCAGCGAACATTGAGCGCCTGCAGGGCTGTGAAACGCGCTCTGTGGCTGAAAGTTGCACAGTGTCGTGTCGCAGGCGCGCAGCGCGAAGGTCATGCGTCAGTGCGCAGGCCGCGTCCTCGGACAACGCAGCGAGCAGCCCTGACTATGTGCAGGAGGGCGGCTTTAGGATCGAGCAGGTGTGTGCTGACTACCAGCGCAGACACTGTTACAGCAGTTCGGCAACTTTCTCTTATTGCTCGAGCTTGATGTCTGCATCCCATTGCTGGACTGTCAGGTTGCCGGTGCCAGATATGGTGCACGTGCTGGTAGACATGGTGCACGTGCTGGTAGACACCAAGGCCTGGGCTTGCCAGTGTAGGCGGTCACCTGTGGTCACGCGTGGCCTGTCTGCCTCCTGCGGGTATCACCTGGCTCCACACCGACGTCCCTGCTGTCGCAGGTGTCCTTCGGCTCCATCCTGACGCCCATCGGCGTGTTCCTGCTCACCTACGGCTTCGGCTCATTCTTCCAGCTGCTGCCGGGCGCGGACGTGGCGGCCATCCTGCTCATTTACGGCTTCCCGATCACGCTGCTGGGCTTTGCGTTAAGCTATGCGCAGCTGCGGCCGGTGCCGTGCAAGAGCACGCGTGAGGGTCTGGCATTGCGCGACTCGCAGGCGACCGATATCCAGAAGCAGGCGCGCCCTGGCTGCTGTGGCACCGCAGAACCTGCCTCAGGGGAAAGCACAGCTCGTGAGGGCCAAACGATATCTGCACAGCGTTGGCTTAAGCTGCAGGTGAGCTCAGCACAGGCAGCCATAAGAGTCTCATCCGCACCATGCTTGTGTTTAACCGTGACGCGCTCCTGGTGGCAGGCCATAACAGCGCTGTGCCCACATATCCTGCGTGCTACCTGCACACTCACTGCACAGTGTGCAGTGCGTCATTGCATCCACAGCAGCACACGACAGGCTCCAAACCTGTCGTTATGGCGGCCTGGCATTCCGGCTACCTGACATGCTCAGGCGTGTGCGCATGCGCTGCCGTGCAGCTGCGGGAGGACGTGACGCGGTTCCGCTACGGGGATGAGCAGCACCTGGACGACACGCTCACGCGGCTGTTCCAGTTCAACCGCCCCAAGGGCGTCCCGCGCCGGCGCGCACCGCACTTCCAATCCAAGTCTGGATGCTTTGCAGTCCACTCTTGGCTTACCAGCACCTTACCTGTGTTAACGTTGTAATTGTATTAACTTGCTGTGTCGTGGGATGTGCGCCTACGACCGCATGAGTTGTGACTGTCATAGAGCGCGCTGACAATGTGCCTGCGCCCAATGCGCACGGCATCGCGCCCAATAGTTTTGCACGCGCTCTGCCATGCTCACATGGCAGGCAATGCAGACGATATCAACGCGTCCGTGGTGGCTGTGGTCAGACGCAGCGCGGCTGCTGGGCTGATGCGGCTGCCCTGCCTGGGCCAGGCTGACGCCGGTGCTGACAGCGGTGCGGGAGGAGGCCGTGGGCGGCGCCTACACGCTGGTTCTGGAGTTCCAGGCGCGCCTGCCGGGCTGCGCTCCCATGTCTGCACTGGAGATCGGGCTGTGCGAGTACTTAAGCAGGGCACCGCTCTCATGTGATCGTCACAGGCTGTTATCCACAGGCCAGTTGCATCATGCCTCTCTGCGCAGTGCTGTCAAGCAGGACTTTGTGGCTGATAGCTGCAAAAGGGCCGCAAGTATGAGACACAAGTGGAAGGGCCAGAGCCGCGTGCAGATCCGCGTGGCTGCATGCGCTTGCGCAATCACAGCCGCACGGCTGAAGTGCGCCGCCCTGATGGTGCGCCCCTGTCGCGCAGGTGAAGCCCGCCATGACGCTGGAGATGTGGACAGATCGCATTGACCGCATCCAAAACTTCTTTGGGCCGGGCATCAGAGCAGAGGTGCGCGCATGCTGCATGTGTTAACGTCGACCTTTCTCCCTTGCCACGAAAACCCGCTGTGAGCCTGCCATTCGAGCTGCAAGCTTTAGTTATGCTTTCTGTCGTTTATAAGCTTGCATGCTCCGTGTAAGAAGGTGAGAGGGGCGTTCATCAGTGGCCAATTTCAATTGCCAGCTGGTGTCACGTTCCTGTCTTTGTCGCTCGCAGCTCGCTTGCCTGGCTTGTCATCAGCCGCGTCTGGCGGAGCACCAAAGCTGCAGTGCAGAATATGTGCAACGAGGACGCAGGCGATCTGAGTCTGAACTTTTCAGTGGATGGCAGTGGGTAAACAGTGTGTGACATGGCAGCCACCAGTGGTACATCATGCGGGTCTGGGCGGCTGGCGCAGGTGAAGCGCAGTGAGGGCGAGGGCGAAGGAAAGGTGGAGCTGTCGCTGATTACGGACGGCAGCGGCGCCGGGCGCGGCGGTGACAAGCAGGCAGACGCGCTGCCGCCGCTCATGCCCGGCCTGCCCGCGCGCCGCGGCGGCAGCCAGCAGTAGCGTGTAAGCCGCCGCACGAGAGCGGCATCTGCCGGCGCCCGGTGTGGCTGCGCCGGCTCTTGGATACGCGCCCGCGGGGTCGACGATTCGGCGATGTTTGTGCGGCGTGGGTGCACTCCACAGTGCGCATGCCGGAGGCGTGATGAGGTTCACTAGAGCGGGGCCATCCCAGGCCCGCCGTATGCAACCATGGCAAGGCTCGTGCACATGCATCTATGGTATACAGAGACGCTGTCACGAGGTTACTCACCAGAGCTAGCAGAGGCGCCTCTCTGGACGTGCGCTCTCCTGGGGGGCCAAACCGCAAGCACATCTTGGAGGTGGGTTCTCAGCTCAAACTTGTCCGGGGCGCTCAGCCTCGGGACCTGGGCAGACAGGGCCTGCGCCGCCGGCGCCCATGACACCAGCCCCCCCCGCTCCCACTCAGCGAGCGACATGGACACCTGTTTCGCAAAGGGCACCACCGCCGCGCGTGGCAGCATGGAGGCCAAGGCGACCACGTTGGCGACTGCTGCTGCGGCCGTCGCTGGGTCGGGCGCCACCCGCAGCACGCCCAGCGCCCACACCGCCCAGCCCAGGTCGGCGTCAGAGTGCCTCTTCCCGGCCTGGATCCGCGCGACGGCCATGCCGGCCCACCGAGAGATCCCGCTCTGCATGCCCTGCAGCGGCCCCTCGCCCTCCCCACCCGCATCGCCGCCCGCCCGCTTCACCAGGCACGCCAGCGCATACAGCGACTGGGACAGCAGGCGGCCCGAAAAGCCCCCCCTCACATCGGGGATGCCCGCGCCGGGCACGGCGCTGCCGGCCAGCGCCGTCAGGACGGCCATGGGCAGCGCAAGGTTTCTGCCCATGTTCGCCCAGGCGCACAGCAGCACGGCTGCGCTCACAGGCGGGCCGAGCCACAGCTTCTCGCCCTCGGCTGCATCAGCAGCCGCGGCGTGCGTCAGCCACCCAGCAATCAGCTCCATGGTCTGCGGCCGGGCCTGGTACCCGGACACGCTGCACGCGTTCAGCATGCTCGCCATGCACCCAAGGCTCAGCGTCTCCTCGCGCTTGCGCAGGGCCGCCTCAAAGAAGCCGTCGACGCGCTGCAGGAGCGGGCGCTCCAGGCGGTTCAGGCGCACGAGCGCAGAGAGCACCGTGCCCAGTTCCCAGGCGGTGTGCTCGGGCAGGCGGCGCTCGACCGCCTCCAGCAGGGCCGGCAGCAGAGCGTCGCGGCGCGCGCACTCGCCCTTGTCATAGACAGTCCCGCACCTGGCGGCCCTGCGCAACAGCAGCCATGCAGGCCGTCAGCCCATGGTACAGTCGCAGCGCCAGCTCGGGCGCAATTCTGCCGCGCCGTGACGTCCAATCCCGCAGGCTTGACGGCACGCGGCGGCGGCACCACAGGGATGCAAGCGCGGGTCGTGTCCGCATCGGCGGCCGGGCGGCGGGGCGCACTGCTCTGCCAGCCTGTAGATGGCGATGCCGAAGTGCACGCGGTTAAAGTGCTGGCCCATGCACGCGTAGATCCTGGCGATGTCCTGGACCTCCCGTTTCGTGGACAGCTGAGTGGCCAGCTCGCGGTGCAGCACGCTGCCGTCGGCCGGCTGCTTGCCGTCGGCCGGCTGCTTGGCGTGCGTGGCACCGCTGGCCACAATGGGCTCCAGCACGTCCAGCATGGCTGGCAGCGTGCCGCGCGCTGGCGCTCCAGGGTGACATGCAGAGTGCACCCACGCGCGCAGGATCTTCTGCGCCTGCCCTGCTGAGAGCGCCTCCGCGCTGCTGGTGCCCCGGGCAGCCTCCGCGTCCAAGAGGGGCTGACCCGGGTCTGGCTCAGACAGGAGCACAGCCGCGAGCTGGTCGTGCAGGGCGGCGCTGAGCGGCTCGCCGCGCCGGCTCAGCACCTCCAGGACTTGCGCCACGGCCACCTTCAGGCTCTGCCAGGGCTCGCGCCTCGCCAGCCGCGCGAGCACCTCGCGCTCCAGCGCCTGGGCGATCGCCTGGCTGGGGCGGAAGCAGCGCTCGTCGCGCAGCAGGTTCAGCGCAAAGGCGAGCGTGCTGAGCTGCTCCGTGCGGCAGGCCGGCAGCTGCGCGCACAGGCTCTCCAGGCGCCTGCGCAGCTCGTGCGCACCGGAGTACCTCCAGTGCTGCCGCTGAGCCTCCTTCTTGTGGCACCTGGCACGCACACGATAAGGTGGTGTGCGCCAAAGTGACAGTACGGGCTGGCCGCAGACTGCAGCCGCCCTGTGAGGGCAAACGCAGGGAAGTGGGGGTACGCACTGCCAGGCCAGTTTCCTCAGGGACTCGAAAGGGCAGTCTGGGTCGAGCTTGCGGCTCGCAGGAGCCTGTGCAGGCACGGCGTCCACGTGCAAGGTGGGTGTGAGGCTCTTCTGTGCGCCCTCCGCCTGTGGCCGGCAGACCAATATAGGTATGCGTGTGTTAGCTGTTGCGGTTGACTTGAGCACGGCGCTGCATGCGGTCGTCCACTGTGCAAGAGAGCGCCGCACCACCAGTGCAGCAGAGGACGTGCAGCAGTGCAGCTGTAACGCCCGGTGGCGTCTGGCTGCAGGCCTCCAAAAGGGGTCCCAGGCCTCTGGGTGACTGAATGCGGCGCATGCGCACGCGCTGGAGCACCTCTGGAGCTGCGCGGCCAGCATACATGCTGATCGCCGCATCCCTTCCCCAATGAACAACACTTCCTCGCCCGCGCGTATCTAGCCTAAGTCTTGTAGAGGCTTCCATACAAGCGCAATGGCCCGACCGTCTGATCAAGTGAGTAAAACCCTCGCAAGCGGTGAGGGCCTGGCATCGTCTCGAGCCTGCACGGAACTCTGTCGTACTCTCAAGCAGCCTTGGCGCTGCGCTGCACTTCTGGCGTCAGTGCCCTGGGACAGCGAGCTGGACGTCCGCTTGGTGTCCGAGGCTTGGTCCATGCAGGCCAAGCCTGCTGGACCGGCGGCAGGACGGTGTGCGCGGTGCGTGTGCGAGGGCAGCCTTTGTCTTTGACGTACTGTGACTTGGCGCGCAAGCAGTTCTGCACCCACCCGCCAATCTGAAGGAATCTGCCCCGAGCAGTGTGTGCATGACGTGCGGGTTGCACTGCTTGTCGTGACACATGGGTGCTCCTCTCAAGTAGGGCGACGCGCTGCTGACGCCGACCTTGCTGTGTGGCAGGGGGTCAGGCGAAGCCCAGTGCGCAACAGCAACCCGCACCGGGCTGGCAGCGCGTCCGCGCCACTGCCGCGGCTGCTTAACCTTGGCAGGCCGCAGCTAAGAGCGCGGGTCTGCTGCGGCGCAAGTCGCAGCCAGCGTGCACCCGTCCAGCTTACCAGCGCATCTTTCAACTAGTAGCCGCTGCATGAGATGCCGGCGTGACTGCAGCGAGGCCGCTCGCGGCTGCTGAAGTACCGCTCAGCTGGCTTGCTGGTACAGCGCAGCGCAGCGCCATGCCGCAAGCAGGCGCCCCGCACGGCGCTGCAAGCAGCGCGCCGCCGGAAGCGCCGATGCACGCAGCTACGCCGTGCGCGGTGCTCGCGGACCCCGCGGGCCTGTTTGCCGAATGGTTCCAGGCTGAGGAGGCCGAGTGGCAGCGTGTGCACCAGCTGGCGGAAGCGTGCCCGGTCCACTTTGTGTGCCCTATTTCGCTGGAGATCATGCACGACCCCGTCACCTTGGTGCGGCGCCCTGGTTTGACGGGCCAAGCGTGCCAAGCTTGCGGGCTGTGAACAAGGCAGCGGAGTGCTCCTGCGCGCTAGTGCATAGCGCTCTGGCTGCAGGTCGAGACCGGACAGTGCTACGAGCGCGGCAACATCCGCAAGTGGTTCTTTATGGGCGGCGACACGTGCCCGCTGACCGGCGTGCGCCTACGCAGCACAGAGGTGAGCTTCGCAGTCACTTTCAAATGGAACGCAACAGCAGGTTGTGCTGCCCAGCCCGCCTAGTTTGTGCCTGGTTCTACCGAGAGAAAAGCACAGGTTTCCATGCGGTCATACTGGGCTGCTGTGACCCCGCGCAGCTGGTGGCGGACACGGCGCTGCAGACGCGCATCACCGTGTGGACCGACAACCGCTCGCTGGACAGGGGTCTGGCGCCTGCAGCGCACGCTGCCAGCGAGCGTGCTGCTGCAGACCCTGTGCTGAGCTCCGCAGACTCGCGCCCCAGCTCTGCAGCTAGGGCTGCAGATGATGAGACTGGGCCGCGCCATGCCGCGCATGCTGCGGCGCTGCCGCCTCCTTTGAAGGAGCGCGCGGCAGACGAGCGGGGCAAGCAAACAGAGCAGGGTGGCGGGGACGCTGACAAAGACGTGAGCGCCAAGGAGCGGAGCGGCAGCGGCAGCCGCGGCAGCTGCGCCCGCTCGCCGCGCCGGGGCAAGCTCAGCGAGCGGGAGAGCCGGGCAGGCGCCGGAGGCCGCCTGATGCGCGTTTTCTCGAACGCGGCGTACGCCTGGCGCGAGGCGGCGCTCTCGGGCGCGCCGCCACCGCGCGCGGCGCGGCCGCCCACCGCCGCGCCGGTGCACGCCGCGGCGCGCGTAACCCCGTACCCCAATCCTGTCTTCCTGGATCCCGCGCTGCGCTGGCGCTCGGCCACTTCGGCGCGCCGCGACGCGTCCGGCCGCACCCGTGTGCCACGCCCGCACAGCTCAGGCCTCGGCGGCCACTCTGCGCGCTGGGCCCGCTCGCCGCGCGCCCCGGCGGCGGCCGGCGACCCCGCGCCGCAGAAGCCGCCGTGCGCCGCGATCGAGCTGTGCGCGCAGCCGGCGCTGCTCGCGACCGCCGCCGACGCGTCAGCACTGGGTGCGGCCGCACGCATGACGTGACAGGCTGTTCCCTAATGTGGCAGTGTCTGTCAAGCCTGGTAGTGGCAGGTGGCAAAGACGCGCAGTCCCTCTGCTGCTGCGCCATGCCCCCTCAGCGAAGGGACTCAGCAGTGGAAGGACGACGCCGTCCGGTTAAGGTCGTTTGTTGGGCTGAGGCGGACTCCGTGTGCGGCAGGCGAATCCATGGACACGAGCGGCGACCTGTTTGCCACGGCGCTGTCGCACATGGAGGCGGATGCGGACGCTGACGCGCCGGGGCCGGCGTCTGCGCGGGGAGGGCCGCCCCCCGATGCGTACGGGCCCGGCAGCGCCAGCAGGCTCGCAAATGGCGACACCCTGGACTCGCTGGAGGGCGAGCGCGCCGCCGCCCCGGCGCTCGCTGGGAGCTCGCCCGCGCCTGGCGCGGGCGGCGGCAGCTCCGCAGCTGAGGACTGCATGGTCTCGTGCGCGGACCAGAACGCGGCTGCGATCATGGCGCGCTCGCAGCCGGGCATTCTGGAGGGCGGTGAGGCGGAGGATGGCGTGGCGGGGTCGGGGCACCCAGCGGGCACCGACCCGAAGGGTGGCGGCGACCAGGGGGCCCAGGCGCGCGGCGGGAACAGCCGGGCGCCTGCGCGCGGCCCGGTGTGTGCGGGCGCTGCCACGCGAGCTGCCGGCTGCCTGCGCGGCTCGCGCGCAGGCGGCTGCCTGATCCACAGCTGGTGCGCCACTTCCGCCCCAGCTTCACCCACCGTGGAGCCAAAGCCTTGGTGCTGGGTGAGCAGCACATGTCCGCTGCATGCATCTTCAGAGCCCGCCCAATCCAGGCATCAACCATCCGCTGCACGCCTGCCTAAGTGTTACCTGGGCGCACCGCACACCACCCCCTTTGTGTTCCCCAAACACAGGTGCGTGCTGTGGCACCAAACACCTCCGTGCATCATGTCGGTGTGTTGCCCCGGTGTGTGTTGCTCCGCTGTACCCTCTAAATATACAACATTGCATGTGCCCAGGATGGGGCGGCGATTGTCGCGGACTGTGGCACCCGAGACTGACAGCGACGAGGAGTGGGGCCAGCCGGGCGGGCGGGAGACGTCCGCAGACATCACATACATGAGCTCCTGGGAGGCAGACGAGCGCGAGCCTCCGAAGGCAGCCGCTGGGCACTAGGTTATACGCCATATACTGACATATGTATACCGAGTGTACGAGGGTCAGCCGGTCTGCTTGAAGTCATGTCTCGTTTATGCTGGCAATGAAGGAGGTGGACAGGCGCAAAGAGAGCATGCGGGCTATGGCAAGGTGATGTGCGGCTCTGCAGCATGCTGCTAACTGCATTAAGGCAGCCAGGACGCTGCATGCTCTACATGCTTTGAGAAACAACTCCCTCATGCATGCACCAACGCATGACGCACCAGTCATGCACATGGGTGTATGTCATTCATAGTTATTGCACAAGCAATCTGCAGTGCATGCAGTGCACATCACAATTCTCCGTCAAAGCGTTATGTGAGCTTTGGCCTCCTTAAGTGCATTGTTGTGTGAATTGTGCAACTGGTTGGTTTGTAAGTGGTTTGTAAGCGTGAGGCTGGCTGCAACTGCACAGTAGTGCACAGCACCTTGCAGGCTGATGGTAAAAGAGAGGAAAGTGCTGGACTATCACGATGTGTTGCTGTACGAAAGTGACCTGCGGCTCCTTGCGGGCGAAGAGTGGCTGAACGACCAGGCATGCGTCAGGCAATCAATGTTGATGCGCATGCTGTGTGTTGCGCACGTAGCCTCGCAGCGCACTCCGCACGTATGTGAGCAATGCAAGCTGCCACAGGTCATCAACTTCTGGTTTGAGTACCTGAGCCACGAGAAGTATGCGTCAGGAAGTGTGTGTTTCATGCCTGGCGCGACAACATACCTGCTGGCCAATGCAGGTGCTCCGCTTGGCCTTTGACAGCTTTGGCTTACGCACACGCCACACCTTTGCGTCTGTACTAACAATATCGTGTGCAGGAGACGGTGATTGCCAGGCGCTCACAGAGGCGCTGCAGGTACCCCACGCTACTTCACAGAGGAGGCGCATAGGTGTGCTGTCTGCTCGCTCTGATATCCCTGTGGGCCCAGGCCAGCTCAAGGAGCAGGAGCTGGTGCTCCTGGCGGTAAATGACAACCCGGATGTGTCAGCGGCCTGCGGAGGCTCACACTGGTGCCGGCACCCGCCATGGCGCTTCACATTGCCAGCAGAGCAGAGCAAGTATGTCAGCTTGCTGCCAGCGTTGCAGCTGCTGACCTGACGCAAGGTCTGACCATGCTGCGCAGGAGCCTGCTGGTGCTGAGCCCAGGCAGCGCAAAAGCGAGGCATTATGACACAGCTGGCGGCACGAATACAGGCGTGGCCAAGGGCCTGCTTCGAAAGCTGAATGCTGGCCTGGGGTGAGCTGTGCAGCTGTTGGTTTTGTTGCTCACTGTATTGCACACTGAGCAGGTATGTGTTACTGTAACTACTTTTGCTCACTTATACGCAGGCTCAACACGGAGCTAATTACTGCACGCTCGCCCCAGCAGCATAATGGCTACGACTGCGGCGTGTACGTGCTGGGTGCGCATGTCTTGGCATGTAGAAGCACGGCATTTATGGCATGCATATGCACGGCTAGCCTGCTGGGCAGAAATCCCCATGAAGCACATGTAGTGTTTGGTCATGGGGTCGCAGCCTTCTCCAGTCTTCAACCCTACTGCAGTTGCAGTCTTCACCCCTACTGCATCAGCCGCTCTGAAGCTTCATCATGCGCATCGCAGCCATGGCGGACCTGGTGTGCGCTGCGCGAGCGCGCGGCCTGGACTGGCAGAGGGTGGACGCTGAGCTGTGTGAAGCCCTGCCCCCGAGCGCGGCCAGGCGATGGCGCGCTGACGTGCTAGCCCTGGCGCGTGCGCTGGCCGCGAAGGCTGCATAGCTTGCTGCACTGGAAGGCCCATGCCGTGTGACTCTGTAGTCCTCCAGCTCCTTAACATGTTATGGTGCAGAAGATATGAGTGAGCTTTAGTCATTTGTGTGTGAACGTGGCAGAGTGTGTGAATTCCGCAGTCTGTCACAGCTGCTGGATGAAGAGAGGCTGAGAATGTACGACTGCATGCTACAACTTCATTCTACAGCTTGCCATAGGCATAACGGCGTATGAATCACAACAAAATGTCCTACTGTGACTCTAGCTGCAGCTTGCGCAGCAAGTCAGCCTGCGCGCCTCCGGCGCCCGTGTCCGCAAAGTCAAACGGTGCACGGCAGGCTGCAGGGTTGGGCCGTAGGTCGGCCGGCTCCATGACCACGCGGAACTCGACCTCGCCCCCAAGCACACCACCATCCCGGCTGGCATCCTCCCTCTGGACAGACTCTCCACCCTCAGGAGCTGCCTCAGGAGTGCGAGTCATGCCTGCTGCTCGGCAAACACCCAAGTCCGGCTGCAAGCCGGCAGAGTCCATCGCACGCCCCGCATGCTCAGTGGCTGGGCAGTGCGCAGCAGGGCTGGCACCGCCTGCCGCTTCGCGTTCGCTCTGGAGCTGCCGCCTGCTCAAAGGTCCCTCGTCGCACCGATCATGCCCACTGGCAGAGCCACCGGCGTGGGCGCTGGCGGCGTCGGGCGCGATGTGCGCATATGGCAGCTCGTCCCAGTCAAAGAGCAGCGGCGACGTTGTGCCGCCGATTGGGTTGAAGTCGATCAGCCGCACCTGCCGCACCGGTCCAACACGAGTTAGCGACAAACCAAAGCTCCCGGGGCCAGCGCCACGTCCTGCAAACGCGTGCTCGTCCGCTTGGCATCCTGAACCATCTTTGGCAACCCACGCATGGACATGTCTCCGGTCTGGCGGCATGCACCAGGCCCTGTGAAGCAACACCATGCAATTGTTGAACAAAATATTTGCAATCATCACAGTTTTCACACATTCTCTTCCTACGACGACGACAAAGCGCATGCCAAGCTTCTATTTCTAAATAAAATATTATATGTCACGCAAAAGTCAGTGGGAGTGCGCGCCCGGCCGGCGGCCGTAACATACACGTCGGCTGCCACGTCCGGCTCGGGGAAGCGCTCCAGGTGCTCCTCCGCAAACTCCAGCAGCGCCTCCAGCAGCGCGCCGCGCTCCGCGGCCAGGTGCGGGAAGTGCTCCGCGATGTTGCGCTGCGACACGGCTGCGCAGCGGAGCAGTCGTAACGAACCCTTGCCATGCTCCAACGCAATGTGTGGTGTCTGCATTGGTGCGCAAGGCCGTCCCAAGGGCAGCACAGTCCTCTACATGCTCTTGGCACAAACCAACCGAGGACACTTTCGCACAGCCTGATCATGGCCCCGGCACACAACGAATTGCTCAGGTAAGACAGGCACACAAGACGCGTCATGATGCTCTCAACGCCCTCGCACTGCGCGGGGGGGGGCTGCCGGTGCCTCACAGCAGCAATTCGCCTCTCTGAGCGGGTCGCGGCCGGCGCGGCATGCGCGCACCCACAAGCTCCCGGTCGTGCATGAAGCAGCGGAACTCGCGGTCTAGGCGCAGGGCGTGGAACTTGCGCAGCGCGAGGCACGCGCCCGGCGGCCGCTCGGGCCGCCGGCCGCAGGCGTCAAACGCATGGCACAGGTCGTGCGCCACGCGGTCCGAGCCCTTCAGCAGCAGCACCACCTGGCGGGCAGACGACGCGGCGGTCACGCATGGGCACAGAAGGTGCAGCCCAGGACCCTCGCAAGCACGGTGCTGTACTCCACACGTGTCCAGTCGCGTGCAGCACTAATTTGCCCAATACTTTTATGAATGTTTTGCCCGCGCCAGGAGCGGCGGCGCTTCAGGTTGCTAGGCTGGCCGCGTCTCAGGCAGCACCTCCACGGCGTTGGTGCAGGCAACAGAGCCGCAGGTGGTGAGCCAGGTGGCGTCCGTTGGCGCGCTCCAGTTGAGCTTGGGCAGCACACGGCCGCCCAGCTCCGCTATCGCCGCCTTGATCTCCGCGAGCAGCTCCGGAAAGGCTGGCAACTGCGCACAGCGAGCGCGTCGTCGTTCACTCTTGCTCCACAAAAAAAGCGTAGCTGTAGGTAGCCATACCTGCAAAGCAAATGCCAGCTCAGGCAGTGAGGTTGTGAAAGGCGCACCTTGCTTGCCTCCTCCTCAGCGTGCTGCGCCTCTGTCTCCTCCTCCGCCCAGTCCTGGTAGTCGTCCCAGCTTTCCACCTTGCTGCGCACTGGCAGCTGTCGCTCCCGCGAGATGCCAGTCAGCTACAAAATCTTTACTGGTATGCAAAGCATGCACGTTGGCAGCCACTTCATAGAGTTGTCAGTATGTGCTCTGAGTAATATGCTCCAGCACATTGTAAATGTAGAGGCTGCTGCGCAGCTGCCAGTCTATGTGCTCAGCTGCACTAGCAGGTTTCAGGGCAGTAACTTTTTCAAAGGCGGCTCACGGCAGCTGAGCGCTCTGGCAGGTAGACACCATCCGCGAGCAGGTACTCCACAAACGTGTTGGGCAGCTCAATCAGCCGCGTGCGATACGTGACATGCTCGAAGGCGGCATACCAGCTCCCAATCTGACAGTTCAGGACTGCTCTGACATCCATGCGCAGCACAAGCGCCACAATGGGAGGCTTTGCGGACAGACGCAGTCTACTGACTCTGCATGGCCTAAATAGGTGACATCCAGCACCGAGGACTCCGCTTGCCATTCCAAGGCTCAGGATACGGTGCAAAGCGTGCAACAAATCAGGCAAAAGAGTATCAATGCCAGCAAAGGTGTTATGGAGCACAAATGCTCCTCGCTGTTTGCACAATGCAGCTTGTTTACACCGTGGGAGCAGCCTGGGTCGCTGCGCAAGGGAATACAGCTTGCGCGCAAGGAAACAGGGACTCGCACACCGCAACAAGACCACTACCTGCAAGAACACACATTTACAAGCGACACGGGTGAGTGTCGCGTACTTATGAGTTACCAATGCTCCACACGTGTCTGGTGCCAGCTATATTGGTGTCCGTAACTGCTGTATTTTTTGTTTAATGCTCACAGCACGCGGCGCATACAGGCGGTCGGCACGCTATCAGCACTTGCGACCTCAGTTGAGGGCAACAGCGCGCTTCCTCTCTCTTCAGAGCGCCCAATCTTGGTGCGACAAGGCCTGCTAACGTTGCTTTTGAACACAAAGTCTATCAGCTGTAGGGAGCTTGCAGTATTGGCGACCGTGCACCACAGTGACCTGACGCCCCTCGCTGCTCCCGCTCCAAGCCCTCGCTAGCCACAATTGCTCTTGGCGTTGCACTCCAAGCCTCTCAGCCCAAATCTACCTACCAAGTTGCGTGTTGCAACCAAGGGCGCCCTGCCTGTAGTGGGCGCCTCACACCTGGCAGGCGCCTTACGTGGTGTCCCGCTGGCGGCGGCGCGCACAGGTCTGGTTCAAGCAGGACCTGCGCCTGGACGACCACCCGGGCCTGGTGCAGGCGGCGGCCGCCGGCGCGCCGCTCGTGCCGCTCTTCTGCTTCGACCCCGCGCTCTATGCGCACCTGCTGCGCGCGCCGCACGGCCTGGAGGGTGTGCTCCGCTTACAGATACCCAGCGCCTTGGCATGCAAGGGTAGCACGACGACTGCCCAGCGCAGACCGCATAGCTGCGGTCCCACCTCTGCCAGCGCCCTGCGAGTAGTTTCTGTTTGTTGCATGGGGCATGCAGGCGGCTCATGGCAGCCTCACTGCAAGGGGCCTCCATAGGGGACCAGCGCGCATGTGTGACTGCACAGTGATCCGCTCATGTGCTTCCAGGCCACGCCCGGCTGTAACGTGAAGCTGCAGCGCCTGGGCTGCGCGCTGCGCACAGGCCTGCTCGGGGCTGTAGCGGCGCTGCGGGACGGGCTGCGCGCGCTCGGCAGCGACCTGCTCGTGCGCGTGGGCCCCGCGGCGGCGGAGGTGCCCGAGGTCGCGCAGCTGCTGGGCGCGGCGCGCGTGGTGGCCGAGGAGGAGGTGGAGCACAGGCGCGCGGCGCTAATCATACCCTAACCTAGCATCGCACTTGCGGCTGGGACTTCAACAACTGAGAGCAATTCGGTCCGACATCAAGCGGGTCGCGATTATGCAGTCCCTCCCTGGCTTGCCACGCTGCGGTAAGTCACGGCGCATGACGCCAGAAAGCAGGGTCAAAAGGGGCAGGCCCCGGCGCCAGCAGGCTGCATGCCGCGCGGCTGCCGGCTGGGCTTAGGCCTGCGGCGCGGGCGCGGCAGGTGGCTGGGCGCGCTGGCGGGCGTGGCGGCGGCGCTGCCGGTCGGCGCGAGCCTCGCGCAGTGGAAGGCGAGCCTGTTTGCGCACGAGCCGGACTCGTCGGCCAGCCACGGCTGGAACTGGCGCAGGTGGGGCCACTCAGCACTTGGTCGAAATCGCCAAAGTGTGCCTTGGTAGGGCTTCCTTTTCACGTGTGAAGGCGCGTTCACAGGGTGGGCATGGTTGCGAATGTTGAGGTACATGCGCTTGGAGCATGCCCTCTCAACCAGGTCTGCCGCTTGTGTGCCCTATTCAGGCGACCCGCAGCATGCCTTGCATGCCATGCAGCACGGGCGTCGCTGGTTGGAGGTGTGACGCAAGCTGCAGCTCCTGCTGGGGGGGGGCGCCAAGCCGGGCGCCCCGAGACGCGTGTGCTGCCGCCGCAGGTTCTGCCAAGAGCGCGGCGAGGCTCTGCCGCCGCTGCCGCCGCCCGCGGGCGCGCTGCCGGCGCTGGCGCAGGGGGCCTCTGAGGTCGCCCGCGGCGGGGTACCCGCTGGGGACCTGCCGACCCTGGAAGAGCTGCGCGCGGCTGTCACCGCGCACGCGCTTCAGGACCTGCCAGCAGAGGTGGGTTTCCTCGACACCCTGGTAGTAGACGGCTCGTTGTCCTACTTGTATCTATACCTCGATCCTGTCCTACCCCTGTCTCTACCGGGTATCTCTACCTGCGCCTCTCTGGCGCGCCTCGCGGTCGCGCTCGCAGCGGCAACAAACTCCCATCAAAATGAACATACTGCAGATGCTCAGGAGAGGCGGCTGCTCGCTCACAGGTGGCGAGCGTGGCCATGCGCACCGAGGCGGGCTGGCCCGCGGCGTTCGCGCCGCCGGCGCCGCTCGTGGCCGCGCTGGCCGCGGGCGGCGAGCCAGCCGTGCTGGCCGCGCTGGGCGCGTACCTGGGCGCGCGGCGGCCGGAGGCAGGGTCGCCATCAGGTCTAGGGCTGCAGGCCGGGCTGGACGCCCTGGTCGAAACCTTCCGCGAGGAGCTGGCGGCCGCGGCGGCGCGGCCGGCAACGCCCGCGGGCCGCGCGTCGCTGGGCCACCTGCGGGGCTCGAGCGGCTCGTGGGACGAGATGGATCAGGGCTCAGGGGTGTTTGCCGCGCGCTCGGTGCCCGACATGGCTGCCCTTACCGTGGGGCTCCGCGAGGCTGCGGCAGGCGCCAGCGCAGCCGGCGCTGCAGAGGCGGTGGCAGCTGTCGGGCTGGTACCTGGGGCGAGCGGGGCTGCGAGCGGCAACGGAGACGGGCAGAGCAGCGCAGGCGATGCGAGGCAGGCCGATGCAGCATCCTCTCCTCTCGATGACATGCCGTACACCGGTGCGCACGGCAGAGCCGCCAAGATATGCAGCACCTGTGCATCAGATCCAAATTGGAAAATTGCAGTATCGCATTGCTATGAGATGCATATAGTCATCTTTAGAACAGGCTTGCACCATGGGTATCGCGTTGCTGCTATGCTCTTGGTGAGCTAGTATGAGAGCCCCTTTTTACGTGGCTTTGCCCTGCGGACAGAGGCCCCCTTAGCAAGCGGCAGCAGCGCGGAGGAGCCAGCGGAGCTGCGGCAGCTGATGCTCGAGGCGCTGGCGCGCCACGAGACCGCCGCAACGCCGCTCGGCTCGTTCCCGGCGGTGTTCGCGCCGCAGCTGGCGCTCGGCACGCTCAGCCGGCGGCGCGTGTACGCCGACGCGCAGCAGGCGCGTGCTGCTGCCTGCTCGGCTCTTACCCTAGTCAGGTTACTGTAGTCGTGCTAGGGCACGCGCCTGGCTGCGGATGGACCGCTTTTACGCGGCAGGCGCTCGCACCCAACTGAGCAAGACTGTCCCACATCTCCATGCTGGCGCATGTTGACATGCCTGGCAGAGGCGTGCCGGGCGCCCATGCGGCGAGGACGGCCGACCGTCCATTCTCTCAGCGGCACGCGCGCGGCGGCAGGCGCTCGCGGCGGGCGGGCTGCCGTTCAGGCTGGGCGGCGACGCGGCTCTGCCGGCGCGCGCGGCGGCCGCGTCCGCCGAGGCTGCCGACTTCCACTGGCACCTGGCGCGCTTCGACCGCGGGCGCGAGACACGCTGTGGATGCGCGCCGCGGCACTGGCGGTGGCGGGCGCGCACACACAGCGACTTAATGCTCAAGGGGTTCTGAAATTTTCAGAAGCATCAAACCTGTTGCCATACACACAGTGCTGCTCGTTATGCAGCCAGGCGCGCCAAGTTGCGCGCCGAGCGACCGTATAAGCGCACGCGACTTGGTGTGCTGCTTTGTCCCCTTGACAAGCCCAAAGGAGGGCGCTCACGCTAGCCTTGCCCAATGCCTTGCTGCGCTGCATGGAGATTGCAGCCTGCCTGATGTATAGCCAGACCAGTGTCTTTACAGACGCAAGCGCCGCCCGGGCGCGCAGGGCGTGCTGACCGACTACTACACGGCGGACCCGGAGGCGTGCGGCGGGGATGACGCAGCCGCGGAGCGGCGCGGCGCGCCCGCCGTGCTGCTGGTGCGGGCGCATGGCAGAGCTGGCGCAGCGTGTCGCTGCCCTTGCGCACGTGCTGGCGCGTGCGCTCATGCGCCTGCTTTGGCACCAAGCATGGGGCGCCGGCGGGTAAGGGCTGCCCACCGGCGCGCCACCTCAGCACCGGCCCAGAATAGGTTGCTTGCGCTCGCTGAGTGGCAGCGCTGAGTGGGTGGCGCCGCGTCTGCAGGGCGCCTCATGTCCAGGCGGGCCTGCTTGCATGTGCATGCTGGCGGTACAGCTGCACGCGGAAAAAGTGGGCTGCGCTGTCGGGCGCGCGCAGGTGCACGGCTTTGGCGCCTTTGGGGAGCAGTTCCGGGGCCAGGTGCAGGCGCTGGCGCGCGCCGGCCTGCATGTGCGCCTCCTTGGGCCCTTGTGCATGGCTGCAGGTCGGCCTGCATGTGCGCCTTCTTGGACCCTCGCGCATGGCTGCAGGGCGTCAGCGGTGTGCGGACTGGGAGCACACACATGCCGTGCAGGCCCGGCCTGCGGCCAGGCTGCGTGAAGTGGATGTCAGCGACCCCAACCCCTGTGTAGGCTCATTACTTATACATAAATCATGCAATGCTGCACCGCACGCTGCTTCGGCGTCATCTCCCGACGGCCCGTCGCTGGTGGGAGCACAGGGGAAGCTTGTGGCGACAGCCTATGCCTGTGAGATCACACGACATGCTTGTCGCCCTCGCCGGTCAAAGAAGTGGGCGCCACGCGTCCATCTGCATAGCATGCTTGTAACGACAACATCCCTGTGATGTGGAATAATTGGCCCAGGGAGCGCCTGTTCCTGATGCGCACCCGACCGCGCGCAGGTGTACGCGCCGACATTCCCCGGGTACGGGCGCGCGGAGAAGCCCGCGCTCGCGTACTCGCAGGAGCTCTGGCGCGACTTCCTGCGCGACTTTGTGGTCGAGGTGCCCACCCGCCCGGCAACCTCCCGCGACGTGAATTTGAGGCTGCCGCTGCCTGCGCGCGTGATGTGGGAGTCGAGCGCGGTCGTGCCTCTTGCACGCATATGGCGAACATTTCCTATGGTTAGCAACTCAGCCTGTACCTCCGGTCAGGGTAAAATTTTTAAGCAAGCGCGGCACAGGTGGTGCGCCGGCCGGTGGTGGCTGTCGGCAACTCCATCGGCGGCTACATCTGCGCCAGCCTGGCCGGCGACTTCCCAGCGCTCGTCGCCGGCCTGGTGCTCGTGAACAGCGCGGGGCGCCTGGACCCCGGCTATGCCGCGCCGGACGGCGGCGCGGACCGGGACCCTGACCCTGAGCCAGGGTCGGGGCCGCCGCGCATCGTGGTCGACCTGCTCAGCCGCGCGCTCTTCCTGTACCTGGAGCGCAGGCGCGCGCGTCGCCAGCAGAGCGTGCTGCAAGCGCTGCAACGAGTTGCAGCTCATCACTTGCGTAGGTTCATCACATGCGCAGGTTCATAACATGCGTAGTTGACATGCAGCAGAGAGAATGACGGTGCCGAGCAACTGCCGCTGGTGGAGACATGAAGGCCGGCGCCGCTGCTTAGACAGCGGAGGCTGTGCTGGGTCCTGCAGACGCAGGGGCGGTGCAGGTGCCTCGCTGTTTGCAGCACCAATTTATTTGGCTTTCATTTTGGCAAGAAATGCGTTGCCGACCATCTGTTGAGAGGCTCTACTGCGTGGCATGCGCGCAGCATTGCCTCGACGCTGGCTACACTGTCATGAACTGCGGTGCATGTGTGCAGCATCGCCTCGACGCTGGCTTCACCGCATGAACGCCCTCGCATGTGCGCAGCGTTGCCTCGACGCTGGTGAAGATCTACCCGGCCGCGCCGGCGCTCGCCGACGAGTGGCTAGCGGAGGAGATCCGCCGCGCGGCGTGCGACCCGGGCGCCCTGGGCGTGTTCAGGTGCGGCGCGCGCCGCGGGCCGGCGGCCGCACGCGCGCCGCCGCCCGAGCCTGACTGCCTCGCCTGTGTGTCGCCGCATCCACGCATGGCCTGGTGCCATGGCGCTGCTGCCATAGGGTAGGCGTCGTCTGCTCAGCGGCATCACATCTTAGGGTAAGAGAGGGGGAGGGTTAGGCACTGCACAGCCGCATGCTAGGACGCTAGTGTGTTACCAAGGGTGCGGTGCTGACAGGCTCCTCAGCGGTGAAGCTGGCACATGCAGCCGCCTGACGGTGGCCCTGGACGCCCACTGGCACGCTGCTGCACGTGCCAGCCTTGCCGCTGATGAGCCTCTCAGCACCACACCCTTGGTTGCACACTAGCATCCTAGCATGCGGCTGTGCAGTGCCTAATATCCCCCGACCCCAGCGCGCAGAGTGGCTGATCCTGTGCACAGGCGCGCAAGATCAGGCCTGGGGCTCACACGGGCGCGCCGCGCGCGCAGGAGCGTGTTCTACCTGCCCAAGCCGCGGCCGCTGAACTACCTGGTCGCGGAGCGCTTTGCGGGGCCCGCGCTCGTCCTGCAGGTCAGCTGCAGGCGCCCTTGCGCGCTGACCACGTGGACGGGGGGTGCCGGGTTAAAAAACTGCCTTAAAGCCGCATGAGCTGATGAAGATGCCGGCAGATCGGCGGGGCACTTGGTGCCAGAGATGTCGCGGGCGCCAATCGAGATGCGGCCACAACCCAACCCAGTCGAAGCTGTGCACCTGGTCACTGAGCGAGTCCGCGCGGCGACAAGCCGCGGCCAGCGCCCGCAGCGCACATGCAGAGCGGCGGCACCCGCCGGAACAGGGATGTGCGAGCGCTGCAGCCCCTGCTCTCTGCCCAGCCCTAACCCTACCCCTTGTTGGCAGGGCGCGCGGGACCCGCTGAACGACGCCGTGCGGCGCGCCAAGGACATTGCCGCGGCGTGCCCCAACGTGCGCGTGCAGCTGCTCGACGGCGGCCACTGGCGCGGCGCCCGCCCGGCATCCGCCGCGGGCACTGTGCACCGAGACAGCCCGGGCCAGCTGACCTGCTGAAGCGCATGTGTGGAGAGCGTCGGCTGCACGCAAGTGCAGCAGCACTGACATGCTTGCGTGCAAATATGATAGGGTAGGGTATGATGCTGACGCGCGGTGATGGGGGCGCGGCGCAGCCCGCACGACGAGGTGCCGGAGGCGTTCAATGCCGCGCTGCTGGCGTTCCTGGAGGAGGCCGTTCTGACCGAGGGCGGCGGCGCACGGGTTGCTACAAAGCAGCTTGCGTAATGCGCCAAATCTGTCTGAGAGGGCGAATGCTCGACCAGCAGGCGGCGCAGGTGCTGTGACCGTGAACAACTGAGATAGAACCTGCCCTAGACAGGAGAGCGCACTCGCGAAGGCTCCAATTGAAGTGGCAGGCACAAGCGCATGTGTCGCGCAGGTTGTAGAGAGATGAGGACTTGGTGCACGGCGGCTGTTGGGCAGGAGGGTGCTCTTGGAGCCTGTATGGTGCGCAGTAATGCAGCACGATTACTTGAAGCACTGCCCGAAGCGCTAAGTTGCGCATGGGGGCTGGTGGCACGAGCGGACACATCTCCACATTTTTGCGAGTATGTACTTCTCTAGTGCAAGTCTATCCACAAGTTTAGCCACAACATCTGAGGGTCATGTTTCACTCTACCTCGGCCCGCGCGGTAGAAGACGGCATGTAAGGGTACGCTGTAGGAAGAGGCTTGGGGTTCTGTTTCTGCAGCCCAGCATGGAGTCTCGTGCGAGTGTGGGCGATGAAAAGGCCGCGCTAGGGGTTGCAGGGGCCGGCGGCCATGCCACCACTGACGCATTGCGATGTTTATGGCAGCATGCCTGGTCGTGACTCAATAATGCCATTGTGCGGAGTGGAACTTTCGTGCGCATGCGGTGTCGCTCAAGAAATTAAACAATTACGCCATCACTTTGTAGAGATACGAAATTTTTGGCTGTAGATACAAAAGTTTTGGTGGACTTTATAAAAGACCTTGTAGCCGCTTCTGTACATCCTGCGCTTATTGCCTCTGACTCATCCTGCATTGCACACACACGCCGGCTCCAGTGCTGAACAGGTTCAGTGGTGCATGCCTTAGCTACAATACAAACCTCAAGCAACACTCCAGCATCCCGCGCAACGCATGCAAATAATGCAAATAATCGGCAGGCCAGCTCAAACTCCAGCACTACCCTCGCCTGCTATTGTGGTGCTGCTTAGCGCATAACAAGCCAGTTCAGATCCAAAAACTTTTGCACATGGAGCATGGATTGCAGAACAGAAACACTACATGATGCTGCTGGCCTCTTCAGTGCAGGACCACCAATAGTCATCCCTCCACTACAACTGCCTGCTTTGCAGCGTGTTGCAGGACAAGCTCCTGCTGCAGGGCCGCAAAGGGTGGCCGGCCATGCTGCTGGCGCAGACGGCCACACGAAGCCAAAAGTTGCCGTGGCAGCGGCGCGCAGCAGGCGTCAGCGCGACCGCCGCGCCGCGCTGTGCCGCAGCGTGGCGTGGCAGCTGCCGCCGCCGGCGTCGCCCTCGCAGCAGGCCGCCAGCCGCGCGGCCATCAGGGCAATTCGGCGCGGCCAGCTGGTCACTACGCCGTCCACGCCCGCGGCGAGCACCGCCGCCGCGGTGCCGGGCGTGTCGGCTACGAACGCATGCACGCGCTTGCCGGCCGCGCGCGCGGCGTCCACGACCGCCGGCGTCAGCATTGCGTGGTGCACGGCCAGCACCTGCGCACGGAGCGGGACAAGGGTCAAGGATGGGCGCCCAGAAGCACATCGGGTCACTAAGAAACACATACCAACTAGTGACACGACCTTCCAATCCAGCCAGCTTATCTGCCGGGTACGCCAAGGGCGCAGGTCCCTCTTTGGTGGCTGAGCAGCAACAAGGCCGTCCGCGTAGCGCGCCGGGCGCCCGGCGGCGCGGGGGCGCGCCTGCGGCGCCGAGTGGCGCAGCGGGCGCGCAAGCGCCTCGTCGGCCGCGTCCGCCGCGACCACGTAGCCGAGCGCGTGGGTCGGCGCCGCGCGCTGGTACGCCGTCACGAACGCGTCGCTCTTGGACCAGACGAGGCAGTTGCCGCAGCCCGCCGCCGCCACCAGCGCCGCCACGGACGCCGCGACCGCCGCGCCGCGCTCGCCCTCCGGGCCGACCTGCGCCGTGCCATGGCGGGCCTTGCTTTGCTGCTGTAGACGTTGAAAACCCACTTGGTTCGGGGAAGGGTAGGCTTAGGGTAAGGTATGGTACATGCCAGCATTTGCAGCCACAGTGTAGCCCTATACTCCCTACAACGCCGGCACCGACCTGACAGGAGGCGGCTCTATGCAGCGCGAGCTGCGTCCGAGACGCGCCGCTCATCTGCAAGGCGAGGCCGCGCACCGGCAGCTTGACGTCCAGCGTCAGCAGGCTCACGCGCGGCGACAGCTCGCGCGCCAGCCGCTCCAGGTCCGGCACGCGCTCGCCGGTCGGCCTGCAGCGCGCGCGCGCGCCGCCTTCACTGACATGATCGCGATGGCACAGGCGATGGCATAGGAACACATAGGAACAAGCATCAGCAATCACTTTTGGCTCTTTGTGCTGACGCAGTCCATGGGGCCCAGGGGCTCAGACGAGGCCGTGGTCAGGCATTCCTTTTTCGGGACACGAAAAGGGAAAGAAAGGCTCCAAAGAAAGCAACAAGCCTGGCAAACCCTTGAGCCCTTTTGTATGAGCCTGGCTGCATTGCGGTAGGGGTAGCCATGCGACAGGAAACCTGATCTGTAAACTCCTCGGCACCTAGCGCCCAGGGGAATGGCCCCTCAAACCCAGCGGCCAGGCGGGCGCACCACTCGAGCGCCTCCACCTCGGCCAGCACCAGCTGGTCGACCTGCGCGCCCGGGCGGCCCGGCAGCAGCTGGCCCAGCTCGCGCGCATGCAGCGGCACAAGTCGCCCGTCCGCCGTCACGCTCACGTCCAGCTCGATGCACGGCGCGCCGCCGGCCGCCGCCGCCAGCACCGCCTCGCGCGTGTTGGCCGGGTGCCCGCTCGCCGCGTCGCCGCCGTGCGCGCACACCAGCGGCGCGCCCTGCGCGGCCGCGCGCGCGTCGGCGCCTCGCGCTCCGAGCGCGTCTGCCTAGCTCGTGGCCCCCCGCGCCGCCGCAGTGCTCTCATCACGCTGCACAATCTGCTGCGTGTGGACTGCTCACACGGCCGCTCGCCTGTTAAGGGCACATGAGAGACGCATGAGCTCACGCGGCTGCCGAGCGCTTGAGGGCGGCTGCGCTCCCATGCAGTTCGGCGGAGGGACGGTCTGCCTGTTTGCGCGCCTTCCTTGTCACTGTAGCTGACTTGGACGATACAGGCTTGGCCGCAGCAGCAGCAGCCCCTGGCGCCCGTTGGTGCTGGGCAGGGCGCGGCGCTCGTGCGACGTGCAGCACTCATGCAGTATTGCACATACTATTACACGCACTGTGCACCTGTGAGCGTGGCAAGCAGTGGCCGGGGCCGCACCCGCTGGCAGAACGCGGCGCTGGGCACGAGGCGGCGCGGGTACCAGGCGGCGTCGGCGGCCAGCCGCTCGGCGGCGCTCAGCAGGAGCGGCAGCCGCAGGCACGCGATCAGCAGCCCGCCCAGCAGCGCCGCGCCGAGCAGCGCGGCCAGCAGCCGCGCGGCCGGCGCATGCGCCAGCCGCTGCAGCGCCGAGCGCCTGCGCGCCGTGAGCGTCAGCGAAGCGTGAGCGTCTGCGCCAGTGGGACTGCGCACTCCCAAAGCCGACGTGAGCGCGAGTAGGAAAAGCTTGCTCCTGGCGCAGCTAGAGTGCAAGTGACGTAGCGACGAGGAAGCAAATGAAGATCCAGGTGTGGCTCGCAGTGGCAGGTGGCGCAGCGAGCTCCTAGCCAGGCACCAGGCAGGCGCTTGCAAGACACTGACGGTGCACTAGCCTGACCAACGCTTGTGCATGCAGTGCGGCGCTATGAGTGTGCGCACTGCTGGCGGCGCAGCCTGATACGCCAGTCGTCCGCGGCCGGCAAGGAGGTCCTGCACCTAATGGTGACCTCTTCAGCGTCCGGCAGCGACAGCGAGCGCCGGAACGTGCCACACTCTGTCATAAGCTACATGCAGTTGCTCTTGCATATGCGCCAAGGCTGACGTGAGTGATGCCTACATCCAGGGACCTGCACAAGAGCGAATTGCACGCTTCTGGTGCTGGGCACACGCAACCAAGAGCTGCAGGCACAGCGTCAATTTGGTGCAAAGTAAGGATCAAACCCACACAGCAGGTGCAGCTTACTACTTGCTGAGCATGTGGCGGGAGGACTGGGTGAGGGTCACCTGGGGTTTTTTAAACTTAACAAAGGTGTGCTTTTAAAAGTGTGTTTTGCGAGGAAAACTTTTGCCATCCTCTGTTTGTGTTGAGTGTCGTCTGAATCACTTGCCTGGGGAAGCTCATCGCATCAAGCCATTTCTCTGCTATGCTGATGAGGTGGCAGCAGCAGACAATCTCCCTTGCCTAACTATACACCGCTCACGTTGACCTAACCACCTCAGCCTAGCGTACCGCGAACATTTTATTCACAGAGTGTCACAAGACTCAACTCAGACCGGCGCGAGAGAGCTGTCGCATCCACGGCATGGTCGAGCGCGGCTTCCCGCTATAGCATCTACCTAGCTCGGCTAGCACATCGACCCCCGGATGCGCAAACCTTGCCAGCCAAAGCGATGAGGCTTGGAGAACAGCAGAACATCTGCTACGAGGCCCACCTGTGTGCAGGCATCCCTGGTGCGAGCAAGCGCGCCTGTCCAAGGCATGATCAAAGTGGTGCATCATGCATTCCAAACCTGCTAGAGCTTCGGCCTGCCAAAGAGCGCGGCGTGCCTGCAGCCGCACAGCACTTTCCTGGACCACGCGCCTCCACCAGGGCACGGGCTCTGATCACAGTCGCCACGCCGCGGCATCACTTGAGCACAAGCGGACGCACCACGTTCATAGGCCAGTTGCGGAGCAGACGCACCCGTGAGCAGCCGCCCCCGCACAGCGTCCGACGCGGGCGCGCGGGGTCGGCACATGCTGCGTAGACCGGCCATGGCTGGCGACACAGAGGAGGCAGGAGGCTCCGGCGCGCGGGCCGCGTCATCAGCAGCCGGAGGGCTGGCGAGCCGGGCTAGCGGCGTCGGGCCTGTGCAGTATACGCTCGTCATCATTGCGTTCCTGGTGGGCATCTGTGCACACTCTGCGCCCTGTGCAGTGCCAAGCTAGTCTGCAATATATCTACACCGTCTGCAAGGCGGTGCAAGGCACTCCATGCTTGCCGCCCGCGCAGGCGCTGAACTCGGCCATCAACATGCTCAACCGCTGGGTGCTGGGAGTGTTTGGCTTCAGGCGCGCGGCTCACCCACTGCATGCAGACTGCCTGTCAGCCAGCCAGCCAAAGCAATGCCGGGCGTGCCCATCAGCTCGGCCTCCATCTCCACTGGCGAGCTCCCTCACTTATACAAGCGCATCTGCCCAGAGCAGCAGCAAAGCATGCAGCGCGCTCATATCGCTCGCCCTTACCCGCTGCCGGAGTGCCAGACCAGTACTGTGTCACTGCGACCGCGCATACCGGGCGTGCGGCGCAAGGCGTTAGGACTTCGCGCCAGGCGACCCCCAAACCCCAGAGGGCTCTGCCGCGGCGGCGCGCGCAGGTTCCCCATCTTCCTCACCAGCTGCCACCTGCTGCAAGGCTTCACGATGCTGGCGCCGGTGATGGCGCTGCCGGCCAACGCGCGCCTGCACCACGCCACGCTGGCCACGCAGGGCCGCGGCATCGCGGCCGTGGGCGTGTTCAAGGCGCGGCCGCCCGGCTGCCGGGTGCCTGGGACGTGGGCAATCGCGCAGCGCGCGCCGGCGACGCACCCCCGCCCGCCTGCAGGCGCCGTTCGCCGGTCCTGTCGCCAGCGACCTGTGCATGCCTGCTCCTGCCAGGAAGCTCAGCCCCCCGCCCCTGGCACGCTCGGCCCTCCGGCCACACGTGCCGGGCTGCGCCGCAGCATGGCGGCTGCGCTTGTTTACAAGGCACACGTTTGGCACGCGCAGCTCAAACAGGCGAGTCAGGCCTGGAGTTAGGGTAGGGCTTGAGGCCTGGATGCGGGGGCGCGCCGACCGCAGGTGGCCAACATCGCGCTGAACAACATGTCGCTGGTGTTCCTGTCGCTGTCGCTGTCGCAGATCATCCGCTCCGGCATCCCGGTGCTCACCGCGCTGCTGGGCGTGCTGATCGAAAAGAAGGTCCCGACCTCTTTCGAGCTGCTCAGCCTGGTGGTGCTGACGTCGGGCGTGGTGCTGTCGGTGCGCCCGCCGGCCGTCGCATGTCCCCCTGCTACCTAAGCACTCGAGGGGGGTGCTGCAGCAGTAGCAGGAGCACCCCCCTCGAGACGGTGTGCAGCCGAGCCTGGTGGTGCTGACGGCGGGCATGGTGCTGTCGGTGCGCCCGCCGGGCACCGCATGTCCCCCTGCTGCCCCCCTCGAGGGAGGTGTGCAGCCGAGCCTGGTCGTACTGACGGCGGGCGTGGTGCTGTTGGTGCGCCCGCCGGCCGCCTGCATGTCCCCCTGCTGCCCCCCTCGAGGAGGTGTGCAGCCGGGCCTGGCCGCGCTGACGGCGGGCGTGGTGCTGTCGGTGCGCCCGCTGGGCGGCGCGCTGTTGCCCTGCACTGTTGACCTGCACTCAGAGCTTCCTCCTCTCCTTTGTCTACCCCGCTTGAGGAGATGCGCAGCCGAGCCTGGCCGCAAAGACCAACGGGGCCGCGCCCGCCGGTGTGCTGCCAGGTCCCTGCCGTCAAAGCGGGGAGGGTCGTGCGCAGTCTGGCGCCTGCTGTGCGGTGGCTGGCGCCCTCTACCTCCTGCGCAGTGCCGGCTGCTGCTGATCTTTGTCACCCCAGGTCACACTGCTCGGCCATGCCTGTCGTTGGTCAGCAGGGCCATGCACCGCCGCAAGGCGCAGCCCTGGCGAAGCGGGCCTGCCACCGACCTCCGCGCCGGGCGCGACCAGGTGTGGGAGGGCAGCATAGCAGGCAGCGCGCTCGGCATCGGCCTGTCGCTTGCGTCGGTGGTCTGCGGCGCGGCCATGCTTTGCTTCTCCGGCCGCGCGCTGTCAGAGAGGCTGGACGTGTTCCGGTGGCGGCCCCCTGCCCCTGGCTTTGACCCTACCTACCCTACCATATCCTACCCTCCTCTGGCGCCTCTGACTGACTAGGCGCCAGCGGGTGTGCGAAGCGTGCCTTGATCGTCATGCAAGTTGGCCGCACGGGAGCGTTGGGCGGAAAGTAGTGCAACTGAGCTAGCGACTTCGTCCAGCCCCTCCTTGCATGGCGGCTGGGTGTTTTTTATAAGCCTCAGAACCCTTAGGTGTGCAGGAGGCACTGGTGAGCCAGGCCCTGCGAGGCCGAGCTGAGCCCCGGTGTGTGCATGGCTGCGCAGGCTGACGTTCTACACGGCGCCGGTGTCGGTGACCGTGCTCGCGCCGGTGCTCCTGTGGCGGGAGGCGGGGCCGCTGGCGGAGTACTGGGCGGCGCAGGGCAGCACCGCCCTCGTAGCATACCTGCTGGGCGGCGGTGCGCCGCGGGCGCACCCTGCGGGCTGCGAAGGAAGCCCGACCTTACCCTACCCTACCCTATCATTCGTCTTGTGAGCAAGCAGCCTGTCCTCGTCTCTGCAGCAGTGCGCACGGCGGGCCTGACTGGCGCATGGCATGCGCTCCCTTTGCCCTGGTGGGGCAACGGCGGGCCCGAGCATCAGCTGGCACGCTGCAACGGGGCGTGCTCGGTGCAGGCGTGATAGCGATGCTGTACAACGTCGTGCACTACCGCATGATCCAGGCGCGCGCTGCGCCCTTGCTGGATCCCTGAAACCCATGCAGCACGCGCATGGCTGCCGGGTACTGCCAGGCTTCACGTGCAGCTTCATAAACATGCCAGAAGCTCGAGCGCCTATCCCCTTGTTGCTCAGACACCCTCTGTTGCCTCGCCCAGTTTGACCGGACTCATGGAGCTTAGGGTGAGTGCAGCAAGCCTGCGAGAAGCGCCAGGACAGGAGAGTCACACACTGCGTGAAAATTCGTCCAGCCAAGCACGGCAGCAATGCACGAGCTCAAGCGCAGTGCGCGCGCGGCCAGATCACGTCGGCGACGCTCACGCCGGTCATCGGCATGGTCAAGGTGGTCGGCATCGTCGTGCTCTCCGCGCTGTTCCTGGGCGAGCGGGACATCTTCTCCGCGCGCATGGTCGTCGGCTGCACCCTAGCCGTCCTAGGGTTCACCATGTACTCGTACGCGTGCCTGGAGGCGCAGCAGCGCCGGCGCACGGTCTGGGTGAAGGCGGGGGCGGCCGAGGGCGTGGGGGTGGGCTCCGGCGGCGCCAAGGCCGCGGCGGACCCCGAGGGCGCGCCGCTGCTGCCGACCAGCACGCCGGCGTCCGCCGGCGGCTGGGGCGCGGGCGGGCGCGCGTAGGGCCTAGCCCCTAGCTAAGGCGTCCGTCGCGCGTCCGTCCAGGCCCTACGCGCGCCTATCCGCGCCCCAGCCGCCGGCGAGGCGGCGCATTAAGCTAGGGGCGCGGCCCGCGGCCTCTGAGGCGCGGGAAGCCAGGCGGTGCTCATGTCGAAGATGAACATCTGATCCTAGCTGCGTCTGAGGCCAATCCAGCCTTGTGCTGCTATGGCACGGACGGGCGCTCCTGAGGGCTTCAAAATTGATAGGACTGGCGTCCAATAAGTTGGCAAGGGTATGTGCAAGGCAGCAGGAGTGCAGCTGTCGGGACACCAGGCTTGGATAAGTTCACGGTTGGTTGACGGACAATCACCCGTCTGACTTGCACCACCGTGCATCAGGCCGCATGCACTGCAGGGCGCTGGCCACTGTCCTGGATGCCCCAGCCATGCCCCCGGGGGACCCCGTCCTCGTGCACCGCTTCTTTCTCTAGCTACTGACAGGCAGGCTCTGATGTGACAGAAGAACAATGCTTGCAAGACTCCTGCAACCGAAACAATCGACCCCCAGTTCCATGCTCAGCTCGTGCACGCAACTACATACTGCTTGCAAGTTCGCTAGTACCAACTCCCTCTGCGCGTCCCCACCCTGCTTGGAACCCCGCGAAGCACCTGACCGAGCAGCCTTGCATGCCTGCGCGAGCTCCATGCGCGATGCGCCCCGGCCGCAGCAGCTCAATGCGAGCTGCTGCCTGCCTGGTGAGGCACCACATGACTTCATGGCAGAGTCCGAGCGAGCGGCAGCTCTGGTCGTTGTTCCCGTCCCACCCCCCCCCCCAAGTTCCATTTGGACAGGACAGCCCTTGCCTATTGCTATCAGTCTGGGACACATGGTCTGCCTGCGGCTATCAGGGCCAACGCTTCAACCCCTTCTGCCGAAGGGAGCCTGCCCATGTGAGCTGGATCAGGCTTCGATCCTGCCCGCAGCCTGCTGAACCGTACTAAGACAGCATGCGTAGTCATGTGCGCTGCAACGCGCCGGCCTAGCCGGCGGGACTGCCGACCCCGCCGCCGCCCGCGGCCTGCGCCACCAGGCCGGGCGCGGGGCGCGCGGGCCCGAACAGCGCGGGCGCGTCGACCGCGGCCGCGTAGCGGCAGAAGCCGGGGCCGTCGGTCGGCGGCATCGCCTCCGGCGCCAGCTCCACGTCCGGCTGGATGCCCACCTGGGCAGCATAGGGCAAGGGGTAGGCATAGGGTTAACAGCATGCGTCAATGCGTCATGTTGCGCCATCGGCGCGCATGTGCTGCCGCAGCAGCACCGGCTGCGCAGCCGCGCAGGCCGGGCAGGGAGCGCTCATGCCTGCTGCTGCATCCGGCTTTCGCCACTCTCCTGCGGCCGGCACGGGCGCTCCCAAAAGCCGGCTGAGTCTGGTGTATGCACGCCCCACGCGGGGCCGGCGCGCCTTGTTGATGTCGGTGCCGGCGGGCGTCTGGTAGCGCGCGACGGTCACCGCCACGCCCGAGCCGTCCGACAGCTCCACGATCGACTGGATGAGGCCCTTGCCGAACGTGCGCCCGCCCGCCACGTGCGCGCGCCCGTTGTCCTGCAGCGCGCCCGCCAGCACCTGGCGCGCCCGGCGCGCCAGCCAAAGGGTCAGGGCTGCAGCTTCTGCGTGTGACCGCACGCCCGGGCGTCGCGCAGCCCCCCGACTGCCTGGTGTGCCCCTCTGCCGAGGATCTCTCCCGGCACGACGCGCCCAATTTGGAGCCTGTTTGTCATGCATGCGACTGGCGCTTCCGTGCCAGACAATGCTTGCATCTCTCACGGGGCAGCACCGATGCCGGCAAGACTGGAGCGCAGCGACGACGCGGAGCGGGGCAGCACCGGTGTGCAGTTTGCATGTTGTGGTGGCAGACAGACGGGCGCACCAGGCCGCGCGGCCACACCAAGCCGCATATGCGCATGCATCTGAACTCACAACCGACAAACTGGCTGGCACGCCTTGCGCTGCTTCTATACACTGTCGCTCGCTGCCTGCGGTGTTGGCAGGCACTGCCGGAGCAGGTGCAGGGGTCGGCATTGGAGCGGCGGCGGCGCCGCGCCTCGGATGCGCTAGCGGTGCCGCGGTTGACCAGGACCACCAGCGGTGCGCTCGGCTCCACAAGCGCGTGCGTGTCCGCCTCATACGAGTCGCGCACACCCTGGCGGCCGCGGCAGACACTAAACCCTTTGCCGCAGGCCCCGGCCCTGGCGGCCGCGGCAGACATCAAACCCTTTGCCGCAGGCCCCGGCCCTTTCGCAAGACTCATGGAGCAGCGGCCATGCACAGCGTGTCTGAAGCGCTCATCGCAAACGCAGCGGAGCCTCTGCTGCAGGCCCCTGCCTTTTCGCGCGAGTGCATTGCGGATGCGGGCGGGCGCAGCAAGCACGCCGTGCATGGCCGCTGCCTCATGGCCACATTTCCACAACTGCCTCGCCCCCCGCCCTCCCCCCCCGGGGCGGCACACCCTAAAGGGGTTCACCTGGCTGTCCGCAATGAGCACGATGTCGCCGCGCGGCAGGAACATGCGCGCGACGCTCACGCCCGCCGGGAACAGCCCGCCGCCGTTATTCCGGATGTCCAGCACGTACCTGGGGCGCGGCGCGGGCGAGTGACGCGCGCGCCCTGCAGCGCAACAGCAGCATGCAGTGCATAAGTTTACATTACTCTTTTGTACTACTCTGTCATAGGTGTTTCAGAGAGGGCAGTGAAAAAGGAAGCAGTCACTAATAAGAGAAAAGTAACACGAGTCTTTGCCCTGAGCCAGCAGCTTCGGGCGTGCCGCTGCTCAGAGAGGGTTCGAGACAGGGTCTTTCGATGGGCGCCCCGCACCTCTCCGCGCCGCCAGCATGCAGCTGCTCCAGTGCGGCGCGCACGCCCTCGCTCGTCTGCTTGTTGAACGTGGACACGCGGATGTAGCCCAGCTTGCCGCCGCTCCGCGCGCCGCCGCCCGCGCCCGCGCCCGCCGCGGGCGCCGCGGCCATGGCGCCGGCGCCGGGCTCCGGCGCGCCGCGCGCGGCGACCGCGCCGCCGCCGGCCACCAGCGTCGGGCTGACCGCGGCGCACAGGTGCGGCGAGACGGGGTTGAATGCGATCTTCTGGCGTACCAACGGCACCTCGCGCGGCGCCGGCTGCTGGTGCGGGCGCACCGTAAGCACCACCTGCGCCCGCATACGGGCGCGCCATGAGTACCGCGTACGGGCCGCCTGAGCGCCGCGGGGCGGGCCGCGCGATCGCGTCCGGGCCGCGCACAGACCGCGTACGGGCGCTCCACCCACCGCGCCGCCAACCGCGTCGGCCGCTGAGGCTTGGCTCGCCCGGGCGCCCGGCAGCTTGGTGCGCACGACCCCTGGCACGTCACCGTTGCAACGTTGAAGAGCAAATGCCGGCGTTACGCTGGCAGCGCGCGCTGCTGCCCATGCGCTGCCGCGCCCAGGGCCTGCCCCGCGCGGCATCCTGCGCGGCGGCTGGCGCGCCGCGGCAGCGCCTTATAGCCGGCGCGGCCGCGCGGCGCGCTGGCGGCGCGTCGCGGCGGGCGCGTCGCAGCGGGCACGCCGCGGCGCACCTCAGAGCCTTCCGGGCCCTGCAGCATCTCGCCGGCGTCGTACAGCGTGAGCCCCGCCAGCGGCCGGCCATTGATGGCGACCAGCGCGTCGCGCGGCGCGATGCCCGCGCGCTCCGCGGGGCCGCCCGGCGAGGGCGTGACCACCTGCGGGGCCGGGCGGGTGAGGGTAACGGAGGGTTATTGAGGGTTACAGGTACCTCGTTGTTCACGCCGATGGACCCTCCTGGCAGAGGCGTCGCCTGCGCGGCCAGGTACTCTCAGCTCACAGTAGAAGCGGCCTCTGTGCAAGGGCGGCCCGCAGGACCGCCCGCTGTGGCGGGACCGCCGGTGGTCAGACGCCGCCGCAGCCGTCAAGGGCCGCGCACGGTCGGCGAGACTGCAGGCGGCCTGAAGCCCCTAGTCTGCGCTCAGGCGGGCAGGCAGCGAGGGCGCGGGCAGCCGCGCCCAGCAGCGCTGCCGCTGCCATGCGTGAGCTCGGCGGCGCTTGCGCCCAGGCCGGGAGCGGGGCTGTCAGGCAGGCCGGAGCACCTAGAGCTGGCCGATCGGCTCGGCGCCCGCCGACCCGCACACGCAGGCGCATGAGCTGCCGCATGCAGGTGCGTGCGCCGCAGCCGCGCCCGGAAGAGCCCATGCTGGCGTTCCTGCAGGGCTGCTGCAGTGGACCCTGCCCCGGCCCACCTACAAGCGGACAAGGGCGCAGGGAGACGGGCGGGCGCCGTCGGCGCCATGGGTGACCCCCAGGGTGACGACCCTGCATGCTGCAGGGCAAGGGCTTGGGTAGGGTTGTGGAACCCTACCACCAGCTCATTCTCGGCGCCCGGCGTGGCCGTGTCAAAGCCGACCTCCAGCCCGACGCCGCTGAACGAGCCGGTCGTGCCGCGGCGCAGCGCGGCGAAGCGCGCGGGCTCCAGCAGGCGCGTGAAGGGGTCGTCCAGGCTGGCGAGCGCCTTGCGGATGGCCGCATACGTCTCCGCCCGCTCCACCATCGGCTCGTCGCGCAGGAAGCGCTCGCGCAGCTGCGGCGCAGGGCGGGGTTACACACTCGACTCCCCGATGCCATGGAAGGGCCGACTCCATGGTGGTCAGCTGTGGGTTAGGTCAGGGTAGGCGCATGCTGGTCAGCTGGCTGGCAGGCCCGCCAGCTGCGGCGCACGCCCACGCCCGCCTCGGCCCGCATCGGCCTTTGCCCGCGCTTGCGAAGAAGCTGCTGCTGCAGCGCTTTGGTCCGCCGCGTCGCGGCCCGCTGCGCAGCGTGACATCGTTGCGAGGTGATGTCAGCTGCCGCGCGGCGCAGCCCGCGCCGCACCCTGCGGCGCCCATACAGCCACGGCTGCTGCCGCGCGTGCAGGCACGCCCAGCCGAGGCGCGCACCCTGAACCAGCTCTGCCCGTTGAAGCTCTTGTCGTAGTAGGCGCGGTCGACCGCCCGCCACGCCTGGCGCCGCGCCGCAACAGCGCACTGCAGCGCGGGCGTGCGCTCATGCGGCGAACCAGTGCGCGCGGGGCAGCAGACTCGCGGCAGCTGGGCTCGAGCGCTGCGAGGCCGCGCGGCGTCGGCGGGAAACCCCAGCATAGGGTTAGGGGTAGGTATTCGGGCTCTGGCCAGCCCTGGCGGGGGCGCCACCTCCAGGAAGAGCAGCTGCTCTGTGGTGACGGCGCGGCTCGGGAGGGGCGGCGGCGCGAGCGCGAGCGCGAGGCCCAGCCCCGCGGCCGCCAGCGCCCGTGCCGCCTGCGCCGCGCACCGCCCTTGCCGCACGCCCATGGGGTGGCAGCGAGCTGCCGCTCACTCTGCAAGCCTCGCGAGCACACACGAGCAGGGCTGCAGCTTGCTCAGGCGCGGGCCGGCCCAGCACACGGGGCACAGCCCCGCGGCAGCGCAGCACTGCTGGTGCCAGGAGGCAACTGGAGCGGGCCTCGCCTGGCTGAGGTGCGACTTCAGCAGGCCGCTTTGCCTCCCAGGAGGCGCAGCCGGCCCGTGCGAGGTGGCCTCAGCGGGCGGCGCTCTCCTGCAGCCAAGCAAGCCTGCGTCTGCTCCATGCTGCGGTGCGGCGCAAGCCTGCAGCACGCAGGAACCAGGCCACAGGGTGTGTCTGCAGCCTTGCATCCCGCCTGCCTGACACCCTGCCGGCAGCATGCTCCCCATGCACATGCCGCACGCGTTGCGGGGCCATGCCGCATCTCCGCTCGCCCTCAGGCTGCGCACCTCCATGTGCTGCAACGCCTGGTCGCCGGCACGCCCCGCCTGCGGCTCACCAGCGGGCTGCCCCTGCTGCGGCGCAGGAGCTGCGCACAAGCTCTCGGCCGCCCACAGGCGCACTCCATGCTGCTCCCCGCACGCCACGGCTAGGCTGGCAAGCAGTGAAGCATGACGTGCCACAACGGTTGTTATTTGACACTTCGATGTCGTCCTTATCTAGACGCAGCCGGTGGTTGTTGTTCGCAAACTACACGCACATGCCTGCGCATTTTTACCAGATGTGTTTGGCTGGACGCATCTCGAGCCTACTTAGCCGCTCGAGGGCCAATCGTAGTACGTAAAGCAAGATTGCCCTCGCACATATATGTAGCCGCCTGTGTTGCGCAGATGCCTGGCTGCACAGCTAGGCAGACTGGAGCCAGCTATCTATAGGCGGCACTCGCAGCAGTAGCGTGAAAGAGGCTTCAAGGTTGCGGCCGCTCTCATTGCGCTTGCTATGCCTCGAGGCTGAGGGCACTCGCTCAGTGCTCTGCTGAGCAGCCAGGGCGGCCGTTGCGGCCAGCGCACACCCGGGTGGGGATGCTGCGGTCAGCGCTTAGGCTGGCCGTGCGGCTGCGCACACGCGGCGGCGCCTGCACAGGCGCCACTGCCGGCCACCCGGAAGCCTGGGACCCCTTTTGGAGGCCTTCGGGCCGGATTGCATGGTTGCCAGAGACGCCAGGAGCGTGCAGCCGTGCTTTCTGTGTGGCGTCGGAGGTGCGCCCAACGTTCTCGAGCGGTGGCTGCGCTCGTTGTTGGCGGGCCGTCACCAGTGCGAGCTCGTATCTCAGATTGCCTGGAACGGCGCAGGCAGGTGGTTCACAGCAGGGCGCTGTGCAAGGAAGGGCGCATGGCGGAGCTGTGGCAGCTCCCGACCACCACGTGCCAAGACATGCGGCCTTCATAAGCGCGCAGTTTGCGCTGAGCGAGTGCAAGCGGAGGTGAGGCTCCCTTGCCCCAGTGCACTTGTCGTGCTAGGGCGCTTCTGTCTCTCAGTGCTGGAGGTCCTCACCGGCTACAAGGCTCTGAGCTTGCAGTGATTTGCATCCTCACTGGCTACAAGGCTCTGCACTTGCACTGCATCAAGTTGTGCGCTGCTGTGCGCTCTGGCCTGAACCTGCTGTGCTGCCAGGGGCCGTAGCAGCAAGCCTGAGCAAGTCCACTGGGGCAAGTCGCCAGAGGTGCTGAGCTACGTGGAAAGCGCGCGTGGCCAGCTGCCAGGCTGCAACGGCTATGAGGTGTCCGAGCTGGCCTTGTTGGTGAACATCTTGCAACATAAGCACGGCTTTGAGCCAAGCAAGGCGCTGCTCGACGACCTGGCGGCAGCACTGGCGTCCCTGCTGCCGCGCGAGCCGTGGCTGCCCAAACGAGGAGCTTTTGCGACAGTCTTGCACTGTTTGAGCGAGAGCGGCTGGCCGCTGAGCGTCGCGCTGCACGACCGGGTAGCGAGGGAGCTGCTGCGTGCTGCAGCCGGCACTGCAGCTGAGCACAGCAGCAGCACGGGCCCCGCCCTGACAGCATCGCAGGCAAAGGCCGTGATGAACGCCTGGCTCACTTTTGCAGTTCAGCCTGGGTCACCAGCGCGGGCCACGCTGCCCGCCGTGCTGCGAGCTGTCGGAGCTTTGCCGGAGGCAGCCGTGCTGGGCAGCGTGCAGCGGCTTCGCGGCGCTGGCGCTGCCAGCGCACTCCAGCAAGCCATACTGCGCCAGCTCATCTCAGCACAGAGTGTTGAGGCCATCGCCCGGGTCCACGATGCCGCTGGCGAGTACTTTGGCCCCGAGCATGTCTGTGCAGCCACCCAGCGGCTGGCCGTGCTGTGCAGCGCTGGCCGCGCTGTGCCACGGTGAGCGGCCTGGCGTGCGTGCATGCCCGTCATCGCTGCTGCACGGCGGTATGCAGCTGCGCCTGTGAAGCAAGGCAAGGCAGGGCAGGCGGAGGTGTGCTGTTTGGCTTCCCGGCGTTGCACTGTGCATACAGGTCCTCGCTGCTGCGTGCAGGCAGGCGAGGGGCGCGTCTGAGGAGGCTGAGCGCGTGCGCGCCTTGGCCCTGCTGCCGGGCCTGCGGGAGGCGTTCGAGCGCAGTCTGCCAGAGTGCTCAGCGCGGGAGCTGGGCGCCACAGCGCGCAGCCTCGCCTACTTTGGGCTGCTGAACCACGGGCTCCTGAAGCGCGTCGCTGTCTGGTTCGAGCAGAGGCTGGCACGTGCGGACAGCAGAACAAACGTGCGGTCCATGGCAGACATTCTGATACTATACAGGGATGCTGCGCCGCTGCGGCCCCGTCCCGCGCTGCTGGCCGCCATAGGCGCATGCCTGAGCGCTGCGCTAGCCTCGGACGAGGTCGCACCAGGCGAGAGTGCGAGCAAGTGGCTCGTGCCTGTTTCATCTAATTGTGCCGCTGACCTATTACTTGCCTGGGCCAGTGTGTGCGAGGGCACAGCGCTGCCAATGACTGTTGTGAGGGCGCTGGCGGATGCTGCTCTGTCTGGCGCAGCCGCCGCAGATGCGGGGGGCAGTTTTGGCGTCGACAGGCATGTGTACGCATTATTTGCCATAGCACGATACATAGAAGTAGCCCCCCGTGCTGCGCCTGCGACAGACAGCGAGAGCCCGATGGCTGGGCTGCGGACCGATGTTGCCAGGTGGGTGAGCCTGGTGATTGAGCATGTCCAGCCAGGCCGGGGCCAGGCCGCGCGCGACCTGGGCGGGGCAGTGCATGCTTTGCATGTGTTGGGGGTTGCCCCGGATGCGGCGACGGCAGCCGCGGCTGTTGACAAGGCGGCCGCGCTGGCCCCCAAAGTGGTCGCGCGTGACCTGCGGTGTTTCTTTATGAGGCTGGTCAAGCCGCTGGCCGCATGGCACCGCTCCGGCCTCGCGTTGTGCGAGCCGGCCGTGCGCGCGCTGTGCGCCCGAGCGCCCGACCTGCTCAAGCAGGCCAGGAAAAAAAGCAACTCGCAACGGGTCAAGGTGCTTGCGCACCTGCGCATGCTGGCGTCCACCGCGCGCGTGTATGTGCCCGAGCTGGCAGAGCCCAGCCGCGCCAGCGGTCGCGAGCTGCAGGAGGCGGGGCTGCTGCGGGGCAACGGCGCCGACAGGGACTCTGTGGTGCATCAGCAGGCCCCACGGTGGACTGCTGGGCAGCAGTCCACCACGTCCCAGGCAGGCGCCGGGGGGGTGGCGCCCTATGCATGGATGCGCGGCGCCTGGAGGACTGCTGTCCGCCAGACAGGGTGAGGTCGGGTAGCGGGCACATGCATGGCGGGGTGCTTTGACAGTTGTCAGCGAGGCAGACAGCGGCGAGTGCCTGGCTTGTCTCAGGCCGGCACCCAAGGTGTGCTCCAGCAAATGCTGGCGCCCTGGTCTCACTGAGCCGTACCGGCCAGCAGCTGTCCTGATCCAGCTGCTCTCTTCCTGCACGCATGCAGCACCTATTTCTGCCCGTGGGCGGCATGCGCACCTCATGTCAAGCAGAGCTGTGCTGCATGTCCACGCCGTGTGCACCTCCTTGATTGCACACAGACCTGCAGCTGCTCTGAGCTTTCTAACTTGGAAATTCTAAGCTTAGAAGGAAAGAAGTAGTGAAAGTGTCACTGCATCACCAATACCTTGAGCCTGCTATCCTTATGCCTGAGCACGTCTGCACAATCGGAGCTATGCTAGGCAGCCAGGGGTAGCCGCTGTGTCCAGCGCGCACCTGGGCGGGCATGTTGCGCTCAGCAGCCAGGCTCGCCGCGCGGCTGCGTACGCGCAGCGGGGCCCGTCCGGGCGCCACAGCCGGCCATCCAGAGGACTGGGACCCCTTCTGGAAGCACGCGGCTGGGCACGCAAGGCGTCCAGCGTCACACACCTGCCCTGCTGCACAAGCGGTGCGCGCCCGTGCTCAGAACCGAGCGCTTCACCGTGCCGGTAAGGAGCACTTCACTCTCTCGCACGCTCCTGGGGAGCCGGCCCCTCGTGCGCCCGGGCTGCCCGTGTCGGGGACCGCCGACGCACTGCACGCATGACGCCCTGCCGGCTGCAGGCGGATGCCGCACAGACCGCCGAGTCGGAAGCAGGGTCGCGCGGCAGCGCGGCTGCGCGACAAACAGCAGCCTACGCGCGCTGGCTGGACGACTTTGCCAAGCAGTGCGCCGCCCCTTGTGAGCGCCTGCCTGCTGTCACAGCTCCACGCCTGTGCAGTGTCCAGTTTCAGAGCGCTGACAGCCTGCGCGCACGCGCGCGCTCACAGGCTGGCGGCGCCCTACCCCCGGACACTGGTGCAAGCGCGGTGAGCCGCCGTGACCGTCTGCGCGCCCAGGTGCCGCGTCGGCGAGGACGCACGCCCCCGCTGGAGCCGCTCGGCCGAGGTGCGTGTGCGCGAGGCGAGCGCGCGAGCGCAGCTGCACCTGGCCCGCCCCGCCGACCTCGCCAGGTTTGGAGCGTCCCTCAAGACGCTGCTCGACCTGCGCTGCTTCCGGCCCGACGCCGAGCTGCTGGGCAGCCTGGCCGGCGCGCTGCGGTCCCAGCTGGACAGGCGCGAGGCGTGGCAGGGCATGGCCGCCGCCGTCGCGTGGGGGCTGAGCCTCATGGCCGAGTGCGGCCACCCGCTGGACGCCGGCCTGCACGGCCGCATCGCGGCCCTGCTGCTGCCCGGGCCGGCCGCCGCAGACGCCGCGGCGGCTGCAAACCCCGCGGCGGCTGCAAACCCCGCGGCGGCTGCAAATTTCGCGGCGGCGGCCGCAAACCCCGCGGCGGCGCTGACCGCGCGCCAGGCGCAGGTGCTCCTGCGCGCCTGGGCCGCATTCGCCTGCCAGCCCGGGTCGCCGGCGCGCGCCACGCTGCCCGCCGTGCTGCAGGCGCTCGAGGCGCACTGGCCGCTCGCGCCAGCGCTGGGCGACCCCGCGCGCCGCGGCGGCCCGGACGCGCGGCCGAGCGCCGCCGCCGTGCTGCAGCGCGCGCTGGCCGCCCAGATCGCCACCGCGCGCGACGCGGCCGCGGTCCGGGAAGTGCGCGCGGCGGCGGGCGCGCGCTTCGACGGCGTGCTCATGCACCTCGCCCTGCTCAAGCTCCGCCGGCTGTGCGCCCCGGAAGCAGAAATGACGGAGTGGGCGCCGGCTGTGCGGCGGGCGCCCATGTAACGGGGGCGGCTCCGATGCTGCCTCTGCACTGGAGGCAGCAGCGCATGGACGGACCAATGCTGGAGGCGGTTGAAGGACCGCCGGCCGGGTGCCGCAGGCCATGCAGGGCTGCGCTGGCGCGCGGAGCCCGACGGCGCGCGCGCGCGCAGGCACGCGGACGGTGGCGACGACGACGCCGCGGTCGCGCGCAAGGAGGCGTTCGCGCTGCTGCCCGCGCTGCAGGGCCACCTGGAAGAGTACACCGCCCGCGAGATCAGCGCCGCGGCGGCCGCGCTCGCGCGCATGCGCTGCCTGACCCAGGACCTCGTGCGCCAGACAGATGAGTGCTTTGCGCGGGCGCTGGCGCGGCGCGACCCGTCCGCAGACCTGGTAGCGATCGCCAATTTCCTGGACGCCTGCGATGCCGCGCGGGGGGCTGTGTCGCCCGCGCTGCTGGCCCGCATGCAGGCGTGGCTCGCTGCGGCCGCGCCGGGCGGCGGCGCGGCGGGGAGCGCCGGCGGGGCACTGGCGCGGGCGCGGCCCGGAGCGGCCGCCCTGCTGATGCGCGCATGGGTCGCCGTCGCTCGGAACAGCCGGCTGCCAGCGCCTGTCGTCAGGGCGCTGGCCGGCAGGGCGGCGGCGGGCGTCGGGACCGGCGCGTGGGACGGCTTCGCGGCCCGTCACCTCTCCCCGACGCTGCACGCGCTGGCGGTCCTGGTGGCGCGGTTGGGCGCTGCGCGCCTGGACAGCAGCCGCGGCAGCCCGCTGGATGGCCTGCAGGGCGCGCTCGCCGGCTGGGCCGGCGCGGCGATCAGCCACGTCGCGCCGGGCGCCGCGCAGGCCGCGCGCGACGTGCGCCGGCCGGTGGCCGCGCTGCACGCGCTGGGCGTGACGCCGCCCGCCGCCGTCGCGGCGTCGGCGGTTGTCAAGGTGGCCGCGGTGGCCTGCCTGGCGCCCGCCGCAGAGCTGCTGGGGCTCGCCGCCGGCGTCGCCGGGCCGCTGGCCGAGTGGGACCGGCGGGGCCTGGTGTCGTCCGCGCCGGCGGCGGACGCCCTGTACGCGCAGGCCGCGCGGATCAACGACCGGGTGAAGGCGGAGTTTTACCTGTCGCGCCTGGCCGCGCTGCGGGCGGTGTCCATCGCCGGGAGCATGCTCGGCCGCGACGAGCTCGGCGAGCTGCGCTAGCGCTCCGGCGCATGCGTGGGCGCGCAGCACGCTGCCGTCCAGCGAGTGCGCGTCAGCGCGGCTGCGTGCGCTGAAGCGAGCAGGGAGAGCTGAGGCCGGAGGTGATTGGCTGCTCCGCAGCAAATAGTCTACAACATGCTGCTTGCCTCTGGCAGTTTGCATGTCGCGCACAACCCTATTTGACCACCTGCGCGCGAGACCCTATCTTGAAAGCAGAAGATCTCGATACCCTTCACACTCTAGCACCCAGCAGGGCTCCGGCCTAGTCCCAACCTACTTATCAGCTGCAACACATGCATGAAGCGCAACCATTCTCGCATGAACTCCCTTCCTGCTCTACTTGCACACCCTTTGCAGCCGACCCTAGTGCAGAGCCCCAACAGCGGGGACCTGGGGCTTCAGCAGGACGGCGGCAGGCGCGCACAGCCCAGAAAATTCTCCCATGGCATGTTTGTGACAGGCATCGCAACTTGGTCCCATGCGGCAACATTGTGCAGACAGCCCCTCCGCCGTGCCGAGCTCCGATACCTGGACGTCATCAGATGGCATGCGCACAGGGCCGGCAGCCAGCAATGGCAGCCACTCTCCGCAGGGCCATGACCCGCCACCAGCTCCTCAACCCCTGACCCCTGCTCGCCACCCTGACCCACGACCGCTGGGCGCGCGCGACCGCTGCCCCGGCGCCCTCACCGCCCGCCCGCCAGCTCCGCCAGGACGTCCCGCCGCGGCTCGGTGTCCTCGAACAGCGCGCGCACGAGCCCCGCAACCGCGCCCGCATTCAGGCCGGCGGCCGCCAGGCGGCCGCTGCGCCACCAGGCGCGCAGCTCCGCCAGCCGCGCGCCCATGGCTGCCAGCACCTCCTGCCGCATGGCAGGGTAGGTTAGGGCTTGAATATACGCACTGGCTTTGCGAGCAGCCGTACGGCCCAGCCGCCGCCAGCACATCATCGCTTTGCCCTGAGCGCCGCGGGCGCCTTGCGCATGCGCATACAGATTGTGCAGCTCGGGCGAGTGCAGCGCGCGGCCCGCGCGGCAGGGACAGCGCACAGCCGGCAGCCGCGCGGCGACCCCAACCGGCCCGCGCGCGCCCTGCCAGCACAGCCGGCAGTCGCACGGCAGCCCCAGCCGGCCCACGCGCGCCCTGCCAGCACCGCCGCGCGCGACGGTGCGACAGGGCCCTGGTGGTGCTGCGGCAAAGCAGACCCTGCCAACCCTGGAGCAGGCCCAGTCAGACCCTAAAAGAGCCGGAGGCGCACCCGCAGCGTCTGCAGCGCGGGCGCGCGGGCCTCCAGCGCGGCCAGCATCGCCTCGCGCGACGGGCCGCCAAAGCCGTCGGCGCCGCCGCGGCCGAGCGCGGCGGCGGCCGCGTCCTCGGCCAGCGGCGCCAGGATGCGCGGCAGGTCCTCGCTGTCGTCCACGCTGATGTCCGGCAGCGCCAGCAGGTCGCCTGCGCACGGCCGGCCCGCCCGTGTCGCGCGCGCGCCGGGGGCGCCGGGGGCAGCCTCCTGCCCTGAGCCTGTCCTGCGGGCGCCTGACCCTACCCTGACAGCAGGCCGCCGACAGTTGGCCGCTAGGCGCTGCGCGCGCAGCCGCGCAGGTCCGGGAGGCCGGCGGCCCCTACCCTATACCCGCGCAAAGATGGCTTGCCAGGCCGAACCCGCCGCCATCAGCGCCGCCCGGCCTCGCTCGGCGGCGAGCTGACAGCCCTGTGCTTTGCTAAAAGATTATGGCACAGGCATGTGGGTGTCCAGGGCGAAGCGCAAACAGCGCAGCCGCGGCGCCCGACGCCCGCCGCTCGCCAAGCGAGGGGCGGCCACACAGTTGCTCTGCTTCGGCTGTGGCAATTACAAAAACAAAGCGTGCGCACCCACGACGCGCGCCGCCAGCGCCTGCAGCACCGCGCCCGCGACGTCGGCCAGGTCGCGCGGCGGCAGCACGCCGCACAGCACGGCGCCCAGGCGCCGCAGCGCCGCCAGCGCCTGCTGCACCACCTGGCGCGCGCGTCTGCGGGGTCAACCTACCCCCGCCCGCCACAGCCAGTGCCTGCTGCACGGCGCGTGCGCGCGTCGGGTGTAGCCTACCCGGTCCATCTACAGCCAGCGCCTCCTGCACCACCTGGCGCGCATGGTAGTGTTAGGGTTGGCCTACCCCGGCCAGCCACAGCCAGCGCCTGCTGAACGGCCTGGCGGGGCGCGCCGCGGCAGAGGGGGGCGTCAGCGCACACGGCCACCAGGGTAGGGTAGGGTTGTACCCTGAGCAGTGACCTGCGGCCGACAGCCCGGCGCCGCCTGCCCGACACGCGGCCAGGGTGTGCACGTCTGCGGGCCGCAGCACGGCGGGCAGCAGGCGCCGCCGCGGTGACATTCATGCCGGACTGCGCAGGAGTGCTGCGGCCTGAGCCTTATCGGCGTGTCGGCCGGGACCCACACAGGCTCCGCCAGCCAGCCGCGGCTGCTGGCCAGTCGGCTGACGTGCGCCGGCTGCCGTGCGCACGGGAGCGGGCCTGAGCGCGCCGGGCCGGCGCGCCTTGCGCGCCGCGATGCCGCGCTGCGCGGCGGTGATGCGGCGGAAGCCGTCGGCGCCCTCCAGCACGCTCTGCATGTCCGCGCACTGCCGCTGCACCTGCGACCGGCGCGGAGCGCGGCATCAGGCGCCGCCTGTGAGTTTTGGCGCACTTTGTCACACACGTTATGCAAGTTCCTAATCATTTCAGGTGAAGCATATGCCTGACTATGCTTTGTCCCACGAGCGCTGCGGCTGCCGGCACACCAGCTCAACCGCGGCTGCTATGGGCGCGCACAGAGCACCGACCAGATGGTTCACACATATACACGTCATGCGTTTGCTAGGACTCTGGCGAGACAGCCTGCGGCCTAGCGCGTGCGGCCTGGTGAGAGCGGCGAGCTTGCCACGCGAGGCGCGCCCGCGCCCAGTACTTTACCAGCATTTTTGGCACGCCGACAGCATGCTCGTGGGCGTCCGCGCCTGCTCGCGCAGCACGGCCGCGCCGGCAGCGCGCAGGCGCTGCGCGGCGTCCACGAACTGCGCCGGCGCGGACGGCGCGGCCGCTGCCAGGCCCGGCGCGTACACGTAGCCGGCCGCCAGCAGCCGCTCGGCCAGGAACGCGCAGTCGTTGTGGAACAGCGCCGCCTGCTGCGGCACCTGCGCGCGGCGCTGCACCGGCTACTTTACACCTTCGACCGACCATCCCTGGAGGGAGGGGTAGGCAGGAAGCTGATATCCACCACACAAAGGCTTACCGACAATGTATTGATAGATAAAACCCCCGCCGGCTGCTGCTCCCTCTCTCTGCTGCTCCCTGCTGGGCCTGCGACTCATGGCTTGGAAGGCATCATGGCTTGGACGGCAGAGAGAGGCGCACGGCTTGGAGAGCCAGTGCTCAGGCTCCATGTTTTTGAATGCCTGCCGCTTGGCCGCCCTATGCTCGGTTCACGTGCAGGGTCCACAGGCCGCCAGGTGCTGCACACCCATGTATAGGTTACGGGACAACCTGCCCTTGGGCAGGTCCACAGGCCGCCGGGTGCTCCACAGCAGGGGACGCCCACACCACAGGAGTCGGTATTCCCGCCACCGTAGCCCCCAGACCCAGCCGTTTCAATACCATGCCGTTCCGAGGCTCACAGCAGAGCCTTTAGCACGGCGGCCGCCTGCGGACCGGGGGCGTCCGCAGGCGCGGCCGCGGGCGGGCCGCCGCCGGGCCGCGGCGTGACGGGGGCGCCACCTGCAGGTCGTGCGCGCGCACAGCGGGCGGCAGCGCGCCCGCCAGCTCGGCCGCGTCGCGCACGGCGGCCGCCAGCGTCTGCGCTAGGGCGGGACTGCCGCAGCTTGCGGCCTCCGTCAGCGCGCCCGCAACGAGCTCCGCCAGCGCCTCGGCAGTGCGCGTCACCCTGTACGTGCCTGCGCGCCCGCGGCGCGCTTGGCGGACCGAGCGCAGCACGCCCAGACACTCCTGGCTTGGCACGAGCTCGGCGGCGAGCTCGACCGCGATCCTGCATGCCCAGCCTGCTCGGGCCGCGAGCGTGCAATACAGGCAGGAAAGCTTTTGGCCATGGACCGACCGCCTGTCAGCGCCTTGCTTGGCGGTCAGGCGTTCGCGGCTGCTCGCGGCTCATTATGCATCCGAGCATGTTATCAGCGGCCCCGCCCTGGGCATCGCACGCGACCCGGCACGCACCTCGCGCGAGCAGCGGCCGGTCCTCGCCCTCCAGCGCCAGATCAGGCGCCGCGTCCGCGGGCGCGCCCCCGCCCGCGTCCGCCAGGGTTAGGGCTCCCAACGAGGACGCCGGCGCGCCGCTGTCGCCGTCCTCCGCGTCGTCGCTGCCGGCAGTGACGAAGCTCGCACTCGCCGCCTCGCTCGCCGCCTCGCTCGCCTGCACAGTCATGCAAGTTGGAGCCTTGAAACCACACTCGCGTTGTCATCATGCTTGCACGTTCTCTCTGCAGCGGCGTCACCGCAGCGGCGCTAGCGGCCACGCCAAAGGTGACGCGGGGTGCATCCAAGCATCCCACACAGCATGCAGTGCCCTGAACAGACGCCATTAAGCATCAACAGCAAAGGGCAGCACAGCTGAGCAGGCCAGGCGTCAGCAGGTTGAACGGGCGAACCGGATGAGGCACCAGGTATGTATTATAACAAAAGTCCTTGGCAAGCCCAGGGAAGGAATGAGGCGGCGGCACCTGAGGTGCAGGGGCCGGGGCGCGCAGCGGCTCCCCAACCTCGACGGTGTCATGGTCGGGCGCCATGAGCAGCTGCCGCGCGGCAGCGACCACCTGCGGCGCCGGACGCAAATGCAGACATGTCAGGCGCCTGCCTGCTGCGCACACAGCAGCGCGTGAAGCTGGTACGCAGCACGCCCCTTGTGAGGCATGCCCCTTGTGAGGCTCGCAGCCCTGCGCGGCACCTGAGCCACAGGCTGAAGGGGCTGGCGGACAGAGCGTGTTGCAGGCAAAGCGCGCGCACGCCGGCTGCCCTCTGCACAGCCTGCGCAGGCTGCGCCGGCGCGCGTGCTGCCAGGTGCGCCCTCGGGCCGCCTGGTCCCGCGGTGTACCCAGAGCGCGCAGCTCTCGGGCGTTGCACGCCAGCGGGTGGCATGCATGCCAGCGAGCTGCCACGGCCAGGGCTCGTGCACAGAGGCTGTGGGGGCTGGGCCTTGCGCGGACACAGAGCGGCCGCCCGCGCAGCAGCGCCCTCGAGGACGCATGGGCGCGCAGGCGCCCGCGCACCCACAACCCCTCTGCGGCAGGCCCGGCGGGGCCGGCCGGGCCGCGCGCGCGGGCGCGCCTTGAGCCGCCGGCCGTGCAGCCGCTCCCTCAAGGACACAAGGGCGCGCAGACGCCCGCGCACCTACCCCTCTGTATAACCCAACCCTACCCTAACCCCCGCGGCGGGCCGGGCGCGCCTTGAGCCGCCGGCCGTGCAGCAGCTTGTCCAGGGCGTGGCGCACGTACGCGCCGATGCGCCCGTAGCCCGCCGCGTCCACCGGCACGAAGCTGCGCACGCCGCAGCGTCCCCGTCACGCCATGCGCCACCGCAGCCGCGCCGGGCAGGGCTCCGACTTACCACCGCGCCTGGTAATCAGCACATGCGCGGCTCTTGCACGGCCGCGAACGGCCCGCGGGGTGGGCGGGAGCCCCAGAGTCGGGCTCCTGTGCAGCTTCCTCCGCTTCCCGCGCATCCCAGCCGCACCACGCGGCGGCAGCCGAGCGCCGGCCGGCCTGGCGTCATGGCGCTGGCGGCTTGGGCGGGCGCCCAGCAAGCAGCGTATGGACGTGTCCCTGGGGGACTTGAGCGCGCACCCCGTGCGCGCGGCGGCCTCCTCGAAGCGCTGCGCGTCGCGCGCCGCGCGCTGGAACGCGTCCGCCTGCGGGGCTGAATCGGGCGCGTCCGGCGCGGCGCCCGCCGGCGCGGCCGCGGCCGCCGTCGGGCCGGCCAGCCGCCGCTCGATGTATGCGGCGGCCAGGCGCGGCCAGGCCAGCGCGCCCAGCGCCGCGAACGTCGCCTGCCCGCCGCCACACACCGCATCTGCGCGCCGCGCGCGCCCGCGTGGTCACCGCACGGCCGGGCCTCCGGCATCCCGCACAGCTTAAAAGTGGTAGGGCAGGGTTAGGGCTAGGGTTAGAGCGGGGCCAGCACGCGCGCACCGGCCTGGAACGCCAGGCACTCCAGCAGCGCGGCCTCGACGGGCGCGCCCGCGCCGTCCGGCCGCCAGCGCAGCTCGGCCGCCTCGTCGGCGCCGCCGGCGCCGCCGGCCGCGCCGCGCGCGACCGCCACGGGCCCCGCCGCGTCCAGCAGCGGCAGGAAGAGGCCGTCTGCCAGCCGCGCGGCCAGCGCCTGCGCGGCAGAGGCTCCCCCGTACGCACCGCAAGCGTGTACGGCACGGGGTTGCCATGAGGCTGCTGCCCGAGGCAAAAGTGGTCGGCGACGCTTGCTTCCCGCAATCAGGTCACAGCGCAGAGCCGGCGGGCACATGCGGCAAGGCCAGTGTGCACATGGTTAGGGACCCTAACGCTATTCGAGTAGGCCGCGCCTGCAGCTGCGCGGGCAGCAGCTCCGCGATCTCCAGCGCCTTCCACACGTCGCCGAGCGCGGCCGGGCGCGCCACGCGCACCGCGCCGCCCGCGGCGCCGCCCTCCACCGCCACGCGCGCCGCCACCTCGCGCGCCAGCGCCTGCGGCCAGGTGGCAGGGAAATATTAAGGACCCTAAAGGACTAAATACTGCAATCACAGGGCCCCAGACATGCAACTGGTCGCCCGCTGTGAGGTCCAGGACTAAGTGGGCGCCTGTGCGAGCGGCGCTTTGCAGGCAGCTAGGGCTGCCATGTCCCGCCGCCGCCAGCTATGTGCAGCGCAGCGGCGCGCTCACACCCGCGTGCTCACCTTGCTCTTGGCATTCTGGCCATGCGCTGACTGTCACCTGCTGGCATGCGAAATTACGGCAGCGGGCCAGCGCTGAGCGGCTGCATGCTGTCCTGTGTGCGCACGGCCCAGGTGCCGAGACAGAGAGGGAGGAGGCGCAGCGGGTGCACGACAGCGCGCTTGTTGGGCTCGCGCCTGCTCGAGGCGCGCGCCGCACTGCTCCACCTCGCCGCGCAGGCCCGGCGCGGCCGCGGCGCCTGCGCCCGCGCGCCGCAGCTCCAGCGCGCACCAGGCGGCTTCGCTGAACGCGCCTGCGCGCCGAGTGGGCGCAGCTGAGCGCCCGGGCGGCCTTGTGGCGGTGGGGAGGTGGCTTGTGTGGCCGCAGCTCACACATGGCGCTGCTCAAGTCATGCAGGTGCAGCTGCGACAAAATAGGCAGGGTCAGGCCCTCACTGCACATGTCTGACACATCCAGCTGCCACTGCATGGCGATGCGAAACACGCACTCTGCGCCGAACACGCACGGATCACGACGTGAGTGCCTGATGGGGCGCGCGGCCCTGCACCAGCGCGCGCTGTCCATGCTCGCTCATGAGCCAACCATGGCCAACCAGGACTTGAGCCCTATCCAGGCGGCGCGCCTGCGCTGAGGTGGGCGTGGAAGCGCGCCAGGCGCTCCTGCGCCTCCGCCTCGGCCGCCAGCGCGTCCGCCGCGCCGCGCGCCGTGCGCAGCTGCTCCGCCAGCCTGCGGGGCGGCCGGTGGGTGGGGGTTGCGCTAGGCCATCCTACATGCACAAACAGGGGCGCCAGTCTTGATGGGCTGGTCTGTGCAATTTGCAGCGGTTCAGCCAGCCAAGCCTTTGCACCTCTCGCTGCAATGCCCGGACGGGATGCTTCATGAGATGCGGAGACATGAAGCGAGACAGAGTGCACTCGCGCTGCGCGCACAGAAAACTTGCATGCAGCCATGGACCACATGCATCACGCTCCTCCCGTGCTCCCCTGGTCTGCGGGGCCGGACGCAGGCCCTGGTCGCCGAGGTCGCGGGCTTTGCTCAGTCCTCCTCTGAACACACACGGCTACAGGGAGGGCCAGTGCGCAGCAGCGACTGCTGGCTACAAAGGACGCGCGCCTGCCCTGCTCCGCCGCCAGGGCTGCGACCGCCGGCTCGACGAGCGCCGCCGCGTCCGGCGCCGCCGCGAGCGCCGCTGCCGACGCCACGCCGCCGCCTGCACAGGCGCCCTGGGCTCGGCGCCGCTCGGCGGCTGGTGCAGGCCGAACAGTGTGACAGGTCAACCGCTGTTCTGACACTTGGTGGTCTGCACGGCAGGTGCTGCGCCCAATAACATGACGAGGACCTGCCGTGCAGACCATCAAGAGGCAGTCCAAGGTCCAGCGCACGTCATACCACCTAGTTGGACTCTCACAGCTGCCGCAGCTGCCGCAGCTGCCATGTACCACGAGGCAGTGCAAGCACACAATGTAATTGCACAACATATATAGCTGGAATATAGCAGTCATATTGCAGGCAAATTTAACACCCACCTGCGCCGTCTGTCGCCCCAATGCATGCGCCCGCCAGCTCACTGTAGAGCGCCAGCAATACCTGCTTCAAGTGCAACCTTTCTGGCTGCCTATGACAGTGTCCAAGTGCAGGTAAAGACTATTGTACACGGACGTTGCTGAACTCGCATTGGGATGACCATGCCTGGGACTTGCGGGCATCGAGCCTGTCAGTGTACTCCTGCAGAACTGACGCGCTCAGGCCCTGCAAAGAAGGAACGAAGTCAGCAGGTGCAGGCCTTGTAATGCTGAGGCTGGATGTGTGTCACAAGCAGTGCAGACCTCGTTGGAGGCCCGCTCGGGCAGCAGGGCCATGAGCACAGCCTCCACGCCAGCCATGGCTGCTGTCGTACAGGCAAGGCAGCCGGCTCGTTCAACACGAGTAAACCCTGTACTAAAACCTGAGGCGGTCATGACCGGCCTGCGAAGCAGGGCGGGAAGCTATGTGACGCGCTTCATGCGTGGCCAGCGCAGGTAGAACGGAGCAGCTCGACCCGCCTCGTTGGGCCCGAATAGGGCACCTTTTTCACCCAGAGCGCCGCCCGGTCTCCGGCGCCGGCCAGCGTGCCCATAGTACAGCAGCTTGCCTCGGGTGCCGTCAAGCGGAATGTAGGCAGCCGAGCAGCCTTCGCCATGGGCATCTTCGACTCCCTGTTTAAGAGCAGCAGCCAGTGCTTGCAGCCCAGCGCTGACGGCTCCTCCAGTGCCGCGGCGCTCTCCGGCGCCCACCCAGACTTTCGGCTCTGGAGCAGCCTCGCGCAGGTGACTTCCCGGGGCCTTCACAGCGCACATACGCACCAAAGTCTCTGCCCTGTCCTGCGCGGGGAGGCAACCCTTCACCCCCACACAGCTGCGCTACGGACCTGGGATCTTATGCAAAGCCACAGGAACTCGGGCGAGTCTGTAGGCGAAAGTGCACGCGTGCTGCGGGTGCTGAAGCCTGCCCCGCTGCGCACCTGCCACTGTTGGAAAGTGACCGTTACAGCCGGGTGGCGCTTGGACAGGCGCTTGGTAGGAAACCTGTAAATTTACTCTGTGCGCGCATTGGCACATATACCTTGTGTGGCGGGCTGTAAGCTGCGCCCCGCCCGGCCGCGCAGGGCAAGCACGAGGTGTGCTCATTCCACCTGTGCAAGGTGCTGCTGTACGACGACAGCAACTACCCAGCGTGGCTCGTCCTCGTGCCGCAGGTCCCCGACGTGTTTGTGCGCGCCCCGCCGCGTTTTCAAGTATGTGAGCGCTGGGAGCCTGGCAGCCTCACAGGCGCCCTGTCGCGTACCGTGCCGCGCCAGAGCCGCTGCCGTGCCAGTGTGGTGCCCTGCGCACGAGTCTCAAGTTGTTAACATGTTGCCTGCAGTAGTCGCTTGCACAAGAGCTTTCGCGTGCTGCACTATGCGCCATAGACGCAGCGTTTGCTGTTGGCTTGTCGTCGCGCTCAGCGTCTGCTGCTGGCCTGTGGTGGCGCTCAGTGCAGCACGTCTGCTGGAGCGCAGGAGGTTATAGACCTGTCGGAGGAGCACCAAGCGCAGCTGTGGCGCGAGGTGGCCGCCGCGAGCCGCGCGCTGCGCAAGTGCATGCGCCCAGACAAGCTCAACATCGGCGCCATCGGTAACCAGGCACGCCCGCAGCGCGCTCTGCGCTGGGCCTTGTCTGCCCGCCGCGTCTCGCCTCCCTGCTGTCGCCCCTGGGCGCTGTCACACGCCGGCACACCAGCTTGCATCAGGGCCAAGCAACCCAGCAGCAGCTCAAGGCACGCGTGCTTGCCTGCATGCTTGCTTTGGGATACTTGCCTCGACTGAGCTGCGCAAGAGCTGGTAGACACGTCTGCCTCATTGTATACCAAGCGCACCCTTAGGCTAGCTCAGACGTGCGCGTCACACGTGCGCATACGTCGCTGGTGCCCGCTCGCGTGCGCCCGCCGCCGCACCCGAGCTGGGCACTGCATGAGCCTGGGCAGCGGAGCGCAGCCCCTGACGGGCGCGCCGCCTGCGCGCAGGTGAAGCAGCTGCACGTGCACGTCACGGCGCGCTCGCAGGGCGACCCCTCCTGGCCGGGGCCCTGCTACGGCGCGGTGCCCGTGCAGCCGCACCCGCCGTTCGCGCGCGAGGCGCTCATCGTGCGCCTGCGCAAGCAGCTGGAGAAGTACGCGCCGGCGCCGCCGGCGCCGCCGGCGCTGCGGCCGCGCCTGCAGCACTCCGTGTCGCACTCGGAGGGCGTGGGCGCATGGTCTGTCAGCTCGCAGGCGTCGCCGCGCGGGGGAGGGGGCGGCGGCGGCGGCGGCGAGCGGCGCGCGATCTCGCTGCCGCCGCCGCTGGGCGAGACGCGCCGCGGCGGCTGGGGCTCGGCAGAGAACGCGAGCGAGGCCGCGAAGCGGAGCGCGCGCGCGGCGGCCGCCGCGCACGCGGCGGTCGTCGCCGCGCCGGCCTCGGTCGCGTCCTGGCCGCGCGAGCGGCTGCTCCCGGTGCCGGCCGAGCCGCCCGGCCGGCGCGGCGGCGGGCAGCTGCGTACGCAGCCGTCGCCCCCGACGCCCCCTGACGGCCGGCGGCGTCGCGGCGATGCCCTGTCAGCACGCGGGTATGCTCACCAATATCTCATCAGCGCACTCATAGATTGGGGTACGATGAGTGTCATGATAGGCTTTAGGGTTAGGGCAAGGGGTAGCAGCAGAGCGCCGCCATGTGCGTGCTGTCGAGCGGTATTCACAACCAGTGATTAGGTAGCTTGGGCTGGCGAGGCGCCCCAGCGCTTGGATAGCACCGGACAGCAGCGGTCGCCCTGAGCGGGCTGCGCGGCGCGCAGGTCCGGCGGCAGCAGCGTGATGTCGCCCGAGGACCGGCGCGCGAGCGGCGGCAGCGACACCGTGCCGCCGCCAGAGCCGCGCCCGCGGCAGCGGCGCGTCGGCAGCGCGTCGTCGCTGCTGCCGCCGCGCGCGCTGACGGCCGGGGAGCGCCGCAGCAGCAGCAGCGGCGATCACGCGCCCGGCGGCGGCAGCTACGTGCGCAGCCGCCGCGGCAGCGGCGGCAGCGACGCGCTCGCGCCCGTCTGGTCCGGCACGCCGACCGAGCTGACGGCGGGCGCGCGCGGCGACAGCACGCCGTCCGACGAGCGGCGCAGCAGCAGCCACGAGCGGGCCGGCAGCGAGCGCTCGAGCCGCGAGCGCGAGGCGGGCGGCATGGCGCTGTTTGAGGCCGCGCGCGAGGGCGGCGGGGGCAGCTTCCAGCCACGCGGCCTGCACCCCCGGCCCGCGCGCGCGGGCAGCGACGGCGGCTCCGCGTCGCGCGCCGGCAGCGGCGGCAGCAGCGGCGACCTGGGCCCGGCCGCGCCGCCGGCCGCGCCGCCGGCCAAGGGCGTCGAGAAGGTGCTGAGCCCCTCGCCACGCGTGTGGTCCCCGCGCGCGCCGGTTGGGCCGACCGTCGCGATCCTGGCCAAGGGCTTTGAGAAGGCCATGGAATCGAGGCCAGAGGCACGGGGCGGGCTCGGGCAGCCCGCTGGCCTGGCGCGCGACGGCAGGGCGGCCAGTGCGCCGGCGACGGCGTGCGCCGCCAAGCTGCCCGCGCCGCCGCCGGGCGGCGGCGCGCTGTGGTGGGACGGCGCGATGTGGCGCTGCGGCGGCCGGCCGGGGGCGGTGCTCGTGAGCGCGGACGAGGGTGCACGCGCCGGTGACGGAGTGGGCGGCCCTGCTCGGGCGGCTGATGGGAGCAACGGGAAGAGCGCCGGCGGCGGCAGCGGCGGCGGCGGCGCTGCGCTTGGGCGAGGCGGCACAGGAGAGGATGCTGCGTCTGGCGGCAGCCGCCAGGAGGGTGCTGGCGACCCGGGGGCCGGCACCCGCCGTCCTGCGCCTGCGGCGGCGGGCGGCGGGTCAGGCCCGGGTGCGGCATCGTTGCGCGCGCCGGGCGCGCCGCGCGGCCAGCCGGGCTCCTCGGTCGCGGCCGCGCCGGCGGCGCCGGGCAGCGCGGCTGGGCCGCAGTGCTTCAACCCGTACGCGGCGTACCTGGCGGAGCACATCAACAAGCCGTTCGACGAGGACAGCTGGGCGAGCGGCACGACGACGCCCGAGGTGCCCGCGCCGCCGCTGGCCGCCGCGCTGGACGGGCACCTGGAGCCGGACCCTAACTGTAGGGCTGACTCCGGGCCGCCGCCCACCGACCCGCGCTCCTCCTCCGCCAGCCTGAGCCTGCGGCACTGGCAGTCGGGCAGCAACGTGGCTGCGGGGTCGGGCGGGAGCGCCGCGGCGCTGGAGGAGCGCGCCGGGTCCCCCGGCAAGGACCCGTACAGCGCATACCTGCGGCGCGCGGTGCAGGAGCCCTTCGGCGACAGGGGCGGCGACCGGGGCAGCTTCGACCTGAACCCCCGGCCAGCGCGCGGGCAGCAGGCGGGGCCCGGTCGCCGCGGGGAGCGGGCGGCGCAGGGGCCGACCACGCCGCCGCTGTGCGACACAAACGGCGCCGCCCAGGGCGCCGCGGACCCCTACGGCGCATTTCTGCAGCAGGCCGTCAACACGCCGTTCGGCGAAGATGCGGGCGCGGCCGCGGGCGATGCGGTGGGCGACGCGGCGCCCGCGCCGCCCGGCGGGGGCTTCGAGGGCTGGCAGGCGCCGTCGCTGCCGCCTGCCGGATACGCGCCGCCCGCGGGTGCGGCGGCCGCTAGGGCGCCGGACCCCTACGGCGCTTTCCTGCAGCAGGCCGTCGACACGCCTTTCGGCGCGGCTGCGGGCGACGCTGCGGGCGGCGCGGCGCCCGCGCCGCCTGGCGGGGGCTTCGAGAGCTGGCAGGCGCCGCTGCTGCCGCCCGCCGGACGCGCGCCGCATGCAGGCGCGGCAGCGACCAGAGCGCCGGACCCCTACGGAGCATTCCTGCAGCAGGCCGTCGACACGCCTTTCAGCGGGGATGCCGGCGACGCTGCGGGCAACGCGGCGCCCGCGCCGCCCGACGGGGGTTTCGAGAGCTGGCAGGCGCCGCTGCTGCCGCCTGCCGGAGACGCGCCGTCTGCGGGCGCAGCAGTGACCAGGGCGCCGGACCCGTATGGGGCGTTCTTGCAGCAGGCCGTCAATGCGCCATTTGATGAGGAGGCGGGGGCGCCCGCGCGGCTCGGCCAGGGGTGCAACGGCCCGGAGCGGCCGCCGGCGGCGCGCGTCAAGCCCGTGCCGCGCGCGGGCGCGGCGGCTGCCAGGGCGCCGGACCCGTACGGGGCGTTCCTGCAGCAGGCCGTCAACGCGCCGTTTGACGAGGAGGTGGGGGCGCCCGCGCGGCCCGGTCAGGGTTCCAATGGCCGGGAGCAGCCGGTGCTGGCGCGCGCCGAGCCTGTGCGGGCGGGTGCGGCGGCGACCAGGGCGCCGGACCCGTATGGGGCGTTCCTGCAGCAGGCCGTCAATGCGCCATTTGATGAGGAGGCGGGGGTGCCCGCGCCGCCCGCCCAGGAGTGCAACGGCCGAGTTCGGGCGGCGGCGGCGCGCGTCGAGCCCATGCGGCGCGCGGGCGCGGCGGCTGCCAGGGCGCCAGATCCGTATGGGGCGTTCCTGCAGCAGGCCGTGCACGAGCCGTTTGGCGACGACTCGGCCTCTGCGCTGCCCAATCGCGGGTGCGGCAACCGGGGGCGGCTGATGGCGGCGCCCGGCAAGGCCGCGCCGGCCGCCGGCGCTGCGGCCGCCAAGGGGCAGGACCCTTACGGGGCGTTCCTGCTGCAGGCCGTCAACACGCCGTTCTAGCGGCGGGCGGGGGCTGCCGTCCCGCCGCAGCGGGGCTCGCGGTGGGGGGGCCCTGCGCCCGACAAGCGTGGCGTGGCAGGCGCAGCGGGAGGCCAGCACCTGGTGCTGGGCAGCGGGGTGGACCGGCGGGGCCTGGCTCGGGCGGCTGCGTGCAAATAAAGGAAAGATAAATGTACCGCTGCGCTGGCAGACGCATGCTGTCGGACCCAGCCAGCGCCGTGTGGGGAAGTGCTGTTGTGTGGAGGTCGTTGAGGCCACTTTTGTCTGTGGTGGCAGGGGGCGGTGTGCTGGCAGCCACAGGGGGCCTCAGACAGGTGTGCGGTGGCGCGGCGGGGTATATAAGGGCGTGGCGCTGGCGGGCGGCTGCTGCACATGCAGGGCCAGAGGTGCGGAGACTGAGTGATTTGGGCCTGCAGTTCTTTTGTATAAACTTGGGTGTCAGTGGTGCTGTGTGGGCGCCGGTGGTGTGTGGGCAGCGGCGGTGCTGATTGCTGACGCAGGGTGATCATCTGAGGCACTGTTGTGTTTGTGTAGCCTTGGCGCGCTGGTGTATTTTGCATGAGCCTTCAAGAGAAGTCAAGCGCGGCCAGGCAGTGCTGCCGGCCTGACAAGGCGTTTGCCCTGTGGGCTCGCGGCTTGCTTGACGCGCGCGGGGGACGTCTGCGCGCTCCCGCGTCCTCAGCAAAGTAATAATTTGCGGTGTGAGGACTTGTCCGCGGCAGTTACAGCATTCTTTTGGCTGTTCGTGTTCAGCGCAAGCTTGTGTGCAATTGGGATGCTTCCTTTGCACAAGCTGGCAAGCTAGTAGAGTGCGTTGCTATGTGTGCGCTCATGTCGAGTCGCGACAGCTGCATGCGCTGCGGGTTTGTATCTTTTCTCGTGAGAGGGCACTGCTGTGTGATACCACTTCTTTTAGCCGGCTGGCACTGCGCAACTACATGTGCACTGCAGCTGCTAGTCCCGATTGGGTGGAGCGTTGCATGCATTCTGGACTAATTTGAAGGTGTGCTGGCAGGCAAGGCTGTTTGGAGCATGTGTCAGATCTTTCTCGCCCTAGTAACACCTTACACCTTTGCATTTGTAGAGACCATTGCTGCACACATGTCATCAAATTCGAAGTCGGTTGCGTTGCTGCACACACGTCGACAAGCACCAGCACGCAAGCACTTGTAGCACTGCTGCATGCCCTCGTGAGACAGCAGACAGGTTGCGTTGCACATGCAGCAGGTGGACTGGACAGATGTACCAGCAGGCGGCAACTTCCAAGCTTTCCCAGCAACACCCGCACATCCCCATGCGGCGCACTTTTTAAAATAACAGTCCCATTTGCCACCTGGAAACCACCCGCCCGTATGATCAAATACCCTAAACCACGAGCACGGCGCAGCAGCGCGGGAGGAGGCAGGGAGCAACCCGCCGCATGGCTTGGCCCAAAGACGGCACAAGTGCTTTGCTTTACAGTATCCCGCACACTGTCGCGCCCGCCATCTCCGGCTACACGCAGGGTGGCTGCCCCGGTTACAAGGTCAAAGCGGAGGCCCACAGGGTGCAAGTACGTCTGGTCAAGGCCCCCTCAGCGGCTGCCCCTAGGTGACGGTCTTGACGGGCTTGTCGATCGCCGGGTAGTTGCCCGTCGCCGGGTAGCCGCCGGTCGTCGCGGCCTGCTGCGTGTACTGCGGCGCTGTGCCGGCGCCGGTCGCCTGCGCCATGCATGCACAGTCAGAGACGCTTCGCTGCTGTAAAGCAGTGGACGAGCGGCCGCTCGGCAGCGTAGTCACTCAGGGGCTGTAAGGCTGGGCAGTCCCAGATAGCGTGTACAGTGCTGCTGGATCCTGTTTAGACGCCCACACGATGCAGGAATAAGTCGACTCCTGTACAAGCCCACTAGACATTTCAGGCCATGACGTGCACTTCATGACAAGTGGGCTGCGCAGACGCAAGGCAGAAGAGCCAAATGCTCACAGGCTCAACAGGCGGCTCGTGTAATGCAGCAGCCTTCGAGGAGACTTGCAACCCTGCCCTTCGTCCAAGGCACCAACACTGAGCCTGCCCGGCACTTGATGGATGCCACTTTGCACCGCTCTGCACAACAGGCGCCAGGCGTTGCACTCCTGCACATTGCTGCTGTCATCGAAGCGCCCTGGAGGTGCACGCATCATGCAGCGCAGCTTGTCGCACAGAAGGCGGCTTCCCAGAAGCTGGCTTGGGCGCAGTGAAAGCCGGGGCGCAAAGTCGGGCCGCGCGCCTGCGCGCCGCCGCCGTGCGGGTGCAGCAGGTTGCTGATGCCGGCGCCGATGCCAGTGTGGTGCTGCCCGCTCGCTGGCGCCGTGTTGGGCAGCGTCGCAGCCGTGCCAGTGCCGGTGCCGGTGATGGCGGCAGCTGTGCTCTGCTTATGCCGCACAACCTTGCGCGTTTCGAACCCGACGCAGCCTGCACTCAAACACATGCCTTTTAGGCAGCACTCACACCGCTCTGCGCAGGACAGCAGCGGGCGACATCACTGGCCGGCAGAATCGGCGACAGAGGCAAGAAGCGGCCAACAGAGACTCGCAGAGCTGGGCCCGCACCGCAGCAGTTGCACTCCTGGTCAGTGTTCCTGCGCGCACCCAGGAGGGCGGTAAGAGATAGTCGTTCACCACCTGGCAGGTGTTTGGCTCCATGAAGCTGCTGCAGCCGGTGATGGCAGCATCCAAAAGGACCAGCGCGCGCTCCGGCCGCAGCGCCAGCGGCCGAGAGCAAGCAGTCGGCTCCTGCCTGTACTCAGTCTGGGGGCGCACGCGGCCAGGTCTCCGCTCTTCTTATCGAATCCTGTGTGCCCCGAGCCCACCTTGCAGCAGCAAAGGTAGCTGCTGCACCCGTCCGGGCCGGACACGCAGTCGCAGCAGCAGCAGTACAGCTGCGCGCCACGCGTTCACGTCAGCGCCCTGCACTACAGGAGAGCAGCCGTGCAGCGCACACTGGTGGAAGCGCACCTTGCACGCAGACGCCCCCATTGTTAGCAACGCCTCAGTAGTGGACAGCGCTTAGGTTGGAAGTGGGAGCTGTTGAGTTGGCTGTCTGGGATGGCAGTTGGCGAAGTTGAAAATTTGAGTGAGTTGGGTACGCTGGGGTTAGGCTGCGGGGAGGCCGGGGTTCGAGAAAGCTGCAGCCAAATTCAAACAAGCAGAACTGCAGCAGATTGCCAGCTGACTTACTCGCGCTTCTGCAATCACACCCGAGCTGTGCGCAGGTCCACACAGGTGCGCCGCAAGCCGCCTGCTCGGGCGGCCATTGTGCACTGCAATGCGACTTACATGCGCCGCAGCCAGCACGCCCGCTGGCGGTTGCCGGGGCTTCAGTGCAGCCTGCAGCGCCTGCCAGCGGCTGCGGCGTGCCTGATATGCTAGTCAGGACTGCACAGCAAGGCAAGCACTGACCCCTGATGCTCGGCCTGCACCTGCAGGCGCCAGCGGCCTCCTCCTACGGGCGATCGGCGTCTGAGGCCTGCAGGAGAGCCAGGTGCGCCACATATTGGGACCTCTTTGCCGGGAGCCCGTCCCAGGGGCCCCGCTCAAACCTGCCAGACGCCACGCTTGGCGAGGGAGGGCGCGCTGGCTGAGCTCTGAGCATGCTGGACGCGGCGGGGGGCGCGGCGGCCAGCGGAGACGGCAAGGGCACAGGAGAGGCTGAAATGCGTCATGCAGGGTTGTGAGTGCGCCATCACGGGCTGTACAGGTGGCCGGGCTCCCTGCAAGCGCTGCTGTGCGCATGGGGCGCTGTGGGGCTTCCCGCTCGGCCAGACGGCTTGGCGTATTGGAGATCGGGCCACATGCGAGGCCGCTGGGTGACCGTGAATTCGAAATTGGTGCTGCTCTGCTCCTGCGCGGAAGAGGCCAGCAGACGCCAGCGATGGTCGGCACAGAAGACAGCTTGCAACTTCACCTGGCGGCTTGAGCCCAGGCTGACTGCCTGGCATGTTGGGATATGTGGCCAACCTGTCTTTGATATGGGCCAACAGGAGCCGCACTGGAGCCTCCAGCAGCGCACTGCTGCAAGCAGCACCCCCTGGCAGGCAGAGCGCGGAGGGCGAGGTCCTTGCGAGCAGAAGTGCGGCCGCGTGCGCCGGGTCTCACAGCCTTGTTACTGCGCACGCAGACTTAGCGGCGGGATGCAGACCTTTACGGCGGTGCTGCTGCTGGCGGCCTGTGTGGCGGCGTCCGCCTCCAACCTGAGCTCTGGCCGGAAGCTCAGCGAGGACGCACAGTCTGAGACGGTGCGCTTTTCCGTTCGCACCGCCCCGCGCGCCACCGGCTGTGTGCGGCTGCTCCTGTCGGTCACACTCTCAGGGGCGCTGCAGCTTGGCTGAGGCGCTGCGCCCTGCCCTTCCACCCCTGGCTTCTGGATGGCAACCAGGCAGCCCGGTTGCGCGCGCAGTTCTTCGGCTTCGGCACGGCGCCCAAGCCGACGCTGGGCCAGATCCACCAGAGCATCTTCGGCTTCAACGCTGATGGCAGCCCGGCCATGGCGCCTGCGCCTGCTATGAACAAGGGCGCCCACGACGAGACGGTGCGCGGCCCGCGCCACGCACGTTCTGTGGGGCTGCCACCGGCAGGCGCGGCGCAGAGGAGGTTTTCTGCCAGGCGTTGTCAAAGAGAGGAAGATCACATGTGCTATCAGCATGCTGCTTATGACCGGCGGCCTGAACTTCTTTGTTGGGCAGCGTCAGCAGCAATGTATTGAGGGCTTTGCGCCACAGCGAGACCTAGCCCAGCAGAAGTCTCCACAGCAAGTTTGCGGGGCTGACAGCGTCCAGCTGGACACGCCGAAATGAGTGACGTGTTGCTGTTGCGCCCGATGGCGCAACGGCTCCAGAAGCACCCAGAGGTGTCACCGGGGTATGCATTCCATGCCACAGGCTGACTGACTGTGACGCCCGGTTGCGCGCGCAGTTCTTCGGCTTCGGCA
>JAABUV010000307.1_pt1 | contig 74948 bp, 62 predicted proteins | sample 5559971 | NCBI WGS metagenome assembly JAABUV01 (sample SAMN10711881, study PRJNA513362) | rock metagenome | isolation source: Antarctica rocks | place: Antarctica: Victoria Land, Knobhead nord | collected 2015-12-19 | reverse complement strand
CCGCGGCCCCCGCGCCGGCGCCGCCCCCGGTCCCGAGCCCGGGTCCGCCACCGATCGAGGTCGGACCCGGGACCGACCTCTCGCTCCCCCCGCCCCCGACCATCGGCGACCCCCCGCCGCTCGGCCCGAACCCGCTCGGGGCCGAGGCCTCGCCGGAGCCCGTCCCCGCCCCCGAAGTGAAGCCCGCGCCGGTTGCCCCGCCCCCGGCTCCGGATCCGACCCCGCCGGCCGACCCGGAGGTGAAGCGCGTCAGCATGGACGCCACGGCGATCAAGATGAAGCCGACCCGGCCCAGGCCCAGGGAACTCCCCTTCGCCACCCGGAGGGCCGCGGCCGTTGGCGACGAGGTCATCACCTTCGACGAGCTGCGCGAGGCCATCGCCCCGCGACTCGCGGAGCTCAAGGGCGCCGGCCCGATGTCCGAGCAGGAGATCAGGCAGGCGACGAACTTGATCGCGGCCCGGGCCCTCGACGGGATGATCGACCAGTCGGTCATCATCCAGGAAGCCAAGCGGCGGATGAGGAATCCCAAGGCCCAGACGATGTTCAACGAGTTCGTCGACAAGACCTGGCGCGACGACGAGTTGCCCCCCCTGCTCCGCAAGACCGCCACGGCCAACGAGTACGAGCTGAAGCGGAAGCTCGCCGAGCAGGGCACGTCGTACGAAGCGATGAAGGAGGCGTTCCGCAAGAAGTTGCTCGCCCGCGACTTCCTCGGCGCCGAGATCCGGAACAAGGTGACCTCCGACCTCGCCGAGCAGAGGGCCTTCTACAACGAACACCTGAAGTCTTTCGACCAGCCCGCCCGCCTCTCCTGGCGGGAGATCGAGGTCCGGGTCGATAAGCATCCCTCCCGCGCCGCGGCCCGCCAGAAGGCCGACGAGATCCTGGCCCGCCTGCTCCGGAACGAGGATTTCGACGCCCTCGCCAGAGCCATCAGCGACGGGCCGACGGCGAGCAAGGGGGGGCTCTACCCCGACATGAGCCCCGGGGGCTACGGCATTCCCGTGGTCAACGACGAGCTGAACCGGCTCCCGGTCGGGCAGGTCAGCACGATCCTCGAAGCCCCCACCTCGTTCCACATCGTCCGGGTTGATTCAAGGCGCGAGGCCGGGCCGCTCCGGTTCGACGAGGTCCAGGACAAGGTCAAGTTGGCGGTCCTGGAGAAGAACCACCAGAAGGCGGTCGAGGACTACCTCAACAAGCTCCGGTCCCGGACCCTGATCCGGACCATGTTCGACAAGACCGACAGCGACCCCAACACCGTCCGCCGCAAGGACCCCGCCGTCCAGCCCGTCTCGAACCGATGAAGGTCGGAGAGGCACAAGGAGGATGGCCGATTTCCTATCAAAAACGATGGGGAATCTGCAATGGTTTGAAATCAGCAATCGTCTGAGATCCGCCCGTTTCACTTCGCGATCGAGTCGCCCTCCCTTCACCGCCGCGACACGGCCGACGGCCGGTCCAGCCGGAGGGGGCGGAAGCCGATCGCGTCGGCGGCCACGCAGTGGTAGCGGACGCCCCGGACGTCCCCCTGCACGGCCATCGACCACTGGCCCTCGATGTGGAGGTGGCCGTAGACGCAGGCGGTCACGCCGGCCGCCTCGAACCGATCGACGCAGGGTCCGGGGCGGCGGTGCTGGTCGAAGGGTGGGTAGTGCCAGAGGACGTAGAGCGGCTGCCCGTTGGCCCGGATCGTCGAGGCGTGCGCCAGGGCCCGGTCGAGCGCGGCCAGCTCGCGGTCGGATGTGGCGAGCTGCGTCAGGTCGGGCTCGTCGGCGGGGACGGGAGCGCCCAGGGTCCCGCAGACGACCGCCCCGCCGACCTCCACGGCGTCGCCCCCGACGGCCAGCATCGATCGCCGGAGCATCGGCCGGATCGCCTCGACGCCGTTGAACCAGGCGTCGTGATTCCCGGCCGAGAGGACCTTGATCCCGGGGAGGCGGTCGATCCAGGCCAGGTCGGGCTGGAGGTCGCGATGGTTCCGGGCCATCGACAGGTCGCCCGGCAGCAAGACCAGGTCGTCGCGGCGGACGACCTCGCGCCACTGCTCGGCGATCTTCTCGGCGTGGTCGCGCCACCGGGCGGCGTAGCGCTCGCGGCGGTCGGGACGGGCCAGGGACAGGTGGAGGTCGGCGATCGCCCAGAGGGCCATGGGTCGGATCCCGCTCCGGGGCCTCAGTCGAGCCGGTAGGTCCCGGGATTCTCGCCGACGAACGGGTTGCCCCGCCGCTCCCGGCCGACGGTGGTCGTCGGGCCGTGGCCGGGGAAGACGATCGTCTCGTCGGGCAGGTCGAAGAGCCGGGCCCGGATCCCGGCCAGGAGGAGCGGGCCATCGCCGTAGGCCAGGTCGGTCCGGCCGACCGAGCCGGCGAACAGGACGTCGCCCCCGAGCACGAACGGCGGCTCGGAGTCGCGGCTGACGAAGACCACCGAGCCCGGGCTGTGGCCGGGGATCTCGCGGACCTCGAAGGAGAACCCGGCCAGCTCGAACCGCTCGCCGTGTTCGACCGTCCGGTCGGCCGGCGGGCTGGTCAGCGGCATCCCGAACGGGGCGCTCAGGTTGGCCTCGGGGTCGGACAGCAGCGCCGCGTCGTTCCGGCCGATAATCAAGGGAGATTTCGGGAAGATCTCCTTCATGGCCGCGTTGCCCGCGATGTGGTCGGCGTGCCCGTGCGTGTTCAGGACCGCCGCCGGGGCGAGCCCCTCGCGGTCGAGCAGCTCGAAAACCGGGTCGACCTCGAAGCTCGGGTCGACGACGATCGCCTCGGCCCCGCCCCGACGCCGGAGCACATAAGCATTCTCGGCGAAGGGCGCCGACTCGATCACGTCCCAGAGATAATCGGACCCGGCCATCGGCAAGCCCTCGCTGACGGAGCAATCCTCCCCCATGGTGGCCAGGTTCTCGCCCGAAGGCAAGCGTCCGGCGCGTCGTCCCGGCCGCCTCGGATCCCGCCATTCGATCCTGGAGGGACTGTGTAAGATCGGAACCACTCGCGGTCATTTCGACAAAATCGGCGACGTCATCGGTCGCCCCTCAGGCCCTGATAACCCCTAGCGGTCGCCCAGCTTGCAGGGCTCACCCCCGATCGGGTCGATCTGGCGATGGCCCGGGAGTTGCTTTCATCTGAGGTGGTGATGGTCCTCGCTCGGCATCCTTGGACGGACGATCAGCCGATCCCTTCGGCATCTCCCATCTCCGCCGCCCCACTATCGACGAATTCGACGCCGTCCGCCGCGATCCGTGGGAATGGTCTCGCCGCGCCTCCCGGGCGCTTCACGGAAAAGAAGGACGACCGATGGACCATACGCCCGCTCGCCCCCCGAACCGCCGCCCCGATCGCCCCCGGACTGCCGAGGGTTGGGCCCGGTGGTCGATTCCGGGTCTGGCCCTGGCGCTGGGCCTGGCCCCGGCCGGGTTCGTCCCCGCCGGCGAGCCCCCTGCCCCAGGCGACGGTCGGCCCCCAAGGGCCCTGGTCGCCTCGGCCCCGGCCGAGGCGGACGGGATCCGCCACATCCTCGATGCCTCGCCCGCCCGGGGGCAGGCCGCCCACCCGGCGACGACCGACTCCGATTCGATCGCCCGGGCCCGACGGATGATCGCCGAGTGCCGGGCCCGCTACCGGTCGGTCAGCGACTATACCTGCACCTTCTTCAAGCGCGAGCGGCTCGACGGCAAGGTTTACGCCATGCACGTCATGCAGATGAAAGCCCGGACCAACCCCGCGAGCCTTTACTTCAAATTCCTCCAGCCCTCCGCCGGGCGCGAGGCGATCTACGTCCACGGCAAGCACGGCAACAAGATTCTTGCCCACGAGGTCGGGGTTGGTCGGGTCGTCGCCGGGACCGTGAAGCTCGACCCCAAGGGCGGCAGGGCGATGGAGGCGAACCGGCACCCGGTCACCGAGGCCGGCATCGGCTCGCTGATCGACACCGTGCATGACCGGTGGGCCCTGGAACTGACCCCCGAGAATGCCCACGTCGTCTTCCACCACGGGGCCCGCGTCGGCGACCGGGCCTGCATCATGATCGAGACGACCCACTCCCGGCCGGGCCCGCAGTTCCTCTTTCACAAGATCAAGCTCTACATCGACGAGGAGCATGGTCTCCCGATCCGCTTCGAAGCCTTCGACTGGCCATCGAAGCCCGGCCAGGAGCCCCCGTTGATGGAAGAGTATACTTATGTTAACCTGAAAATTAATGTGGGATTGAAAGATCGCGACTTTGACCCGGGCAATCCGCTCTATTCGTTCGGTCGATTCTGAGCCCCCCGGCCCTTCCCGGATCACCGAGCCCCTCTGGCGACCGGCCGGCGTTCTCGACGCCGGCCGGTCGTCCCGCGCGCGGGTCCAGGAAGGGGCTCGCGGTGAATTGCCCGTCGCAATCCTCACGACCGACTCGCACCCGGCCGATAAGCTTAGGCAGACGGAGGGATGGATCAGGCCGACCCGGCTCCGGCCCGGCAAGGTCGTCCCATCCCCCCGGGTCGGTCCGATGAAGCGACCTAGGCAGGGGGCGGAGGCTTCGCTAGAATCCGCCACGCCTCAGGGGGGCCGATCCTTGACCAGGGGACGGCCCGGTCGGGTCCGACCCGAAGCCCCCTCCCGAATCCGCCTCGCCGACCGCTCTCAGGATGATGCGGGTCTGTCCGAAAACGCCGATCGCGTCCGCCAGGCAGGGCGACGCGATCCCGTCCGTCCAAGCCAAGTCCATGGAAGGAGGCTCGATGAGCACGGTCCCGACCAGCAAGGCACAGGTCCGCGTCCATATCCGCTGGATGATCCGTCGCGACATGCCCGAGGTCCTTGCGATCGAGCACGCCGGCTTCGAATTTCCCTGGTGCGAGGAGGAGTTTCTCCGCGTCCTCCGCCAGCGGAACTGCATCGGGATGGTCGCCGAACTGGGCGAGCGGGTCGTCGGGTTCATGATCTACGAGCTGCACAAGAACCGGCTCAACGTGCTCGACTTCGCGGTCCATCCCGAGTTCCGCCGCCAGGCGATCGGCCGGCAGATGGTCGACAAGCTCGTCGGCAAGCTTTCCAGCCACCGTCGGACCCGGATCGTCTCGCACGTCCGCGAGACCAACCTGGCCGCCCAGCTCTTCTTCCGGATCCAGGGCTTCCGGGCCACCGAGGTCGTCCGCGAGCATTTTCAGGACACCGGCGAGGACGCCTTCCTGATGAATTACCTGTTCGACGAGTCGGTCGCCGATGAGCCGATGCCGGTTAACCGGATCGCCAAGCAACTCGGCAACTGACGGAGCTTTCGCGACGACGCAGGATCGGGGGCCGGGGGGGGGGGGGGGGGGGGGGGGGGGGCGCCGGCCGCGGCCCCCGGCGATTTCGAACGGCCCCGACCGTGGCGGGAATCGGCCCCGGCCGCCATAATGGAGGGGTGTCCTCCCGTCCCGTCGAACCCGGCTGATCCGACCCATGAGCGACACCGAAGCGTTCGGAGCCTCCGGCGACCTGGGGCGACTCATCGAGACCCTGTCCCGCCAGGCCGAGGCGTCCCGGAGGACGGCCGACCTGATCGAGTCCCGGGGCCTTCCCCTCCTCGAACGGATCGTCCTCGCGTTGGAACGGGCGCCAGCGACGACGGTTGCCGGGGCCGCCCCCACGCCCATCCTCGCCACCACCATCGACGGGCTCCGCGACCGGATCGAGGCCGCCAAGCAGGCCAACGACCCCGAGGGGGCGATGGCCTCGCGCGACGAGCTGGCCCGGGTCCTCCAGGGCGAGCCGTTCAAGGAGGTCGACCGCTCGCTCGCGAAGTGGCTGATCGCCCTGATCCACAAGAGGCTCCGGACCGGGACCATCCGGCCCGAAGTCGCCGACCTGGCAGCCCAGGTCGCCGGCCGCTTCGGCGGGACCACCGAGGGGGCCAGCCTCCGCGCCGCCCTGCCCACCCTCCGGCGAAGCGCCGGACTCTGCCCGAGGTGCGGCGAGCCTTATCCCGGCCTCGCCGATGCCTGCCCGAAATGCCTGGCCCCCGAGGCTGCCGATCCAGACTCTCTCACCGACGGGCCCGACCAAGTCGCTCCCGACCTGGTCGAGGATCTGGTCGGCGAGCCCGTCGACCTGAATAACGAGCGTTTCTGGGAAGCCCCCTGAAGTTCCCGGACGACCCAACTTGACGAACCGTCGGGCGTCGGCAAGGATGAAGGACCACCGTCCGGGCGTGTCGCCTCCGGCGCGTCGACGGGTTCCGGCCGCGGCCCGGTCCTCGGACCCGACTCCACCAGAGATCGAGAGGGACGCCATGCCCCGTCGACTGACATTGACTTGCCTCGCCCTGGCGATGGCGATTGGCACGGCCCGAGCCCAGGTCCCTTACGGCCGCGAGGCGATCCCATCGCGACGGGCCCTCGCCCGCGTCAACCTGGACCTCCAGTGGGGGGGCGTGGTTCCGCTCAACGGCGCCGAGAAGCTGACCCAGCTCAGCATCGACGCCGGGATGCTCTTCGCCCAGACCAACTCGGCCAACTTCTACGCCTACGACGCCGAGACTGGCCAGCTCCTCTGGAGCGCCAACCTTGGCCGGGTGACGACCAAGGCCGTGCCCGCCTCGGTGAATTCGACCAATGTCTACGTCTCCAACTCGAACCGGATCTTCGCCCTCGACCGGGCCAGCGGCCGGCAGGTCTGGTCGCACGAGCTGACCGAGATCCCCTCCAGCGGGATCGCCGCCAACGACGACCACGTGATGGTCGGCACCGAGGCGGGGAAGCTGGAGGTCTTCAACTCCAAGACCGGCAAGATCGAGTGGAACATCCAGACCAACGGCCGGATCACCTCGCGGCCGGTCATCGCCGGGCGCGTGGTCGCCTTCGGCAGCGAGGATCGGAAGCTCTACCTGTCCAAGATCGACAAGCCCGCGCTCTTCTGGCGGTTCGCCACAGGCGGCAAGATCGTCGCCGCGCTGGGGACGCACGACACCCGGACCCTGCTGGTCCCCTCGACCGACAAGAGCCTCTATGCCGTGGACCTCTTCACCGGCGTCGGCAAGTGGACCTTCGCCACCGGCTCGCCGGTCGAACAGGAACCAATGGTCGTCGAAGACGACGTCTTCGTCGTCAACAACGAGGGGATGGTGACCGCCGTGGACGTCAACACCGGCCTGCCGCGATGGAGCGTCTCCACCCTGGGCGGTCGGCTCCTGGCGGTCAGCGCGACCAAGCTTTATCTGGAGTCGCACGACGAAGACCTCTTCGTCGTCGATCGTCAGACAGGCAAGATCGTCTTCGACCCGGCGACGACCTTCGGGCGGGCCGGGATCAACCTCCGAGGCTTCGCCCTCGGGCCGACCAACCGGTTCGACGACCGCCTCTATTTCGGCACGACCCACGGCCTGGTCGTCTGCATCCGCGAGATCGCCCAGGTGACCCCCCGAACCCTCCGCGACCCCAAGGCCAAGCCCTTCGGCTACATCCCGCCCGAAGGCTATCTCGACGTGGCCCCCACTGCCCCGGCCGTTGCCCCCGCCGAGTCGGCCGAGCCGAAGTGATCGACCGAGGTTGCGCTCAATTCGATCCGATTCAAGACCACTGTACATTTTGACATCTGAGATTTTGAATTTAAGGTTGTTCGCCAGCCCGGGGATTCGGCTGGAGAATCCGCCACCGAGGCCGTAATCTGGCGGTCCGAAGATCGCGACCGTCGATCGACCGCAGCGGGTGGGCCCGGCCCACCCGCTTTCGCTTTGGGGGAGTTGGCAGATGATGGACGACATCGTCCCGGTGCGTCGGGCGTTGTTGAGCGTCTCGGACAAGCGGGGCCTGGTCGAACTGGCGCGGGCGCTGGTCGGCCGGGGGGTCCAGCTCCTGGCCAGCGGCGGGACCCGGACCGCCCTGGCCGAGGCGGGCCTGGAGGTGACCGAGGTCTCGGCTTACACCGGCCAGCCCGAGATCCTAGGCGGCCGGGTCAAGACGCTCCATCCCAAGCTCCACGGCGGGATCCTGGCCCGCCGCGACGTTCCTGGCGACCTCGCCGCGCTCCAGGCCCAAGGGATCGACCCGATCGACCTGGTGGTCGTCAACCTCTATCCCTTCGAGGCGACCGTCGCCCGCCCCGGGGTCTCGTTCGAGGACGCCGTCGAGAACATCGACATCGGCGGCCCCAGCCTGATCCGGGGCGCGGCCAAGAACCATGCCCACGTCGCCGTCCTGACCGATCCGGATCAATATCCCGGTTTCCTCTCAGGATTCGGGCGGAGTGGCGGGTCGACGCTGGCCCTCCGGCGGTCGCTGGCCCTGGCCGTCTTCGAGCAGGCCGCCCGCTACGACCGGGCGATCGCCGATTACCTGGCGAGGTCCGAGCCCGGCGCGGTGTCGGAACCCTTCCCCGCGACCTTCGCCCCTCGCTTCGAGCGCCGGTCGGTCCTCCGCTACGGCGAGAATCCCCACCAGCGCGCCGCCCTCTACGTCGATCCGGGCACCGCCGGCCCCAACCTGGCCACGGCCCGGATCCTCCACGGCAAGGAGTTGTCGTACAACAACCTGCTCGACCTCGACAGCGCCCTCCGGCTGATCCGCCACTTCGCCGGGCCGGCCTCGACGATCCTCAAACACAACAACCCCTGCGGCGCCGCCGAGGCCGAGTCCTTGGTCGAGGCGTTCGAGCTCTCCTACGAGGGTGACCCGGTGAGCGCCTTCGGCGGGATCGTCGGCGTCAACCGACCGGTCGATCTTCCGACCGCCGAGCGCCTCTGCGTCGCCGGTCGGTTCATCGAGGCAATCGTCGCCCCCGAGTTCGAGCCCGACGCCCTGAAGCTCCTGACCACCAGGCCCTCCTGGAAGAACAGCGTCCGGCTCCTGGCGATGGGGTCTCCGATCGGCCCCGAGGCCCCGCCGCCCGCCGGCTTCGACCTCCGTCGGATCGAGGGCGGGTTGCTCGTCCAGGACTGGGACGCGATGGAGGCCGACCCCTCGGCCGGGGCCGTCGCCTCGAAGCGCCCGCCGACCGCCGAGGAGCGGGCCGCGCTCGGCTTCGCCTGGCGCGTCTGTCAGGCCGTGAAGTCGAACGCGATCGTCCTGACCAGGGGCTGCCAGCTCGTCGGGGTCGGGGCCGGCCAGATGAGCCGGCTCGATTCGGTCCGGATCGCCGTCGAGAAGGCGGGCGAGAGGGCTCGGGGGTCCGTCCTGGGCTCCGACGCCTTCTTCCCGTTCCGCGACGGCCCCGACGAGGCAGCCCGGGCGGGCGTCACCGCCCTGATCCAACCCGGAGGCTCGAAGCGCGACGCGGAAACCATCGCCGCCTGCGACGAGCACGGCCTGGCCATGATCCTCACCGGCCGCCGCCACTTCCGGCATTGATCGGCCCGGCCCATCGCCGGAAACGGAAGAGGCCGGCCGCGAGGGTGACTCGCGGCCGGCCTTTTCCAGTTCCGGGACGATCCCAGGTCTAGACCTCAGTGATGGCCGCCACCATGGCCGCCACCGCTGCTCATGTGTCCGCCACCACCGCCGCCCATGTGTCCGCCGCCACCGCCGCCCATGTGTCCGCCGCTGAAGCCGCCCGCATGTCCGCCGCTGAAGCCGCCCGCATGTCCGCCGCTGAAGCCGCCGACGTGTCCCCCGCCGCCGTAACCGCCCATATGCGGGGCCGAGTATCCGCCCATGTGCGGAGCCGAGTAGCCACCCCCGCCCATATGTGGAGCTGCATAGCCGCCCATGTGCGGAGCCGCGTAGCCGCCACCCCCGGCGTGGGGCTGGGCGAAACCACCGCCCATGTTGCCGCCAACGTGGGGGGCTGCAAAATTACCGCCGCCGAGATGGGGGGCGCCGAGGCCGCCGCTTTGATGGGCGAAGCCGTTACTGATGCCGGGATTGTGGATCCCCGCGTTAGGATGGACCCCGCCAAGTTGGTTGCCGCCCAGGTTGCCCATTCCGGCATGATTGATCCCGCCGTTGGGGTGGACCCCGCCGAGTTGGTTGCCGCCCAGGTTCCCCATTCCGGCATGGTTGATCCCGCCGTTGGGATGAACCCCGCCGAGTTGGTTGCCGCCCAGGTTCCCCATTCCGGCATGGTTGATCCCGCCGTTGGGGTGGACCCCGCCGAGTTGGTTGCCGCCCAGGTTCCCCATTCCGGCATGATTGATCCCACCGTTGGGGTGGACCCCGCCCAGGTGATTGCCGCCGAGGTTGCCGCCTCCGGGGTGGTTTAGCCCGTGATTCACGCCATTGAGTCCGGAGAGGTTGTGGTTCAATCCGTTGGCCCCGCCGACGCTGGAAGCGAAGGACGGCCGGGCGACCGTATGGGCGGTCGGAGAATGATTCACGCCGTTGAAGGCGGAATTCCAGTGCGACGACCCGGCACCCACCCCATGATTCAACCCGGAGGCCGCGTTATTGCCGCGGAACGGATTCGCGAAGGGATGCGAGGAAGCCGGGGCCATCACGCCCCCCCCGCCATGGTTCGGGTGGAGGGAGTTGTTCAGGCCGCCGAACCCGCCGTTATGATGGGCCAGCGCCGGCGACTGGAAGACCCGGTTGCCGCCGAAGTTGTTGTTGTTGATGGTCGAATGGTTCGCGAAGTTGTTCCCCGAGAAACTTTGGGGACGGCCCGGGTTGTTGGGATACAGATGATGCTGGCCATTGTTGAACCCGTTGTTGAACCCTCGGCCGTAACCATTGGCGTAACCTCGGCCATAGCCGCCACCGCCATAGCCGCCATAGCCGCCCCGCCCGAAGCCCCCGTAGTATCCGGGGTAGTAGCCCAGGCCGTAGCCGCCATAAGGATGACCCCCGAATCCGTAACCAAATCCCGAAAACAATCCGCCAAACAGGCCGCCGCCGAAACCGCCGAAACCGAGCCCTCCCAAGCCGCCACCAAAGCCTCCCAAGCCGCCACCAAAGCCTCCCAAGCCGCCACCAAAGCCTCCCAAGCCGCCACCAAAGCCTCCCAAGCCGCCACCGAAACCTCCCAAGCCGCCGCCGAAGCCTCCGTACCCGCCGCCATAACCACCGTACCCGCCGCCATATCCACCGTACCCGCCACCATATCCACCGTAACCGCCACCATATCCACCGTAACCGCCACCATATCCACCATAACCGCCACCGTACCCGCCATAACCACCACCGAGTCCACCGTATCCACCATAGCCTCCATAATTAGCGTACCCGCCGGCCCCGCCGAAGGCGACGGGCTGGGCATAGTAGGGATAGCCGTAGGAGGAGGTATAGGGATAGTCGAGGTAGCCGTAGTAGGAACTCAGGTTGCCGTAGTTGGCATAGCCATAATAACGGCCCGAGCTGTCGTAATAGCAGCCGGGGTAGCCATCATAGTAAGAATTCGGACGGCCGAGAGCGCCGTAAAGCTGTCCGTACTGCTCGGGAGCGACCTGCGAGAGCGGCTGATAATCCAGGTTGCCATCCTGAGCGGTCGCGGAGGTTTGAGTCGGGGCGAAAAGGGTTCCCCGGTCTTCGAGGGTCCGGTCCCAGTAGCCTTCCTGGAAGGTCCATCCCTCGGGCTGGCGAACCCACTGAGCGGGAACCCACGACCAGTTGGCCTGGGCCTGGGTCCAGAAGCCTTTCTTCCAGGTGACGCCGTCGCCGTCCGGGGCGTAGTGACCGGGGATGTAGAAGTAGTCGGTCCCGGGAGACGCGCCGGGCTCGTCCTCGGGATGTTCGGAGGGCGGGCCGTCCTTCCGCCAATCGATCCGGTCGGTCTGGCGGTCACTCCAGAAACCCGGGACGCGATACCAGCCCTTGTCATCGCGCTTCCAGTAACCGTTGACCCAGAACCGGCCGGGCGGGGGGTTCCGCCAGGTCCCGGTGGTCCAGACGTAATCCTTCTGGCCGGGATTCCACTCCCAGTAGCCGGGGATCCAGACGGCCTTGTCGCCGGGCGGGTCGACGCCGGGACGCTCGTTGACAGGCGACGGAGGAGCTTTGTCGACGTAAGTCGGCTCGCGGTCCTTCGGGGGCGAGAGGAACGCCTCGTGGAGCGGGCCCTCGGTGGCCGGGCGGATCGGGCGATCGTCCGAGGGCGGCAGCGCCGCGAACCGGGGCAGGCTATCATCGGCCGGGGTCGAAGTGGCCTCGGGCGTCGCCGCCGGGATCGGGGCGAGGTCGGGCGAGACCGCATCGACCGTTGGCGCGTTGGGCGTCACTGGGTAGGCCGGGATCGATGGGGAATTCGTTGGGGGTTCCAGCGGCGGCGGGGTCTGACCCGAAGCGATACTGGAGAGCAGGGAACCGCAAAGGGCGGCCATTCCCCACCCTTGACGGAGGATGCGTGGGCCATTCATGAGAGTCACTCCGCGGAGCGGAAGCCGCACGAAAGAAGAGGGTTTCCTCTTATTCTATACGAATGATGTACCACGAAAGGCAATCGTCCTTTGTATTTTCGTGAATCAGGTTCAACAAAGGCCTGACTCGGTCGCCCCCCCTGCTCGTCTCCTCGATCGGGGCCAGGAAACTGGCGTCAAGGGATCCCGCGACGCCAGGTTCCTCGCGTTTCAGGCGTTACGGAGCAGTTCGAGCGGGGCGAAGCCGTCCCCGACGACGGGCGCGGCGGGGCAACCGAGCCAGGAGTCGAGCAGGGAGGCGTAGACCCGTCGAAAGTCGACGCCGAACTTGAGGTCGCCGTCGTCGAGGTCGTCGAGGCTCGGGTGCGGCCCGACCAGCCCGGCCTTGGCGACCGGGCCGACGACGAAGACCGGGGCCGCGGCGCCGTGGTCGGTCCCGAGCGAAGCGTTCTCGGCCACCCTCCGGCCGAACTCGCTGAAGGCCAGGACCGCGACCCGGTCTCCCTGCCCGGAGGCTTCGAGGTCGTGGGTGAACGCGGCCACGGAGTCGGACAGCTCCTTCAGCAGGGCCGCGTGCGATCCGAGCTGGTGGGCGTGGGTGTCGAAGCCGTCGAGCGTCGTGTAATAGATCCGGGTCCCGTAGCCCGCCTTGATGACCTGGGCGATCAGCTCCAGCCGGCGGGCCAGGCCGAAGGCGGGATAGGCCGGCCCGCCCCCTTTCGGCCTGACGACCTCCTCCAGGCGTCGGCTCGATTCGAACGCGGCCAGAGTGCTCCGCCGGAGGAACCCCAGGAGCGGGTCATCCCCCGGCCCGTCGGGGCGGGCGACCTTGCCGATGGCTCCGAGCGCGGCCCGGGCCTCCCCGGCGAACTTGAGCCGGTACTGCTCCAGGCTCTCCAGCGAGGGGACCTCGGTCCGCTTCGACTTCAGGGCCAGGGGGAGCGACCGGGAGCCGATGTGGATCGCCCGGGGGTCGTCGCCCGAGCCGGACGCCCGGGCGTCGAGCGACCGGCCGATCCAGCCGGTGTCGATCGCGTCGGCCTCCATCCGGGCCGACTCCCAGATCTCCATCGACCGGAAGTGCGAGCGGTCGGGATTGGGGTAGCCCACCCCCTGGACCACCGCCAGCTTCCCCGCTTCGAGGAGCTTCGCCATCGCCCCCATCGAGGGATGGAACCCGATCTCCGAGGTGATCTTGTGGACCTCTCCCGCCGCAATCCGGAGGGCCCGACGCCCCCGGGGATACCCGTCGGACCCGTGGGGGACCACCGTGTTCAGGCCGTCGTTGCCGCCGATGAGTTGCACGACGACGAGGACCCGCTCGTTCGATTTCGGCCCCGCCGCGGCCCGCGCCGATCGGCCAAGGAACTCGGGGACGGTCGACGCCCCCAGCGCAACCAGGGTGCTGGCCGACAGGGAGGAGCGGAGGAAGTCGCGGCGATGGGGTCGCATCGGTTTTCTCATCGGATCACTCGGGGGATCCTCCCCGCTCCCGGCGAGCGAGGAAAAATCGAAGGCCCTCAGGCCAGTTGATATTCCGGCGAGGTCAGGACCGCCGCGGCAGCCTCGGGTCCGGCCGGGGCGTGGTCGAGGAGTCGCGTCCGCCCTTCCTCGTCGAAGGCATCCGGGGCCAGGAGGTCGACGACGAACCGGGCGGCCTCCGCCGGGGTGGTCGCGCCGTTCCGGCCGGCCAGGGCCACGACGTCGGCCCGCCCACCGAACTCGTGATCGGACTTCGAGAGCAGCGCCAGGGCGAAATTGGACCGGGCGATCAGGGCGGTCGAGTTGATCCACGATGGCCCCCCCTCCCAGCCCGCCACGCTCGGGGGGGCGTAGAGCGTCTGGCCCATCCGCGAGCACGCCTCGCCGAGGGCGTCGGCCGAGACGGTTGGCCGGAGGGCCTCCAGCGCCCGGATCGCCCCCACGGCGAACTCGACGGGCCCCTTCACCCGGCGGCGGCGGATCGCCGGGTCGTGCAACAGGTTTGAGCGGAGGATCAGCCGGACCGGGACCTGGATGTCATACCCCGAGGCCCGGAACGCACCGGCCAGGGGGGCGATCAGGGCGTCGGAGGGCGGGTCGACCTCGCTGATGAACTGGCGGAACAGCTTGCGGGCCAGGAAGTCCGAGCAGGACGGCTGGTCCAGCAGGATCGCCGGCAGGTCGTCGCCGGAGAACGCACCGGTCTGGCCCAGGATCGTCTTGATCCCGCCGTCGTGCTGCTCGGGCAGCTCGGAGAATCGGTCGGCCGTGACGAACCGGCCGGTCAGGGCTCGGGCGGCCTCGCGGATGTCCCCCTCGGTGTACTTCCTCCGGCCGAGGCTGAACAGCTCCATCACCTCGCGGGCGTAATTCTCGTTGGGCCGGGCCCGGCGGCTGGCCGTCGCGTCGAGCCAGATCAGCATCGCCGGGTCCTTGCCGATCCGCCCGAGCAGTTCCTTGAAGTCGCCCAGCGCGAGCGACCGGAGCAGGGCGTTCTGCCGCTGCATCGCCGAGGGGTTGCCGACCTTGGCGATCGACGTGGCGAAGTGGTCGTGCCAGAACAACGTCATCCGCTCCAGGAGTGGCCGGGGGGTGTGGATCATCCGGTAGAGCCAGATCCCCCGGAGTCTCGCCGGCGCGGCGGAGGCCCCCATCCGGTCGCCCATCGCGTCGAGGAAGGCGGCGAACTCGGCGGCGGACTGGCCATCGCCGGCGGTCGGCTCTCCCTCGATCAGCCGGTCGATCGCGGCCGGAGGGCCATCCGCCCGGTCGCGGACCAGGATCGGCCAGGGGGCGGCGAACCCGGCCCGTCGGTGGAGGTGGGCCACGGCCGGGAGGTCCCAGGGCCGGTCCGGGCCGGGCTCGAAGGCCGCCCAGGCCCGCGCCGGGTCGTTCATCAGGGCGATCGGGCGCATCGTGGGGGCTCTCCGGGCGGATCCGATGGGGGGAAGGGACGGCCGGGGAGGGTCGATGAATTGAGGGGGGAGTGTGAGAGGGGGGCGAGCGACATCGATCGCGGTTCGACCCTCAGACAACCATCGACCCTCCCCGGCCGCCGTCCTGATTCAGGGGTGATCGAGGGCGAAGTCGAGCCGGAGCCGGACCCCCTCGGCCGAGTCCCGCGCCGAGAGGCTCCCGCGTCCCAGGGCCTTGAGAACCCGTCCCAGGAAACCGACCTCGGCCTCGGCCTTGGGCTTGTCGTTGCCCTTCTCCAGCATGTTCTGCATCACCAGCCGCGGACGATTTTCCAGGAGGAGGCCGGAGAGCTCGCCGCCGTCGGCCTCGACCAGAAGGGTCGCGTCGGTCGGGCCCGAGGGGGCCTTCAGGGCCGGGATCAGGTCGCGGGCCAGCCCGAGGCTGGAGCTGAGCAGGAAGTGGTCCCCGACCTGCGCGGCCGAGGGGCTGAAGTTGTGCCGGGAATTCACCGGCTCGCCCGCGCCGGAGCCCTTTCTGGGCTTGAGGAATCGCGAGGTCGCGATCGTCACCCCGTCGACCGTCTCCGAGCCGAGCATCAGGGGTGGGGCCTTGGACTGGGCGGCCCCGAGGTTCACCAGGCCGACGAACGACTGGAAGGCGGACGTCAGGCGGACGGCGAACTCGTCGTCGCCCGGCTTGAGGTCGGCGACCAGGGCGAAGGCCGGGAGCTTGTCGCCCGGGATCGGATCCATGGCCGAGTAATCCTGCCGGGCGACGATCAGCCGCCAGTCGGCGCCGAGCGAGCCGAGGACGCCGGTCCCGAAATCCCGGCCGCCAAAGAAGGTCCCGGCCAGGGTGTCGAACTGCGCGAAGCCCGGGAGGACCGGCGGGGCGAACAGGTCGGTCCGGACCTCCCAGAGGCTCGACAGGTCGCGCCAGAGCGTGATGCTGGCAACCATCCCCCGGGGGGCGATCGGGGCCGGGGCCCCCGTGCCCTTCGTCGGCAGGAAGCGGCGGAGGGCGTCCGAATACCCACCCGGTGGCGTCGGGAGCATCAGGTCGGCACCCAGACGCCGGGACGTCCACGTCAGGCTCGCCGACGCCCAGGAGGATTTACGTAACGTCTCGATCCAGTCGGCGAACAGGACGGTCGCCAGCGGGTTGACCTGGTCGGGGACCTTGAGGGCGTTCCGGTCCATCTCCCGGAGCCGATCGATCCGGACCAGCGACCACGCGGCGGCCTCGCCGGAGAGGTGGGCTGCCCGCCGAGCCCGCCAGAGGGGGTCGCCGGCCAGGGTCTTCGACGCCTCGGGGCGGTCGATCGAGCGGTCGATGACGAGATGGAGCGTCTCGGCCGAGTCGCCGACCACGAGGGCCCCGTCGACGACGGCCAGCGTGGCCTTCGGGCCCAGGGCGTAGCCCCGGATCCCGCGATGCTCGGACGAGGCGATCGGGTCGGGCTTTCCCTTGGCCGCGGCGTCGTCGCGGGCCATCGCCAGGAGCGTCTCCAGGGCCCGGGCCAGGAACGCCGGGTCGCGGGGGGTGGCGACCAGGATCTTCCGGGGCGGCGTCCCCGGTTCGACGGCCAGAACCATCCCGCCGCCGAGGAGGTCGAGCAGGCCCCGATCCCAGGTCGTCCCCAGCCTCGAGGCGACGGCCTCGGCCGCCTTCCTTTGCTGGCGATAAGCGTCGCTCGCCAGGTATTTCCGGTAGTCGGGGATCGATCCCAGGAGGCCGGGGACCGGCTCGGAGGTCAGGCGCTCCAGGAGATCGGCGGGGCGGGCGACCTCGACGTAAGCGACCGCGTCGTTCCCGATCCAATCGGCCCCACGCGGGCCATCGGCCAGGGCTCCGGTCGCCGTCGCCAGCGCGAAGGCGATCGTCCAGGCGGTGGGTCGGGCTCGATGGGGCGGGTGTCGGTCGCTCATGGGGTGGGGACCTCTGGCGTCTCGCGAACTGATCTCACGATGATGATCCTGTTACCCGAGTGGCCCCGGCGAAGTTTCAGGGTGTCCGACAAGCCGTCGAAGGGTCAGGATGCCGCTTTGCATGCAATCAATCATATTGCTCATCGGGTCAAGACGGGGTAAGATCGAGTCATCCCTGTATCATGGAAGGGATTTGCGGCGGGCCCAGGATTCGGGGGCGTGATGAAAGCGGAACTCATCCCGGCCGATGGCGGGGCACCGATCCCGATCACGAAAGACGTGACGGTGCTGGGCCGGCGGGAGTATTGCGACATCCAGATCGACGATCCCAGCCTTTCCAAGCGTCATTGCGTCCTGGTGAAAACCGATGGCTTGCTGGTGATCCGCGACCTGGCCACGACCAACGGGACCAAGGTCAAGGGCCAGAAAATCCGCTGGGCGGCGCTCCTCCCCGAGGATCGGATCGCGTTAGGGAGCGTGAAATTCCAGGTCTACCTCGGCCCCGACGATGCCCCGACGCCCTCGGAGCAGGCGGCCCGGGGCATTGCGGTCCCGACCAAGGCTCCGGGACCCGCGAAGTCCGCCGTCAAGGTCCCGGCCGCGTCGAAGCGACCGGCTTCCCGGCCCAGGTCGGACGTCGACATCCCCCCGCTCGACCTTGGAGCCGCCGACTGGCAGGACGCGATGGACTCGGGGATCGAGATCATCGAGGACGACGAGATCATCGACCTGGATTGAGGGCAGCGACGGGAATAACGCAAGCCGAGCGGCCGGAACCCGGCTGGGCCGAGGTCCGGTCGCCCGGCATGCGGTCTCGATCAAAGGGGTCGGGGGGTCGGGGGCCAAGGCCCCCTCCCCGCCATCGGGGCGAGATCAGGCCCCTTCGCTCCGGGTCCGACGGATGTCGCGCCGGAGCGGGGGGACGAGGTTTTCAAGCTGTCGGGCGTCCTGGGGTTCCAGTCGGCTCGCCTGCTTGTTCTCGCGTTGGATGGCTTCGTACACCTCCTGGCGATGTACGGAGATCTCGATAGGGGCTGCGATTCCCAATCGGACCTTGTCGCCCCGGATATCCACCACGGTGATGACGATGTCATCGCCGATGATGATGCTTTCGTCGCGGTGTCGGGACAGGACCAGCATCTTCGGGCTCCTTCCTCCTGCCAACGAGTCCCGTGACCATCCGTGGTCACGTTGCCCGGGCGCTCGGTTTCCACGACGGGGCTCGGGAAGAAACGGCGTCGGTATCTTCCGCCGACCCGGTCAAGCGGTCGCTCGAAGCGCCGACGGGCCGGGTAGCAGGGTGGCGGCGGGGGCCTGGCCGTGTCCGGTCAGGGGATAGCGGACCGCGTATCGGCTGGAGGTCAGCACCAACTGCCGGCCAAGCCGGCGGGGCGGGTTGAACACCAGCGGACCCTGGAGGTTGACCGTCAGGCCGCCCCCGTCTCCGCGGTTGAGGATCACGTAGGTGAGCGCCGAACGCTCCTCCTCCAGCTCCAACGCCGCCCGGTCGCCCGGCCGGAGCTCGATCCGGTAGTCGCCGATCGCCAGGGGGGGGGCGATCAGCCCGAAGGCCAGCTCTGCGGCGGTCGCGGATTGCAACCACTGGAGGCCGGCCACGACCGGGTCGGGGAGCAGGACGAACTGCGTGAAGGCTCGGAACCCGACCAGGCCGTCCGGAATCCGGAAGAAATCCGACTCCTGGACCTGGATTAGGCCGAAGCGGGTCGTGACGATGTTCACTTCCTGTATCCCTCCTAAACGTCGGCTCGGCCGATCCGACCGGCCGGCCCGAAGACCAGCCGGGCATCGCCCTCGCCGTTCCGATCCCTCGGGTCTCGGACCCTCGGGTCGACTCCATCCCATCCGGGCGAAGCGACCGAACGAGGCCGCAACGCTTCCCCGCGGACATAAACCCACCCCAGGTCCCCGGTTCCTGCCGGGTCTCCGAGGCCGGTTTGACCGAGCGTTATATCGTCGAGCCCGGCGACCCCGGCCCACATCCCGGCGGCGGAAATGACGGCCCGATGCCCTGTTAGAGTGCGTGCGACGGTCGATCCGGTCGTAGCGACGCGCGGGCTCCCCTGGCGATGGATCGGAGGCTTGAATCGAGCCGGCTCGGGGCAATTCCTCGGAGGAGGTCGGGCCGGAGTTCCGGCGAGGTTACTCGACGAGCACCTCGGGCGGCTCGGCGAAGTCGCGCCAGATGCGCTCGTCAAGCGCCGGGTCGGGGTGGCCGTCGTGGATCAGGATCCGATAGCGGAAGGCGGTCGGGGTGTCGGGGGCGATGGTCAGGCTCTTGTCGTAAGCCGGGACGTAGCTGAAGAAGGGGAGCGTCGTCGGGTGGATCCGGACCACGGTCGGGGCGTGGGGGTTGGCCGGGTGGTCGGCGACCATCGCCCCGGCGTAACGGTCGGAGCCCTCGGCGACGGGGCCGGTGAGGTCGACCCAACGGGCGGGCTTCTGATCTCCGTCGCGGCGGTGGCGGCCCTCGGAGGTCAGGACGTCGAGCGTCCCCTTCACGAAGGGCTCGGGGCCCCGGTAGGCCATCCCACCGTAGCGGTAGGGGAGGACTTCCAGGGGCCGGTCGACGGCCTGCTGGGTCGAAGTCAGGTCGAACAACCAGTAGGGGGCGCCGGGGATATCGAACGCCTCGACGTCCCAGCGCTCGCGGAGGACCACGCGGTTGGTCCCGGCGGCCTTGTCCTTCGCCTCCCAGCGATGACGGGCGGAGAACCGGGCCGTCACCGGGCCGGCGACCGGGCGATCGAGGCCCTCGGCGTGGATCTTGCCGGTCCCGACGTGGATGTTCCAGAAGTCGGGCGTGAGGTCGCCCCACTTCGTCCGCTCGAAGGCCAGGAAGAAGCCCCGATGATGCGGGTGGTACGGCGAGAAGTCGCCCGTGATCAGAGCCCCCGAAGGGGAGTAGGCCGGGTGGATGTAGGCATCCCGGTTCTGAATCGCCTTGTAGTTCGGGTTCGACACCGGCGCGGCGTTGTAGCGGAAGACCGGGCGGTCGCCCCGCTTCAGCTCCAGCGAGCCGGGCCGGGCCTCTCCGAGCGACCAGGGGACCGAGGCCGTTCCCGAAGGCTTCTCGGCCAGGAGGAGATACCGGGCCTCGCCCCCGGTGGGGAGATCCCGTGGGAGGATCCAGGTTACCCGGATCCGCGGGCCGGCCGCGCCCTCGAAGCGCTCGACCTGCGCCTCGGACCGAGCCGACCGCGCGGTCGGGGCGGAGACGGCCAGGGAGATCGGGCCGGATCGGAGCGCATCCTGGGCGGCGGGGCCGAGCCGTCCCTCGGGGATCTCGAAGCGGAGCGGGGTCTCCGACCGGGCGTGTTTCCCGGCCTTGACCGTCAATGCCAGGTCCGGGCCACCCGGGGCCCCGGAGGCCGCAACGACGAGACCCAGGACGAGGCACCCTGCGACCCCGAGGGCCCGGGCGGCGGACGAGTTGCGGATCATGGGTCCGAATCCTATCGGCTCACAAGCGGGCCGGGCCTCAGGAGCGGTAGTTCTCCTCCAGGCCCCAGAGCCTCTGGAGCTGGCGGTCGCGCTTGGCTTGCTCGTAGCGGTAGATCCCGATTTCCTCCACAGTCTCGCCGGGACGTAGGTTTCCCGGCGCTGCTCGGCCTCGCGGAAGACGACGCCCAGGTGGTCGGAGCAGGCGTACCCGTAGGTCTTGAGCTCGATGAAGGCCCCGTCGCTCCAGGGGGCGGCGATCTTGTACGAGGCGGGCTGGCCGCAGGCGGGGACGTTGCAGTGGACAACCGTCGAAGGCATGGCCGGAACTCCCGTCACCGGTCGGGGCGTGGTCCCGCCCAGGATCCCAGAACCGGGCGGCCCGGGCCAGCCTCCATCGGTCGCCGAGGCCCGAGGCTCAGAAGATCGTGAATATCACGCCTTTGCCCAACTTGCCGTCCCGGTTGATGATTTCCGGCTGCTTGGCCTTGGAGAGGAACCGGCGGACCCCCTCGGGTGTCGTCCGGGTGTTGACGAGGTTGAGGATACCAAAGTTGTCGGCCGGATGGTCCTCGTCGACCAGCCGATCCAGGCCGGCGTCGCCGACCCGGGTGCCTTCGAGGTGGGATTGGCCGCGAACCGCGCAGGAGGGACCGGGACGCCGAAGGCCATCCATTCCGGGTGGGCCGAGGCTCGGGTTCTAGGTGGATGGGTGGAAGCTAATCGCACGCGGCGGGATTCGCCAATCAATACATCAGATCGAAGCGTCAGGAGGGGTCTCACTCGCAGGAAGGCCCGGCTTCATGACGATGCCTGTGATGGTAAGCATCGGAGTGCCGGTCGCTTCAAGCCGCTTGGCACCTTCCGTGAACCGATGGCTCTTTGCCGGACCCACCGCTCCCGTTTCAGGGTTTATCGCCGTGGCCCCTTGCTCCGTGAAGGTCTTCAATCGCTTGGCGATTTTTTTCCACTTGGTAATGGCCGCAGGGTTCTCCGTCCGTGCCGAGAGCCACGACTCCCTAACCCCATCTTCATCCAGGGTGCCGATGTCCAGCCGCAAGCTGTCCGGATTCTTGTCGCCGAAATCCAACTCGTGTGCAACGGGCAGAATGGGCTTTCCAAGCGTGAAATGGAGGCGTTTGTAGGGCGAATCGTCCGAGAAGCAGCCGTCTAACTGACCTCCGGATAGCTCGCTGGCATCAAACGGGTGGTACCGAAGAGCAACGACGTGTAGATCGAAGTCAGCGACGATCTGCCGCACGAAGGCCCGTAGTTCCTCGGGCATAGCGTGGAATTGAATCGAAATATCGGCCATCGAATTACCTGTTATAAGGAACGAAATCCGTGGGCAAGTTGCCCGGACCGCTGAGGTCGTTCAGGGCATCAACCTCCCGTGGGACCGGCGACCCAACCCCGAAATTTTTCGGTGACTCGGTTCGTTCCTGCCCCGCCCCGGGCCGCTGCCCCCCGGGCGAGGGACGGCGAGGCCCGACAACCCGCCCGGTTCAGAACCGCATGAAGGCGTAGTCGGGGTTGGTGGGGTCGAAGTCGGCGGCGGTCAGGGGGGCTCCAAGTTTGAGGTCTTCGTAGGCGTAGCGCTCGGCCAGTTCAAGTTCGCCGGCGTGGTCGGGGGCTGGCCAGTCGTAGCTGAAGATTTCGATGGGGTATTGGGTCTCGGGGTCGTAGAGAACCTCGACCCGGGCGAAGGGGCGGCGGCCGTCGTTGCGTGGGTGGGTGTGGACCGACCGGAGTCGAGGCTTGCCGTCGGGGCCGGTGGTCCGGTCGAGGACCGTCAGGGCTTCGGCGTCGCCGACGTCCATCTTCCGGAAGTGCACCAGCGTGTGGGCCAGATGGAGCAGCCCGGCCTCGGTGACCGGGTGGCGGCTGTCGGCCAGGGCCAGGGCGGAGTCGGGCGGGATGGCGAGTCTCGGGATCAGCCGCCGGGTCCAGTCGCCGTTGTGGGCGATCAGCTTGTTCTCGTGGTGCCCCTCGGCGTAAACCACCTCCTTGCCCGCCTTGGGGGCCAGGAACTTCAGGTAGATGGCGAACGGGTGGTTGCGGACCTTCAGCGCCAGGGTCAGCTCGGGGCCGAGCTTGCCCGAGATCCGTTCCTGCTTGTGGAAGGTGGCCGTGTAGGCGGTGACCCGTTCGAGCCGGGCGGTCGATCGGAGCATCGACTCCAGCAGGAACGTCTTGGCCGGTTCGCCCGAGAGGGTTTCCTGGGGCCATTCCGTCGGGTCCCCGATCATCGAGGCGGGGACCTCGTCCGCCCCGGTGGGGTGGGGAGGCGGGGCGGTCGGGCGGTCGGCCAGGGGGGCGGTGAACCACCAGATCGCCGCGAGGGGGGCCGCCGGGATCAGGAACAGGAGGAGGCGGGACCTGCGCCATCGCCGGGGCGATCCGGCCGACGCGTCGGGGGCCGTCATGCGAGCGAACTCCGCGAAGGATCATGGGAGAGGGGAGCGCAGACGGGCAAGGCCGGTTCCCGGCGGGTCGCGAGCCGGGGTCGTTTGGGCCTTATTGTCGGCAAAGCCCGGGGTAATATCTACAGGAAATCGGGCCGCCCGGCGACCCCAGGCGACCTTGACGAGAGCCCCGGTGCCCCCGGTCCGTCGGGCTGGCCGAATTGACCGGAGCGGGTCGGGCCGACTAGGATGGGTCTCTCGGCCCAACTGGATGCCGGAGCCTCGGGGCAGCGTCGTCGTCGCCTCGTGATCGGACAGACCGGGATCGCCCGTCGGAGGACGTTCGCGCCATGACGCAGATCGAAGAGGCCCGCCGCGGCCACGTCACGCCCGAGATGGAATACGTCGCCCGGCGCGAGAAGCTCGAACCCGAGACCGTCCGCGACGAGGTCGCCCGCGGCCGGATGGTGATCCCCGCCAACCGCGAGCACCTCAAGCAGGGGCTGGAGCCGATGGGGATCGGCATCAAGGCCCTCTGCAAGATCAATGCGAATATCGGCAACTCGGCCGTCACCTCCGACGTCGACAACGAGCTGGCCAAGCTCAAGATGGCCATCGGCCTCGGCTCCGACACCGTGATGGACCTGTCCACCGGCGGCAACATCGACGCGATCCGCCGGGCCATCATCGCCGCCAGCCCGGTCCCCGTGGGGACCGTCCCGATGTACCAGGCCATCCAGCAGGTCAAGAAGGTCGAGGATCTTTCCGAGCAGAACCTCCTGGACATCGTCGAGCACCAGGCCCAGCAGGGGGTCGACTACATGACCCTCCACGCCGGGATCCTCAAGGATTACATCGCCCTGACGGCCCACCGGGTCACCGGGATCGTCTCGCGGGGCGGCTCGCTGATCGCCCAGTGGATGTTCGCCCACAAGAAGGAGAACCCGCTCTACACCCGGTTCGACGACCTCTGCGACATCATGCGCGAGTACGACGTGACCTGGAGCCTTGGCGACAGCCTCCGCCCTGGCTCGATCGCCGACGCCTCCGACGCCGCGCAGTTCGCCGAGTTGAAAACCCTGGGCGAGCTCACCCGGAGGGCCCGCGCCCGAGGCTGCCAGGTGATGGTGGAGGGCCCCGGGCACGTCCCCATGGACCAGATCGCCATGAACATGGAAAAGCAGGCGATCGAGTGCGACGAGGCCCCCTTCTACGTCCTCGGCCCCCTGGTTACCGACATCGCCCCTGGTTACGACCACATCACCTCGGCCATCGGCGCGGCCCTGGCCGGCTGGCACGGCGCGAGCATGCTCTGCTACGTCACCCCGAAGGAGCACCTGGGACTCCCCGAGGTCGAGGACGTCCGCCAGGGGGTCGTCGCCTACAAGATCGCCGCCCACGCCGCCGACCTCGCCCGCCACCGCCCCGGTGCCCGCGACCGTGACGACGCCATCAGCCGGGCCCGCTACCGGTTCGACTGGGAGGCCCAGTTCAACCTCTCGCTCGACCCCGAGACCGCCCGCCGGATGCACGACGAGACGCTCCCGCAGGACGCCTTCAAGACCGCCGCCTTCTGCTCGATGTGCGGCCCAAAGTTCTGCTCGATGCGGATCACCGAGGATCTCCGGAAGCAGGCCATCGAGGCCGCCGGGCTGGTCCATGTCGACCTGGAAGTCGCCGCCCATTGAGGGGGCGTCCGATCGACCCGCCTCGGATCCCCCGCCGGGTCCCGGCTCGGCCCGGCGGGATGGCGTGGCCGCTTCGCTCGATGGGCGAGGCGTCCGCCTCGTCCGACTTCCGGATGCCGGATTCGCGATGCGATCGCGGCCGATCCGTTTCCCTCAAGGCTTCTTCCCGGGGACGCTGGCCACACGGACCGCGGCGTCGGCCCGCATCCGCTCCAGGACCGGCACGGGGAAATTGAAGTTCCCCACCAGCTTGTCGCCGATGACCTGGAATTGCTTGTGCGCCTCGTCGTAGTGCGCGCAGAGGTAGCAAAGTGCCGCATACTTGCTGCGTGCCGTCGAATCATCGGGAAAATGGGTGAGGTACTCCTCGGAGACCGCCCGGATATCCCCCCAGACCTCCGGCGTTTTCAAATAGGCGGCCCCCGCTTCGCCGCTGAGGCCGATCCTCGCCCGCAAGTGGGCCTCGCCGATGAGCAGCGTGATCCCGCTCCGCCAGTTCTTGGTCTCGCGACAGGCTTTGCCGAACGCTAGCATGTCTTCCAGATTCCCATACCACTTAGGGTCGAGCCAGTCGAGCTTCGACCAGCACGCATCCTGATCATTGCCGTTGGCCTCGATCGCCCGCGAGAACCAGGTCTCCATCGCCACGCGGTCCCCACCTCCGATCCCTTTTTCCACGTAGAGCATCAGGTTGGCCGTCCGACCGTCGCCCGGCTTGGTGTCCCAGGCTTGCTTGAGCACCTTGCGGGCTTCGGCCATTCGCTCCTCGAATTTCCGGAAATTCTCTTCGCCCACGGCATTGCTGAACCCGGTCCCGCGGGCTTCCCAGGCGTGATCGATCAGAAAACGTCCCCGCGCCTGGAGCCTCAAGGCTTTCGCTTCGGGGATCTTGGCCAACTGGGCATCGACCCTCTCGGCCGCCGCGACGGCGTCCCCGCCCAACTTCCGGTGGCCGTTGATGGCCCAGAGGATCGTTTCATACCAACTGGCCGCCCAGGGCTCGGAGGGCTTGTCCTCGGCGAAGCTCCGGGGGAAGAGCGCGATGGCGTCATCGATGCTCCTGGCCGCCTCCTTGCGTTCTTCGGGAGACAGATTCTCCAGGTCGGTCCGCGATTGCTCGTATTTTTCGATCGCGACGGCCCGGCGGATCGGGGGGTAGGCGCTGGCCACCATGGCGGTCGAGGCGACCTTCATCCGTCGCTCGAATTCCGGGGGGCCGGGATTGGCAATTTCGGCCGACGACCGTACATGGAAATAGAGGATCAGCGGGTCGTCGCAGCCAGCGTCCATCGCCGCCTTGAGCTGGGCGTCGATCGCTCCGATGGTGATGATCGGATCGACCTGCTGCGAGAACCTCCGAGCGATCAGATCAAGCGCCTCCCGAGCCTGCTTGTCCCACTTGGGGTCCTTCTTTCCGACCCGATCGTAGGCACCCGCCAGGCTCTCTCGGTTCCAATCGAGGAGGTCGGCGTAATGTTGTTGAAGCCGCGCTGGATTCTGGGTGATGGGCTTGCCGGGATCGCCGGCCCTGGATGGCCCGGTTCCGAGGAGGAAGAGCAGGGCGACGACCGCCAGCTTGATTCGACGCATGAGGGGATCTCCGTCGGCCGATCGGTCCGATCGAGCGATTCGAGTCGGGAGGTTTCGTCGGAGTCGGGTGTTCAGGATCACTCCCCGGGGATGGCCCAAGGAATTGTGGATCTGGTGAGAGTTTATTGCAGCGGATGGCGGAAATAAAGTCACCACAAACGGAATTTGATGCCAGCGTGAGCGAATGAGGGTAAGGAGCCCGACGAGCCCCGGCAACGGAGGCCCAGACGCGGGGAAAGCGCGGCAAGCGATCGGTCGGGGAGGCTCCATCAATGCAAAGAAGGTCCGCCTCGGGGCAAGCACCCGCGGCGGACCTTTTCGGGTGAATTGCGGTCGGCCTGGCCCAGGGCCGGAGGCTTGGCCCGACCTTTCGACCCATGCGGGCCCGGCCTTCGGGGGGGGAGTCGAGGACGGGGAAGGGACGTCTCCGGGCGCGTCGTCGATGACGCCTGCCCCGCCCATCCGTGGGCGTGGCGACCCGAGGACATCGGCTCGGCCTTGACGGCCTCGCCGACCCTTCCCCGTCCCTTTTTTTCGGTGCGACTGTTCCAGCCGCGAGAGGGCGCGGCCGGTTCAGTGGCGATGGGAGGGGGCGGCCAAACTTCAGCCGACCTTGGCCAGGGCCGGGACGATCTTGTACGAGCCGGCGGCCTCGGTGAAGGCTTCGATGAGTTGCATGTCGAGGGAGATGTTCCCCTCGTTCTCCGGGTGCCACTGGACCCCGGTGACCCACCAGGAGGGGTCCTTGCCCTCGAACGCCTCGATCAGGCCATCGGGGGCAAGGGCGCCGGTCCGGAAGCCCGGGGCGAGCTTGCGGATCCCTTGGTGGTGGTAGCTGTTGACCCGGATCTCGCCGGGGCCGTAAATTTCTTCCATCCGCGTGCCGGGTTCCATGACCACGGTGTGGCGGTGGACGCCCCCCTGCGGGTCGCGGTGAGGGATGCTCCGGGGCAGGTCCTCGGGCAGGTGGAGGTAGATCCCGCCGCCGTTGACGACATTGAGGAGTTGCATCCCGACCCCGACACCCAGGACGGGCATCCGGCGCTGCTGGAGGAGCTTGACCAGCAGGCGGTCGGCGGTCTCGCGGCGTTCGGACATGACGGTGACCGAAGGGTGGGGGGCGAGGCCCATCTTCTTCGGGTCGAGGTCGTCGCCGCCGGTGAGGTAGACCCCGTCGAGCCGGTCGAGGATCGGCGAGAGGTCGTGCTCCTTGGTCAGTGGCGGCAGGAGGATCGGCAGGGCACCTGCGGACAGCAGGCAATCGTAATAGCCGCTGTGCATGAAGCTGTGGGGGGTCCGTCCCTTGACGCTACCCCGGTAGTCCGCGTTGATGCCGATCAGCGGGCGATTCTTCATGGATGGCTTCCTTTCCTGCGTTGGCGTCAGCGAAATCCGTTCGTTGACCGCCCCACGAATGACCCATCATGGGTGCGCGAGGGGAACTCGCCGTGGGGCGGCGGCCAAATGGGGACGCGGCGAGTCGTTGCCGCGGGCGGGGGACAGCCGGGGGGACGACACAGCGGAGCCTCGGGCGTCCCTGCCAGGGGCTACGCGAAAATGAAGTCCCGGATTCGTGCAATGTCTCTGGTCGGTGGAACGTCCCGAAGTGGGCTTGCAGGACCCGGGGTCGTTTCACGTCTCCGCGAAGGTAGGTGGAGTCTACCGGTCGTTCCCCGCCAACTCAAGCAAAAACCAGGGCTTTCCCGCGTTTTTGTTGAGGATTTTGCCTCCCCTTTTAGGGGAAGTCGGGGTAACGGAAACGGCCGCTCAGTGGGCCTGGGGCGCCGGCTTCGGGCCCGGCGACGCGCCTTCTCCGGGCCGGGGGTAATCGCCTTTGAGGTAGCGGACCAGCGTGGCCACGTCGGCGTCGGTGATCTGGCCCTCGAAGGCGGGCATCTTCTGATCCCCTTCCAGGTAACCATAAAGGTTCACCGCGCTCGGATGCTTGATCATCCGTGCCGTCCAGCGGTCCGAGCCCCAGGCAAAGAGGTCGGGGGCGGGCTGGAGTTTCTTGGACCTCGTCGAGGGGTCGCCCATCGTGTGGCACTCGGCGCATTCGGCCTGATATGGCTTCCGGCCCGGGTGGGCCTTCACCTCCGCTCCGTCGGCCCACTCGGCGGGCGTGACGTCGGGCGGGATCGTCGCGAACCAGGCGACGTAGGAGGCCACGTCGTCCAGCTCCTTCGCCGAGAGCTTCGAGCCTTCCTTCCACTCCTGCATCCCGCCGCACTGCGGGACATTGCCGAAGTAGCCGACCGAGTCGGGTTTCTCCAGGAGGCCGCGGATCCAGGCGTACGAGCCGTAATTCACCAGGTCCGGAGCCGACTGCGGCTCGGCCTTCCGCTCGCCCAGGTCGTGGCAGCCCTGGCACTTCTTGGCGAAGAGGCCGCCGCCCCGGGTCAGCGGGTCCCGGCCCAGGATGTAGGCGGACCCCTCGGGCGGGATCCCCTGGTGATCGGCCAGCGCGACGGCGCGGGCGGCGGCGACGTCCGCCTTCTCCCGGGCGTCGTGGTAGGCGAGGCTGTGGGCGTCCTTGGCCAGCGCCTGATAGATCAGGTATCCCGAGGCCCCGGCCACCGTGAGGACGAACGAGCAGGCCGCGACGTGCGCCAGCCGGCGGGACAGGACCTTCTCCAGCATCGGGAGCAGGAGCAGGCCCGTCACCACGCCGCCGGGGATGACCATCGTCGCGATCAGCTCGCGCCCCTGGAAGACCTTGAGCAGTTGATTGAGCGGAAAGAAGTACCACTCGGGGCGGGCCGGATAGTCGTCGCTCGAAGGGTCGGCCGGCGCGTCGAGGCTGTAGCCGTGATTGGCGAGGGTCAGCCCCACCAGCACGCCCAGGACGGCGAAGGCGGCGGCCAGGTGGTAGAACGCCTGCCGGGGCCAGAACGGCTCGGCCCGCGCCGGATCGTCCGGTCCGGGGAATCCGTGCCGGCGGAACAGGGCGAAGTACCCCCAGAGGCACGCGCCCAGGATCCCCGGGAGGACCGCGACATGGAGCCCGTAAATCCGGGTGAGCGTCTGACTCCCGAACTCCGAGCCGCCCACGACCACTTTCTTGACCATCGACCCGGCAACCGGAGCGCCGCCGGCGATGGTCAGCTCGACGACCGCCGCCCAGTAGCCGCGCTGGTCCCAGGGGAGGATGTTGCCGGTCACGCCCAGGACCAGGACCAGCAGGAACATCCCCACCGCGAGCCACCAGAGGATTTCGCGGGGGGCCCGGTACCTCCCCCGGAGGACCAGCCGGAGCAGGAGCAGGCCGCCGACCACGACTGACCCGTACGAGGCGAACCGGTGGAGGCCCCGGACGAACCAGCCCAGCTCCATCCGATAGGTGATGAAGTAGACGCTCCCCCAGGCCGATGTCGCCGAGGGGCTATACGTCGTCATCAGGAGGAGCCCGGTGACGAGCTCGACCAGGAGCGTCGCCGCCAGCGTGAAGCCGAGGGCGTGGCCCCACCGGGCACCCCCCGGGATCGACCATTCGAGGCCCGCGCGGAATGCGTTTCGATAGCCCGTCCGCTCGTCGAGCCAGTCCGCGATGGTGTTAAGCAAGGGGCTTCTTCTCCGCGATCTGGGGCTGGAACCGCTCGAACTTGACGCGGATCTCGGGGTCGGGATCGGAGGAAAGCTCGACCGGGAGGCCGTCCATCCCCCGGGCGGTGACCTGATTCTTCCGCGAGCCGTCGAAGGCGAAGCTCCCCGAGTGGCACGGGCAGAGGAACGACCGGTGATCGGGCGCGAGGCTGACCGGGCAACTCAGATGCGGGCACTCCGCCGAGAGCGCCAGGACCGGCTCCTTGGCCCCACCGGGCTGGCGGACCAGCCAGACCGTCCCGACCGGCTCCTCGGGATACCGGACCCAGGCGTCGGTCCGGGTCGCGATGATCGAGAACGCCTGGGGTTGCCCCACCTTGAGCTGGCCGAGCCGGGTCAGCGTGCGAAACTCGCCCGACCCGGAACCCTTGCCGAGCGGGTCGAGCAGGAATTTCAGCCCTGGAACGGCCAGCGCCAGGCCGAACAGGTTGCCCAGCGCCAGGGCGCCCAGGCGGTAGACTTCGCGGCGGTTCGGCATGCGTCGGGCCTTTCGACCGGGGGATGGTCGCGCTCTCTCGGGGGGGGTCTGGCACGGGGGCGGGCGGGCAGTGCAGGCTCCATCCAATGTACAACGCGCGACGGCGACCGGGAAGGTCCCGCCTCGGTCGACATCAGGAGCGGTCGAATGAGAAATCTTGGGGGCGGCGATCGTCGCCGAACTCCCGACCCCGGGGGGTCACCCACCAAGCGCCTGTCGGACGGCCCCGAGGACCCGGGGAAGCGACTCGGACAGGGGGTCGGGCAAGCTCGCCCCGGCCGCCGCCTTGTGACCGCCGCCCCCGAACTGGCCGGCCAGCCGGGCGCAATCCAGGCCATTCCGCGAGCGGACGCTGAGCTTGATCCCGCCCCGGGCCTGCTCGATGAACAGGAGGCCGACGTCGACGCCGCCGACGCTCACGGTGTAATCGACCAGGTCCTCGGTGTCCTGGGGGATCGCGCCGGTCCGCTCGAAGTCGTCGCGGGTGACGGTCGCGTAGGCGATCCGGCCATCGAGGTCGGTCCGGAGGCTGGCCAGGGCCTCACCCAGCATCTTGAGCCGGCCCAGGGTGTTCCGCTCGAACAGGAGCCGGTAGATCTCCTCGATCTCGGCACCCGACTCGATCAATTCGGCCGCGGTCCGCAAGGTCCCCGGCCTGGTGTTGGGGTGGCGGAACCATCCGGTATCCATGGCGATCGCCGTCAGGAGGCCGGTCGACATCTCGGGCGTGAAGGTCCCGCGAAGGGCGTGGACGGCCCGGACGACGAGCGTCCCGGTGGCCTCGGACGAGGTGTCCTTCAGGTAAATTGCCCCCAGGTCGTCCTGGCTGACGTGGTGGTCGACGACCAGCCGGGCGCCGGGGAACTCCCGGACGAACTCGGCCATCTCGCCGAGCTGGCTCCAGGCCGAGAGGTCGAGGATCACGATGGCCTCGCGATCGGCCAGGTCGGCCGCCGTGGCCTGGTTTCCGTAATGCTCGAACAGCGTCCCGGTCGGATCCAGGTAGTCGTACCGGGGCGGGGTCCGGCTCGCGTTGACCACCCGGACGTCTTTCCCCTTCTGGCGGAGGAGCCCCACCATCCCGACCTCCGACCCCAGCGCATCGCCATCGGGCCGGACGTGGGTGGTCACCAGGAAGCGATCGCGGGTCGCGATCAGGTCGGAGAGGGGCGACCAGTCGATGCTCATGGCGGGGCGTCTCGCGGGAAGGAGGACGAGTCAATCCACCAGTCTAGCGGACCCCGAAACATCCATGCAACCCGGCCAGCGAACGGCGCAGGGTCATTTCAAGGTCGATTCGACGCCTTCTGCTTCCTCCCTTGTGGAAGAGGGTTGGGGAGAGGGAGTCTCGTGGCATCGCCAAGAACCTTGGAATACCCCTGTCGAACGGCGGGCCGGCCAAGCTGGGCCGGCCCCGCCCCGGATGCTACAATCCGACCAGGCGACTCCCCGATCCCGACCCGGAGCCCGGACCATGAGCCAGGCCGCGACCCTCCCGCCCGAGGCGATCCCCTCGCCCTCTCCGCGAGACGAACCGCTCTACGAGATCGACAACGGTACTAAGGTGGAGAAGCCGCCGATGGGGACGTTCCCAGTCTTGGTCGGGTCGATCCTGGATCAACTCCTCGGAGCCCATGCCCGGGCCAATCACCTCGGCCGGGTTGTCGCCGAGATGCTTTTCAAGATCAACAAGGCCGGAGATCCCCAGCGCCGCCCCGATGTCGCCTTCGTCTCCTACGAGCGATGGCCCCGCGATCGCAAGGTCAACTCGGAGAACGGTTGGGACGTCGTCCCCGACCTGTTCATTGAGGTCATCAGCCCGAGCAACACGGCAAACGATGTCCCCGGCAGAATCCGCGAGTACTTCGAGGCCGGCGCCCGCCGGGTCTGGGTCGTCTACCCGACCGATCGCCAGGTCTACGTCTACGAGTCGCCCAAGAAGATCGGGATTCTGGGCCTCGGCGACTCGCTCGACGGCGAGGACGTCCTCCCCGGCTTCCGCCTCGGGTTGAACGAGCTGTTCGAGGACGGGGCCTGAGCGTCCTCGTCAGGTCGTGTAGACGTCGGGCCGGAACAGGCCGAGGTTGTCGCGGACCCAGGCGATGGTCTCGTCGAGCGCCTCGTCGAGCGAGTAGCGGGGCGACCAGCCCATGATCTCGCAGGCCAGGGCGGTCCCGGCCAGGAGTCGGCCGACCTCGCTGGCGGCGGGCCGGACGCGGTCGGGGTCGGCTTCGACCTGGATGGGCTTGCCGATCCGGGAGGCGATCCGCTCGACCAGCTCGCCGATGGTCAGGTCGTCGCCCCGGCCGATGTTGACGACCCGGCCGATCGCCGCGTCGGACCGGGCGATCGCCAGGAAGCCGGCGGCCGTGTCCTTGACGTAGGTCAGGTCGCGCCGGGGTCCGAGACTCCCGAGCCGGACGACCGGCCGCGTCAGGGCCTGGCTGATGATGGTCGGGATGATCGCCCGGGCCGACTGGCGAGGCCCGAACGTGTTGAACGGCCGGAGGATCGCCACCGGGAGCCCGAAGGCCCGGTGGTAGCTCTCCCCCAGGGCGTCGGCCCCGATCTTGGTCGCGGCGTAGGGCGATTGCCCCCGGAGCGGGTGCGATTCGGTGATCGGGACGAACTGGGCGGTCCCATAGACCTCCGAGGTCGAGGTCAGGACCACCCGCTCCAGGCCCGGGTTGGCCCGGCAGGCGTCGAGGACGTGCGCCGTCCCGACCACGTTGGTCTGCACCACGTCGAGCGGATTCTGGTACGAGTACGGGATCGCGATCAGGGCGCCGAGGTGGAAGACCCAGGCCCGCCCGTCGACCGCCTTCCGGACGGCCTCGGGGTCCTTCAGGTCGCCCCGGTGGACCTCGATCGAAGCCTTGACCGCGTCGTCGAGCCGGTCGAGGTGGCCCCGGTCGTCCCGGCCGTTGTACCGGACCAGGGCCCGGACCTCGTGCCCCTCACGGACCAGGAGCTCGACCAGGTGGCTCCCGATGAACCCACCCGCCCCCGTCACCAGGACCCGCTTGCCCATCGCTCGATCCCCCGTCCACCAGATCCCCCGCCCCGGCCCGGCGACATCCTACGAATTTTACCCGCCCAGACAACGCGAATCCCTCCCCTGTCCCTCCCTGAGCCCGCTTCCGAAAGAGTCTAGCCATCGGGATCTCTTCCCTTGAAACCCCCTAATTGCCTAGGATCACTAAAGAGCCCGGACTGCCCTGTCGATACGAATTAGCATCGGGAAATCCCCCCTCGGCCGACCGGCCTGCTGGCGATTTCGGGTTTCCAGGCGAACTGATCTCGGAAGGAGAGGCAATGGCTCTGCGCTTGGTGCTGGTAGGTCTGGTGGCGAGCATGGGGATCGAGCTGCCGAGCGGCTCGGACCTGGCGAACTGGACTCGGACCGGCCGCGAATGGGCCGGGGCCCGGATGGCCGACCTTTCCGTGATCCGGGTTGAGGCCGCCCGGACCTGCGCCGGCCCAGCCGATTGCGGGCCGGCCGACGGCCACCTCGGGGCCGCCGACGTCACCGGGGCCGGTTCGGGCCGGGCCGATCTCGCCTTTGATGTGGTCGTCGAGGGGATGGCCGTGGACTTCGCCGCCGACTTCGCCTCGCTTCGGGTCGATGGCCCGGCCCCGGATCAGGTCCCCGATGCGATCTCCGGGGGTGAACGGGGCGTCGTCCCCACCGAGTTGAGCTGGAGCGATCCCGAGCCCGTTCCGGCCGACCCGATCGCCGAGGTCGCGATCGAGGCGCCGGCCCTCCCGGTCGAGGCGCTGGCCCTCCCGGTCGAGGCGCCCCTCGTCTCCCGGAGATCCGAGCGGCTCTCCACCGCGGTCCGACTGACGCGGCAGGCGCTCGACGCCTGGGCCAGGTTGATCGAGGGGTCGGCCGAGGCGGTCGCCGACGTCCGCTGAGCGGAGATCGCCGAGCGCGAACGAGGGGCGGCCCGGGAGACCGGGTCGCCTCGGTTCGTTTCGAAGACCGGACCGGAACTCATACCGATCCCAGAAAGAAATTGCCTGATCCCGGACCGCGGATTGCGAATCCATGCCACGCAAGGCTTTGGGATTTGAAATCTGGGATCTGAATTCGTGCGTCGCTGTTCCGGGGTCGGGATCAGATCGGCAGGCAGGGGACGGCCTCGATGGACGGTTCTTCCTCTTCGGTGGGATCGTCGTCCTCGACGAGATAGGACTTGCGGTAGCCGAGGTTGACGGCGACTCGGAGGACGTCGCCGTGCGAGGGGAACGACTTGCCGGTCCGGGTCTTGAACTGCTGGACGGCGTTCATGAACTCGATCTCGTCGCCGGTGTATTGCTTCTCGAAGGTGGTCGGGTCGATCCGCCTCCGCCGCTCCTTCCGGGCCCGGCGTTCGCGGGGAGCGGCCAGCGAGGATTCGGCGGCCGGCTCCGGGGGCACGACCCGGGGGAAATCCCGGCGTTCCAGGCCATCTCGACGGTCGTAGAACAGGGTGTCCGGGGGAAAAGCCGAGAAATCGAATTTCGCGGATTTTGGCGGCGTCTCTTCTGTGTCGGGCATGGTCCCCTCCCTCATCAGGACTCGCGGGCCCTCGCGATCGAGCGGACGGTCCGTCCCTCGGGTCATGTTCGCGGCGTCGGTCGGATCGTCTCGAATGCCCAACCTCACGGGTCGGCGACGGCCCCTCGGCGATCGGTCCGATCCGAACTCCTCCGATCAACCAACCCGTAGTTCGCGGGGACGCACTTGTCAAAACGAAGCCGGATCACGGGCCGGGCCGGCCGGTCGAGGGCCGGGGGAGTTCGGGATTGGCCGGCGAGTTGGCTCTCGTGTGGCATAATGATTGAAGTGACTGGAGGCCGGGCCCGAGGGCCTCACGCCCCGCTCCGCGACCGTCGGACGACTTGCCCGGCGGCGGTGGTCCCGGTAGATTTGAAGTGACGTCCAGCGCCCGAGCCATCCCACGGCCCGGCTTATCCCATCCCGGAGATCCCCGATCATGTCCCGAACCGCGCGGTTGTGGAGAGGCGTCGGGCCCTTGACGTTGGGAGGAATGCTCCTCTCCGCCGGGATCGCGGCCCAGGCCGCCGACTCCCCCTCCCTGTCCCAGCAACTGGTCAACCTCGGCCGACAGGCGGCATCGCAGGGCCGAGCCGAGGAGTCCCGCTCCTTTTATCGGACGGCTCTGAAGCTGGAGCCGGCCAACGCCGAGGCCCGGTCGGCCCTGGCCCGGACCCCGAAGGTGACCCGAGTCGCCCTCCGACAGGATCCGGTTCCCGTCCCGGCCGAGCCCCTGACTCCGGCCCCGGCCAATACCCCGGCCCCGGGCGATACCCCGGCCAATACCCAGGCCCCGGGCGACCCCGCGATCTCCACCCCGACCGATCCCACGGTTCCCGCCCCGGAGATGGTCCCGCCCGCCCCGACCCCGGCCGGCGTGCCCGAGGAGTCGCCGCTGGAGCGGCATGCCCAGATTGCCAACGTCGCCCGCGAGGCATTCGTCACCGACGTCCGCCAGCGACTCCAGGCGTCCCGCGACTTCACCAACGCCCGGAACCCCGAGGCCGCGCTCTCCACCCTTCGCGATACCCTGACGGTCGTGCAATCGGCCGATAACCTCCCCGAGGAGACGCGCCGGCGGCTCGAGAACGAGGTCCGCAACTCCATCGGAGCGACCGAGCGGCTGGAAGACCGGATCAACCTGGAGCGCGCCGAGCAGTACCGGATCGTCGCCTCGCAGGCCGCCCGGACCAGCGCCCTCGACCAGTTGATCAAGGACCAGGATACGACCAACACCCTGATGACCGAGTTCGACAGCCTGATGGCCGAAGGCGCCTTCCGCGTCCTGGCCAGCGGCGGCCTCGGCGACATCGACACCACCCGTCAGCCGTTCGTCGATGCCCGATTCCGCGCCCAGGCCGCCCGGGCCCTGGCCCCGAACAACCTGGCCCCCTGGGCTGGGATGTTCGTCTCCGACTCGATCGGATTCTACACCCAGTCGATCCAGTACGACCGGCTCAAGGAATACCGGGCGATGCTGACCTGGGCCGACGTCGACCGCTCGGGCGTCCCCTTCCCCGACACCCGGGCCATCGAGTACCCCGAAAAGGCCGCCTGGCAGGCCCTCTCGGAGCGGCGGATCCTTCGCTACGGCGACGCCGACTACCTCTTCGACCGCGACGAGAAGACCAAGGCGATCCTGGCGAAGCTCAACGAGCGGATCTCGATGAACTTCCCCAACGACACGCCCCTGGAGGACGTCAAGCGGTACATCCAGCAGTCCACTCAGGATGAAGCCGCCGGCCTCCCCGCCGGAATCCCGATCTACATCGACCCCCTCGGCCTTCAGGACGCCGATAAGACGATGGCATCGACGGTCTCGATCGACCTCGAAGGGCTCCCGCTCAAGACGACCCTCCGGCTGATGCTCAAGCAGATCGGCCTGACCCACACGGTCAAGGACGGTTACCTCTACATCACCTCGACCGCCTCCGATGACCAGCCGACCGAGATCCGCGTCTACCAGGTCGCCGACCTCGCCATCATCCCCATGTCGCTGATGGGCAGTGGTGGTGGTGGCGGCCGGGGCGGTATGGGTGGCGGAATGGGGGGCGGTGGCATGGGTGGCGGAATGGGGGGCGGTGGCATGGGTGGCGGAATGGGGGGCGGTGGCATGGGCGGAATGGGCGGCATGATGTCGGTCCCGCCCCAGGATCCTTCGGCGTTTGAGGAAAAAAAAAGCAACTGAACGCGATTAGCCAGATCCCCCCGAAGTCTTCGACGGCCGTAAATCCCCAGGACCGCGCCGCCCCCCCGGCGGCCGGTCCTGGGGTCATTTCCGGCCAACCCCCCAAAACTCGCCCCCGTCCTCGCCCTGACGCCGACGTGACGATCAAGTCCATGCCCAAGACCGCCCCGACGCCCAACTCCACCCCCAAGACCGCTGGGCCAGCGCGACCGGCGGGAGACCCCTTCAAGTTCTGGGACGATTACTACCGGACCTTGAAGCTCGATGAGGCGACGCCGGACAAGACGTTCACGACCGTCACCGATCTCGTCAAGACCAAGGATTACGCCCACGCCGAGGCCGCCATCAAGGGATATCTGCACTGGCACGGCAAGCAGGCCGAGCCCTGGATGTACGAGTGGCTGGTCAAGTTGATCGAGCAGCGCAAGGGAAGTGACCAGGAGCTCAAGACCACGCTCGGCTTCGCCGCCTTCCTTGCCAAGAAAACCCGAAATCCGAACGACCTGGTCCGGGTCGCCGACATGCTCGTCGTCCGCCACTTCTACGGGCCGGTGGGTCAGCCCGGGTATCAGACCAACATCGGCGAGCTGGTCGACATGGCGACCGAGAAGGTCCCGGCCAACATGATCCCGCCGATGATGTCGATGAACCTGGCCTTCCACGACAAGGAACCGAAACGGATGGGGGACGCCGCCGATCGACTGCTCTCGCTCGGCTGGCCCGGGATCGACGATAAGGTCCGCCTCGAGGTCAAGGATCAGGTGAAACTCCTGGAGAAGGCCCTCCGCGTCGACGGCCGGACCGAGGAGGCCGATGCCCTGATGGTCCGGCTCGGCGAATCCGAGGCCCGCGACGTCTACGTCAAGCTAAGTTGGGTCGGCGAGGCCGACTTCGACCTTTCCGTCGACGAGCCCCTGGGCGCCTCGGCCGGCTACCGGAACCCCCGGACCGTCTTCGGTGGGGCGATCATCAAGAACGGTTACGGCAATCACACCGAGGAGGTCTACGTCTGCCCCCGGGCCTTCGACGGCGACTACACAATCCGCGTCGAGGCCATCTACAACGACGCCGCCAAGCCGGTCACCGAGGGGACCCTCGAAGTCATCACCCACGAGGGGACGGCCGAGCAGAAGCGGCAGTTGTCCAAGGTCGACCTGGCCAAACCGGCCCCGGTCGTGGTTCACCTGGCGGGCGGGCGGCGGAAGGCGGTCCTCCCCTTCATCGCCCCGATCGAGCGCCCGCCCGTCGTCGCGAAGGAGAAGGCGAAGCCCAGGCCCACGACCCCTCCGGATCTCGCCAGGCCGGTCGGCCCCCCCGCTGCCCGGCCCGTGCCGATCCGGTGAACGCGACTCGGGCCAGGCCGCTCGGCCCCCTTGGAAGTCTGGGGGCTTCGCGTTATATTCGACCGGCGAGCCTCTCGATCCGCGTCCGCGTTCAGGAAGGAGTCCTGCCGTGCCGCCCCTCCCCGCCCGACTCCGATGGTTGATTGCCTGCTCGGCCCTGCTCCTGGCGGGCCTCGGGGACTCCCCCGTCCGGGGCCAGGCCGAGGCCGAGGGGCTCTCGGCCAGCTTCCGGCAGGCGGCCCGCCGGGCCCTCCCAGCCGTGGTGACGGTCCGGCCGATCGGCGTGCCCAACCCGTTCGAGCCGGCTCCGGGGATCATTTTCGGGCCAGCTCCGCCCCGGCCTGCCCCCCGCGAGCCGGCCGGCTCGGGCGTGGTGATTGACTCGGGCCGGGGCCTGGTTCTGACCAACGACCATGTCGTTCAGGGGGCGGCCCGGGTGGTGGTCATCCTCGGGACCGGGCGCGAGCGCCCGGTCCAGCAGGTCTGGCGCGACCCCAAGAGCGACCTCGCCCTGCTCCAGGTCGATCCCTCGGGCCTGGTCCAGGCCGCCTGGGGCGACTCCGACGCGCTCGACACCGGCGACTGGGTCCTGGCCGTCGGCCAGCCCTTCGGCCTCTCGGGCACGGTCACCGCCGGGATCGTCAGCGGCAAGGGTCGAGGGATCGGGATCGCCCTCTATGAGGACCTGATTCAGACCGACGCGGCGATCAACCCGGGCAACTCGGGCGGGCCGCTGGTCAACCTCCGGGGGGAAGTGATCGGAATCAACACGGCGATCAAGACCCTCGGCGGCGGCTACGAGGGCGTCGGCTTCGCCGTCCCTTCCAGCCGGGCCCGCCGGGTGGCCGCCGACCTCGCCGAATTCGGCCGGGTCCGCCGGGCCTATCTCGGCGTGACGATCCGGCCGATCGACCCCGCGACCGCCGAGCGGCTCGGGTCGGCCGGCTCGGCGATGATCACCGGCGTGGCCGTGGCGAGTCCCGCCGCCGAGGCCGGCCTCCAAGGGGGCGACGTGATCCTCAAGGTCGACGGCAAGGCCGTCGAGGGTCCTGGCCCGCTCCAGTCGATCATCGAGGTCGCCGCCGTCGGCAAGCCCCTGGCCCTGACGATCGACCGCGGCGGCCAGCTCCTGGAAATCCCGGTCCGGCCCGAGCACCAGCCCGAGCGGCTCATTCTTCCCGGCTCCGTCCCTGGCGGGATCAACATCGCCGTCCCGGGCGCGAACCTCGTCGTCCCCGGCCCAGCGGTCCCGATCGGACCTCCCCCCGGCGCCCCGCTCGACGGCGAGCCTCCGCTCGACATGGGCCCCGGCCCCGCGTCGCCCCGACCCGGCGATCGGCCGGCGATCCGGAGCCGACCCGCGAACCCGGGCGAGCCCGACCTCGCCCCGATCGCGCCACAAGAGACCGCCGCCCGGACGCCCACGCGGTTCCCGGACCTCGGTCTCCGCCTCTCCGAAACTTCGTCGGCCCTGGTCCGGAAGTTCCGGTACGACCGCGAGCCGCGCGGGCTGTTCGTCACCGGCGTCGAGCCCGACGGCCCGGCCGACCGGGGTGGACTGGAGGTCGGGATGGTGATCACCGACGCGGCCGGTCGACAGGTCGCCAACCTCGCCGAGTTCCGCGCGGCCCTGGCCCGTCGGCCGGCGGGCCGCGACCTTCTGGTCCGGATCCTCAAGGGGGCCAAGGCCGAATTCCGGGTGATCGTCGACCGCTCCAGCCCGACCGACCCGGGGCCCGGGCCCATCCTCGAACCGGCCTTGCCCCCGGATCCGACTCGGCTCGAAGCGATCCCCGGGCCCGGGGTGAATCCTGGATCGCCCGGCGTCGGGGGGTCCCCGCCCGCCGGCCCGCAGCCCGATTGACGCAGCCTCGCGGGGGCGGCCCCTCACTTTCTGGGCGAGGAAGGCCCCCGTCCATGGACTGGACCCCTCCCGATCGGCTCCGCCAAGGTCCCCTTCCCCCATGAATCCTCGCATCCTGGTCGTCGACGACACGCCCCTGACCCGCGAAACCCTCCGCCAGGTCCTCGAAGCCGACGGCTTCGAGGTCGAGGTGGTCCCTGGCGCCCGGCTCGCCCTGGAGCGGCTCCGGGCCGCCCCATTTCACCTCCTGATCACCGACTACCGGATGCCCGAGATGTCGGGCTTCGAGCTGCTCGGGGTCGTCCGGGCCGAGAAGATCCCCTGCGGCGTGATGGTCCTGACCGCCCACGGCGATACCCAGCTCGCCCTGGACGCCATGAGGGCCGGCGCTGACGACTTCGTCGCCAAGCCGTGCGACCCCGCCCGGCTGGTCCTCCTGGTCCACCGGACCCTGGAGCAGCGGCGGCTGATCGACGAGCTGGAGCAGCTCCGCCACCAGCTCCGCGAGGACTACCGGTTCCACAACATCCTCTCGAAGAGCCCCAAGATGCGGCGGATCTTCGACCTGATCAAGCATGTCGGGCCGCTGGGCTCGACCGTCCTGATCTGGGGCGAGACCGGGACCGGCAAGGAGCTGGTCGCCCAGGCGATCCACGCCTCCGACACCCGCCGCGACGGGCCCTTCATCGCCCTGAACTGCGCCTCGCTGAACGACTCGCTCCTGGAGAGCGAGCTGTTCGGCCACGAGCGAGGGGCCTTCACCGGCGCCGACCGCCGCAAGAAGGGTCGGTTCGAGGCCGCCGATGGCGGAACCCTGTTCCTCGACGAGATCGGCGAGGTGTCGCCGGCCATGCAGTCCAAGCTCCTCCGGGTCCTCCAGTCGGGCACCTTCGAGCGCGTCGGCGGGACCGAGACGATCTCGGTCGCCGTCCGGATCGTGGCCGCCACCAACAAGCGGCTGGAGGACGAGGTCAAGGCCGGCCGGTTCCGCTCGGACCTCTTCTACCGCCTGGCCGTGGTCCGGATCGACGTCCCGCCGCTCCGCGAGCGGTCCGAGGACATCCCGCTGCTGGCCCTGCACTTCCTGGAGAAGCTGACCGCCAAGAGCACCCCGGCGGTCACCGAGATCGACTCCGGCGCGATGCAGGCCCTGCTCGAACACACCTGGCCGGGCCACGTCCGCGAGCTGGAGAACGCCATCAAGGCGGCCGTCGCGATGGCCGATGGGACCGTGATCCACCGCGACGCCCTGCCCGCCACCGTCGCCCCGCGCCAGGGGAGGCCCCACGCCCCCTCGAACAGCCCGATCGACATCGAACGCCCCCTGCCCGACCTGACCGGCGACCTGATCGCCCAGGTCGAACGCGACTACTTCACCCTTCTCCTGGTCCAGTACAAGGGGAACGTCGCCCGGTGCGCCAAGCACAGCGGCCTGTCCCGGCGGAGCGTCACCCAGAAGCTCCAGAAGTACGAGCTCGACCGGACCCGGTTCAAGGATCCGGCCGGGGTGGACGTCGTTCCGATCGGCGAGGGGTGACCTACTCGACCGTCACGCTCTTGGCCAGGTTGCGCGGCTTGTCGATGTCGCATCCCCGGAGCCGGGCAACGTGGTACGCCAGGAGTTGCAGGGGGACCACGGCGAGCAGCGGCTGGACGACCTCGGGGACCTCGGGAATCGGCAGGAACACGTCGGAGAGCCTGGCGAGGTCGTCGTCCCCCTCGGTCCCGATGGCGATCACCGGGCCCAACCGGGCCCGGACCTCCTCGACGTTGCTCAGGGTCTTGGCGTGGAGTGCGCCCCGGGGGGCGACGAAGACGCTGGGGGTCTCGGGGTCGATCAGGGCGAGCGGGCCGTGCTTCATCTCGGCGGTCGGGTAGCCTTCGGCGTGGATGTAGCTGATCTCCTTGAGTTTGAGGGCCCCTTCCAGGGCGACCGGGAAGTGGATGTCCCGGCCCAGGTACATCACGCTCCGGGCCGAGACCAACCGCTCGGCGGCCTGGATGATCTGGGGCTCGGTGGCGAGGACCCGGCCGAGGGCCTCGGGGATCCCCTCGATCGCCTCGACCACGGCCAGGCCGTCGGGGAAGGAGAGCTGCCGGAGCCTTCCCAGGTGGAGGGCCAGGAGGGTCAGCACGGCCACCTGCGCCGAGAACGCCTTGGTGCTGGCGACCCCGACCTCGGGCCCGGCGTGGAGGTAGATCCCGCCATCGGCCTCGCGGGCGATGGTGCTCCCGACGACGTTGCAGATCGCCAGGGTCGGGTGCCCTCGCCGCTTGGCCTCGCGGAGGGCCCCGAGGGTGTCGGCGGTCTCGCCCGACTGGCTCAGGACGAAGACCAGGGTCCGGTCGTCCAGCGGGGCGTTCCGGTAGCGGAACTCGCCGGCGTACTCGACCTCGACGGGCAGGTTGGCCAGCCGCTCGATCAGGTATTCGCCGACCAGGGCCGCGTGCCAGCTCGTCCCGCAGGCGGCGAAGACGACCCGCCGGACCCGTCGGAGCTGCCGGGCCGTCATGTTCAGGCCGCCGAACGCGGCGGTCCCCTCGGCCCGTCGGAGGCGGCCCCGGCAGGCGTCGCGGACGGTGTCGGGCTGCTCGCGGATCTCCTTCTGCATGTAATGGTCGTGGGCGCCCAGCTCGGCGAGGTCGGGCGACCAGTCGAGTCGGTCGATCCGGGGGGTGATCGAGCCCCGGTCGCGGTGGCGGATCTCGAAGTCGCGGGGCGTCAGGCGGACGACCTCGCCGTCCTGGAGGTAGGCGACCCGGGCCGTGTGCGGGGCGATGGCCGAGGGGTCGCTGGCCAGGAGGTGTTCCCCCTCGCCGAGGCCGACCACCAGCGGGCTCCCGAGCCGGGCCCCCACCACCTCCCCCGGGCACCTCGGGCTGACCACGGCCAGGCCGTAGGTTCCCTCCAGCCTGGGCAGGACGCGCCCGACGGCCTCGAAGAGGTCGGAGCCCTCGCCCAGTTCCCCAGCGATCAGGTGGGCGATCACCTCGGTATCGGTCTGGCTCCGGAACGCGACGCCCGACGCTTCCAGGGCCTGCCGGAGGGCCGCATGGTTCTCGATCACCCCGTTGTGGACGACCGCGACCGACCCATCACCTTCGCCCCCGACGTGGGGGTGGGCGTTCCTGTCGCTGGCCGGGCCATGGGTGGCCCATCGGGTGTGGCTGATCCCGCACGAGCCGGGCGACGGATCCAACTCCAGCGCCTCTTCCAGGGCCCGGACCCGCCCGGCCTTCTTCCGGAGCGAGAGCCGGGGTCCATCCAGGGTCGCCACGCCCGCGCTGTCGTACCCCCGATATTCCAGCCGGCGTAGCCCGGCCAGCAGGATCGGGCTCGCCTGGTGCGCCCCGGTGTATCCGACGATCCCGCACATGGATGGACCCTCCTCGATCCTGATCGACCCGACCGCGTCGGTGCTCCGGGGGACGCGGTCCCGATTCGCCCCGCCCAGGGCGATGGAGCGAATCAGGAATTCAATCCCTTCGGATAAATATAAGCTTGATCGATGAAAATATCACCGATAAAAGTCCCCCACACCCGGGTCAGCGAGGCCGAGGGGTGGCGACGGAGGTATTCGAGCATGGCCACGGACAGAGGATCATTGGTCCGGAGCAGCGTCACGTCATCCGCCTCGATCTGGGCGTCCGGCAACGCGCGGATCGCATGGATGATCGCCACGTAGGAGTCTCTCAAGCCGATCTGGTCGATGGTGGGAGAGACGATGTGGAGGGACCAATTCTCGTCGTCGGTGGAATACAGCCAGAACGCCGCCGACACTTCGAGGCGGCCATGGGATAGGGAGTCAATTAACCGACTCCCTTCTTCAATCCGATCGACTACCAATAAAGTCTTATCCATGAGAGGACCCCGTCCCGCGGTTGAGTAATCGCTTGAATGAGATCGCGTGAGTGGTCTTCGGTCTTGCGGCCTTTAGGCTCATATCTGCTGTCTTCCCTCCATTTTCTGACGATCACCCAATTAGCATCCAGGTCGGGATTCGCCGTGCAATCGGCTTCGAGGATCGCACTCAGCCCCGCCGTCTTGACGAGTTTCACGAAGTCATGGACGTAATGGGTGTCCTTGGTATTCCTGTCGGGGAAATCGTACTGTTTGGTCAGCTTCGCGATGCAGGCTTTCAGCCCGCATTCTACGGAGTACCCCGCGAGATAATAGGCGCCTTCGAAGAGCCCGTTGTGAAACAGGCATTCCGCCTCGGCGATTCTCAGATCCGCGAGGTCCTGGAACTCGGCTCGATTCACCTTCGATTTCCCGTCCGGAGGTTCGGATCAATTTTCCAGCGAGAACGGCGTGAAGTCGGTCCCGACGTCGTAATAGTCCTCGCCCTCGGCCCGCTTCAGGAAGCCCACCACCCGATACGTCAGCGGGGTGGCCAGGACTTCCCAGCCGACCTTGAGCGCGTAATTCGAGGCCATCACCGTCAGGACGTCGGCCGGGGTCCACCCGGGCCGGCCCAGGAACGCGACCGGGTAGAAGACGAGCGAGTCGGCCAGCTCGCCCAGGATGGTCGAGCCAATCGTCCGGGTCCAGAGGAACCGGCCGGCGGTCATCACCTTCATCCGGGCCAGGACGTAGGAGTTGGTGAACTCGCCGACCAGGAAGCCGACGATCGACGCGGTCACGATCCGCCAGGTCCCGCCGAAGACCGCCTCCCACGACGCCTGCCCCTTCCAGCCCGGGGCGGGCGGGAGCCAGAGGACGACCTGCGTCATGAAGGTGGCGAAGGCCAGGGCCCCGAACCCCGCCCAGACCACCCGCCTCGACCGGGCATAGCCGTAGACCTCGGTCAGAATGTCGCCGAAGAGGTAGCTGATCGGGAAGAACAGCACGCCCGCCCCGAAGGTGAAGCCCAGGACGCCCACCCGCTTCGGGGCCGAGATCAGGTTCGAGCAGAGCATCACCGTGACGAACGCTGCCATGATGAAGTCATAATAACGATAGGCCCTCGGCCCGCCCGCCTCGGGGTCGTCGCGGAGCCCCTCGTCGCGGGTGGTCCCGCCGCTCATCGGGGGCCACTCGGTCGCGAGAGGAGCAAACCCGCGATCACCAGGGCGAACCCCACCGCCAGGCCGACGTAGAGCGGGTACTCGGCCGGGACGCCCGCGATCGTCCGCCCCTGGTCGCGGACCCGAAGCAGGAGGATCCCGCAGGCGACCTCGATCAGCGGGCCGATCAGGCGGAACAGCAGGCCGGTGCGCTGGCTCATGGCGATCGATCCTAACGGCCGGCCGGACCGGCCGCCAGGGCAAGCCTGCCATCCAGCGATCATCATCTCAGGCCGGGCCGTCAGTTGGCCCGGACCCCCGCCCCCGGTGCCCGTGGATTCGGGGCCGAGTTGCTCGTCCGCCAGACGCCCGGGGCCCGCCCGTCGAGTTCCGCCCGGAGCCCGAGCCGCGTGTAGCGGCCGACGGCCAGGTCAATGTCGCCCCGGAGCCCGGGGCGGTCGAAGTCGGCCGGGTAGAGCAGGAACACGCCCGCCAGGCCCGCCGCTAGCGCCGCGAGCCGGCCCGGGGCCCGGTCGGTCCGGGCGGCCGTCGAGGTCGCCCGGCCGATCCCGATGGCCAGCAACGCCACGGCCGCCGGCAGATAATGGAAGCTGTAGCCCGCCATCCCGAAGTGGACCAGCAGGTGCGACCCCAGCGCCGGGGCCGCCGCCAGCGCCAGCAGGGCGATGAGCCTCCCGCCGTCGGGCAACCACCGGAGCCGGGCCAGTCCCCGGGGGAGGAAGGCCAGCCCCGGGCCCAGGGTCACCAGCAGCGCCAGGCCCAGCTTGACGAGGTATCGGACCGGGGCGTGGACCACCCCCAGGTTCCAGATCGAGTTCCGGTAGCCCGCCGAGTAGGCGAATTCCGCGCTCTCCCGGCGATACGCGTCCCAGCCCCCAGCCTCGTGGAGCATCGGCAGGAGCCAGGCCAGGTTCAGGGCCGTGAACAGGACGAGCGACCCGATCGCCGGCCGCCAGCGGTGCCGCCAGAGGATCACCCCGAAGACCGGGAGCCAGAACGTCCCGATGTCCTCGCGATACCCCGTCCCCAGGGCCAGGACGACGGCCGACGCATACGGATGCCACGCCCTCGGCTCGCGCCAGCCCCGATAGGCCACGCCCAGCAGGAACGCGCCGACCAGCGGGATCATCGTGTAATTGGCCGCCATCTCCCCGAGCGACCAGAACAGCGGGGCCACTCCCACCGCCATCGTCGCCGCCGCCGCCGTCGACGGCCGGACCAGCGCCCGGAGCCACCACCAGAGGCTCACCAGCGCCAGGGCGCTGACCACCATGTCCAGGATCACCAGGCCCCGATACGGCCCCCCGGCCAGCAGGCCGACCGCCCGGCCGACCGACTGGAACAGGGTGTGATGGATCGGGAGCCAGCTGGCGCCCATCCGCTCGACGAACATCCACTCGTCCGCCTCGACCGGCCCGGTCCGGGCGAACGGCCACCGGGTCGCCGCCACGAACGCCAGCGCGATCCCGATCGCCGCCCCGACCTCCGCCCGGCCCGGCTCGACCACCGGATTTGCCCCCTCGATTCCGCCGCTCGCCATCGAACTCCCTCCGCGGACCGGACCTTCTCTCCCGCAGGGGGAGTCGCGATCCCGGGATGCTCGGCGACATCCCGCCTTTCCGGCGGGTGTGTTCTTGCGTTCACCGGGGCTTGGTCGGATAATCGTCAACGACCCCGACCGGCCGGGCCGGGCCGACCGATCGATGAGACTCGGACCCGATCCGCCGCCCGATTGGCCTCCCCGATGAGAGATCAACCATGATCGATCCTGGACTGCCTCCCGACCTCCGACGGTGATCTCCGGCCGCCGACCGAGGACCCCATGACGCCCCCCGCAGCCCCCGCCCGATCGCCGAGTCGCAAGGACCTGGGCGACTTCCAGACGCCCCCCGGCCTGGTCGCCGAGGTCCTCGGTGCGCTCGGGCCGATCGGCGAGCGGTACGCCCGGGTCCTGGAACCGACCTGCGGGCGGGGCCACTTCCTCGCCGGGATGCTCGCCCTCGCCGCCCCCCCCCGCGAGATCCGGGGCTTGGAGATCCAGCCCGGGCACGCCGAGGCCGCCCGCGCCCTCGACCCCTCGGGCACGCGCCTGGTCGTCCGGACGGCCGACCTGTTCCGGCTCGACCTGGCCCGCGAGATCCCCTGGGTGGGCTCCGGCCCGCTCCTGGTGGTGGGCAACCTCCCGTGGGTGACGACCTCGGCGCTGGGCGCCTCGGGGGGCCTGAACGGTCCGGAGCGGTCCAACGTCCGGGGGCTCCGGGGGATCGACGCGATCACGGGCGCGTCGAACTTCGACGTCTCCGAGGCGATCTGGCTCAAGCTGATCCGCGAGCTCGCCCCCGAGCGGCCGACGATCGCGCTGCTCTGCAAGTCGGCGGTCGCCCGGGCGGTCCTCCGGGCGGTCGGACGCGACGGACTCCCGGTGACCCGGGCGGAGCTCTGGCGGGTTGACGCTGCCCGGTGGTTCCGGGCCTCGGTCGATGCCTGCCTGCTCCGGGTCGAGGTCGGCCCGGGCCCCAAGGCGGTCGAGGCGGCGGTCCACCGCGACTTGCGATCAGCCGAGCCCGAGTCAACCCTCGGCTTCGAGGGCGGCCGGATGATCGCCGACGTCGCGGCCCATCGCCGATCCGGCTTCGCCGAGGGAACCTGTCCGATCGCCTGGCGCCAGGGGGTCAAGCACGACGCGGCCGGCGTGATGGAGCTGATCCTCGGCGAGGACGGCCTGGCCCGGAACAAGCTGGGCGAGGTGGTCGAGGTCGAGGGGGACTACGTCTTTCCGCTCCTCAAGGGGACCGACCTGGCCGGCCCGAAGCGGCCCCGCCCCCGGCTGGCGGTGATCGTGACCCAGCGCCGGCTGGGCGACGACACCCGCAGGCTCGAACTCCGGGCGCCGGGGCTCTGGTCGTACCTCGGGGCCCACTCGGCCGCCTTCGACCGGCGGAAGTCGTCGATCTACCGGGGCCGGCCGCCGTTCGCGATGTTCGGCGTCGGCGACTACTCCTTCGCCCCGTTCAAGGTGGCGGTCTCCGGCCTCCACAAGGCCCCGCGGTTCCTGGCGGTCGGTCCCGTCGACGGCCACCCGACGATGCTCGACGACACCTGCTACTTCCTCCCCTGCCGGTCGGCCGACCAGGCGTTGATTCTGGCCGACCTCTACAACGGCGCCGAGGCCCTCGACCTGATCCAGGCCCTGGCCTTCCCCGACGCCAAGCGGCCGATCACCAAGGCCGTCCTCCAGCGGATCGACCCCCGGGCCCTCCTGGCCCGCGCCGGCCGGCTCGATCTCTGGCGGGCCGAATGGGAGGACGTCCCACCCCCCCCGGTCCCGACCCCCTGACCCGTTTCATCGAGGAATCCCCATGGCTTTCGCCACGATGAATTATTTCAGCCGGTCCCTGGTCAAGGCGTCGTCCTTCAACATCGTCTTCCCCGACGATCCGAAGGTCCCACGCCCCTGGGCCGTGTTCTACCTCCTGCACGGGCTCTCGGACGACCACACGATCTGGATGCGTCGAACCAGCATCGAGCGATACGTCGAGGGACTCCCACTGGCCGTCGTGATGCCCGATGGCGGCCGGGGCTGGTACACCAACGCCATCGAGGGGTCCGCCCACGAGGACGACCTCGTCAAGGACATCGTCGGCCTGGTCGACCGGACCTTCCCCGTCAAGTCCGACCGCTCGGGCCGGGCGATCGGCGGCCTGTCCATGGGCGGCTACGGCGCGGTCAAGGTCGGCCTGAAGCATCATGAGATCTTCGGAAGCATCAACTCGCACTCCGGGGCCCTCGGCTTCCTCCGGCCCGAAAACCGGGCCAGGGCTCGCGAGCTGAGCCCCGAGTCCACCAGGATCTTCGGCGAGAACCCCTCCGGCGGCCCTGAGGACCCCTTCGCCATCGTCGAGAAGCTCGACCACGGCCGGATCCCGCCGATCCGGATCGACTGCGGGACCTCGGACTTCCTGCTCGACCAGAACCGGGCCTTCCACGCCCTCCTGGAGAAGATCCGGATCCCTCACGAATACCAGGAGTTCCCCGGCGGCCACGACTGGGGCTACTGGGATGACCACGTCCGGCAGGCCATCGCGTTCCACGTCAAGAACCTACAGTTGGGCGGCGACGCCTCGAAGAAGCCCTGACGACCACCCGCCCGACTGGCCCCCTCCGACCGGCCCCGAGGATGACGAGCCGTGCTCCGAGAACTCTCCGTCCAGAACCTTGCCCTGATCGAGGACGCCCGGATCGACCTCCGCCCCGGCTACTGCGCCTGGACCGGCGAGACCGGCGCCGGCAAGAGCCTGCTCTTGACCGCGCTCGGCCTGGTCCTCGGCGGGAAGGCCTCGGCCGATCTGGTCCGCGCCGGCAAGGACGAGGCCCGGGCCGCCGCCGCCTTCGACGTGTCCGACCCCTCGCTCCGGGCCGACCTCGAAGCGACCCTCGGCGGCCCGATCGACGACGACCTCCTGATCCTGACCCGACGGGTCTCGGCGCAGGGCCGGTCGGCCGCGCACGCCAACGGCCTCCCCGTCGCGGTCGCCACGCTCCGGGCCCTCGGCGATCGGCTGATCGACGTCCACGGCCAGCACGAGAGCCGGGCCCTGCTCGACCCCGACCGCCAGCGAGTCTTGCTCGACGCCTTCGGCGAGGTTGAACCCCTGCTCGGAGCCTACCGGGCCCGGCGGGACGCCCACGCCGAGCTGCTCGCTCGCCGGGCCGGGCTGGTCCGCGACGCCCAGAACCGCGACCGCGAGCGTGCCCTCCTCCGCTTCGAACTCGACGAGCTGGCCGCCGCCGACCCCCGGTCCGGCGAGGCGGACGACCTGGCCCGCGAGGCCCACCGCCTGGGCAACGCCGGGGCCGTCCGGTCGGCCGCTCTGGAGGGGTTCGCCCTGCTCTACGAGTCGGACCGATCGGCTCAGGGCCTCCTGGAGAAGGCCGCCCGGAAGCTCGCCCCGCTGGCCGACGCGGTCCCCGAGTTCGCCGACGCCGCGGCCGACCTCGGCCGGCTGGCCGACGAGGCCCGCGAGGTCGCCTACGCCCTCCGCCGGTTCGGCCAGGGCTGGGACGGCGACCCGGCCCGGCTCGAAGAGGTCGAGGCCCGGCTGGCCCAGTATCGCCGGCTCGCCGCCCGGTTCCGGTGCGGGCCCGACGACCTGGCCGCCCGCCGCCAGGAGATGGAGCGCCGGCTCGCCGCGATCGAGGGAGATGATGCCGACCTCCTCGCCCTCGGAGCCCCCCTGCTCGCCGCCTGGACCGGGGCCCGCGAGGCCGCCGCGCGCCTGGCCGCCGGCCGCCGGAAGGCGTGCAAGGCGTTCGGCAAGGCGGTCCAGGCGCAGCTCCGGCCGCTCGGGCTGGGCGAGGCCCGACTCACCGTCGAGGTCGCCTCCGACCCGCTCGGCGACGACCCCGGGCTCGCCCCGGCCCCCGAGTCGGGCCCGGACCGGGTCGAGATGCTCTTCGCCCCCAACCCCGGCGAGGAGCCCCGGCCCCTCCGCAAGATCGCCTCGGGCGGCGAGCTTTCGCGGGTGATGCTCGCGGTCAAGACCGCCCTGGCCCAGGCCGACCGCGTCCCGACCCTGATCTTCGACGAGATCGACGCCGGCGTCGGCGGCCGGCTCGGCGCCGCGCTCGGCCGGAAGCTCGCCGAGCTGGCCCGCCACCACCAGGTGATCTGCGTCACTCACCTCCCGCAGATGGCCAGCTACGCCGCCCACCAGTGGATCATCCGGAAGCAGACCGAGCGGGGCCGGACCCGGACCACCATCGCCCCCCTCGACGATTCCCAGAGGGTCGAGGAGATCGCCGCCATGCTCCGGGGAGATTCCGCCGCCGAAGGGACCCGCCAGGAGGCCCTCTCGATGCTCCTGGAGGCCCGGAACGCCTCCTGATCGCCGGATCGACCGTTCGATGGGTAACGGATGCAGAACCCATCTCCCATCACCCAATCGACCGGGCTGGATCCTCGACCCGACCCAGCATCGCGACGAGGGCCCGGAGGTAGCCGAGCGAGCTGGCCAGCCAGTCGAGTTCGCGGTCGGCCCAGGGGACGGCCTCGACCACTTCGGGTCGGGCGAGCGATCCCTCGGCGAACCGGCGCTCGCACGAGGCGGCCAGCCGGACCACCGAGGCGAGCGATTCGGGCCTCAGGTCCGGGAAGAAGGCGAGCCAGGCGGGATCGAAGATCGGGAGGTCGTAGGTCCTCGGGTGCAGCTCGATCGAGAGCATCAGGTCCGGGTTTGCCCGATGAAGGATCGCCAGGAGGTCGGGCATCGGCAAGATCCCCGAGCCGACCGGCCGGGCCTGCCAGCAGAGCCCGCGCGGGGTGAAGGCCAGGACCGCATCCTTGACGTGGGTCGCCAGGACCCGGGGGGCCAGCCGCTCGGCCGCGGCGACCGGGTCGTCCAGCCTCATCGGCAGGTTGCCGGTGTCGAGCGTGACGCCCAGTACCTCCGGCCCGAAGTCGTCCAGGAGCCCCAGAATCTCGCCCGCCGTCGCGTCGGCGTGCGTCTCGATCGCCAGGGCGATCCCGGCCCCGTGCAAGGCTGGCACCAGACGCCGGAGGACGTCCCTCGATGCGTCCAGTTGATCCCGCCAGCGGACGTCGGTGCGGAATCGGTCGTGCCGGTCGCCAAGGTAGGCCCGGGCATGGCGACAGCCCAGCGAGGCTGCCGCCTGGATATGCCGGATTAAAGAGCTGGCATGTTCGGCCGCGTCGACCTCGCGCCCCTCGTGGCGCGAGCGTCGGGCGGGGTTGAGCGCGGGGATCCCGACGTCGAGGGCCAGCCCGCGCGCATCGGCCAGGGCCCGGACCTCCGCGAGCCGGCCGGGTTCGAGGTCGGGGGCGATCGAGGTGGCCTCGGCGAACTGGACGCCCTGGAGCCGATGGTCCCGGGCGAAGTCGAAGGTGGCCTCGACCGAGAGGCCCCGGTGCTCGATCGTGTAGGCGTCGAATCCGATTCGCATCGCCCGGGGCCTCCGTCGGGGGGATCGGTCGCCTCCCGCCGTGCGTCCGGATCCCCCCTCGAACATCGCAGGCGACCGGCTTCCCCGCAAGCCGGTCGACACCCCCGAGGGGCCGCCGCCGGGGGGGCGGGGGGCGATCCGGATCGGGAAAAAGTCGCGAGAGTGGGTTGACTCACCCCGCCCTGGAGCGTATTTTGACGACCGATCGAGGGACGCGACACCCACCACCGCTGGCCGTCGCGGACCGGACTGATCCCGGAAATACTCGCGGAAAACCGCCCTTTCTCGCTTGCATGCACGACGACACGTTCCACACGTGTTGTGCTCGATATTCGCTGAAGAAAGAGACGTGTCGACCCCAGGCTGCCATGGAGGCGCGGGCCCGGTCCGATGCGTCACGAGGAGGGGTTCGGCGGGTGCGCCTCGGCGTCCTGTCGGTCCCCGGCGGACGGCCGCACGGCCCGTGAGCCCGTCTCGGCAGGATGTCGAGACGTTCGCGGGTCGGGGTTGGCCGGGTCGTCCTTTCGTGGGGATTCCCCGCACCTGGTTTGCGCTCCGCCCGCGACGCCGCGGGTGGCCGACTCGAGGATCGACGACCGGCCGGCGCCCTGAGGCGCTGGCCGGTCGTCGATGATATTCGGGGAGGTCGGGCCGGGAATCTCCCCCGCCGCCGGACCGCGTGATCTCTCGTTTCACGCTTAAATCGCAATAAACTTTTGCGACAAAGTAGGCCGCAATCAGACCGATCGGGCATGTCGATCGACTCGGGACCGGCCCCGGCCGCGCTCAGTTCCCCTCGAAAGGGTGCCCCTCGTAGAGCTTGATGTAGCTCTCGTAGCGTCCGGAGTGGATCTGGCCCCAGTGGACGGCGTCCCGGACGGCGCACTCGGATTCGTGGATGTGCGAGCAGTCGGGGAATTTGCACTTGGGGATGTAGGGGCGGAATTCGACGAAGTGGGCTTCGATCTGGCCGGGCTCGACATCCCAGAGCTCGAACTGGCGGAGGCCCGGGGTGTCGACGACATAGCCGCCGGAGCCGAGCCGGATCAATTCGGCGGTGGTCGTGGTGTGCTTCCCCTTGGCGGTCCAGTCGGAGACCTCGCGAACCCGGAGGTTCAGGCCCGGCTGGATGGCGTTGAGGAGCGAGCTCTTGCCCACGCCGCTCTGGCCCGAGAAGGCGGTCGCCCCGAGCGAGAGGATCTCGCGGAGCCGGTCGAGCCCCCGGCCGTCGGCGGCCGAGGTGGCGATCGTCTCGTAGCCGAGCTGGGTGTACAGGCCGATCACCCACTGGTAGGGAGCGATGTCGACGAGGTCGGCCTTGTTCAGGACGATGACCGGCCGGACGCCCCCCTTCTCGGCCGAGATCAGGTAGCGGTCGATCAGCGGGAGCTTCAGGCCGGGCTCGGCCAGCGCCGAGACGATCAGGAGCCGGTCGACGTTGGAGACGATCACGTGCTCACGGCGGCGATAGCCCCGGGTGATGGTCCCCGAGCGGGGCTCGACGTTCTCGATCATCCCCTCGTTGTTGACCGGCCGGAACCAGACCCGGTCGCCGACGGCCACGACGTTCCGGCCGTCGATGGCGATCGTCTTGAGGATCCTCCGGACGTTGCATCGGACCTCGCGGCCGTCCTCGGCCTGGACGACCGAGACCAGGCCGTGGACCCGGACGACCCGACCGGTCAGGCAGGCCGAGAGGTCGACCGCTAGCCGGGGCGCCTCATCGAGGCCGTCCGGTCCCTGCGACACCTCATGCATGACGGTCCGGTGTCGCGACAGCTCCCCCTTGGCGCGGACCCGCTCGGTGGGCGCCTGCTCGCTGGCGGAGGGGTCGGCCTCGCTGTACCCCCGCGTCATGTCGTTGGCCCGGGTCCGCTTCTGGCGGTTCTTGTTGAACGCCACCCGGACCTTCTTCTTCTTCGACACGCGACACCCCCGGACCCGCGAGCGGCTCGGACCCCGACACCCTCCCAGGCTAGGGCCCGGCCGACATCCCTGTCAATTCGGACGCCCGGCGATCGACCCCGCCGGTCCGGATCGCCCCGGAGGGATCCGGGGGAAGTTGTTGGCGCGGGGTTGGTCGGGATTTAGGATGCGAGGAGGGGGGTGGCCCGAGTCGCCGGCCTCGCCCGATCCGACCTCGTCCGGCGACCACCGCGAAAGGACCGAGCCCGTGCGACCACCCTTCCCCCGATCCCGCCCCGCCCGCGTCGGGGCCGCCGGGTTCGCCCTTGCCGTCCTCCTGGCGATGACGGCCCGGGGCCAGGGCACCGCCGGCGACGCCTCGTCCCTGGCCCGCTACGTCCCCCGGGACAAACTGGTCTTCTACTTCGAGTATGACGGGCTCGACGCCCACGCCGACGCCTGGCGGAAGACGGCCGCCTACAAGATCCTGAACACCACGACAACCGGCGTGATGCTGGAGGACCTGTTCGTCCAGCTCGTCGGCCGGATCCCCGGGGCCAGGTACACCGGGCCCGAGACGCTGGCGATGCTCAAGCACGCCGCCCGGTCGGGCTTTGTCTTCGCCATGGGCGGCGAGATCGGGAAGGAGAAGCCGGATTACACCGTCTTCGCGGTCCGGGACGCTTTCAAGAACAAGGAAGTCCGCCCGGTGTTCGCCCGCTATCTCCAGACCTTGAACGCCCCGAACACCAAAGCCCAGGCGGTCGTCCGGGTCGGGCACAAGGTGATCTCCGGGACCACCGGGACCTCGACCTATACCTGGTGGGTCGAAGAGACCAGGAAGGATGACCTGGTCCTGGTCTTCGCCAGCCCCGAGTCGGCCGACGCCATCCTGGAGACGCTCGACGGCAAGCGTCCCAATGCGGTCGCCCACCCGCTCCGGGCTGAACTGGCCAAGCCGCAGGGGGGATTCGTCCCGACCGGCCTGATGTTCCTCGACCCGGTCGCGCTCCGGACCGAGAAAATTCCGGCAAGCCTAGGCCTGTCGGAGATCACCAGGCTGGATTACCGCTGGGGATTTCAGGACGACGCCCTGATGACCGTGGCCCGGATCTCCTCGCCGAGCCCCCGGAAGGGCGTCCTCGGCCTGCTCGACGGGCCGACCTTCGACAAGGGGAAGCTCCCGCCGCTCCCGGAGTCGCTGACGGGCTACACGGTGACCTCGGTCGACCTCAGAACGACCCTGGATAAGCTCGTGGCGCTGGCCAAGCCATTCCGGCCCGACGCCGAGGATCAGGTGAACCAGGCGGTCGACGCGATCAAGGCCAAGACCAAGCTCCGGCTCCGGGAGGATGTCCTGTCGCACCTCGGCCCCAAGGTCGCCTGGTACGTCCTGCCCACCAAGCCGGGCGCGACCGCCGCCCCATTGGCCCCGAGCATGATGGGGATGATGATGGCCGGCGCAGGGCTCGACCAGGTCCCCAAGCTGGCGATCGTCTTCGACCTGGACGACCCGGCGGCGTTTGGCAAGGTTCTCGATGAGCTGATGGCCTTCGCCAACCGCGAGCTCAAGGCCCAGATGGCCAGGCAGATGGGCGGCGGCGACCTCCCGAACCGCGTGGCCAGGAACCGGGCCGCGAGCATGCCGAGCTTCGAGTTCCGGCTGATGCCCGGCGAGGCCAAGACCTACGTGCTGACCGTCCCGACCGAGATGGCCAACGTGATCCCCTCGACCCTCCGGCCGACGATCCGGGTCGGCCCAAAGCACGTGGTGGTCGCCGTCTCGTCCGACGTGGCCCGGCAAGCGCTCGAGGCCAAGGGCTCGTGGACCCCGCCGACCGAGCTGGCCGGGGCCTTCCTCGGGCTCTCCGGCAAGCTCAAGGTCCTGAGCGTCGACGACCCGAGGGACACGACGCCCGCCGTCCTGGCCGCGCTGCCTGCCAGGATCCAGGCGGCGATCAACGCGGCGATCCTCAAGGCTCAGCCGCCCTCGGGAGGCCCCGCCGGCTCGCCCGGTCCCACGGCCCCCGGCGGCCCCGCGGTTCCCGGCGGCCCCACGGCCCCCGGCGGCTCGGGCGGCTCTGCCGTCCCCGGCAGCCCCGCGATTCCCGGCGGCCCGGCCGTTCCCGGCGGCCCCACGGTTGCCGGAGGCTCGGCGGCTCCCGCGCCGAATGCTCCTCCGGGCGGTCCCCAGATGCTGGTCCTCCAGGTCGACGCCGCCAAGCTCCCCTCGGCCGAGGCGGTCCGGGCGCTCCTGTTCCCGTCCGTCACCAGCGCCGAGGTGACCGAGGAAGGGCTCCGGATCGTCGTCCGCCAGGCCTTCCCGAACCTGGGCAACCCGAGCCAGATGGGCATGTTCTCGGGGATGATCGCCTCGGCGAGGGCCGGGGCCAGGAAGGTGCCCGGCCCTTCCCCGGGTCCGTCCCCCGGGCCGAACAACGCCCCGCCCAAACCCGGTCCCGGATCGCGCGGGCCGGGTCGCGAATGACGGTCGGACCGGGCGACCGGGCGACCTCCGGTCGCACCGGCCGGGTCTCTTCGAAACATCCCCGGGCCCGGGCGATCCGATCGCCCGGGGCCCACCCGGCGACGCGCCCTCGGGGGCCGCTGGTCCCCGGGCCGCTTGACCGGTCCGGCCGCCCCGTCTCCGCCTTGCCGATCGGAGGCCACGTCATGGGATTCGTCCCCGAGATCACCCCGCTCCTGGAGAATCCGTCCGGCCGACTGGCCAGGATCTGTTGGGCCCTGGCCGTCGAGATTGACGACCGCCCCGGGGCCCTGGCCCGGATCCTGGAGCGGCTCGCCGAGGATCACATCAACGTCGAATCCGCCTACCTGGCGGCGTCCCCGGCACCCGGCCGGTCGGTGGGGATCCTGCACGCCGCCAACCCCAGGAGGACCCAGCAACTCCTGGCCGAGCCGACCGGGGCCGAGGCGGGCCAGTCGCCCCGGCGTCGCCCGCTCCACTCGCGCTGAGATGGCCACCGATGGGCCCGAAGCGGGCCGGCTCCATGTGATCCTGGTCGAGCCCGAGATTGCCCCCAACGTCGGGGCGATCGGGCGGACGTGCGTGGCGGCCGGGGCCAGGCTCTGGCTGGTCCGGCCTCTGGGGTTCCTCATCGACGACCGGAGGATTCGCCGGGCCGGGCTCGACTACTGGGAGCACCTCGACTGGCGGGTTGTCGACCACCTCGACGAGGTCGCCGAGGTCCTCGGCCGGGACCGGCTCTGGTCGTTCAGCACCCGGGCGAGTTTACCTTACACCGGGGCCGGATACCGGCCCGGCGACGGCCTGGTATTCGGGCCCGAGAGCCGGGGGCTTTCCTCGGGCTGGCTCGACTCCCGGCCCGATCGCTCGGTCCGGATCCCGATCCAGCCCGAGGCCCGGAGCCTGAACCTGGGCGCCGCCGTGGCGATCGGCCTGTTCGAGGCGGTCCGCCAGTCCGCCGGACTCCCGGCTCGTCCCGAGGGGCCCGGTCGGGTATAACGGAGCCCCCTCGCCGGCGCGGAGGGGCCGGCGGGCGGCGACGTCCCGACCCGGAGCGAGCCTGATCAGCCCGGAGAGACCCGCCGACGATGACGATTCGCCGCCTGCTGGCCTGGTCCTGGACGCTGGTGATCCTGGTCCTCTGCTGGCTCCCGCGTTCGATGATGCCGGAGAAGGAGGCGGGGGCCAGGCCCTTCCTCTTCCCGAATTTCGACAAGGTGGTTCACCTCGGGATCTTCGCGGTCTTCGCCTTCTTGTGGATGAACGTTGGCCCGAGGGCCGGCCGGGTCCTTTTCGCTGGCCTGGCCCTGGCGATCCTCAGCGAAGTGGTCCAGGAGCTGCCGATCGTCCACCGCGACGCCACCTTCATGGATGGCGTGGCCGACATGGCCGGGGTCGTCGCGGGGATCCTCGTCTTCGAAGGGCTGTCCCGGCGGCGGGCCGGGATGCCCACGGTCTGAACCGGGCGGCCTGAAGGCTTCAAGACTCCGGCTCGATCCCGAGCGCCCGGAGCTGCGCGGCGAGTCGCTCGGCCCGCTCGGCCTCGCGTCCGGCCCGCTCGGCCTCGCGTCCGGCCCGCTCGGCCTCGCGTCCGGCCCGCTCGGCCTCGCGATCGGCCCTCCCGGCCTGGATCTCGGCGAGTTCGTGGCCGGTGGGGAGGATGTTGCCTTCGAGGTCCCACCATCGCATCCAGGGGAGTTCCATGCCCTGATGTGTTCCGGTCCAGATCCCCAGCTCGACGCCCAGGGTGGGGATCGGGTAGTGGCCCCGCCCATTGGAGGGGAGGGGCTCGAACCGGTCGTTGACGAGGTGGTACATCTCGATCCGGCCGGGGTCAGCCTCGTAGATCCCGTAATAGCCGGGCCGGACCGCCCGCTCATAGACCCAGAACTTCCCGGACATCGGCGTCCGGTCCCGTTCCTCGGAGCCGTCGCCGGAGACGAATTCCAGGACGATCAGCGGGGCGAGGATCTCTTGCCAGAGGACGTAGGACCGCCGGGTCCGGCCTTCGAGGGTCGGGGGGACGTCGGGGACGTAGAACCAGTCCGGGGCCTCGGCCCCGCGCTCGGGGGGGTCGGTCAACCTCCAGTAGATCCCGCAGTCCTGGCCGATCGCGTAATGGCCGTCGGGATGCCGCCTGTCCAGGACGGGGCCGAGCGAGTCGGTCAGCAAGACGCTCTGGGGATGTTCCTGGAAGTTCTTCACGAAGGTCCCGTCTGACTCGGGGAGCTGGGTGTGGTCGGGGAGCGTGAGAGTCGCGGGCTTCTCGGCGGTCGCCATGGATTCAGAACTCCATTCGTTGGAAGGCCTTGATCCCGATCCGGAGCGGCAGGACGGTCCCGACCACCCCGACGGCCAGGCTGACCAGGATCGCGACGGTCAGCCAGAAGCGGAACTGGCCCTCCGAGAGCGAGACCCCGGCGAATTCGGGGTTATCGATCCCCGCGAAGTAGAGGTGGCAGGGGACCGCCAGGGCCGTCACGATGGCGATGATGAAGACCAGGCTGACCAGGAGGTTGAGCGTCCCGCCGAACCCGGCGGCGATCTTCGAGGGGTCGTCTTCCTTGAGGTTGGGGAGTCGGGCCCCCAGCCCCACGCTGATCCCGGAGAGGCCGAAGCAGAGGATCGCCACCATCCCCATGTGCAACAGGATCATCGCCGGGCCCATCCGGAGCATCAGGTCGCTCAGCACGACGAGGATCTCGGTCGCCACCAGCGAGATCCCCGAGGAGAACGCGAACTTGCCCCAGAGGATCGAGTCGCGCTTCAGCGGCAGGAGCCCCAGGACCCAGAAGTTCCGCCCCTCCAGCGAGAGCAGCGGGAAGATGAACCGGCTGGTGAACGTCGAGAGGATCAGGGCCGTGACCGACAGGTTCAAAAAGCTGATCAGGTTCCGCCAGTACGGCTTCTGCACGTCGTAGCTCAGCCGGCGGATGTTCACGAAGTAGAAGGCCAGGAGCCCGAAGAAGATCAGGAATTGCGACCACTGCGCCGGGTCGCGGCGGAAGGTCCGGAGATCCTTGAGGATCAGGAGTCGGATCGGGTTGGGCAGGAAGAAGAAGGCCCGGTGGAACACGGCGTCGAAGCCGTACCAGCCGAACCGCCGACGCGACGACCGGCCCCCCTGGATCCGGCCGTAGCCGATCCGGTACAGGTCGCGGGCGACGACCGAGGCGACCAGGTACGCCAGCCCGGCGTGGGCCACGACCACCATCAGGTAGAACAGACTGGTCGACGTGTCGCCCCGGACCGCGGCGACCAGCCCGACCGACATCCACCGGCTCGGCCAGAGCGGGTGCCGGCTGAACTCGATCCGGCCGAGGAGGCCGTCGAGCCAGTCGGTCGACAGGGGCTCGCCGGGGGTCCGCCAGATCCGGAGGCCGAAGCCGACCAGGCCCAGGATCGCCACCCCGACGGCGATCCCCAGGACCGTTCTCCGGCGCCTCGGCAGGAGCGCCGCCACCAGGAGCGCCCCGACCGCCCCCAGGCCCCCGGGGATCAGGACGAACGCGAGGAAGAAGACCGGGAAGATCGCGTAGAACCCCCACGAGGCGTCCTCGACGATCCCGTAGGAGACCATCAGCGGGCTCCCCAGGAGCAGGAATGCCCAGCTCGAATAGGCGATCGCCTCGAAGAACTTGTAGGCGAAGATCCGGTCGGACGAGGCCGGGGTGGTCAGCAGGTAAGCCGCCTCGCGCGACTGGAACAGGCCGGAGTAGAGGATGATCCCCGCCGAGAAGATCAGCATCACCAGGAGCGACAGGAAGAACATGCTGAAGATGTATTCGACGAACTCGCCGGCCAGGTTGGGAATGAAGCTCTTGATGAACTGGAAGCCGCCGAAGAACAGGACGAACAGTCCCGACCAGAAGATCGCGCTACAGATCACGATCATCGAGAGTCGGAGCCTCGACCCGGCCAGGAGCGAGCGGAAGCCGTTGGAGGCCAGCCGCCATCGGAGGAACCGGAACGCCGAGCGGGCCCGGCTGGGGTCGCTCGGGCGGGGGGGGGGCGTCGTGGTCATCGATCGGCGTCCCTCGACCGGACCAGGAGGGCGCCGTCGACCAGGGGGCGGTCCCCCCCGGTGAGCTTGAGGAAGAGGTCTTCCAGGGGCCCGTGCATCTGGACCCGGTCGCGGAGCTCGGCCAGGGTCCCGTTGGCCAGCATCCGGCCCCGGTCGACGATCCCGATGGTGTCGGCCAGCTCCTCGGCGATCGAGAGCAGGTGGGTCGACATCAGGACGGCGACCCCCGACCGCGCCTGGGCGACGAAGAGATCCTTGACGATCCGGGCGCTCCGGGGGTCCAGGCCCACCAGCGGCTCGTCGACGATCAGGACCCTGGGTTCGTGGACCAGCGCCGCGGCGAAGACCACCCGCTGCTTCATCCCGTGCGAGTAGTTCTCGGAGAGCTCGTCGACGTAGTCGCCCATCTCGAAGGTCTCGACCAGCTCGGCGATCCGACGGGTCGCGGGCCTGGGGTCCAGGCCGTACATCTCGACGACGAACCGGAGGAACTCGCGACCGGTGAGCTTCTCGTAGAGGTAGGGCTGGTCGGGGACGTAGGCGATCAACTGACGGGCCTCGGGGCTGGCCGCGGGGAAGCCCCCGACCCGGACCACGCCGGAGTCCGGCCGGAGCAGCCCGCAGACCATCTTGATCGTGGTCGTCTTGCCCGCCCCGTTGGGGCCGAGGAACGCGAAAAGCTCCCCCGCCCGGACGCTCAGGTCGAGGTGGTCGACGGCCCGCTTCGCCCCGAACGCCTTGGTCACGCCTCGCAACTCGATCATGGAGCTTGGCCCCCGGTCTTGATGGGCTCGGGCTTGCCGGGCAGGCGTTCCAGGACCAGCTTGACGAAGGGGAACGGGATCTCCTGGCGGAGGACCAGGCCGTCGCGGCGGACCCAGGTCCGGGCCGAGATCGGGGCCAGGTGCTGGACCACCTCCAGCGTCGTCACCACGTTGTTGTCCCACTGGATCGTCCGCTTGCCGACGACCTCGACCTTGACCACCTCGACCCGGCCCGTCAATGGGCTGACGACCCGGGTATCCCACCTCTGCCCGACCTGGAGCCCCGGGAGCCGGTCGAGCGGCCCCATCGCGTTCTGGATCAGGCCCCTGGGCTCGTAGGGGAACGACCGGGTCCAGTTCAGGATCGGGAGCGGCCCCCGCGCCCGGACCTCGATCGCCTTGCCCTGGACGTGCCCGTCGAGCGTCATCAGCGGCTCGGGCTCGCCGGCGGCCCGGACCCGCGAGAGGAACCGGCGGAGGTTCCCCGACGGGTCGATCTCGCAGGTCGTGGCGACCTCCAGGTGCTCGTCCTGGCGCGGCCCGTCGAGCTTGGGGGCGAACGGCGTCCCCTTGAGCAGGCCGCCCGAGTCGAACTTGACCCGGCTGATCAGCTCGGTCCCGCCGTCGGCCATCCGCCTCGATTCGGTCACCGCGCTCCCCACCGAGCGGAGGCTCCGGTAGCCGGAGTCCTCGGCCACCGAGAGTTCCCACCGGGTCGGCTGCGAATCCTCCTCGGCCTTGGCGATCGACCGGAGGTCCGGCGGGGGCGTCCGCCAGTAGTCCGGGAGCACGTCCCGGCGGAGCAGGCCGCCCGCCGCGTAGACCCAGAGCAAGAGGATCGCGACGCAGGCCGGTCGGGAAGGCATGACGTTAGCTCCGCCTTGGCATGGTATGCTCAATATACGGGAGCCGCCCGCCCGAACATAGGGGAGGACGGTCCGGGCCCCGCCGGCCTGTTCGGGTTGACGACTCCCCGGGCCGCCCGTATCCTCCGGGCCGGGCGACCCCTTCTCCTGGTTGCCGGCCCCCCTTGAAGGCAGGTGGTCCCGCCCCCGGGTCGGGGGTTCGCGACGCCCGCCGGACCCCCGCTTCCCTCGGAAGGCAGGTCGCCCTTGCGCACTTCGAGCAAGAGAAAGCGTCTGATCCTCGCCGGGCTGGTCGCCTCGATCCTCCTGGTCGTCCCCGCGGCGATCTGGCTCTCGCTGACCCACCAGCCCCGGTTCTACCGGGCCCTGGCCGAGGTCCCCAGCGAGCAGCGCGAGGCCAAGGCCAGGCGGTTCGTGGCCGGGAGCCTCCAGCTCCGCAACGATATCAGCAACGAACGCGACTGGCAGGCCGTCTTCTCCGACCAGGAAGTCAACGCCTGGCTCGCCGGCGACCTCGTCACCCACTTCGCCGACCAGATCCCTCGCGAGGTCCGCGAGCCCCGCGTGGCCTTCAACCTGGACCGGTTTACCCTGGCCTTCCAGCTCGACCGCGGCCCGATCCGCTCGGTCATCTGGGTCGTCGCCCTGGCCCGGGTCCCCGAGGACAACGTCCTGGCGCTCACCCTGGAGAAAATCCGGGCCGGAGTGATCCCGATCTCCGCCGACCGCCTGATCGGCCCGATCACCGAACAGGCCCGCCAGCACGGCCTCGACGTCAAGTGGACCCGCGAGGCCGGGCTCCCCGTCGCCCTGATCCGCTATCGCCCGGGCGACCGGTCCGACGTGATCCTCGAAAGCCTGAACATCCGCCAGGGCCAGATCCGCCTCTCCGGCCGGTCCGACCGCCTCCAGGGGGCCTTCGCCCCGCCGACCCTCCCGACCCGCCGGGTCCTTCAGCTCAACTTCCCGAAGCGGAATACCCAGCTTCGCCGGTCCTCGTCGTCGAGCCTCCGGAGTTCCACCGTCCCGACGAGTTGACTCCCCCGGACCTCCAGCCGGACCGCCCGCTCCCCCCATTCCTCGGCCACGGCTTCGCCGCCGTCCCACCGGCGGACCGTCCCCCGGCCGCCCGGGACTTCTCCCTCGTAATCCAGGTAGATCCGCCGATGGGGCGGGAGTTCCCGGGCCGGGAGGTCTGCCCCCTCGGAGATCGGGGCGGCGACCGCCCAGGTCCGGAGCGTCGACCCGTCCTCGACCAGGAAGTCCCAGTGGACCCCGCCCCATCGATGCTCCAGGATCGCGAACCGCCGGACTTTCTCGACCACCTCGCCCTCCTCCGGCCCAAGCCTTCGGCTTGAATTTCCCAAGCCCCGGGCATTCCCTTATGATGGGCCCATCGCCCGGCCGACGCGAGCCCCCCGGTGGGAGATCCCGACCATGAGCCTCGCGGAACCGCCCGATACTCAGCTGATGACGGCCGAAGCCCTGGCCGCCCTCCCCGACGACGGGATCGAACGCGACCTGATTCGCGGCGAGTTGAGGGAGCGGCCGATGACCCGACGCAACCCGATCCACAGCGTGACCGAGGTCTCCATCGCCCATGAACTTCGATGCTGGAGCGACGCCCGGCCCGCCCCGAGGGGCTATGTCGTCGGCGGCGAGGCCGGCTTCCGCCTTCGAGGCAATCCTCAGACTTACGTCGGGATCGACGTCGCTTATGTTTCGGCCGAGATGGTGGCGGCCCACGTCCGTAAGCGGAAGTTCTTCGAAGGCCCGCCGGTCCTCGCCGTCGAGATCCTCTCGCCCTCGGACCAGCACGAGGACATCGTCGAGAAGGTCGAGCTTTACCTCGAAGTCGGGACCGTGGTCTGGGTCGTCGATCCCGACTTCCGGACCGTCGCCGTCCACCGGCCCGGCGAGCCGCCGGTGAGCTTCAACGATCGACAGGAACTCGACGGCGAGCCCTACCTCCCGGGCTTCCGGGTCCCGGTGGCCCGGTTCTTCGACACCTGACCCGAGGACCCGGCCGGGGTCGGGATGGCCCGGTCGCGCCGGTTCTCCGGGACGGGGTACGCCATTTCCGGCGGCGAGCCGGGTCGGGGACTGGCCCCGGGGGGGGCGGACCGCTAAGTTGGAAAGCCTCGGCCTCAACGGGTTAGGGCGCGGCCGGCCGGCTCGCGGCCCGGGACCCGACGGAAAGGACACGACGCGGTGACACCCAAAGAAGTCCTGGCTCAGATCCGCCAGAGCGAGGTCACGACGGTCGACCTCCGGTTCATGGACTTCCCGGGCGTCTGGCAGCACTTCGCCATCCCCGCCGACGCCCTCACCGAGGAAACCTTCGAGGAGGGGATCGGCTTCGACGGGTCGAGCGTCGTCGGCTGGCGCGCGATCAACGAGGCCGACTTGCTGGTCGTCCCCCAACCCGAGACCGCGCTGATCGACCCGTTCACGGCGCTGCCGACGCTGACGATGATCTGCAACATCCAGGACCCGATCACCCAGCAGGATTACACCCGAGACCCCCGGAACATCGCCCGAAAGGCCGTCAGCTACATGAGGAGCACCGGCCTGGCCGACGCCTGCCGGCTCGCCCCCGAACTGGAGTTCTTCGTCTTCGACCAGGTCCGGTTCGACCAGGACGGGCACCAGGCGTTCTATCACATCGACTCCGCCGAGGGGGACTGGAACCGGGGCAAGGCTGACGGCAAGAACCTGGGCTACAAGGCGGGCTCGGGCCTGGGCTACTTCCCCTGCCCCCCGACGGACAGTCTGGCCGACCTCCGGACCGAGATGGCCCAGCGGATGGCCGAGTGCGGGATCGCCACCGCCGCCCACTTCCACGAGGTTGCCACCGGTGGCCAGTCCGAGATCGACCTCTTGGCGCAGCCCCTGGTCGAGGGCGCCGACCAGGTGATGCTGGCCCGCTACATCATCCGGAACGTCGCCCATCGCCACGGCAAGACCGCGACCTTCATGCCCAAGCCGCTCCTCGGCGACAACGGCTCGGGGATGCACACCCACTTCACTCTCTGGAAGGAAGGCCAGCCCCTCCTGGCCGGCAACGGCTACGCCGGCCTGAGCGACCTGGGGATGCACGCCATCGGCGGGCTCCTCAAGCACGCCCCGGCCCTCTGCGCCTTCGCCAACCCCACCACCAACAGCTACAAGCGACTCGTCCCCGGCTTCGAGGCCCCCACCAAGCTCTCCTACAGCCGGAGGAACCGGACCGCCGTGATCCGGATCCCGGTCCATAGCCCGTCCCCCAAGTGCCGGCGGATCGAGTTCCGGGTGCCCGACAGCGCGGCCAATCCCTACCTCCTCTACTCCGCCATGCTCATGGCCGCCCTCGACGGGATCCAGACCAAGACCCGCCCCGGCGAGCCGCTCGACAAGGACATCTACGACCTCCAGCCCGAGGAACTCGCCGACGTCCCGGCCACCCCCCGCTCACTCGAAGCCTCGCTCGACGCCCTCAAAGCCGACCACGAATTTCTCCTCCGGGGCGACGTCTTCACCCCCGACGTCATCGACACCTGGATCTGGTACAAGCGGACCCACGAGGTCGAGGCCCTCCGGATCCGCCCGCATCCTTATGAATTCACCTTGTATTACGACGTCTGAACGCCGCCCGATCCTGATTGGCTTCGTTCCGGTCTGACAATGGCTTCGTTCCGCCTCCCAGCCCGATCGACCCCGCCCGGCGCCGCCATTGGAATCCGGTCGGGAGTCCGATGGCCCGTGAGAGCCGATCGAGCTGCCGTCAAGGTCCGCGCAGCTTCGCCATTTTCCGGGTTCTTGACCGCGATGCCGACGGGGGGGCGTGCGGAGTCCGGACCCGCCCCGATCGCGGGTGGGTGGGGCGGTTTCGAGTCCCGTGGGAGGCCCCGGGATCAGGCCCGGAGCCGTTCCAGCTTCCGACGGCAATTCTCCCGACGCGCCTCCGCCTTCCTCACCTCCCGGGCTCGACGTGGCGACTGGATCGCCGGGACGTCCGCCGCCCGCCCCAGGCCCGGTTCCTCTCCCGGCTCCCGGTCGATCTCCGGGAGCCCGGCCACCGCCGGCCGGCGTTCGGGCTCGGGCGAGAGTGGCGTCGGTTCGGCCGTGGCCTGGGGCTCAGGCCGCTCGACCCGGCGAGGGTGGATCCCCGGGCCCGGCGACTCGGGCTTGAGCTGGCTGAAGCACCACCGGAGCCGGCCGTGGAGGCTCGACTCGTACCGCCGGAGCGCCTTCAACTCCGCGTTGAATTCGTCCGAGAGGCCGGCCCGGGCCAGCGAGCGGTCCACCTCGTCCAGTCCGGCCGCCGTCTCGCGCTGCTCGCGGAGCCCGGCGATCTGGCGGCGAGCCACCGCCGATGTCCCCTCACCCGGCCCGACCGCCCGGCCCTCGGCGTCGAGCGCCAGGCCGAGGTCGCGGCCCTCGCGGAACTCGGCCGGGGTGCCCAGCAGGTCGAAGGCCAGCGCCGCCTGCGCGGGGGTCCAACGGCCCTGGCTGTCGGCGGCGTGGGCCAGCAGGGCCCATCGGCCCATCAGCCAGTCGCACCCCTGCGGCGTCCGGCGGAGGGCCCGGGTCACCTCGCCGGGCTCCTTGCCGATCCGCGAGCCCAGGGCCTCGGCCTCGCGGCGGCGGTCGTCGTCCCAGGCGAGTTCGGCGCCGAGCGCGTGGCGGTCGCGGAGCCGACTTTCGACCCCCTGGCAGCGGTCGACCCGGAGGGTGAGTACGGCGACCTGGCCGACGAGCCAGGCGTGGAAGCCGTCGCGGGGCTTGAGGGTTTCGGACCAGTCCCGGGAGCGTTCCCGGGCCGTTTCGAGGTCATCGGGGATCGCGGGCGAGTCGCGGAGGACCCGGTGGAGGGCCTGGGCCCGGGAGGGCTCCCGGTCCTCCCGCTCGGAGAATTCCTGGGGGAGCAAACCGCTCCGGCGATCGGCGTCGATCCGGTCTTGTCGGATGACCATGGGAGGCTCTCGGTTGGCGATGATGGGTGGTTCCTCGGGCCTTCCCCCTCACATTCACCTCCGAAGGCGGGCGGTTAACACACTTCTCGCGACCGGGCCGGGATTTTGCAACACTCGGGGTCCGTCCGCGCGAAGCGACCGGTCGGGTAGGCACCGCCCACCCGCCCGATCCGGTGCGCGTATGTCTGCCTGGTCCGGGGTTTCGTCAACGAGCCCTTGCCAGTCGATTGAGGTTCGGATCATGCGCCTGACCCGTCCGCGAATCACCTTGCCTCGAATGAGAATCGCCGTGGCGATCGCGGGGGTTCTCGCCGTTCTGGAGATGGGCAGGCGGAGGCGAACAAGTGAGCGGCTATCCGGAATAGGAAATGATTGATGGCCAATGAGTTATGGTCGATAAGCGGGATGGCATACGATGCCGATGCCGGGGAAATCACCCGTGATTTCTCACCCATCAACCATTGTCCATTGGCCATAACTCATTGTCAGGTCAAGGAAATGTTTCCGGATAGCCTCTGACCTGAAAAGGGCCGAATACCAGACACAAGAAAAGGAAACCCCAAGAATCCGCGGTCAGACCCCGGGGGAAATCCCGGGGGCGATTCGGCTGGTGGGGTCGGCTCCCGGACGGATAGACTGGGTGGGCCTCCGCCGGGGTGGGGGTCGGCTTCGGGGACGGTCGCGGATGGGGGGGGTCTTGGGCGACAGACAATCATCATGATGGATCAGGCCAAGCTCGCGTTGGAAGACGGCACGGTGTTCACGGGCCGGGCGTTCGGAGCCCGGGGCGAGGTCGACGGCGAGGTCGTCTTCAACACCAGCATGACCGGCTACCAGGAGATCCTCACCGACCCGTCGTATCACGGGCAGATCGTGGCGATGACGTACCCGATGATCGGCAACTCCGGCGTCAACGCCGAGGACGCCGAGAGCGCCCGCCCCTGGGTCCGGGCCTTCGTCGTCCGCGAACTGAGCCGGGTGGCCAGCAACCACCGCTCGGGCGGGACGCTGGACGCTTACCTCGCCGAGCACGGCGTGCTCGGGATCGAGGGGGTCGACACCCGGGCCCTGGTCCGGCTGACCCGCGATCGCGGGGCTCTGAAGGGGATCGTCTCGACGGCCGACCTCGACGACGCCCGGCTCGTCGCGAGGGCCAGGGCCAGCCCGGGGCTACTCGGCCGCGACCTGACGGCCGAGGTGATGGGGTCCGGGGCCGTCGCCTGGGAGCCGGGGTTCGTCGGCGATTATGGCCTCCAGGTCCGCCAGGCCCCGGAGCCCGGGCGGCTCCGGCCGCACGTGGTCGCGCTCGACTTCGGGATGAAGTGGAACATCCCCCGGCACCTGGTCGAGTCGGGATGCCGGGTGACCGTCGTCCCCGGCTCGGCGCCGGCCGGGGTGATCCTCGACCACCAGCCCGACGGGATCTTCCTGTCCAACGGGCCCGGCGACCCCTCGGCGCTGGGCGGGGCCGTCGCCACGATCCGGGCCCTGATCCGGGACGCCGCCGAGTCCCGGGGGACGCCGATCTTCGGAATCTGCCTGGGGCACCAGCTCCTCGGCCAGGCGTTTGGCGGCCGGACTTTCAAGCTCAAGTTCGGCCACCGGGGGGCCAACCACCCGGTCCGGAACGAGCGGACCGGCCGGGTCGAGATCACCACCCAGAACCACGGCTTCGCCGTCGACCCGTCCAGCCTTCCGCCCGAGGTCGAGCGGAGCCACGTCAACCTCAACGACCAGACCCTCGAAGGGCTCCGTCACACCCGGCTCCCGGTCACCGCCGTCCAGTACCACCCCGAGGCGTCCGCCGGGCCGCACGACAGCGGCTATCTCTTCGCCGAATTCCGCGCGCGGATCGGCGAGTGAGCGGTGCCCGATGTCCCCGGGGAGAGATCCCCCCAACCTTCGATCTTGACGATTATGGAAATTCGATCCCCCAGGTCGATTGACGGGCCTGGGCGGGATCGGTACTTTGGTCTTTGCAATGCAAAGGCCGCGTCCGAACGGGAGAGGATTCGCCGTGCCATCGACCTGCGTCGTGGGGCTCCAGTGGGGCGATGAGGCCAAGGGGAAGATCGTGGACTGGCTCTGCGACCGGCACGACGTGGTCGTCCGGTATCAGGGCGGGGCCAACGCGGGCCACACGGTGGTGGCGGACGGGGTGACGTACAAGCTCTCGCTGGTCCCGACCGGGCTGCTCCGGCCGGGGATCGACTGCGTGATCGGCAACGGCGTGGTGATCCACCCCCCGGCCCTGCTCAAGGAGGTCGAGACGCTGACGGCGCAGGGCGTCCAGGCCGAGGGGCGGCTCCTGATCAGCGACCGGGCCCACGTGATCCTCCCCTACCACCTGGAAGAGGAGCGGCTGACCGAGGAGTCGGTCTCGGCCGCGGACCACCTGGGGACGACCCGGCGGGGGATCGGCCCGTGCTACCGCGACAAGGTCGGGCGGGTCCATGGCGTCCGGATGGGCGACCTCTACCACCCCCAGAAGTTCGCCGAGCACCTCGGCCGGATCGTCGCCTACAAGAACCGGCTCCTCTCGGCGATGCTCCCCGACTTCACCCCGATTGACGCCGGCGACGTCGCCCGCGACTACCTGGACCACGCCGAGCGGCTCCGGCCCTATGTCCGGGACACGACGGCCTGGCTCCACCGGGCCCTGGCTGGCGGCAAGCGGCTCCTCTTCGAGGGGGCGCAGGGGAGCCTGCTCGACATCGACCACGGGACGTATCCGTATGTGACCAGCTCCAACAGCAGCGCCGCGGGGATCGCGGCGGGCTCGGGGGTCCCGACCCGGCACATCGACCGCTGGATCGGGATCATCAAGGCGTACACCACCCGGGTCGGCGGCGGCCCGTTCCCGACCGAGCTGGAGAATGAGATCGGCGAGCGGATCCGCCGGGTCGGCCGCGAATACGGCACGGTGACCGGTCGCCCCCGGCGCTGCGGCTGGTTCGACGCCGTGGCGGTCCGGCACTCGGCGCGGGTCAGCGGCTCGACCGAGGTCGCGGTCATGCTCCTGGACGTCCTGAGCGGGCATGAGAGCCTGCAAGTCGCCGTCGCCTATGAGGACGAGCGGGGCCGGAGGGTCGAGGACTTCCCAGGCCACCTGGCCGACCTGGAGCGGTGCCGGCCGGTCTACGAGACCTTGCCCGGCTGGCCCGAGGACATCACCGGGGCCCGGACCTGGGACGACCTCCCCGGGGCGGCCCGGTCGTATGTTGACTTCGTCGAGAAGCAGGTCGGCGTGCCGATCTCGATCGTCTCGGTCGGCCCCGACCGCCGACAGACGATCCCCCGGCCGCTCCGCTGAATCCAGCCCCCGAAGGGAGTCCCCGAGAATGTCGACGATGTCATCGAGCCCGATGGAAGCCGCGACCACGAGGGAACTCGACGGGCCCTCGACGCTCGGGATCGGCCCCGATGGGCTGGCCCGGCTCTCGCCCCTGGGGCTCCGGCCCGAGCAGCTCCCCCGCCACGTCGCGATCATCATGGACGGCAACGGCCGGTGGGCCCAGAACCGCGGCCAGCCCCGGATCTTCGGCCACCGCCAGGGGATCCGGAGCGTCCGGTCGGTCGTCGAGGAGGGGTGTCGGATCGGCCTGGACCAGCTCACCCTCTATTGCCTCTCGGTCGAGAACTGGAAGCGGCCCCCGCGCGAGCTGAAGTTCCTGCTCCGGCTCCTCCGCCACTTCCTGGTGGTCGAGCTGGAGGAGCTGATGGATCAGAAGGTCCGACTGACCATGATCGGTCGTCGCGAGGGGCTCCCGGCGGACGTCCTCCGCGAGCTCGACCGGTCGATCGAGGCGACCGCCGAGAACCCCGGAATGACCCTCTGCCTGGCGATCAATTACGGCGGCCGGACCGAGATCGCCGACGCCGCCCGGCGGATCGCCGAGGACGCCCGATCGGGCCGGCTCGACCCCGAGGGAGTGGACGAGGCGACCTTCGCCGGTTATCTTTCGACGGCCGGGATGCCCGACCCCGACCTCCTGATCCGGACCGCTGGCGAGATGCGAGTGAGCAATTATCTGCTCTGGCAGATCTCGTACGCCGAACTCTGGGTCACGCAGGTCCTCTGGCCCGACTTCCGGGGCGACCACCTCCTGGAGGCCTGCGTCGCCTACTCGAAGCGTCGGAGGAAGTTCGGGGCCTTGCCGGATCCGATCGCCTGAGCGTCCGCTGATGCGTCTCCCACTCGACCGCCGAGGCCCTTCGATCCCATGCTCGCCACCCGGCTGGCGACTGGCACCACGCTGGTCGCGGTATTGCTCGCGGTCCTGGTCCTCGACGAGCGGATGGCCCCCTGGTTCCCGCTCTGGTTGCTGACCTCGCTGGTCGTGATGGCCCTGGGCTCGATGGAGCTGGTCGGCCTGCTCGGGGAGAGCAGCGCCCGCCCTTCGGGCAACACGGTCCTGGGCGGGACGATCGCCCTGGTCCTGGCCAACTGGGCGCCGCACGTCGTCCGGCAGCTCGGGATCGACCTCGACCGGACGACCCCGCCGCCGTTCGACCCCTCGGCACCGGTCGACGTGATGGCCTGGCCGCTCTGGACGTTCGTGGCCGTCCTGATGGCGTCGTTCCTGTCGCAGAGCGTCCAGTTCCGCCGGCCGGGGCAGACCATGGCCACGATCGCCGGGACGATCCTGGCCATCTCCTACGTGGGGATCCTGGGGGGCTTCATCATCCAGATCCGCTGGTTCGAGGGGCCCTACCACGGCCTGATCCCGCTGGCGGCGCTGGTGGCGACGGCCAAGGGCTCCGACGTCGGGGCCTACACGATGGGCCGGATCGCCGGCCGCCACAAGCTCTGGCCCCGCTTGAGCCCGAACAAGACGATCGAGGGGGCCGTCGGCGGCCTGGCCTTCGGCGTGGCGGCCTCGCTGATCGTCACGGCCGTGGCCAGGGAACTCCTGGACGTCCCCTGCCTGGGCTGGGGCGCGGCGACCGGCTTCGGCCTGGTGGTCGCCCCGGCGGCGCAGCTCGGCGACCTGATGGAGTCGATGATCAAGCGAGACTGCGCCCGGAAGGACGCTTCGGCGGCGGTCCCCGGCTTCGGCGGCGTCCTCGACGTCCTCGACTCGCTCCTCTTCGCCGCCCCGGTGGCCTACGGCTTCTGGATCTGGTTCGGCCCTTGATGCCGATGGCCCGAAGCGAGGCGCATGAGGAGGCCCCTCCCGGACGCTTCGGGAGGGGCCTCGGCTGCTTCCGCTCGATCGATCTCGATCAGAGACAGGTCATGCACGAAGGGACGGCGACCGGGACCATCGTGCACTGCTGGAGGGCGACGGTCCGGGACACGGTCCGGGGGATCACCCGGTTCATCGTGACGGGGACCTGCTCCGCCACGCAGACCGGGACCTGGCGGGTGGCCGTCTCGGCGACCATCCGACAAGTGGTGACCGGGACGTTCTCGACGTGCTCCTCGGCGACCATCTGGCAGGTGGTCACGGGGACCTGCTCCACCTTCTCCTCGGCGACCATCTGGCAGGTCCTGACCTCGTAGGGTTGCACTCGCTCCTCGGCGACCATCGAGCAGCTGGTGACCGGGACGTTCTCGACTCGCTCCTCATTGACCATCTGGCAGGTCCGAACCTCATACGGTTGGACTCGCTCCTCGGCAACCATCGAACAGGTAGTGACCGGGACGTTCTCGACCCGCTCCTCATTGACCATCTGGCAGGTCCGGACTTCGTAGGGTTGGACTCGCTCCTCGGCGACCATCTGGCAAGTGGTGACCGGGACGCTCTCGGACCGCTCCTCGGCGACCATCTGGCAGGTCTGGACCGGGATCTGGCGATACTGGGTCTCGGCGACGTAGCGAGTCTGGGTGACCTGCTGGGCGACCGGACGCGAGACGAAGACGCGCTCGCGGACGACCCGGGGCGGGCACTGGACGGCGACCGTCGCGTAGGCCCGCTTCTTGTGGAAGCAGTGTTTCCGGACCGGCTCGCAGCCGCAGTCCTGGACCGGAACCCTGACCTGCCGCTCGACGATCGGCCCGGGGACGGTCGTGCACTGGGTCTCGTACCGGCCGCACTCGCGGACGACCTCGGAGACGGTCGTCACCGGCTTGCAGACGGTATACGCCTGGGTGACCAACCGGGTCGTGGTGACCGGCTTCATCACCGTGTACCGCCGCTCCACGGCGCTGGTCTGGTAGACCGGCTTCATCACGGTGTAGCGGCGTTCGAGCTGCTGGGTGGCGTAAACCGGCCGGCTCACCGTGTATCGCTTCTGGATGTTGCTGGTCTGGTAGACCGGCTTCATCACGGTGTAGCGGCGTTCCAGCCGCTGGGTCGAATAGACGGGCTTGGAGACCGTATACCGCTTCTGGACGTTGCTGGTCTGATAAACCGGCTTCATCACGGTGTAGCGGCGTTCGAGCCGCTGGGTCGAATAGACCGGGCGATTGACGGTGTAGCGGCGCTCGACGGCGCTGGTCTGGTAGACTGGCTTCATCACCGAATACTTACGCTGGACGTAGGAGGTCTCGGCGACCGGCCGCATCACGGTGTACGGCTCCTGCTTCATGGCCGTCCGGTAGCGGGTCTCCATGGCCGTGAACGGCTGGTTCTCGTAGACCGTCTCGAAGACGGTCTGGTTGACGTTCTGGCACTGCGGGGCCAGCGCGACCGTGGTCGCCTGGACGACCGCCACCGGAGCCTGGCACTGGCAGACCCCTCCCCCGTAGGTGGCCCAGCCGGGCCCAGCCCAGCCCAGGACCCCCAGCACTGCGCCCGCTCCCAGGCGAGCCCCGCTCATGAACCTCGACATGCGTAGCTCCTCGAAAGCAAAACGGGCGTCCCTGATGCGTTCGCCAAGGTGTCCGACGGCCCGGAGGAGATCACCGCCTCATCCTTGAGGGCCCTCCGTCCCCAGGGTCACTTCTCTTACGAAAGGACGGGCGGGTGCGGATCATGTGACCCTCCCGTTCGTCCCTTAAATATAACATGGGCAAGTTGGGAATTCAGCGGAGACCTACTTTTTCTCAGATCCCGAGGCTTCGTGGGCCGATAAGAGCGAGTTCGTTCCTGGCGGGCTTCGATAATTTAACCGTGCAAAGATCGTGCCGCCGCCCATGACGTGGTCGCGGCGATGGTTGCAAATCGAAACAGATCCGCGAGTTAGATCCAGGTTAGAGAGGAAGTGATTCGGGTTGTCGGCGGAGACGGGTCAGGGCTGAATCAAATTCTGGTAGATTGTTCAAGCGGCTCGCGATCGCACCGATCCGGTCGTCGAGGGCGGGTGAGCAGGTAATAGACGGGTAGGCCCGTCAGGATGCTGAAGATCGAGCAGGCGGCGACGCGGAATTCCCTGGCGAACACGGCGGCGGTCAGAGCGGCGTTGATGGCGAGGTAGAAGGCCGGGACCCACGGGTAGCCGGGGACCCGGAAGGGGCGAGGCAGGTCGGGCTGTCGGACCCGGAGGACGTAGACGGCGGCGACCGAGAGCATCGAGGCCATCGAAAGCCCGAGTCCCGCGTACAGGACGATCTGGTCGAAGGTCCCGCTCCAGAGGAGGACCACGCCCCATCCCGCCTGGAGTCCGGTGGCCACCAGGGGCGTCCCGGTCGCGGGCGAGAGTCGTCCGAAGATCGCCGGGAAGTGGCCGGCCCGGGCCATGGCGAAGGTCACCCTCGGGCCGGTCAACAGGTAGGCGCTGAGGGTCGAGAGCAGGATCAGGCCGACCCCGATCGAGAGCCGGTCGGCCCATCGG